>Ga0114949_10000002_pt1 | contig 118258 bp, 108 predicted proteins | sample N074metaG_FD_83505 | JGI IMG/M metagenome (GOLD analysis project Ga0114949, IMG submission 83505) | Deep subsurface microbial communities from Kermadec Trench to uncover new lineages of life (NeLLi) - N074 metaG | ecosystem: Environmental > Aquatic > Marine > Ocean trench > Sediment | place...
AGATCGCATCTTGAATTACGCGGCCAGCGATTTGGCGGCAGCGTTTTGCCGTCTCATGTGCCCCCCGAGATTCGATAACTCGTAGCGCCTTCAGCACTTCAGGTGGCTGAATTGTCGAGGCTGGTCGCTTGCCGAACTTGGGAGAGAAGAGTCCTAGCAGTTGTTTGGTTTTGGCGTAAGTAGAATCAGCGAGCTTCGCTTGCTGCCTAGCCAACCACTCCTCGGCAACTGAGTTAAAAGTGTCAGACCTAGACCGTTTCTCAGCCTGCCGCTGTGCGCTCGGGTCGATATCTTGATCCAACAGCTTACGGGCATCGTCCCGCCTGGAGCGTGCTTCCTTTAATGACGTACTCGGCCACGTCCCGAGGGCTAGTAGCTTTTCGAGACCCCGATAGCGGTACTTGTAGCGCCAATACTGTCCGCCGCGTGGGGTAACTAGTACATACAAGCCACCACTGTCAGACACCTTGTACTGGCGCTCAGTGGGTCTCAGAGCCTTAATCGCGGCTTGGGTTAGCATCAAGTACCCCCAACGGTCCGAATGTACCCCCGGAATATACCCCCATGTACCACCGGATTGCAATGGATCAGAACAGACTGCTGAGGACGGTATATGCCCGTGTTTAAAGGGATTTATGGAAGTTCTCGGACGTACATGGACCTTGTCGGACCAGTATATGGCGCGCCCGAGAGGATTCGAACCTCTGACCTTCGGCTTCGGAGGCCGACACTCTATCCATCTGAGCTACGGGCGCGAACTCGAAATTGTGCCGTCAGATACGGCTGCCGCCAGCGTGCCAGAACGCTTCGAACTCCGTCTTCGTTACATTACTATTTAACATAACGCACGATAGCCGCGTGAGTCCGAACCACCCCGGACGACTGGTACTCGGCGTTAGCTGGTGTACCACGACACCTTCCGAACAGACGCCGACTTCCCTTTGGACCCAGCCGTCCTCGTCCACCTCGGTATACAGTGCCTCCATTTCCAAGGTAACGAGGTCACTCTGTGTCCATTTCAGGTAGATCATGCCGCTGCACGACGCACAGGTTGTTCCGGCCGGCCGAGCATGACATCCAGCCTGCCGGCAACGCCGTGATCGTTAACGGGAATTTGCTCCTGCACGGATAAATTGGTCAACGGTGGTCTCAACCCGAACGAGTCGCCGCCAGGGCTGGCCTAGCGTGCCTCTCTCGGGCGGGCTTCGTTGACGCGCAGAGCTCTTCCGCCGATCTCTTTGCCATTGATTTCCGCAACAGCGGCCTCCGCTTCGGCCTGATTCGGCATCTCGACGAAACCGAAGCCGCGAGAACGACCGGTCTCCCGATCCATTAACACCTTGACGGAGGAGACTTCCCCGTAGGCCGCGAACGCTTCACGGAGTTCTGCTTCATCAAGTGTGTACGATAGATTTCCGACGTAGATATTCATTGGCAGCAACACTTAGGCCGCTGGTCCCCGAGCGTAGCGACTCAAGTCACGGCGAGAAGTTGAGCCCCAGACGCACCGGCCGGTATCCATTAGCGTTATTCCAGCCGGCCATCACCACACACCGCCCAAAGGCAGGCTAATCACTGTATGCCTGCGCAGGCAGGTGGTCAATCCCGAAGCGGCTTTCCGAGTGGTTCATGGGCTGACGCGTCAGCCGCTGCGCGCAACGAGACGACTCGCAGCTCTACTTCGTCTCCCACCATCGTTTGATCGTAGTCGATGTAGATATAAGCCGGATAACCCAGCTCCGCCTCGTAGGCAACACGGAGCGTTACGGCACTCCGAGACGCCGTCTCGACGAGCGTGAAGAGGTCGTCGATGGTCCGGAACCATCGATAGTTATTCTCAGCGACCGGGATCTCTGCCCGATAGTCGTCCCGGTCATAGCGAACGCCGACAACCAAGCCCCTCTCTACGGTGACGATGGTTTCAGCCGGCGTGTCTCGATGGCAGTCGCAGACCTTCTCGTATCGATACTCGTAGCTCACGATTCCGGCCGCTTCCCAGAGATCGCGGTTTGCCGTTAATTCATCATTCGCCAGACACACGCCAGACAATACCAAGGCGCACAGCAACACGGGTTGAAGCATTCGTCCTCGCGCGCGTGGCATGATGATCTCCGTGTACCGGCCTCGTCGAGAAGCCTCAATCAGTCCGGCTCGTCACCTCGAGCAGGTGATAACCGAACTGTGTCTTGATGGGCCCCAGGAGCTCGTTGAGATCGGCGCTGAACACAACCTCGTCGAACTCCTTGACCATCTGCCCCGGGCCGAATGAGCCGAGGTCGCCGCCGCGACGCGCGGACGAGCAAGTCGAATGCTCGCGAGCGGCCTCGGCGAAATCGAGACCGTCGAGTATCTTCGTCTTGAGATCTTCGCAGACCTTCTCGTCATCAACCAGAATATGCCTTGCGGTGGCTTCGGCCATTAGCGCACTCCCGAGTTGCGGCCCCGACTCATCCGCCCGGGCCTCGCGCGAAGCATAGCCGAGAAGCCGGAGGGCGAACAGGCCGCGGAGGATTCCCGGCCCGGCTCGCAGCACGACTAGCCCGATGATGAGGCCTTGCGGAATATTACGCTGAAGTTGTTGGCCGGCATCGCGACGACTTCTGCGAGGACGAATCCTGCCGCTTGGGCGGTCCTCGTCACTTCCTCCAGATCCCTGACGCCCCACTCCGGATCACGCGAGCGCAACGACGCATCGAACGACTCATTGCTCGGGGCCGTGTGACGGTCGTTGCGCCGGTAGGGGCCATAGAGGAATAGCACGTCGCCCGCGGAGAGCGTATCTCGCGCACCGTCGAATAGCGCCACTGTCGCCGCCCAGGGTGAAATGTGAATCATATTGATACACAGGAGCGCGTCGGCCTCGCGCACCGCCCATGGCGTTTTGCGGACATCGAGCTGCAGGGCAGCGTTGACGTTACCGAGCTCCGCGGCAACGCTTGCCGAGATCCACTTCCGCAGCTCCGGATCGGCGTCCGTCGGCTGCCATCTGAGCCCCGGTAACGCCGCGGCGAAGTGTAGAACGTGTCTTCCCGTCCCGCTCGCGATCTCGAGGACCAGGCCCTCCTCGGGTAACACCCGTCGCAGCACGTCGAGGATCGGCCCCTTGTTCCGCTCTGCGGCCGCAGAGTACGGCGCTTCCGCCGTCATCCCAGAACCGCGTGTAGCCCTACCGTTGGAGCAACGGTAAACACCACGATCAATCGAGGCGACTGCCCTGGACCTGTTTTATCTCGATAGCGGCCAAGTCGACGCCGTCCAAGCACCTCACGTTGACTCCCCACATTTCTGGCGCCGTCCTCGGCCTGTGGAACGTATAGATTCCGCAGGTGGGACAAAAATAGTGTTTCGCAATATGTTTATTGAACTGATAGAGAGACAAGTTCTCCAGTGGCGTGAGCAGCTTGAACTGATCCTCCGCCACTCGATTGATGATGCCACCCTTCTTGGAGCAGATGGAACAATCACAGCTAACCGACTCATCCGGATCGAGCGTCACCTCGAACCTGACTTCACCGCAATGACACGATCCCTGGTAGGTGGTCTGCATTAAAATCCCCTTGTTCACGTGTGCGAACGAGTCGAACCAGCGATCGATCTGATCTCGATACGGACGCGACGTTAGTCCGAAGCGCTGACTCGGTTGCTTTGTAGCGCCGGTTTTCCAGCGATTCGATCGGCTAGGTGTCCGACGGAGATCGCGAATAGGTGTGAACGGTTCCAGCGCATGATCGTCCGATAGTTCTGATAGACCAGGAACGCCGGTTCAATGTAATCGGATGGCAGGATAACGGAGCCATCGATCGCTACATTCGGCAGATCGTTACCGGCGATCGTGCGTACGCCGAGCGATTGCCATTCCGCGAGCGGCTTGCTCGTCTCCAATCCTGCCAAGCCTGCGTCGAACGCCGCCGGCAGTCGGACCTCGCGACCCCAGATGAAGCCACGTTGCCACCCTGAACTCGCCATGAAGTTCGCGGCAGACGCGACGGCATCGGCCGCGTTATTCCAGATGTCTTTGCTGCCGTCTCCGTCCCCATCTCTGGCATAGTCGATGAACGTCGAGGGCATGAATTGTAGTTGTCCCATCGCCCCTGCCCAGGAACCCTGCATGTCTTCAAGACTGATGTGCCCCTCATCCAGAATTCTCAATGCGTGTAGCAACTCCGAGCGAAAGAACGCCGCGCGTCTCTCGTCGTAGGCCAGCGTCACGAGCGCACCGATCACCGGGATCTTCCCCTGGGTCCGCCCGAAGTTACTCTCGATACCCCAGGCCGCAACCAGGATATGCGGTGGAATACCGTAGCGGGACTCGACATCTTCCAACAGCTCCCGGTGTCTGGCGAGATGGGCGCGGCCTTGTTCGATGCGCGAGTCAGAGACCGCCCTGTCGAGATAGGTCCAGAACTCGAGTTTGAACTCCGGCTGGTTGCGATCCAGCTCGATAATGCGTGCGATCGGGGCCACGTCAGCGAGCGCGGCGTTCACAGTCGCTGTCGAAATGCCGCTCTGGATTGCTTCGACGCGCAGCCCTTCGAGCCAGACGGGAAACGCCGCAGTCTGCGCCATCGCGACCTGCGGCCCACCCGACAGCACGAGGAGGCCGGCGATGGAGAACGCTAATCGGGGTGCCATGAGGAATTGCCGCCTGAAGTGACTGTCGCTTACCAAGTTAGCACAGCTCGCCGACAGAAATCCCGGCTGTCGGATAGTCCTAACGGCCCGAGCTAGCGACCGGGGACCGTGGCAGGTTGCTGCGTATCAGACTCGACCGGCGATCACGGGGCCCTATCCGGTTCTGGTGGATCGAAGCCAATGACGCGAAGGGCCTCTTGAAGCTGGTTGTCCTCGCTAAGCTCGACATCGCTACCCGCGCGTCCGAATTGTACTTTCGGGTTATGTGCGTGGACGACGAAGTCCGGCACGATGCCGATGCCGTCGATTGACCGACCCGACGGCGTCGAGTATCTAGCCGTCGTCAGCTTGATGGCGCGGCCTGACGTGAGGGGTATGACCGTCTGCACGGAACCCTTGCCATAGGTTGTTTCTCCGACAACGCGCGCACGGCCATTATCCTTGAGCGCCCCCGCAACGATCTCGGACGCGGAAGCCGATCCACCGTTGACCAGGACCGCTACTTCGACACCGCGCAGAATGTCGCCAGGATTCGCATAGTGTTCGAAGCGGGACTCGCGAATCCGGCCCGTGCCGCGGACGATCAAGCCACGTTCCAGAAAAGCGTCGGCGACGTCTACCGCCGCAGCCAAAACACCACCCGGGTTATTACGCAGATCCAGAACGACGCCCCTGAGCTGATCCTCGGCTTGATCCTGGAGATCTTTCACCACACCGGCCAGATCATCGGCGGTTCGTTCAGAAAATCCCGTCAGTCTGATGTAACCGAAACCATCGCCCAGGTACTCGCCGCGAACGGTCTGTACCTGTATTTCGGAGCGAATCAGCGCGAAACGCAGTAGCTCATCCTCGCCATCCCGAACAACATCGACCGTTACGCCCGTACCCGGCCGCCCACGCATTCGGCCGATCGTGTCTTCGACGTGATCTTTATCCACGGGTACGTCATCGACAGAGACGAGCATGTCGCCGGGTAAAATCCCGGCCCGTTGGGCCGGCGTGCCATCGAGCGGAGTCACGACGATGACCTTGCCCGACTCGAAGCTGACATCGAGCCCTACGCCGGAGTAGTTACCGGTCGTGCTGATCCGAATTTCTTCGTAATCCGTCGGACTGAGATAGCGGGAATGCGAGTCGAGCTCACTGATAATTCCGTGAATCGCGCTGTCGATCAGCTGCTTATCGTCAACGAAGGTGACGTACTCTCGTCGTACGCGCTCGAGGACTTCAGCCAGGGCTCGCACATCCTGCATACGCACGGAGCCGGCCACCACTTCGTGCATCGAAGCCCGGCCCGCGAGCAGGCTGGTACCGAGTAAGACAGCGAGCCCGAGGACGCCGCCCACCACCACGACTAGAACACTCCTGGCTTTCAGAGACATGGATTAATCGTCACCCCCGACGTTATTGTTCGACCACCTTAGCATAGGGACGGGGACGTTGAATTGGCGGATTGCGTCGATGCAAACCTCCTAGAGCGCCCGCCCGCTACGGCATTGCGCTCAAATCCCCGCCCATCCACGGGCGCGGGTCTATCGGCTCACCATTGAGGCGGATCTCGAAATACAGTGCCGTTCGGGTCTGACCACCGGAGTCCCCAACGTGAGCGATGACATCTCCCGGGGCCACCCAAGCGCCTGATCGCTTCAATAACGCCTCGTTATGGCCGTATAGGCTCATGTAACCCGCACCGTGATCCACGATCATCAGCAGGCCAAGACCCGGCAGCCAGTCCGCATAAGCCACGCGCCCATAGTAGACGGCTCGCACGAGCGTTCCGCCTGGCGCGCCCACTACGACGCCGTTCCACGTGAGCTGCCCGCTGGCCCGCGCCTGTCCGAAGTCACTGACCAACGAACCCGAGACCGGCCACGCAAGCTCTCCCTTGATGCTCGGAAAGCCCCTCGCAGCCTCCAGCGGAAACAGCTCGAACGGAGATTCAAGCTCCAGGAAGAGTTCTCCTAAGCGCTGCTCTTCGTCCCGGAGTTGTCGCATCTCCTCTCCGGAGGTCGCGATGTCCTGTTCCAGCTTCGCGAGTACCGAACGGCGCTCGTTCCTGGAAGACTCCAGCATGTTTAGTTCGTCAGCTTGCGCCTGTTCGAGACGGCCGAGTTCTCGGGCTACCTGCGCGGTCTCCGTCGCCAGCTCCATCGAGGTGCCGATCTCCGCCTCCACGGCAACGAGACGCCGGGTACGGGCGCGGTTTAGGTAATCGTAGTACACCACCATCCGACCCAGCCGCGCGGGGTCCTCCTGGTTCAGCATCAGTTTGAGCATTTCCTGCCGTCCGGCGACGTAGCTCATGAAAACTTGTTCAGCCAGGGCACCGCGCTCACGGTCGAGCCGCACACCAGCCAGGCGGGTATCCTCGCGAAGACCCTGTTCCCGCGCGAGCTGTGACGCGAGGTCCTCGCGGACATCCCGCAACGCTCCGGCGGTCTCGGCCGCCCTTAGCTCTGCCTCCTTCAGCGCCCGCAGTCCACTGTCCCGTTCGGCCTGCTGGCTTGCCAGACGATCCTCCAGTAGTCGAATCTCGCTGCGGACCGTCTGGAGCGCCTGCGCTCCGTCGGGCTGGGCGCTGGCGCCCTCGCAACCGATCGTCAGCGACCAGCCTAGACTGATCCCGAACATCCGGAGCTGACGGCAAGTGGGAATCACGACGCTGCGCAGTCTATTCCTTTTCGCTGCCGACGGGGAACCGGTCCAGCACTCGCGGCTGCTATAATGCCGCCCCGCCGTTACGGCAAAACAATAGGGATCGTTAATGGCCGATCTGGTCGATTTCGCCGGTAACCACACACTTCTAGTACTCGGTTTGATCGGGAGCTGGGGTGTCGTCATGGTCTACGAGCTGCGGCTGAAGACCCAGAACCTCACGAACGTCAGCCCCACCGACGCCGTCCGCTTGATCAACAAGGGAGCGATGATTATCGATGTGCGGTCGGCAGATGCGTTTCAGACGGGGCACATCGTCAACGCCCGCCATATCGCCTTCGCGGATGTGGCCTCGAATAAGGCCATCGCCAAGAAACAGAAGAACAAGATGTTCTTGACCGTGTGTGACGACGGCTCGATATCCGGGAAGGCGGCCAATGTTCTGCGGAACGCCGGCTACGAGAGCGCCTTCAGCCTGAAAGGCGGGCTCAAAAACTGGCAGACTGAGAATATGCCTCTGGTTAGATAAACGACTCCGACTCCCGTTAAACACCCACATTAAGCGTAGGAAAATTATGGCGGAAGACAACCAGCCGACCCCACAGAAGCAACTCTTGCTGCAGAAGATCTATATCAAGGACTTCTCGTTCGAGTCGCCGAGAGCGCCCGAGATCTTCGGTACGAACGTCTCGCCGAAGACCCAGATCAGCATCAAGTCTACCGCCAAGGAACTGACGCCTAACACTCAGGAGGTTATCCTGACCCTGACGTTGGAAGCCAAGGATCAGGATAAGACGCTGTTTATGGTGGAGATCGAGCAAGCCGGACTATTTCGGATACAGGGCTATTCGGAAGAAGAACAACGCATGCTGATCGGTAGCTATTGTCCGGGTACGCTGTACCCGTTCGCTCGGGAGGCCATCGCAGATGTCATCACCCGGGGCGGGTTCCCACAACTTCTGCTGCAGCCGATTAACTTCGACGGCCTGTACGCGCAAGCCATGCAGGATAGCGGCGGTAGTAATGGAGGACCGGCGGAGACGCCCGAGGACACGCATTAAATATCCGACCGAACGCTAGGCGAAGCTCATCCAAGCGACTAATCGCATCGCAGTCTTAGGTTCCGGCGCCTGGGGAACGGCGCTTGCCATACAGCTAGCACGTGCGGGACGATCGACGATCATGTGGGGAATCGAAACCCATGAGATCAAGGCGATGGCGAAGGCTCGCCGCAATGCGACCTATCTTCCGGATGCCGCGTTTCCCGATAATCTGACCGTCACGACTGACATCGAGGAAGCCGTAGCCGACGCGGTAGACGTACTTCTGGTCGTGCCGAGTCACGCGTTTCGCGAAACGCTCGAGCGGCTTAAGTCGCTGCCGTCGCCCCCCACTTCTGTAGCCTGGGCAACCAAGGGCTTCGAAGCCGACACCGGGCTGTTACCGAACCAGGTCGCGGACGAAGTCCTCGAGTCGAAGGCGACTACGGCTGTTCTGTCGGGACCAACGTTCGCCAGCGAGGTCGCCCTCGGACTTCCGACTGCTATCACGATCGCATCAACAGATCAGGACCATGCCCTGCGGCTGGCGCAATCCATCACGACGGATGACTTTCGCGCCTACACGTCCACAGACCTGATCGGCGTTGAGGTCGGCGGCGCTACGAAAAACGTCCTTGCCATCGGCGCCGGAATCTCCGATGGCCTCGGCTTCGGCGCCAATACGCGAATCGCGTTAGTCACCCGCGGATTAATGGAAATGACGCGTCTGGGCCTGGCCCTGGGCGCCCGCAAGGACACGTTCATGGGCCTCTCCGGGATGGGTGACTTGGTGCTGTCGTGCACCGACGATCAGTCCCGCAACCGTCGTTTCGGTCTCGGACTCGCCAAAGGCGCCAACGTCGAGGAGGCGCGGAAAGCCATCGGCCAGACCGTGGAGGGCTACTACGCCGCCCGCGCGGTACGGGACGTCGCTGCCCGCTTGAATGTCGAGATGCCTATCGTGGAAGAGATCTACAATGTCATCTACGAGGGGATGGATCCCCAGGAGGCCGTCATCAATTTGATGCGCCGTCCGATATCCCCCGAGTAGCGCGCCCTAGCAGGTCGTCAAGCGCCGCCCGGGAAGCCGATCTGCCGCCACGCTTCATAGAGGACCACGGCGGCCGTATTAGCGACATTCAGACTCCTGTTTCGCTCACGCATAGGGACACGCAGAATGCCGTCGAGCACCGGCGACTTCAGCACCGTGTCGGGCAATCCCCTGGTTTCCGGTCCCAGCAAGAACGCGTCTCCGGCTTGAAACCGCTGGTCGTAGAACGTCCGGGTTCCTTTGGTACTCAGCGCGAAGAGTCGCGCCGGCTTCAGCGTCTGCAAGCACGCCTCCAGCGTCTCATGCTCGGTGACCGTCGCGAGTTCATGGTAGTCGAGGCCCGCCCGACGCAGGCTGCGCGCCTCCATCTCAAACCCTAACGGGTGTACCAGATGCAGCGATGCCCCGACGTTTGCGCACAGGCGGATAATATTGCCGGTGTTCGGAGGAATCTCCGGCTCGTACATGATCAGATCGAGCATGCCGAAAAGTGTACAGCCTCGCGGTGCTCGCGGCAGGGATTCGGCAGCCGTTCGCACCTGTCTCCTCAACCCGACCTGGGAACAGCGCGCTACTCGCGCCGTGAGGGTTCATGCGCGAGCAGTTACACTACGCGGTAATGAGCGATCCACTGGCAGTTAACTTCTGCGGTCTGAAGCTAACCTCTCCCATCGTGCTCCTGTCCGGCTGTGTGGGTTTCGGCGAGGAGTACACACGTATCGAGGGATTCTCGAACCGGGATGCGGGCGCCATCGTCCTCAAGGGCACGACCAAGAAACCGCGTCTGGGCAACCCGGCGCCCCGCCTCTGGGAGACGCCCGACGGCATGCTGAACGCCATCGGCCTGCAGAATCCGGGTGTCGACAAGGTCGTCGATGAAATCTTACCGGGCCTCGACTTCACCGAGACGCGCTACATCGCCAATGTCTGCGGCGCGACCATCGAAGAGTACGTCGAGGTGACTCAACGATTCGACGACTCGCCGATCGACGGCATCGAGATCAACATCTCCTGTCCGAATGTCAAAGAAGGCGGTCTGGCTTTCGGGAACTACCCGGATATGTCGGCCCGGGTCGTGGCGGCCTGCCGGGCCGTGACGGACAAACCCCTGATCACCAAGTTGTCGCCCAATCAAACCGATATCGCTGCCAACGCCCGCGCCTGTATCAACGCTGGCAGCGACGGGCTGGCAGTCATCAACACGATTATGGGCATGGCCATCGATGTCGAGACCGGCCGGCCCATCATTGGCAACGTCCAGGGAGGGCTGTCGGGTCCGGCGATCCGGCCGATCGCGCTGCTGAAAGTACACCAGGTCTATCAGGAAGCCGGGCCTCGGGGAATTCCGATCATCGGCCAGGGTGGAATCCGGACGTATCAGGATGCGATCGAGTTTCTGCTGGCGGGCGCGACGACGATTGGCTTGGGCACGAGTCTTTTCTACGATCCGCTGGCAGCGAAGAGTATCAATGCCGGAATCCGAGACTATCTGCAACGCCATGACATCGCGACGGTGGCCGATCTCGTTGGCACTCTGGATATCGGCGAGAGCGCAGACGATCAGCTGAGCGGTTAGCCCGCAGTTCGCATCCGGAGGCCCGATGCAATCTGCGGGCGAGCGGCGCGTCAGCGCATGTGCAGCTCGACGATGTCGGCATCCGCCAGCAAATGCTCCGGCCCGACCTGTTGCCCGTCGAAGACGCCGCTTCCCCAGGCCCGTGCGTATTTGAACGCACCGGCGATATCCTTGTGCACGAGCCGCGCGACGTCCAGGACCGTGGCACCGGAGCGCACCGTGAACGGGCGATTCATCTCCGGTGGCTTTCCCGGCATCTTGGTGTAGACGCGAATGACCTGCAGGCCACGAAAGAGCAGCGAGCCCAAGGTCTGGAGATTCTCGCCGGTCTGAATCGACGTTGCCACCGCCGGAAATTTCTCCCCCGTCAGCTCTTCCAGAGCGGTGAGATCTTCCGGATTCGGATTGAGATCCATCTTGTTCGCCACGAGCAGTGTCGGCAGGTAGATCCGAAACGGATCCGGCGTCTCTTGAGCATCGTCGCTCTTGTCTGCTGCGTGACCATTCAATCCGGGCCAGTGGCCGCTGAGCGTAATTTTTTTTTCGTCCAGACGCTCCCGAATCGTCACCACATGGTCCGTGCATTCCGGGTCGGAAATGTCCACGATCAACAACGCGGCGTCCGCCGACTGCAGCGCGTTCACCAGCCAGCTGTCCATATAGTCCTTCGAAATAGGCGGTAAATCCACCAGCTGAAAGTACACGTCCTCAAACGGCAGCATTCCCGGCATCGGCTCATGGGTCGTACGCGGATACGGACCTATCGCCGCTTTGGATCCGGTCAGCTCGGCGTGCAGACTGGACTTGCCGGAGTTGGGCGGGCCGAGCAGCGCAATCTGTGCCGCGCCTTCTGGGCGGATGGAGTGCACCGGGCCGCTCCGCCTCCCGCCTTTCTTCGGGCTCGCGAGGTCCTCGGTCAGCTGCTTGATGCGGCTCTTGATGTCCGCCTGAAGATGCTCGGTGCCCTTGTGCTTCGGAATAGTGCGCAGCATGTCCTTCAGACAAGCGAGGCGATCCGGCTCCTCCCGCGCGTCGCGGAACGCCTTTTCGGCCTTCTTGTAGTCTGGGCTTAGGTTGGCAGGCATCGCATTCTCTTACGTTGATTATGCATCACCGGCGCCGCAGCGACTTGCTCGCGGCGACCGACTCGTGTATCAGGACCACAACCCGTCTCATCGTGCCGCAGCCGTTTGAATATTCACCCGACAGCCCTCGTCTCCGAGCAAGCTCAGATCTCGTCCGAGGTTGAAATCGGACCGTATTCGGTAATCGATGGCGAAGTAAAGATCGGCGCGCATACAATCGTCGAGTCGCACGTCCGGATCGGGAGTCGGTACGGCACCGTCGTCATCGGTGAGCATAACTTCATTCAGAGCGGCGCCACGCTGGGCGGGCCGCCGCAAGACTGGACTTATAAAAACTCCCGGACCAGGCTCGAGCTGGGCGATCACAACCGCATCGGCGAGAGCGCCTCCGTTAATCTCGGCAGCGAGCCAGGTGGCGGGGTGACTCGAGTCGGCAACAACACCTTCATCATGGCCTATGTCCATGTCGGCCATGACTGCCAGATCGCGGACGACGCGGTACTTACAAACCTCTCGCAGCTTGCTGGCCATGTGCTTATCGAACGCGGCGTCGTTGTCAGCGCACTCGTCGGCGTGTCTCAGTTCGTACGACTCGGAGAGTATTCTTTTATCGCCGCGGGAGCGCGGGTGAACAAAGATATCCTGCCGTATACGATCGCCGAGGGTCATTGGGCGGTACCCAAAGCCACCAATAAGGTCGGCTTGAAACGAGCCGGCCGGTCGGCTGACGAGACTCGCGCGATCGACCAGGCGATTCGGATCGTTATCAAGAAAGGACTGACGATCGACGAAGCGCTGGAGAAGATCCACGTGGAATGCACCACCAACGCGCAGATCGAACACCTCGTTGACTTCATCAACACCGCCGACAAAGGGATCGCACGGGGGTGACGGCGCTTCGAGTCGCGGTAGTGGGCGCCGGCTATCTCGGCCGCTTCCACGCTCAGAAGTTCGCATCCATAGCGGCGGCGGAGCTCGTGGGCATCTGCGACGTTCGCGTCGAAGCCGGTGAAGACTTGGCCCGTGACAGCGATACAATTTATTACGCCGATTATCGAGATTTGGCCGGGAAGGTAGACGCAGTAACTATCGCGGCAACTACTTCTGCGCATTACGAGTTGGCCAGATTCTTCCTGGAAAACGGCGTCCATGTATTCGTAGAAAAGCCCATGACGAACACGAGTGAGCAGGGCCGCGAGCTCACGGCCCTCGCGGATGCAAACGACCTGAAGCTTCAAGTCGGGCACGTCGAACGATTCAATCCGGCGCTACTGTCCGCTCGGGATCGGCTCGGTGCGGTGCAATTTATCGAGTGCCACCGCCTCGCTCCATTCAAGCACCGCGGCGCGGATGTGAACGTGGTTTTGGATCTGATGATTCATGATCTGGATGTCATTATCTCGATGGTCGCCGGTAAACCGTCCCTCGTCTCGGCGGTTGGAATCTCCGTCCTGACTTCCAGCGTCGATATCGCCAATGCACGCATCGAGTTCGATACCGGCGCGATCGCCAACGTCACGGCATCCCGAGTGTCGACGAGCACACAACGCAAATTTCGCGTGTTCCAGAAGCATCAGTACCTCTCCATCGACTTCGGCGCCGGGGAGGTTCGACTCGTCACTCACGCCGAAACTGGCGGCGACGAGCAGCCAACGCTAAAACAGGAGAGCTGGAACTTGGACAAAGGTGATGCGTTAGCCGCTGAGATCGCGTCATTCGTCAATTCGATCGTCGAGAATACGCCCTGTGAGGTCTCTGGCCACGACGGCGTCGCCGCGCTCGAACTCGCCGAGGAGATCATCGCCGACATCGAGCGTCGAGCGTTCTGAGCGGCTGCGAGCGCAGCGATAACCGGCTAGTCGTCGTTCAAGCCCAGCTCTTTGATCTTGCGGGTCAGCGTATTCCGGCCGCAGCCCAGTAGCTTCGCCGCCTCCAGCCGCTTTCCGCGCGTACGTCGCAAGGCCGCCTGGATCAGCGTCCGCTCAAATTCCGGCAGGGCTTCAGCCAATAGTGGCCGGCCGCCGCCGGCAAGGTGTCCATCCGCCCAGTCGGCGAGATCGGCGGTCCAGTTCGCACCCGTATGGGCGTGTGCCGCGCCACCGAGTTCCTGCGGAAGATCCCGTTCCGTGATCTCGCGACCGGCTGCAGTCACGGTTAACCTCTGGCAGACATTGACGAGCTCGCGGACGTTTCCTGGCCAGTCGTACTTCAAAAGAAACTCGACGGCCCCCGGGCTCAGCATCTTCGTCGCGATACCGAGCTCGTTTGCTGCCTGCCCCAAATAGAATCGTGCGAGCTCCAGAATGTCCTCCCTACGCTCACGCAATGCCGGCACCTCGATGCGCATGACGTTCAGGCGGTGGAAGAGATCTTCCCGGAAGCGACCTGTCTCGACCGCCTGCACCAGGTCTTGATGAGTCGCGGCGATGACTCGCACATCGACCCGAACCGGGGCCTGACCCCCGACCCGGAAGAATTCATTTTCGGCGAGCACTCTGAGTAATCGCGTTTGCAGCTCCGCCGACATGTCCCCGATCTCATCCAGAAACAGCGTGCCGCCATCGGCCTGCTCGAATCGTCCGATACGCCGCTGGTCCGCGCCTGTGAACGCGCCCTTCTCGTGGCCGAACAGCTCCGACTCCAGAAGATCCGCACTGATCGCCGAGGTATTCAGCGCGACGAAAGGCTGTTCCGCGCGCGGGGAATTGTCATGCAATGCCTGAGCGACGAGCTCCTTCCCGGTCCCGGACTCGCCAGTGATCAGGACGGTCATGCTCGAACGGGACAGCCGACCGATTGCGCGGAACACCTCCTGCATCGCCGGTGCTCGACCGATCATGCTCGGCACGGTCTCGGGCCCTGTCTTGGCTGGCGTCGTGTTGCCCTGCCGGGCCGCGCGAGACACGAGTTCCATCGCTTCGTCGATATCGAATGGCTTGGGTAAATATTCGAACGCCCCGCCCTTATAGGCCGCGACCGCACTGTCCAGATCGGAGTGCGCGGTAATAACGATCACCGGTATCTTCGGTTCGTGGTCGCTCAACCGCTCCATCAACTCCAGCCCGGTCATCTCCGGCATGCGAATGTCGGTGATGAGAACATCGGGTTTGTCGAGCGTCAGTGCAGCGAAGAATGATTCGCCGGAGTCGAAGCAGCGTGGAATCATGTTCGCCTGTGTAAGCGCCTGCTCCAGAACCCAGCGAAGCGATTCATCGTCCTCAACTACCCAGACAGAGAGGCCGGGCGTCACCATTACATAGCGTCCGGCACGTTGGAGACCGGTAACCGGACCTGGAAAATCGTCGCTCCTGGACGGCTCGAGAACTCGATCAATCCGCCGTTTCGACTGACGAGATCTTGAGCAATAGTCAATCCCAGCCCGGTGCCGGTGTCGCGTCCGGTTACTAGCGGGCAGAAAATCGTCTCCTTCAACTCCTCCGGAACGCCGGGGCCGTCGTCTTCGACCTCCAGCGACAGCACGAGCCGATGCTTCTGACCGCCTAAGGCGAAGTTGCTCAGCGCCCTGGTCCTGAATACGAGCTGGCCCGTCTCGCCCAGAGACTGCATGGCGTTCTTGACGAGATTTAGAAACGCTTGAATCAGCTGATCCCGGTCGGCAACCATCAGCGGTAAACTCGGATCGTAGTCCCGTACCAGGACAACACCCTCCGGCTTCTCCGTCTCGATTAACCTGCCGACATGCTCCGTAATCTCGTGGAGGTTGAAGGTCTCCCGTTTCGGCTCACTGTCGGACTTGAGAATACCGTCCACGAGAGCTGCGAGCCGATCGGCCTCTGCGATGATCACGTTCGTGTAAGTCTTCAGTTCAGCGGACGGCAGCTGACGCTCCAGAAGCTGGGCAGCGCCCCGCAGACCGCCCAACGGGTTTTTCACCTCATGGGCAAGCTGCCGGATGATCCGGCGACTCAAGCGCTGCTGCGCAAGCAACTCGGCTTCTCGACGCACCTGCCGGTCTCGCAGAGTATCGAACAGCTCCAGCAGCAGGCGCTGATCCGGACCGTCTAACGGCGATACACGACAGTCCATGATGACTTCGCGATTTCCGACGCGCACCTCCAGTTCCCGCGATCCGTAAGTCACTCCGTCTTCCAGCGCTCGCCGGCAGAGCGAGGCCAACTCCTCGGGTGGCAGAACGAGTTCGCCGATCGACCGGCCGACGGACTGACGGAAGCTGATGCCGAGGAGGCTCTCCGCCGCAGCGTTCAGGTAGGCCACCTTGAGATCCGCTCCCAGGACCGCAACGGCAGTCGTGAGACCGCCGAGAATACGATCGGAACTCGGCGCTCTCACGATTCGTGACGAGCGTGCAAACTGGGATTTGCCGGCGGGGACGCCGCCGGCGCTACACGTTGTGGACGATTCCGGAGCGGCCGCTACGGAGCGTTCGAATTGTTCCGTCTGACCCGACCATTTGGATTGTTCGGATTCTGTATCGAGGTTTGCTGCACCATGAAGGTCACCGGCAAAGACCGCAGAATCTCCGTGCCGAACGTATCCAGGACGACGGCCTGTAACGTATGCTGGCCACGGACGACGTCGGTCAGCACGAACTGCGAGCCCGTGCGCCGGTTCGTTAGCGCGCCATCCAGGTAAACGTCGAGATGGTGTCCCGGCAGCAACCCGGGCGTCAGTTGCAACGCTACCTCGACGTTCCCGGCGACGTTCCATAGCGTCTCCTGTTGGCCCGGCTGCAGTATGTTGAATGCGGTATAGCCGTCTGCCGAATCGGCATCCTCGGCGGCCTCCCTCCGTGCTCGCGTGGCCGGCACGGGTACGGAGAAGCCCTGCGCCAGCGCCAATTCGACCTCGTCCGCCCCAGGGAAGGGGCGATCCGAATAATGCGTCAGGCCGTCCTCGTCCACCCAGGTATAGGCGGTCTGACCGCTGGCCACGGCACACAGCAAGGACATCGAAATTAGCCACTTGTACATACCCCAAGCTTAGCGCCAATGGCTTTCCTCTGCCACGGAACCTGGTGGGATTTTGGCAATCCCACTGCCCACCCGATTTGACAGAATCTGGCCCTCGCGACGGTCCTACAGGCTGTAGTACATCTGGAACTCCACCGGGTGCGTGGATTTCCTCAGCAGCGTCAATTCCTCTTCCTTCAGTTCCATATAGGCGTCGATCAGGTCGTCCGAGAATACGTCGCCTGCGGTCAAGAATTCACGGTCCGCGTCCAGTTCCTCCAGCGCCTGCTCGAGGGAGAAACACACGGTCGGAATGTTCTTCTCGACCTCCGGCGGCAGATCGTACATGTCCCTGTCGACCGGATCACCCGGGTGGGTTTTGTTTTGAATACCGTCGAGTCCTGCCATGAGCATGGCCGCGAACGCGAAGTAGGGATTACCACAGCCATCCGGGAAGCGAACCTCCACGCGGCGCCCCTGCGGATTCGCTTCATACGGAATGCGCACGGCGGCCGAGCGGTTGCGAGCCGAGTAGGTTCGAAACGTCGGGGCCTCGAAGCCCTTCACCAGGCGTTTGTAGCTATTCGTCGTGGCATTGGTGAAAGCGTTGAGGGCGCGCGTGTGTTTCAGTATCCCGCCGATGTAGTAGAGCCCCAGCTCCGAGAGCCCGCCATAGCCGTCGCCACTGAAGACGTTCTTCCCGGCCTTGGCCAGAGACTGATGGACGTGCGCCCCGTTACCGTTGTCATCAACGAGGGGTTTCGGCATGAACGTGGCTGTCTTACCGTAACTGTGCGCGACGTTCATGAGGACGTATTTGAAAATCTGCACAGCGTCGGCTTTTTTCACGAGCGAGTCATATTTGACGCCGATCTCGCCCTGCCCACCGGTCGCCACCTCGTGATGATGCACCTCGGTGATAAGTCCCATCTCCTCCAGGGCAAGGCACATCGCCGAACGGATGTCGTGCAATGAATCGACAGGCGGCACTGGAAAATAACCACCCTTAATCCCGGGGCGGTGGCCGATATTGCCTTCGTCATACTCCTTCGCGGAATGCCATTGCGCCTCTATCGACTCAACTGAATAGAACGCACCTTGCATCTGCGCACCCCAGCGGACATCGTCAAATATGAAGAACTCGTTCTCCGGGCCGAAAAACGCCTCATCGGCAATGCCCGTTGAACGCATGTATTTCTCAGCGCGTTTCGCCAACGAGCGCGGGCAGCGTCCATAGGGCTGCATCGTCGCCGGCACGATCACATCGCAACGAAGATTGAGCGTGGTTTCTTCGGTGAACAGGTCGAGTACCGCCGTCGGCGTATCCGGCATCAGGATCATGTCCGAGTCTTCGATGCTCCGCCAACCGGCAATCGAGGAACCGTCGAACATTTTGCCACCTTTGAAGAAGCCTTCATCGACGACGTGGGCAGGTATGGTGACGTGGTGTTCTTTGCCGCGTGTGTCGGTGAATCGCAGATCGACGAATTTGACATTCTTGTCCGTTATCAGCTTGAGAATTTCCTTAGGCGACATGGTTTTCCTCCATTGCTTGCTGTTGTCGGTAATTCTTTTTGCTTGGACTCTTGCAACGCGGCACAGGTCAGCCTAAGGCTGGTGTCGTGCGAGGTCGGTCGTAATCCGAGCCACGCACAACCGATCCCAAGTGCAGAACTTGAGTCAGGATTTTTCTATGTGCAGCATTTGTGCCAGCGCGTCAGCCGCCATAAGCTGTTGTTTTAATTCGATGGTACAGCAGCATCCCGTGGCTGCATGCGCCAGAATGGTGCCGGCACCCGCCTATAATGCCCTAGATCAGTGCACAAAGGGAATCGAGGCTCTTGCCCAGCCTCGCATGACCCCGATTGCTGGCTATACTGGCCCGCTTTGCGTGCGGACGCTTCACGCCTCGGAGATGAATCATGGTGTCGATGGATAAGCTGGTTTCACTGTGCAAGCGGCGCGGCTTCATCTATCCGTCCAGCGAGATCTATGGCGGCCTCAACGGCTGCTGGGATTACGGGCCCCTAGGGGTCGACCTCAAGCGCAATATCAAGGCCGCCTGGTGGGACGACATGGTCGGACACCACGACCGGACCACGGCGCCCTCCGGCGCGCCGGAGGCATTCGACATGGTCGGGCTCGATTGCTCGATCTTGATGAATCCGGCGGTCTGGGAGGCCAGCGGCCACGTGGGCGGGTTTAACGATCCGATGGTGGACTGCCGCGAGACGAAGACTCGATACCGCGCGGATCAACTCGTGGTATTCAGCATGGAGCCCGTCGACGCCGCCGCTCCGATTGCTGCAGCCGACGCGGTTCTGTTCGCCTCGCCCGGCGAAGCCGGCATCACCCCGGACGACGACCTTACTGCCCCGCATCGCAAACGCATTAAAGCGATCACCAGAAAGGGTGGCGAGTATCGGCTGACGCCGGTTCCCGACGCGCTGCAGGACGATGAGCTGCGGGCGCGAGTTCTCGTCCCCGGCGCCAGCGAACCCGGGACACTGACCGCGCCGAGGGCCTTCAATCTCATGTTCAAGACGCACGTCGGCGCGCTCGAGGATAACTCCAGCGTGGCCTACCTGCGCCCGGAGACGGCCCAAGGCATCTTCGTGAATTTCAAGAATGTCTGCGACACGGCTCGCGTGAAAATACCGTTCGGAATCGGCCAGCTGGGTAAGGCGTTTCGCAACGAGATCAACCCACGTAATTTCACGTTCCGCAGCCGCGAGTTTGAACAGATGGAGATCGAGTTTTTCTGTCGCGCCGCGGAAGCCGAAGACTGGTACCGCTATTGGCGAGATCGGCGTTTTCAATGGTATGTAGATCTTGGTTTAAGTACCGACAAGCTGCGCTTGCGTGAACACGACGAGAAGGAGCTCGCCCATTACGCGGCAAGTTGTGCCGACGTCGAGTACGAGTTTCCTTTTGGCGTCAGCGAACTCGAGGGCATCGCCAACCGCACCGACTTCGATCTCCGCCAGCATATGGATCACAGCGGCAAGGACCTACGTTACTTCGATGACCAGGAGCCGGACAAGGCGAAGCGGCGGTATCTGCCCTACGTGATCGAGCCGTCCGCCGGCGCCGACAGAGCGACGCTGGCGTTTCTCTGCGATGCCTATACTGAAGACGAGGTCGGCGGGGAACCGCGAACGGTCTTAAAGCTCCATCCCCGCTTGGCGCCGATCAAGGCTGCTGTGTTCCCACTCGTTAAAAAAGACGGGATGCGTGAGCGTGCTCTGACGCTCTATCGGCAACTTCGCACGCAGTTCCCTACTTTCTACGACGAGAAGGGCGCCATCGGGCGACGTTATCGCCGCCAAGACGAAGCAGGCACGCCATTCTGCATCACGATCGACGGCGATACCTCGGTCGATGACACGGTGACCGTGCGGGATCGTGACAGCTGCGAGCAGATTCGGCTTCCGGCAGAGGAAGTCGCAGCCTACGTTCGGGTCCGGGTTGGCCGCTAGCCACTGATGTCAGCGTCGGGAATCCGCGGATGGCAGAGACAAACAACCTAATCGTTCTCGATCGAGACGGCGTCATCAATCACGACTCCGAGGACTACATCAAGACGCCGGAAGAGTGGCGGCCGCTAGACGGCAGCCTCGATGCGATCGCCGCGTTAACGGCGAGCGGCTACCGCGTCGTCGTCGTCAGCAACCAGTCCGGCATCGGCCGTGGTTTATTCTCGGAGGCCGTGCTCGACGAGATTCATCGGAAGATGACGTCGGCTGTTGAGGCCGCGGGCGGCGCGATCGCCGGGATCTATTACTGTCCTCATACTCCCGACGAAGGCTGTAACTGCCGTAAGCCCCGGCCGGGCCTGCTGGAGCGTATCCAGGACGACTTCGACGTCTCGTTATCCGGAATACCCTTTGTCGGCGACAAAGTCGCCGATATGGCGTTGGCGCGTCGGGTCGGCGCGCGGCCGATGCTCGTCCTGACCGGTTACGGACGAGCGACGCTGGCATCGCTGACCGATACCGAGGTCGAAACGTTCCCGGACCTGGCCAGCGCGACAAGCGCATTGCTCGCGGAACGCGACGAATGAGTTCACTAGCGCGCTATCTTGGATCGTTACTGTTTACCGCGTATCTGTTTCTCTCCGTGTTTGTCTTCGGTCTCACCGCGCTGCTGGCGGAGCTGCTACCGGGTAGGCAGAGTTATCGCGTTGCCGTTGCCTGGGCCGGGTCCGTATTGTGTCTCCTGGAGACACTGTGTCGCCTAGACTACGTCGTCGAAGGCACTGAACACCTCGACAGAGACAACTGTGTCGTGCTCCTGAAGCACTCTTCCTCCTGGGAAACGATCGCCCTGTTCAAGATCTTTCCACGCCAGACCTGGGTCATGAAGCGGGAACTCCTGTGGGCACCGATCCTCGGTTGGGTACTCAGCCTGTTACGGCCCATCGCAATTGATCGCAAAGCGGGCCGCGCAGCCGTCGAGCAAATCGTCGTGCAGGGATGCGAACGTCTAGAGCAGGGCTACTGGATCATGATATTTCCCGAAGGTACCCGGGTCGCGCACGGGCAGGTCAAGCGTTACGGGCTCAGCGGGGCGCTGTTGGGAATCGAATCGGGACGTCCGGTCATCCCGGTCGCACACAACGCGGGCCAGTATTGGCCACGGCGTGGCTGGCTCAAACGTCCGGGGACGATAAGGCTAATCATCGGCGCACCGATTCAGACCGGCGGCCGCGAGGCCAGGGAACTCACCGACGAAGTACAGCAGTGGATTGAATCCACCGTTGCCGCGATGGGGCGCTAGGCCCTGGCGCGATCTAGACGTCCAGGTTCTCCACCGCCAACGCGTTGCGCTCGATGAACTCACGCCGCGGTTCTACTTGATCGCCCATCAGTGTCGTAAAGATTTCATCGGCCGCAACGGCGTCGTCGACACGAACCTGCAGTAGACGCCGGGTCTCGGGATTCACGGTCGTCTCCCACAACTGCTCGGGATTCATTTCGCCAAGACCCTTGTAGCGCTGGATGTGCTGCCCTTTTTTGGCCTGGCTCATGAACCAGTCGATCGCGTCTGGGAAGCTATCGATTTCCGTTCGCTCCTTACCGCGCGACGCGAACGCGCCCGGCTGCACCAAGTCGTTCAGTTCGGCGCCGATGGCAGCGATCTGCTCGTACTCCGGAGAGCGGAAGAAGCCCCGGTGAATGGTTTTCGACGTCGTGATGCCATGATGGTCTCGGCGGACGACGATGGACGTGTCAGCGTCATCTTCGTCCTTCTGAATGCTGACGTGATAGCGGGGTCCGGCGCCATTCAGAATCTTCAGGCGCTCTTCGAGTTGCCGACACCACAACTTAAAGAGCTCCGCATCCTCCAGATCGCTCTCAGTAATCTCCGGCAACCACATCATGGCGCGTAGAACGTTGGCATCGTAACGACGTCCCCAGCGCTCGATGATGCTCTTGATCTCCATGTACTTGTGCGCCAGTTTCTCGAGTGGCTCGCCCTGGATCGGCGGAGCGTCCGGGCTGACGTGGAGCTTGGCGTCGTCCAAGGCGCTCGCGAGCAGCACCTTGTTCAGCTCGGCGTCATCTTTGACATAAAATTCCTGCTTACCCCGCTTGACCTTATACAGCGGCGGTTGCGCGATGTAGACGTGGCCACGTTCGATCAGCTCGACCATCTGCCGAAAGAAGAATGTCAGTAGTAGCGTCCTGATATGCGATCCGTCGACATCGGCATCCGTCATGATGATGATGCGGTGATAACGAAGCTTGTCCGGCTCGAAATCAGCCCGTCCTATACCACAACCGAGCGCGGTGATCAGCGTCCCGACCTCCGGCGACTGCAGCATCTTGTCGAACCGCGCCTTCTCGACGTTCAGTATCTTGCCTTTCAACGGCAGAATCGCCTGGAAGCGGCGATCTCGGCCCTGCTTGGCCGACCCGCCGGCGGAATCACCTTCAACGATGAAGATCTCCGACAGGGCCGGGTCTTTTTCCTGGCAGTCGGCCAGTTTCCCGGGTAGCCCGGCAATATCCAGGGCGCCTTTTCGCCGCGTCATTTCACGGGCTTTGCGGGCCGCTTCCCTGGCTCGCGCCGCCTCGATGATCTTGCCGACGATTACCTTGGCTTCGGCCGGGTGCTCAAGCAAGAACGCTTCCAGTTCGGAGCTGACCACGGACTCGACCGAGCCTTTCACTGCCGAGGAAACCAGCTTGTCTTTGGTCTGCGACGAGAACTTCGGATCAGGCAGCTTCACGGACAGCACGGCTGTCAGGCCTTCGCGGGCATCGTCGCCACTGGTCGACACCTTCTCCTTGCGGCCAATCCCCTCTTTCTCGATATAGCCATTGAGCGTCCGCGTCAGTGCCGCGCGGAACCCCGCCAGATGCGTGCCGCCATCTCTTTGGTGAATGTTATTCGTGTAACAGAACGTCCCTTCCTGATAACCGTCGTTCCACTGCAGAGCGACTTCGACCTGGATATCAGCGCGACTGACCTTGAAGTGCACAATCGACGGATGGATCGGCGTCTTGTTCCGGTTCAGGTGTCTGACGAACGCTCGAATCCCACCTTTGTGCTCGAACACTTCGTGACGGTCGTCGCGCTCGTCCGACAGCGTAATCCGAACGCCGGAGTTGAGGAACGACAATTCCCGGAGACGTTTAGCCAAGATGTCATAGTCGAACTCGATATTGGAAAAAATGGTCGAGCTGGGCTTGAAGTGTACGGTGGTGCCCGTTCGCTCGGTCTTGCCGCACACGGCAATCGGCGCCAACGGCTCGCCCAACGCGTAGCACTGGCGATAAATCTTGCCGGCACGCGAGATCGTCAGTACCAGGGTCTCGGACAGCGCGTTTACCACCGATACGCCGACTCCGTGTAGCCCGCCCGAAACCTTGTACGAATCATCGTCGAATTTTCCACCGGCGTGCAGGACCGTCATGATGACTTCGGCCGCGGAGCGGCCTTCCTCGGGATGAATGTCTGCGGGAATACCACGGCCATCGTCTATGACCGTGATGGACTCATCCGGGTGGATCGTTACGGAGATCTCATGGCAAAATCCAGCGAGTGCCTCGTCAATGGAATTGTCGACGACCTCGAATACCATGTGGTGGAGTCCGGACCCGTCATCGGTATCACCGATGAACATTCCCGGACGTTTTCTGACTGCCTCAAGGCCCTTTAAGACCTTGATATTCTTAGAAGTATAGTCGTCTTTGCCCACGCAAAAATTGCCTCCCTGCAAAACCGATCCATTATACCACCAGTTCGACCTTACCTTGTTCCACGTGGAACACCGGAAAATCACGCGCCGGCGGTAACCGGGCCTCCGATAGCCCGGTCAGGATCAGTTGCGCCGGCAGCCCCTCCAGGACCGCCAACAGGCCCGCCAGAGCGGCTTGGTCCAGTTCGGCAGCTGGGTCGTCGACGAGTAGCACGCCTCCGTGCTCGCGGCCGACGGCGGATACCCGTATCTGAGCTAGTATCAGCGCGGCCGCAACGAGCTTTTGTTGCCCGCGCGAGACCTCCTCCCGGACACCTCTCGCCCCCATGCTGACGGCCATATCCGCCCGGTGAGGCCCGACGTGGGTAATTCCGGCCGACCGGTCTTTTTTTTCCGCCGTCCTCAACGCCTCCACCAGACTCACGCCACTACGCCAACCGCTGTGATAGTCGATCTCGACCGGGCTGCCAAGCAGCTCTTCCCCGAGCCCGACCAAAGCGGCCGCCAGTTTTTCCGCATATTGTGACCGTGCTTCATCGACGGCCTCAGCCGCGTCGATGAAGCCCTGATCCCACATTCTGGCGCCGTGGCCCTGTTTCAGTGCAGCATTCCGTTGCCCAAGGACCCGCCGATAGCGTCGCCAGCGATCAAGATAAGTTGGTTCCACGTGGAACACGCCCCAGTCTAAGAAACGCCGCCGTTCTCTGGGCCCCCCTTCGATCAAGCGATGAATACTCGGCTCGATCACGTGCACTGGCAAGACTTGGGCCAGCGCCGCCATCCCTGGCGCGGTCTCGCCGTCGAGTCGAAGCTTCAGGCCGTTTTCTCCAAGAGCCGCCCCGACGCGGCGTTTTCGCCCGTTCTCGTCGAGTTCGCCATACACCGAAAAACCAGCGTCGCCATGGCGGATCAGCCGCCTATTCTGGCGGGTGCGGAACGATCGGCCCCGGCCCAGCACATAAATCGCCTCGAGCACGCTGGTCTTACCGGCTCCGTTGCGGCCGAAGAGATAGTTACGTTGGGCGTGGAGATTGAGCTCGACGGACGCTAGACAGCGGAAAGATTGAAGTCGTACCTGGGTTAGAGGCACCTTGAGACCGACCGCTCGTCCGCAGTGCGTTACAGCCGCATGGGCATGACGACGAACCGGCTATTCTCGGTATCCGGCCCTCGAATCAAACAACTGGAATTTGTGTCGCCGAGACCAACTTCGACCTGATCTTCCCCGACTGCCCTCAGCGCATCCAACAGATAGTTGACGTTAAAACCGATCTCCATGCTCTCACCGCTGTACTCGACCTCTAGCGACTCTTCGGCCTCCTCCTGCTCCGGATTGTTTGCCTGAATCGTCACGGTATTCTCCGCTAGCACGAGCCTGACGCCACGATACTTTTCGTTCGATAAGATCGCAGCGCGCTCTAGCGCACTTCTCAGCAGCTGTCGGTCTGCCGTCACGACGTTTTGTGGCTTCGCTGGCAGCACCCGCTCGTAGTCTGGAAACTTGCCATCAATGAGCTTTGATGTGAAACGAATACTATCGATTTGCGCCCGCACATGGTTTGCCCCAAGCGTTAACTCAACGTCCCCGTCGCCATCGAGTAAACGCTGCAGCTCCAACACTCCCTTACGCGGAACGATCACCTGTTCGTTTCGTTCTGCCGGTTCGCTCATCTGTAGTTCCGCTAACGCTAAACGATGTCCATCGGTCGCAACTGCCCGGAACGTCTTATCTTCAGTCTCAAATAACAAGCCATTGAGGTAATAACGAACATCCTGCTGCGCCATAGAAAACTGCGTTTGTTCCAATACATGCCGAAATTTCTGTCGATTCAGCCGCAATGTCTGTCGCGCCGAAATTTCGTCTACAATCGGGAAATCCGCCGCGCGCAACGTCGACAAAGTAAAACGGCTCCTACCCGCCTTTAGCGTCGCGCGATCCCCGCTGACCGAGAAGTCGACCCGAGCATCATTCGGTAACGCCTTAAAGATGTCATGCAGTTTCCGGCCGGGTACCGTGATTTCCCCTTCTGATTCCACGTCGACTTCCGCCGATGCCAATAACTCCACTTCAAGATCTGTTGCAGTCACCATTAACTTGCCATCGCCGACGACCAGTAAAACGTTGCTGAGGATCGGCATCGTCTGCCGCCGTTCTACGACACCAATAACGGCATGCAAGGGTTTTAAAATAGTCTCTCGTGATGCACTGAATTTCATAATTGATATACCTGATTAACTCTCTTTCTATAGTTACTATTAAGGCACTAGAAACGCGGGGATAACGCTATAAATACCTTTTAAAACAACAGCTTATGGTGTATAAAATTCTGGGTACACTGGCCGTGGAGGCTGTGAAATGTCTGTGGACAAAAGCTAACCGTTGAGTTATCCACAGTTATCCACTTAGCCTGTCAATGTTCTCAACAGGTTGCTGTAATCCTCAGCAATGCGCGGTTCTGTTTCTCGGAGGGACTTGATACGACGGCAGGCGTGTAGAACCGTCGTGTGATCGCGCCCACCAAACGCATCGCCGATCTCGGGTAGGCTGTGATTGGTCAGTTCCTTCGCTAAGGCCATGGCGATCTGTCTTGGCCTGGTAATGGAGCGGCTACGGCGTTTCGAATGCAGATCAGCTACCCGCATCTTAAAGTACTCGGCAACGGTTTTTTGGATGTTGTCGATCGAAACGAGCCTGTCCTGCAATGCGAGAAGATCTCGTAGTGCGTCCTTCGTGAACTCTAATGTGATCGGTAACCCTGTGAATTGCGAGGTAGCGATGACCCGCCGTAAGACGCCCTCGAGTTCGCGGACATTAGAGCGGATCCGCTGGGCGATGAAGAAAGCGACTTCCTCTGGAATGTGATGTCCATCGGCGGCGGCCTTGCTCATGAGAATCGCGACACTGGTTTCGAGCTCAGGTGGTTCGATCGCTACCGTGAGGCCCCACCCAAAGCGAGACTTCAGTCGGTCTTCTAATCCGGAAACTTCCTTCGGATAACGGTCACAAGTCAGCACGATCTGTCGCTGGCCTTCCAACAGCACGTTAAAAGTATGAAAAAATTCTTCCTGAGACCGTTCTTTACCGGCAAAGAATTGAATGTCGTCAATCAGCAGAACGTCCAGAGATCGGTAGGTTCGCTTGAATTCAGCGATCTTGTTGTGTTGTAAACCACGCACCATATCGCCAACGAAGCGCTCCGAATGGACGTACGCGACCTTCGCCGTTGGATCGCGCTCAACGATAGCGTTACCAATGGCGTGCATAAGATGCGTCTTCCCGAGCCCGGTGCCACCATAGATGAACAACGGGTTATAAGCATGACCAGGGTTGGAACCGACCTGGACTGAGGCTGCGCGGCCGAGTTGATTACTCTTCCCCTCGACGAAGTTCTCGAACGTGAAGTTTGCGTTGAGTTGGGTCCCCGGAACCGGCCCCTTAGGAGGTCGCGCTGCTGGGGCTGAGGACGGCGCGACTAGCGGCGGGCGTCGAGTCCCGACCTCGAGAAATACGGGTACCGGGCTGACGACGGCGACGATTTTTTCGAGACAATGTTCCTCAACCCAGTCGATGACGAATCGGTTCGGAGCAAGTAACTTCAGTGTGCCGTTTTCCTCGATCGGCTGGAGGGGCCGGATCCAAGTATGGAAGTGCTGCTCGGAAAGTTCGAGTTCCAATGCTCGAAGACACTGATTCCACGGGGACGGATATACCGCCGAGGTTGCTGTCACGGTCGTTGTTCTGTCGTTGTTAGTTGGTAAGGGCGCGATCCCTTGCGCGAGACCTCAGTCTATAACGGTATCGCCCTAGTTATCCACAACTTCGGACGCCGCTTGGCCCTATTGACACTACCAGCCGCCGCGCGTAATGTTTCCTGCGCCCGCGCCCCACCACATCTTATTGTTTTGCCTCAAACTTTTCCCATGGCCCGGAATCAGGGTTGACCCCGTCATGAAACGAACTTTTCAGCCGAGCAACATCAAGCGCAAACGGACCCATGGATTTCGAGCTCGAATGGCGACCAAGAACGGGCGTCTCGTTCTGCAGCGACGACGGTCCAAGGGCCGAACACGACTGGCGCCGTAACGGCGTCAAGTTCAAGTAGGGCCTCGTTGCAACAATCGGCTGGCTTTTCTCGGCTCAAGCGGTTGACTACGGCTACGCAGTTTGGCCAGGTCTTTGCTGAACCGATGCGTTCTTTGGATCGTTATTTCACGGTGCTGTCTCGCCGTAACGACGCTAATATGGCTCGATTGGGATTAACGGTGTCGCGACGCATCGCGAAGCGTGCAGTAGCCCGTAACCGGCTAAAACGCCTCGCCAGGGAAGTCTTTCGCTGCCAACAGAATTTGCCGCCGCTCGACTTCGTCATTTTTGCGCGCAAGGCGGCACCGGAAGCAGAGAATGCGGTCTTGCGCGCTAGCCTCCAGCGACACTTTGACGGTATCACCAAGCGGACAGATTAACGTGGGAATCGATAACACGAGGTTGTTCGTATGGATGGCGTTGTTTCTAATGATGTGGTTCACGTATCGTGCGTGGCTGACCGACTTCTCGTCCGAACCCATCACAGCACCGGCGGAAGGCGGTTTCGGGGCGGTACCTGAGCTATCGCCGGAGTTGCCCGAACTCGAGGCGCTGGACGACGCGCTGCCGTCATTGACAGCACCGGCCGCACCGACGGGGGCGCCAGACCGGCCAGCGACGGCGCCGGAGCGAGTCATTCGGGTCCGCACCGATGTGTTTGATCTGTTGATCGATACGCAAGGCGGCGATCTCATCAGAGCGGATCTGCCGCTATACCCGGTCGATAAAGACAATCCTGATCTGCCCGTTCGGCTGCTGGATTACACACCGGGTAACCGGTGGGTGTTTCAGACGGGATTCCGCGGCGTTGGTGAAGGTGACGAGCCCAACCATCTGGCACAGTTCACGAGCGCGCGGACCGAGTACGTGCTGGCGGACTTCGACGAAGAACTCGTGGTCACGCTGGACTGGCAGAGTCAAGGTCCGTTACGCGCGCAGAAGATCTACACATTCCGGCGCGGCCAGTATGGCATTGGGCTGACGTTGGTCATCGAGAATCAAGCGGATGTGCCGTGGAGCGGCGCCCCCTACCTGCAACTCTTTAGGCATCACGTACCCGTCGAGCGCTCCTACACTTCGGTCGCGTCATATTCTTTCAGAGGCCCGGTCCTCTACGACGGCGATAAGTACGAGAAGCTGGACGTTGAGGATCTCGAGGCGGAGCCGGTCAACCAGTCGCTGGCCGGAGGCTGGTTAGCCAGCATTCAACACCATTTCCTCGCGGCCGCGGTGCCTCCGGCCGAGGACGTCGTTCGCTATCAGGCGATCACGCGCGGCTCGGACTATGTGCTGACGGCCCTCAGCCCGGTCAGGGAGGTTGCCCCGGGGGGGCGTGTGACCTATCTCGCTCAGCTGTTTGTCGGGCCGAAGCTGCAGGACCAACTCGCGGCTACCGGTGACGCGCTGGAACTAACGGTCGACTACGGCAAGCTGACGATATTGTCGCAGCCGTTGTTCTGGTTGCTTGCGAAGGTGCACGGGTTCGTCAATAACTGGGGCTGGTCCATCGTGATCGTAACGCTGCTCATCAAGCTAACGTTCTACAAGCTGACGCAAGCCAGTGGCCGGTCGATGGCGAAGATGCGCAAGCTGCAGCCGCGCATGAAAGCGCTCCAGGAGAGGTACAAGGAGGATCGTCAGGCGCTGAGTCAAGCGATGATGGAGTTGTACAAGCGAGAAAAGGTCAATCCGGCTGCGGGCTGCCTGCCGATACTGATTCAAATGCCGTTCTTCTTCGCGTTCTACTGGGTGTTGATCGAGAGCGTTGAGATCAGGCAAGCATCGTTCATGCTCTGGATTACGGACCTATCTTCGCGAGACCCGTTCTTCGTCCTCCCGCTGCTGATGGGTGCTGCGATGCTTTTTCAGACTCGGCTGAACCCGGCGCCGCCGGATCCGGTTCAAGCCAAGGTCATGCAGATCATGCCGGTGGCCTTCACCGCGCTGTTCGCATTCTTTCCGGCGGGACTCGTGCTCTATTGGCTGACGAACACCGCGTTGTCGATCCTGCAGCAATGGCGAATCAATCAAGTCATCGGCGCGAGCTGAGTGGCGGTCTGTGTCGCCGACGATAGACGGGCTAAGCGAGCGACGTCAGGATCCGGACCTCTTTGGACAGCGTTCGATGCACCGGGCAGCGGTCGGCGATCTCGAGCAGCCGCTGGCGAGCGTTGTCGTCGAGGTCTCCCTCCAGAACGATTCGGCGGGTGAACTCATCGATCCGGCCTTCTTGGGTCGCGCATTCGGCACAGTCACGAGCGTGAATCTTGCTGTGTCGAACCTGGACGATGGCGCGGGTCAGCGGGAGTTCCTTGCGGCGTGCGTATAGCTGCAGCGTCATACTCGTACAACTCGCGAGCGCGGCGCTCAATAGATCGTAGGGGGAAGGTCCGGCATCGGTGCCTCCGACGTCGACGGGTTCGTCTGCCAGCAACGCATGTCCAGCGGCATCGAGTTTCGTGAGGAACCCTTCCTCCCCGGTCGTAGCAGTGATGGCGCGGTCGTCATCGCTGCGGGCTGTGGACTCTTGAGTCATGAGACGGTCCTCTGATCCTTTACACTGAAGATTAAACGATGAGGCTGGGAAATACGCACCGTGAGTTACCGACCCGATGACACGATCGCCGCGGTCGCGACGCCACCCGGTAAAGGCGCGGTTGCGATTATCCGTCTATCCGGCTCGCGGGCTCGGGCGATCGGTGAACAGCTGACCGGGCTGGCGCCCGAGCCACGGCGAGCGCATCTGTGTGAGTTCCGGGACGAGGCCGGGGACCCGGTGGACCGTGGCCTGTTCTTGTATTTTCCGGGGCCGCGTTCATTCACGGGCGAGGATGTCGTCGAGCTTCATGGTCATGGCGGCATGGTGGTCAGCGAGATGCTGCTAGCCAGCACGTTGCGCTTGGGTGCTCGGGCGGCAGAGCCCGGTGAGTTTACGCTGCGGGCTTTCCTCAACGACAAGCTGGATCTCACTCAGGCAGAGGGGATCGCCGACCTCGTGAACAGCGGCTCGCGCGAAGCGGCGCGTGCGGCGTACCGGTCCCTCGAGGGGCGCTTCTCCGAGCAGGTACACAGCCTGCAAGGAAGATTGACGGCACTGCGCGTGCAGTTGGAGGCCTGGTTGGACTTCCCCGACGAAGAACTCGAACTCGACGACACGACGGACTTTGCGCACGACTTCGACGCAGCCATCGCGACACTTGAGACTTTGTTGAGCCAGGCTCGAGAAGGCGCGGTGCTGAGCCATGGGTTGACCGTGGTCATCGCCGGACCGCCGAATGCAGGCAAGTCGAGCCTGATGAATCGGCTCTCCGGGTACGATGCCGCCATCGTGACGGACATGCCGGGCACGACACGGGATGCGTTGCGGGAGCATCTCTCGCTAGATGGTCTGCCGGTCACGATCATCGACACGGCGGGCTTGCGCGAGTCGGCGGATCCGGTGGAGTTGGAGGGTATACGCCGGGCGCATCAGGCGTTGGAGGGAGCGGACCGGCTGGTCTGGGTGACGGATATTCGGGCCGACCGGGCGAGCCAGTTCACGGAGATGCGCCAGGTCGCTGGGGAGAGCGCCGCCGTCACGGTTGTGCAGAACAAGATCGACCTGACCGCCGACGAACCCGCGTGCGTCGAAGACGACGGTGTCACGGTCATACGCTTGTCGGCGCTGACCGGGCAGGGCATCGAGCTGTTGACAGAGCACCTCAAGGCGGTCGCCGGTTACCGCAGCGAAACGGCGGGCACGTTCAGCGCGCGAGCGCGGCACGTCGATGCTCTACAGCGTGCCAAGCTCTCCATCCACGACGCACGCCGACAGGTCATCAACACACCCGCGCTCGAGCTAGCAGCCGAAGAACTGCGCTCCGCCCAGGCGGCACTCAGCGAAGTGACCGGCGAGCTGACCAGCGACGACTTGCTCGGCGAGATCTTCTCGAGTTTCTGCATTGGCAAATAATGTGCGACATGGGGACGTTCTCCGACTGCCTGGCGTCATAGGCGGGCGCGAACCTAGCCTATAATATCGGGCAAACGATCGGCGCGCGGCCGTACTGGTGCGTCTGCGGGACAGAGGAACGCGGAATGAAGCTAGCTGTGATCGGGGTCTTCGCCGTCGGAATGACGGCGTCGGCCTACGCACACCACTCCAACGACTATCACTTCGATCGCAGTGTGAGTGTGACCGTGACCGGGACCGTCAAGGAGTTCAGATTTATCAATCCTCACGCGCGCCTCGTCGTCGATGTTCTTGGTGACGGTGGTGATATCGTCACCTGGGATTGTGAGATGGGGGCGGCTAACGGTCTGAAGAGGCGGGGCTGGACCGATCAAGTTTTCCAGCGGGGTCAGGCTATCGAGATACAGGGTTTCGCCGCACGGCGACACGCAACGGAGTGCTATTTCGACTACGCCGACCTTGAAGACGGCCGCCGCATCTCGATGTCGAGTTCGTTCGATCGAGACGTTCCAGGCGGAGCCGTAGCGGCTAAAGCATCGGGGGATGTGGCCGCGCGCCTCGGTGTGCCCGATTTCAGCCGGCTCTGGCAGAGGACAGCTGGCGGCGGAGGAGGCGGTCCGCGGCTAGGTGGCCCGAACAATCAGGCGTGGGTGCTGTCGGAGGCCGGAAAGCGTGCGTTGGCAGCGTACGATCCCGTGCTCGACGATCCCGCACTCCAATGCAGCCCGGTCAGTATCGTGCGTCTTTGGGGCAACGGTGATCTAACGGAGATTCGACAGGAAGCGGATCTCGTCGCGATCCACCACGAATGGATGGACGCGGATCGTACCGTCTATCTGGGGATGAGCGAGCACCCGCCCGAGTTGGCGGAAAGCGTTCTCGGGCACTCGATCGGTTGGTATGAGGGCGATACACTCGTCATCGACACGGTAGGCTATACGGCGGGGATGCTGCATCAGCATCCGGGCCTGCCGCACAGCAACAACTTACACACCGTGGAACGGCTGACGCTCAGTGAGGCCGGCGACAGGTTCGAACTGACCTATACGGCGAACGACTCGGAGTATTTCGTGGACCAGTTGTCCGGAGCACGATCCTTCGCGGCGTCGACGGAGGAGATGCGAGACTACAACTGTACGCACTGAACAAGGGATCTAGAAAATCCCGAACAGCGGAGCGGCTGCATCCGGCACGGGTTTGCATTCGGCCGCAGACCATGGGCATATAGTGACTTGAACAAAATGAACGTGGCGGCGTCGAGTCTTGCGAAGAGCGGAGCGCGACGGCTGCCGGCGTAGCGGGGAAATCAACGGAGTACGGACATGAAAATACCTAACGGTCGCTGGATGGGGGTAGTTGCATTTCTGCCGATGCTGGCGTGGTCAATGTTGGCGAGCGCACAGAGTGACACGGTTCTAATCGACGCCGATGACATAGGCGGCATCGTGAGGAGCGCCGACGGGCCCGAAGCCGGCGTCTGGGTCATCGCCGAGACGGACGATTTCGACATCCGCTTCGCGCGGATCGTCGTAACCGACGATCAGGGGCGCTACCTGGTGCCGGACCTTCCCGAGGCAGACTACGAGCTCTGGGTGCGCGGCTACGGCCTCGCCGACTCGGCGAAGGTTGCCAGTCGACGCGGCAGCATCGTCGACCTGACGGCGATCGTCGCGCCCAGCGAGGCGATCGCGGCGGAGATTTATCCGGCCGCCGCGTGGTACGCGATGATGCACCTCCCGGACGAGAGCGAGCTCGGCCACGTTGAGGGCGGCTTGAATGAATATCTGAGCGTGATGAAGAACCAATCCTGCGTCGGTTGTCACCAGCTCGGCAATCTTGCCACACGCACGATCCCGGACGCATTCGGTGAGTTCGAGTCCTCGGAGGATGCGTGGGTGCGCCGGGTGCAGTCGGGTCAGGCCGCGCCGCAGATGATCAATGTGCTCGCGGGGCGGCTCGGTGGCGTGCCGATTCGCTATCTCGCCGACTGGACCGACCGCGTCGCGGCCGGGGAATTACCGGCGTTCAAGCCCGAGCGACCGCAGGGTATCGAGCGTAACATTGTCGCGACCGTAAGAGACTGGGGCGATCCGAAGACTTATCTTCACGACCTGACGACGACCGACAGACGCGATCCGACCGTCAACGGTTACGGCAAGATCTACGGCGCGCCGGAACTGAGTACCGACAACTTCCCGATTCTCGATCCCGTTGCGAATACCGCGGTGACTTTCCGGGCACAGGTTCGGGATGCGAACACGCCGACCACGCATAGCGCACCGGTCGTGCAGCCGTCGGCTTACTGGGGAGACGAGCGCATCTGGGACAGTCAGGCCAATGCGCACAACCCGATGTTCGATGACACTGGTCGAGTCTGGTACACAGCACGCGTGCGCGGCCCGAACAACCCGGACTTCTGCAGGGAAGGTTCCGACCATCCGTCGGCCAAGCTCTTCCCGACCGAGCGGTCGAGCCGGCATCTGGCCGTCTACGATCCGCAAACCGAAGAGTACACATTCGTCGACACGTGTTTTTCCACGCACCACTTGCAGTTTGCCGAGGATGACAACAACACGCTTTGGACGAGCGGCGGCAATGGAATCGTCGGCTGGCTCGACACCAATCAGTTCTATGAGACTGGAGATGCCGCGGCGGCCCAGGGTTGGGCGCCGCTGATCCTCGATACCAATGGCAACGGTCGGCAAGACGACTACGTTGAGCCCGGTGAGCCGTTGGATCCGGAACTCGACATGCGAATCTCGGCTAGCTTCTACGCCATCATGCCGAACCCGGCCGACGGCTCGGTCTGGGGCTCGACGAGCTTTACATTCCCCGGTGCGCTCATCCGTCTGGACCCGGGTCCGAACCCGCCGGAGACGGCTCTGGCCGAAATCTACAATATCCCGTTACCTGGTTTCGCTTCGCGCGGGGCAGACATCGATCGCAACGGCGTGGTTTGGGTGTCGTTGGGTAGCGGTCACCTCGGCGAGTTCGATCGCAGCAAATGCAAAGGACCGCTGAACGGGCCGACTGCGACCGGCGATCATTGTCCGGAAGGTTGGACGTTCCATCGCTTCCCGGGCCCTGGATTTCCAGAGCTACCCGAGTACAGCGTGGAGTCGAGCTATTACACCTGGGTCGATCAACACAACACGTCGGGACTGGGAGCCAATACACCGATCGCTACGGCGAATCTCTTCGATGGCGTTCACGCGCTCGTCGATGGTGAGTTCATCACGATGCGGATTCCGTATCCCCTCGGTTTCTACAGCAAAGGCTTCGACGGTCGAATCGACGACCCGGATGCCGGTTGGAAGGGCCGCGGTCTGTGGGTGTCTAGCGGTGATCGCACGCCGTGGCTGAAAGAAGGTGGCCGTGGGACTAAACCTCTGGTGGTGCACTTTCAGGTACGGCCCGATCCGCTGGCACGGTAGGCGCCGTAGCGGGCGCTGACGGCGTGGTGCGACGAGACGGCTAAGCAGTTCGCTGTAAGGGGATGACTTCGGCAGCCGGGGCTGACGACTTTGGACGCGCGGTCATTTCAACGCGGTCCCGGCCGAATTGCTTTGCTAGATGCAACGCTTGCTCGGCGCGCTTGAGGGTTTCTTCTGCCGATTCCCAGAGCCGGTAGTCGGAGACTCCGACGGAGACGGTGATCCGAACGCCCTTGCTCATCTCGAACGCCGAGATAGACCGGCGGCAGGTCTCCGCAGCTCCACACGCCTGCTCCAGGTCACAATTGGGAATCAGCAACACGAAGCCGTTGCCATCGTAACGAGCAAGAACGACTTCCGGCGTGTCCGGTAGCGCGTCGGCGAACGCTAGCCGAATGCGGCGAGTGACTTGGGACAGCGCTTCGTCACCTGCCCGCTGACCGTGCAGATGATTGATATTCCTCAAGTGGTCGGCGTCGATGAGACAGACGCTGAACGCCTGTCCAGTGGAATTGGCGAGGATCGTTTGGTCTATCAGTCGTAGGAAGAACGTCTGTCGAGTCAACGCTCCGGTTAACGGGTCGAGTTCAGGATTAATCCCGGCTCTTTCGAGCTCATTACCGGATAAGGAAATAGCCACTGGAATCTTCGATACAACGATAGGAGACAGTATCGTGCCACCCGGTACTCGGCGTGATCAGTGACGGCGCTCTCGAATTCGACGCCCATACCTTTACATAAGTGTATGTATGGCAAAATAATTTCGTTATGTTTTATCAACCGAGTAATCGCTCTCGGTCGTACAGACGAATCGCTAGCCAGGCTAGCAACGCACCCATCAACAAGGTGGACGTCGTCGAGACACCGAGATGACCGAGATTCAGCGGCTCGGCTTTGATCAGTTCTGTAATCAATAGATGCTGGCTCAGGCTCGGGATCCACATCAGGCTGAAGTCAGGCCTGATATTTAAGAGCGTCGCGATCATCAGTGGCAACGTCGGGACCAGAAGCACAAGCCCCAGATAAGTTTGCGCTTCTTTGTAGCTTCTCGTGAAAGACGCGACCAACGTCATCAATGCGGCGCCCAACGGAACGAAGGGCGCAAGTATCAGAACGATCTTCAGCGCGACCAGCGGTCCGAAATTCGACCTCATCCCCAGCTGCTCTAGAGGCACGAAGTACAGCGCCACCGTGAATCCCACGACGGTTAGCGACAATGACAGCAGCATGTAGCTAACCGTCGCCGCCATTTTGCCGAGCAACAGGTCTGCGCGCGCTACCGGGGTTGTCAGTAACGGCTCCAGCGAACCCCGTTCCCGCTCCCCCGCGGTCGAATCGATCGCTAGGTGAAACCCGCCCATCAAAGTTGCGAATAGCAAGAAGTAAGTCAACATTCCCAATAAAATTACCGAACGCCCTGTCGCAGTGGAGACATCGAAGTCGTCGACGGTGAACGGACGTAGCAGCAGCGGGCTGATGCCCCTCGCCTGGAGGCGCATGGCCGTGAGCTGTCTGGCGTAGGTATTCAGGAGTCCCCGTACGCGTCGCGCGCTGACATTCGCCCTGGTCTGAGATTGGTCGAATACGAGCGTGACGCGAGCATCGCCGCCGGCACGGAAATTCTCCGGGAATTCCGGGCCGATCACGAGGACGATCTCATGTTCGCCTTCTTTTACGGAAGCTGTGGCTTCCTCCAGGCTCTCGAGTTCCGCAGAGGGGTCTACACCGTGGCGGCGGAGAAAGTCGACGAGGTTGGGAGCATGCGCTTGGCCGATTATCGGTATCGTCATGACTTCATCGGCGCCGGACAGGGCTTGCGACACCATCACATTGATCATTATCGCGAACAGGGCCGGGCCGAATAGCGGACCGAAGAAGAGGGTGGAGAAAAGGGTCCGGCGGTCGCGGCTATTCTCGATAATTTCCTTGCGACAAACGGTGAGTATTGCCGAGCTCATGTTTCGGCGACGGTCTTAACGAAAATGTCTTCCAGACTCGTCTGGCCGAATCTCTCCTGCAGCTCGGCAGGCGTGCCCTGCGCGACAACCCGGCCGTGCGCGATGATGACGATGTCATCACACAGTGCGGTGACTTCCTGCATGATATGACTCGACAAGATGATGCAGCAACCGTCGGCCTTGAGTTCGCGGAGCCACTGCCGTAACGATCGTGTCGCCATGACGTCCAAGCCGTTGGTTGGCTCGTCGAGCAACAGATGGCTTGGTTCGTGTACGAGCGCCCGGGCGAGCGCTACCTTGGTGCGTTCTCCTTGCGAGAAACTCTTGGCTCGTCGATCGGCGAGGTCGGCTAGCTCGAGCCGCACGATCAGGTCCTCGACACGCGGCTCGAGTTCGAGCCTTGAGAGCCCCTGCAGTTCGCCGAAATAGGTAATGTTCTCTCTCGCATTTAATTGCGGATACAACCCCGCGTTGTGCGGTAGTACGCCAAGCTTCCGCCGCGCCGCGATGGGCTCGGCGACGACATCGATAGCATCGATCGTGGCTTTTCCTGAGTCGGGCTTCAGCACGGTGTAGAGAATCCTGAGGCAAGTCGACTTACCGGCGCCGTTGGGTCCGAGTAGCCCCGTGATGCGCCCGTTACGCGCCGTGAAGCTGACATCCTTCAAGGCTTGAACCGTGCCGAAGCGTTTCGCGACCGCGTCGACTCGAATCATCGAGCTGCCAACTTCATGGTGACGGTCCGGTGAAATCGAGAAAGAACGGACTCGGCCGCTCGCGCTGCAGGCAGGTGTCGTCCAAGCCCTGCGGATCCAGATCCTCCAGAAAGCGGCGCATCAGGGTCGGCACACAACCCACCCCGGCCAGCCCATGTCCCTGGCCGGGGCCGATGAGGTGGCGGGCATTGGCGAGATTCTCGAGCACCTGAGCGCCGTACGAAGGTGGGGTGACGGGGTCGGCTTCACCGGAGAGCAACAGCACGGGCCGGTCGGACACGACGGGGGCTTTCAGATCGCTGTCCAGCTGACCGACCGGCCAGACCGAGCACACGGTCGTCAGCGCATCGATGATCGTGTTGCCGAGATAGGTATCCTGCAGACCCGCCAGGTCGGCATCCCGATAGAATGGCACGTCCTCCGTGCAGACTACGGAGTTGTGCATCGGAAAACTGATAGACCGCTCGAGTTCGTCGATGAACATGTAGGCCTGAGCCGTTAAGGGTGCGTAGTTACCGTCGTGGGCCTCGCTGACGAGCAGCGGCAGCAACGCAGTCGTTAGGGGCGCATAGCTCAGCAAGCGGATCGCTACCTTCAGGTGTCGATCGGAGAGTGTTCGCGTCCCGGGCTCGCCGGTCAACGGATCGGGCATCGCCACCTCGAGCGGCTGATCGACGAGCCGGGCTGAAAGCGTCCTCAGCTGCTCGCTCAAAGCGGGGAACCGCCGCGCACACAAATCCTGGCCGGCACAGCGGGTGAAAACTTCTTCCAATGCGGCTTGAGCGTTCGTCGCGATGGCCGGTCCTAACGCGAGCTCGGCCGGTACGACGCCGTCGAGTATCACGGCCCGTGTGTGTTCCGGGTAGCGGCGCAGATAATGTTGAGCGACGCGCGTTCCGTAGGAGATGCCGTAGATATTCCACTCGGGTAGGTCCAGCGCCTCGCGCAGCCGCTCGAGGTCGCCGACTGCGACCGAAGTCGTGTAATAGCGGGGGTCGGCATCGAGGGCCGTAACACAATCGGTCACGAGCGCCGTCAACTCGTCGAGCGTGGCGGTGTCGAGGTCTTGAACGTCGGCCGATGGGCACGAAAGCCGGGCCGAGCGGCCGGTGCCGCGCTGATCGAGCAAAATGATCGCCCTGTCGCGGCGAATCGGCTCGAACGCGCCGCGTAGGGCTAAATAGAAATCCGTCGCCGCTTGGCCCGGGCCGCCGGATATGAGCAGCAGAGGATCCGGCTGCGGCGCCCCGCTCAGGGCCGGTATTCGCGCAACAAACAGCTCGATCTGCCGGCCGTCCGGGTGATTGGGGTCTTCCGGCACGGCCAGCGTGCCGCATTGAGCTGAGACGGTCGCCAGCCAGCGCGACGACAGGCGGCAGTCCTCGGTCTCGATCGCCGCGGTAGCCCCTTGCGTGCCGGCGAGCCACGCCAAGCCGATCCAACACATGCGCGATAGCCCCATGGGGAGGCTATGTTGGCTCGATAGACGGGTGTTTGCCAAGGCCTGTCCAGACGGCCCGCTAGCGGGGGCGCTCCAGTCGTCCTAAAATTCGGCCCCACGGACGGACAACCATGAACTATCCAAGCGAATTCGATTGCATCGTCGTCGGTGGCGGCCACGCCGGCACCGAAGCGGCATTGGCGGCCGCCCGTGCCGGCGCCACGACGCTGCTGTTGACCCAGAATCTAGACACGCTGGGGCAGATGAGCTGCAACCCGGCGATCGGTGGCATCGGCAAGGGCCACCTGACGAAGGAGGTCGACGCTCTCGGTGGCGCGATGGCACACGCGATCGACCGTGCCGGTATTCACTTTCGAATCCTGAACTCGCGCAAGGGGCCCGCGGTTCGTGCGACCCGCGCCCAGGCCGACCGGGTACTGTACCGGCAAGCCATCCGCCAGATCCTCGAGACACAGACGGGCCTGACGATGTTGCAACAGGGTGTCGAGGACCTGCTGTTGGACGGTGATCGAATCCGCGGCGTCGTGACGCACATGGGGTTTAACATCAGGGCGCGAGTTGTCGTATTGACCGTCGGTACCTTTCTCGGCGGACGGATTCATGTCGGCGAGACTAGTGCTTCGGGCGGGCGGATGGGCGATCCAGCCGCCGTGACATTGGCGAGCCGGCTCAGGGATCTCGGGCTGGCCGTCGGCCGGCTGAAGACCGGGACACCGCCGCGGATCGACGGCCGCAGTATCGATTACGGCCGTATGCAGCTGCAGCCTGGCGACGTTCCGGTGCCGGTGTTCAGCTACCTCGGCACGCCGGCCGAACATCCACGGCAGGTTCCATGTCACATCACCCATACGACGGCCAGGACCCACGAGATTATCCGCCGCAACCTTGAGCGCTCGCCGATGTTTACCGGGGCCATCGAAGGCACCGGACCGCGTTATTGCCCGTCGATCGAGGACAAGGTCGTGCGCTTCGCGGACAAGGAGTCCCACCAGATATTCGTCGAGCCCGAGGGCCTGAATACCCATGAGATCTACCCGAATGGGATCTCGACGAGCCTGCCATTCGATGTACAGCACGAATTCGTTCGCTCGATCACGGGATTTGAGAACGCCGACATCACTCGGCCGGGTTATGCGATCGAGTACGATTTTTTCGATCCGCGAGACTTACGGCCGAACCTCGAGACCAAAGCGATCTCAGGCCTGTTCTTCGCCGGACAGATCAACGGTACGACGGGTTATGAGGAGGCCGCCGCGCAGGGCCTCGTCGCGGGAGCGAACGCGGCCCTACTGGTCGCGGATCGCGAGCCGTGGTGTCCACGGCGCGACGAGGCGTATATCGGCGTGCTGATCGACGACCTCGTCACCCGCGGCACGACGGAGCCGTACCGTATGTTCACGTCCCGCGCGGAGTACCGTCTGTCGCTGCGCGAGGACAATGCGGATCTGCGCCTGACGCCGAAGGGCCGCGAACTCGGCCTCGTCGACGCTGAGCGCTGGCAGATCTTCGCGGCCAAGCGCGAAATGGTCGAGACGGAGACGACTCGACTCGGCCGTATTACCGTCCGACCGGCGGATGTGCCCGGCGGCAGCGGGATCGGGCCGCTCGGTCGGGACGCAATCGCCTACGACCTGTTGCGGCGGCCGGAAGTGCGTTACGACGATGTCGTCGCGCTGGATCGAGTCGGCGTCGCCGACGGCTACGCGGAACTCAGCGACGACATTGCGACGCAGGTCGCCCGGCAGCTCGAGATTCAGGCTCGGTACAGCGGCTATATCGAACGCCAGACGCGGGAGATCGAGCGGCACCGAAAGCACGAGACCACGGCGTTGCCCGAGGACTTCGATTACTCGAACGTGAGCGGCTTGTCGAACGAAGTGCGCGAGAAGCTCGTGCGCATCCGGCCGCAGAGCATCGGTCAGGCGACGAGGATTTCGGGGATGACACCGGCCGCTATCTCGTTGTTGCTGATTCATCTTAAAAAATACGATTTGAAGCGAAGCGCCTGAGTTCCAGACGGAGAAAGACGGATGAAACCCATGACTGACTGGCGGCCTGTTACGGCTCTTCTGGTTGCGGCGTCTGTTGCGGCGTGCGGCGGTGATGGTCTCGATGGCGGTGTCGCGACGACATCCCGCGTTCCAGTCGGTGGCGAGAGCGGGACGGATCTCGCTGACATTCAGGTCCTTCATTGGGGTAACGCTGCGGAGCCGCAGAGCCTGGATCCGCATAAGAGTGAGGGGGTTTCGAGTTCGAATATTCAAAGAGATCTGTTCGAAGGCTTGATCAACGAAGCGCCCGATGGCGAGGTGATCCCGGGCGCGGCGGAGTCCTGGGAAATCAGCGAGGACGGTAGGACTTACACGTTCACGCTGCGGCGTAACGCGCGCTGGTCGAATGATGATCCGGTCGTGGCCGACGATTTCGTTTATGGCCTAAGGCGCAGCCTCGATCCCGCCACGCTGTCGCGGTACACGTTTATCTTGCATCCGATTCTCAACGCGCGCGCGGTCGCAGCCGGGCAGCGGCCGATAACCGACCTGGGCGTGCGCGCGCTCGACGACTATACGCTCGAGATTCGACTCGAGGACCCCACCCCCTATTTTCTTGGGCTGTTGACACATTCGGCAAGCTATCCGGTTCATCGCGCCAGTGTCGAGACGCATGGCGGCCGATTCACCCGTCCGGGCAACCTTGTTTCAAACGGGGCATATCAGCTCGAGGACTGGGTTGTGCAATCCCACGTGAAGCTCGTGCGCAACCCTCATTACTGGGATAACGACCAGACGACCATCGACACGGTCTGGTTCCACAACACCGAAGACAAATCGGCAGCCATCAGACGCTATCGGGCCGATGAACTCGACATCACCTACAACAGCCTAGCCAAACGGCAGCTGCCGTGGATTCGCGAGAATCTTAGCGATCAGCTATACATCGACCCCTATCTCGGCACTTACTACTACGGCTTCAATGTCACGCGGCCGCCTTTTAAGGACAATCCGGACCTACGTCGTGCGCTGGCGCTGGCCATCGATCGCGACATCATCACTCGACAGGTGACCAATGCCGGCGAGCTACCGTCATTTGGCTGGGTCCCGCCGGTCAGCGGCTACGTGGGGCAGCAGATGCGGGAGGCTGCGTGGACTCAAGCGGAGCGTGTGGAAGAAGCGCGCCGGCTCTACGCAGCGGCGGGATACTCGGCCGACAATCCCCTGGTCACCGAGATCATGTACAACACCGAGGAGGACCATAAGCGTATCGCGCTCGCCATCTCGGCGATGTGGAAACAGGTGCTCGGCGTCGAGGTCAGCATCCTGAACCAAGAGTGGAAGGTCTTCCTGGACACACGTAACCAGCGAATCGACACGCAGGTCTATCGTGCCGGCTGGATCGGCGACTACAACGACGCGTTTACATTTGCCGAGGTATTCCAGTCGGGCGGCGGCATCAACAACACGGGTTATGCGAGCGACGAGTACGATCGGTTCCTGGCGCTCGCGGCGGCGGAAGGAGACCCCGGGCAGCGGGCCGAGTATCTGCAACAGGCCGAGGCGGTGCTGCTTCACGATCTGCCGATCCTGCCGATCTACTTCTACGTCTCGTCTCGACTCGTCAAGCCCTGGGTAGGCGGCTACACGCCCAACATCATGGCGCATCATCGCAGTAAGGATTTCTACATCCTCGAGCACTAGCAGGCTGTTGAGAAAGACTCAGGCGAGTACAGGACGAGGCAAGAATCGACGAAAAAGCGCAGTGTATACACTAGTACATGAGCATTTTGAGTCGATTTTTAACGCAGTAGTGTGCCGTCTGGGGTTTTTTCAACAGCTTGCTAGGGACTCTGGTTGCTAAGCTACTCTATCCGCCGGCTTCTGGGAGCGATCCCCACACTCCTGATATTGATCGCACTGGCGTTTTTCATGATTCGCGTCGCGCCCGGTGGCCCGTTCGATGCTGAGAGGGCATTGCTGCCTGAAATCGAAGCCAATCTTCGGGCCGCTTATCATCTGGACGAGCCGCTGTATCAACAATTCCTGCGTTATATCGGCGGCCTGCTGCACGGCGATTTCGGGCCCTCGTTTCAGTACCGCGACTACACGGTAACCGAACTCATCATGGCCGGCTTCCCGGTGTCGTTGCGACTCGGCGGCGGCGCGATGATCCTCGCGCTGTTGTTTGGTATTTCCGCGGGCAGCATCGCGGCGCTACGGCAAAACACGCGCACGGACTATTCGGTCATGTCGGCCTCGATGACGGGCATCTCGGTACCGAACTTCGTCATGGCGCCGATCCTGATACTGATATTTGCCGTCTATCTCGGCTGGCTACCTGCCGGAGGGCTCGGCGAAGGCTCGCCGCGCAACCTGATCCTGCCGATCATCTCGCTCGCGTTGCCGCAAATCGCCTATATCTCACGCTTGATGCGCGGCAGCATGATCGAGGTCTTGAGGAGCGATTTTATCAGGACGGCCAAGGCTCAGGGGTTGCCGCCACACAAGATTCTTGTCCGTCACGCGTTAAAACCGGCGCTGCTGCCGGTCGTGTCCTATCTCGGGCCGGCGACCGCGGCGATCATCACGGGTTCGGTCGTGATCGAACAGATATTCAGCTTACCGGGCCTCGGCCGCTTCTTCGTCCAAGGAGCACTGAACAGGGACTACACGTTGGTGATGGGCGTCGTCGTGTTTTACGGCGTGTTGATTATCGCGTTCAACCTCCTCGTCGATCTCGCCTATGCCTGGCTCGATCCGAAGGTGAAATACTCTTGAGCGCCGAACTGGCCGCGTCGGTGAGCGAGCAGGCGCCAGCCGGGCGCAGCCTCTGGATGGACGCGTGGCAGACTCTGCGCCGCAACCGCGCGGCCGTCGTGTCCGCGATCAGTATCACCGTGATGGCCGTGCTCGTCATCGTCGGGCCGTTTCTCAGCCAATACAGCTACGATTTCACGGACTGGGGCAACCTGTCGATCGCACCAAGCCTCGAAACCGGCCACATTTTCGGTACCGACTCGCTCGGGCGCGACCTGTTCGTTCGAACGCTCGTCGGTGGGCGCATCTCACTGATGGTCGGCATCGTTGCGACGCTGGTGAGTCTGTTGATCGGCGTCAGTTACGGCGCGACGGCCGGGTATGTGGGTGGGCGAGTCGATCACTTCATGATGCGCGTCGTCGATATTCTTTACGCGATGCCGTTCATGTTCTTCGTCATCCTGCTCATGGTGCTCTTCGGCCGGCACATCGTGTTGATCTTTGTTGCGATCGGCGCGATCAACTGGCTCGACATGGCGAGGATCGTTCGCGGCCAGACGCTGACGCTCAAACATCGTGAGTTCGTTGAGGCGGCCGAAGCGCAGGGCGTCAAGACCTTCACCATTATTCGCCGCCACATCATCCCTAATCTCCTCGGAGTCGTTGCCATCTACGTCACACTGACGATCCCGCAGGTCATCCTCGTGGAGTCGTTCCTGAGTTTCTTGGGACTCGGCGTGCAGGAACCCATGACGTCCTGGGGAGCGCTCGTGAAGGAAGGCGCGGACGAAATGGAGAGCGCGCCCTGGATGCTGATCTTCCCGGCCGTGTTTCTTGCCATCACGTTGTTTTGTTTTAACTTCGTCGGTGACGGCATGCGCGATGCGCTGGACCCGAAGGATCGTTAGATGAGCCTACTGGCCGTCGAGAACCTCAACGTGCACTTCTCGACGCCGGACGGCGACGTGCATGCGGTCAAGGACCTGAGTTACGAGCTCGGCGAAGGCGAAACGCTCGGCATCGTCGGTGAGTCGGGCTCGGGCAAGAGCCAGAGCGTATTGAGCCTGCTCGGGCTGTTGGCGGATAACGGGACAGCCCAGGGATCGGCGACATTTCAGGGGCGCGACCTGCTGAAGCTGCCCGATCACGAACTGCGCGAAGTGCGCGGCCGCAAGATTTCGATGATCTTCCAGGATCCGATGACCTCCCTGAATCCCTATTTAACGATCGCCGATCAGATGACTCAGGTGGTACGCGAACACGAAAAGATGTCTCGACAGGCGGCACGGGAACGCTGCCTGGAAATGCTCGAGGCGGTGAAGATTCCCGACGCGGCAGCGAGGTTCGACCGCTACCCCCATGAATTCTCCGGCGGTATGCGCCAACGCGTGATGATTGCATGCAGCCTGTTGTTGAATCCGGAGATATTGATCGCCGACGAACCGACCACCGCACTGGACGTCACGGTTCAAGCTCAGATTCTGGAGCTGATGCGAAACCTCAACGAGCAGTTCGGCACGGCGATCATTCTGATAACCCACGACCTCGGCGTCGTGGCGGGGCTGTGCGAGCGCGTCCTCGTCATGCACGACGGCGAGCTGAAGGAGCACGGCGATGTTCGCGATATTTTCTACCGTCCCAAGCATGCATACACGCAATCCCTACTGAAAGCTGTGCCACGCCTGGATGAGGCGAGAATTGACCGACTGGCCGGCACGGCATCGGGCGATCGCCGGCCGGCCGCGAGCAGCATCGTCAGCGCTAAACGGCCACAGGACACACTCCTCAGCGTCGAAGGGCTCAAGGTTCACTTCGATCTGCATACCGGCGGCTGGTTTGGTGCGAAGCGCCCGCTGAAGGCGGTCGACGGCGTGGACCTGACATTACGGCCGGGCGAGACGCTCGGGATCGTCGGGGAATCCGGCTGCGGCAAATCGACGCTCGCGCGAGCCATTCTCCGGCTCGTGCCCGTGACCGCCGGCCGCGTCTGTTTACTGGGTCAGGACATCGATTCGCTGGATCGGAAGTCGTTGCGCGCAACGCGCAAGGACCTGCAGGTCATCTTTCAAGATCCACTCGCGTCGTTGAATCCGCGCATGACGATCGAAGCGATCGTCAGCGAGCCGTTGTGGACCCATCACCCGGATCTGGATGCCGATAGTGTCCGGGGGCTCGTCGTCGAGGTTCTGGATCGAGTCGGTGTCAGCGGCCGTGAGCTCAATCGCTATCCGCACGAATTCTCAGGCGGCCAATGCCAGCGTATCGGCATCGCCAGGGCGCTCGTGTTGAAGCCGAAGCTCATCATCTGCGACGAGCCCGTCAGTGCGCTGGATGTTTCCATCCAGGCGCAAATCGTCAACCTGCTGATGGATCTGCAGGCCGATTTCGGCCTGGCGCTGATTTTCATCGCTCACGACCTGGCCGTCGTTCGTCATATAAGCCACCGCGTCATGGTCATGTATCTAGGCACCATCATGGAAGTGGCTTCGCGGGAGGATCTTTATGAGCGGCCGGCTCATCCATACACGCGGGCGCTGATCAGCGCGGTGCCGATCCCCGATCCGGACAAGGAGCGTTCGCGCGACCGCGAACTACTGTCAGGTGACATTCCGTCGCCGCTGAATCCGCCATCCGGATGCCGATTTCGCACGCGCTGCCGGTTCGCCCAGGAACGCTGCAGCCGCGAGGTGCCGGAACTGCGGCCGCTGGGCCGTGGCTGGGTCGCCTGCCATCGCGCCGAGGAACTCGACTCAAACAGCTGACGCGCCGGTGCCGCAAGGGGGCGCGCCCGAATAGTCTTGCGAGCGTCGTGGGCGAGGAGCGTGCCAGGGATGGCCTAAAGCAACGAGCTCACGATTCGAGCGGAGCCATGGACGGCGAGGCGAGATTGAGTCGAGCAAAACCTAATCGGGTGCGCCTCCCTGCGTCAAGCGAATAGGCCGATCGTATACTGCGCGCATGCAGCAGCAGATCTTCGAGGAGCTCGAGAGCGCGGGCCTGCCCGTGAGCGAGGCCGAGGCTCGTCAACTCGCGGAGTTCCTGGCGCTGATGGAGCGTTGGAACAAGGTTCACAACCTGACGGGGATCACCGACCACGACGAGATGATTCAGCGGCATCTCGTGGAGAGTCTGGCCTTCAAGCCCTACCTCCAAGGCACCCGTATCGCCGACGTCGGCAGCGGCGCGGGGCTTCCCGGCATTCCGCTCGCGATCACGAGCCCCGGGGTCGATCTCACGTTGATCGAGAGCCGCGGCAAGAAGGCGCGCTTCCTGCGTCATGTTCAGGGTACGCTGGGGCTCGTTAACGTCAGCGTGGTGCAGTCTCGGGCCGAGGAATTTATTCCGGTGTCGCCCTTTGATACGGTGCTCGCTCGGGCCGTGGCGGCCCTCCCGGAGCTATTGACAGTCAGCCGGCATCTCCTGGCCAGAGAGGGTATCTTACTGGTGCTCACGAAGGCGAACTATCAGACTGACGCCACCGAGCTCGGGGACGATGCCAGGGCTCGCTGCATAAAGGGCCCGGCGACTGATTTGTTCAAGGGTTCTCTCGTTCTCATTGAGACCACGGACAGCGGATGGGGATAATTGTCGCGATAGCGAATCAGAAAGGTGGGGTCGGTAAGACCACTACCTGCGTGAATCTGGCCGCGTCTCTCGCGGCGACTCGCCGCAGCGTATTGCTCGTGGATCTCGATCCTCAAGGCAACGCGACGATGGGTTTCGGTGTCGATAAGAACTCACTCGAGCGAACCGTTTGCGATGTGCTGCTTGACGGAGTCGCGGTAACGGACGTAATCCAGCCCGCGTTACGTGAGGGTCTTTCGCTCCTCCCGAGCAATCAGGAACTCACGCTGGCGGAGGTGCGGTTGCTGAACGAGCCGGAGCGCGAATATCGACTGGCACGCGCACTGCAGCCGGTCGTGGACCGCTACGACTATGTCCTCGTGGACTGTCCGCCGTCGTTGAACATTCTGACCGTCAACGCGCTCACGGCTGCGGACGGCGCGCTGATCCCGATGCAATGCGAGTACTACGCGCTGGAGGGCCTGACGGCGCTGCTCGAAACGATAGAACGCATCCGCGGCGGGACTAACCGGAAACTAGTCTTATACGGGATCCTGCGGACGATGTTCGATCCGCGTAATAACCTGGCGACGGAAGTTTCGAGCCAGCTGACGCAGCACTTCGGCGAGCGCGTCTTTCGGACCGTCATACCGCGGAATGTCCGGTTGGCGGAGGCGCCGAGTTTCGGCTTGCCCGCGCTATATCATGACAAATATTGCCGCGGCGCGTTGGCGTACCTGGCGCTTGCCGGAGAAATCAATCGCCGGGAGAGTGCTCTGGCGGGCTGACTTTTAAGCTGCGCGCTTGAGCTACAATTCGGCAGCAAAGTTCTTTCGGATGACGTAGAGGCACCATGGCGAAGCGGAAAAGCCTGGGTCGCGGACTGGAGGCGCTCTTAAGCACCGCGGCCATCCCAGAAGTAGCGGGCGTTATCGGCACTCTGAAGGAGATTCCAGTCGATCTCCTGGAACGAGGTCGCTACCAGCCACGTGCGGACATGCGCGAGGAGACTCTCGAGGAGTTGGCCGACTCGATACGCGCCCAAGGGCTCGTTCAACCTATTCTCGTTCGCCCACTCGATGCCGTCGACGGGGAGCGCCGTTACGAGATCGTTGCCGGCGAACGGCGTTGGCGAGCGGCGCAGCTCGCCGGGCTGGACACCATTTCCGCCATCATCCGGGAAATACCCGACCAGGCTGCGCTGGTCGTGTCGCTCATCGAAAATATCCAACGCGAGGATCTCAATCCCATGGAGGAAGCCCGGGCGCTACAACGCCTCGTGAAGGACTTCGAGATGACGCACGCGACCGTGGCGGAGGCGGTCGGTCGATCGCGGGTCACGGTTAGCAATCTTCTGCGGTTGTTGGAGTTACCCGATCCGGTGACGACGATGCTGGAGCGACGTGAACTCGACATGGGCCACGCCAGGGCGTTATTGGCCGTGGACTCGGCTGAGGCTCAGGTCGCGCTGGCCAGGCGGGTAGTCAAGGAGGGCTGGAGTGTTCGGGAGACCGAACGCGCGGTCAGGCGCCTGCCGGAGTCTCGGAAGCGCCCAAGCCGTGCCGATCGGAGTCCGACGCGGGACCCGGATGTTCGACGACTCGAGACGGACTTGGCCGACCGGCTCGGTGCGAAGGTGAGGATCGAGCACAGTGGCAGCGGTGGCCGCATCATCATTCGGTATTTCAGCCTGGAAGAGCTTGAGGGAATCATCGGCCATATCGACTGAGATTGTTGAACGCGGCACAGCGAAACCTTACAATAACTCGGCTAACTGGTTGTGAGTACCACTCGCCCGATGCCACACATGTGGCTTTTTATTTGCCTGTGACTAGCCGGGAAGGTAGCTAGAGCTCTAGTGAGCGACCTTGCAACGTATTTTCTCGAGGCGCGCAAACTGGCACTCGGCATCGTCTTCGGCCAAATCGGTCTAGCGCTACTCGTTTCGGCAGTCGGCTGGCTTTTGGGAGGGCCCCGCGTTTTCGTCTCCGCCCTCGTGGGTGGCGGCATCGGGGCACTGGCCAGCCTGGCTATGGTCGTGAGTATGTTTCGGCTGAGCGCGAGCGCTGAGCCATCGAGGATTCTCCGCCGGGTTTACCGAGCGGAGCTTTACAAGTTCGTCATTACGGCAGGCTTGTTCTCGCTGGTATTGTTGAACATGGATGTTTCATTCGGAGCTATGTTGGGAGGTTTTGCGGCGACCTTAAGCGTGTACTGGGCGGCCCTCGTCGTGCGGTTACCCCTGTTCAGTCCAAAACCGTCAGCCCAAACTTGAGTTGAGCAAGGGTTAGAGATGGAGGAACTCCACGAAGGACCGGAATCCGTAGCGGATTACATCGGCCATCACCTGACCAACTGGAGTACAGGTGAAGGATTTTGGAATTTTCATGTGGACAGCATTGCCTATGCAGTCGTACTGGCATTGGTGTTTTGCGGTAGTTTCTATTTCGCTGCACGAACGGTCACGTCCGGCGTGCCCGGACGCTGGCAGAATTTCGTCGAGATACTCGTCGAATTTGTCGATACGCAGGTCAAAGACAGTTACCACGGTTCCAACAAGCTGATCGCACCTCTCGCATTGACAATATTCTGTTGGGTCTTTCTGATGAACTTCATGGACCTGATACCGGTCGACCTGCTGCCGGCCCTCGGTACTGCGGCAGGCATCAGCTACATGAAGGTCGTGCCGACCACGGACCTCAACATCACATTCGGATTGTCGATTACCGTTTTTATTCTGATGATCTTCTACAGTCTTAAGATCAAGGGCGTGGGCGGCTTTGCGAAGGAGATATTTCTGCATCCGTTTGGCAAGTGGATGCTGCCGTTCAATTTTCTGCTGAAAGTCGTCGAGGAACTGGCCAAGCCCATATCCTTGGCACTACGGCTGTTCGGCAATCTGTATGCCGGCGAGATGATCTTCATCCTGATCGCCTTGTTTACGCTGTCGATTGGCGCACACACGTTGGGAGAGACCTTCGCCAACTTATTACATCCGGGAGCATTGTTGCTGTTCATCGTGCAACTGCTTCTCGGCCTCGTCTGGGCGCTGTTTCACCTCGTCATCATCACGCTGCAGGCCTTTATTTTCATGATGTTGACGATAGTTTATTTAAGCATGGCTCATGAGACCCATTGAGCAGGATTCGATTTTTTTGAAGACCTAACCGGTCTTCCAAGACTGAGGAGAAGACATGGAACTTGCAAGCTTGATTGCGAATGTACAAGGGATGACCGCAATCGCGGTAGCGATCTTGATCGGCCTGGGTGCAATGGGAACGGCTATCGGCTTCGGTATCCTGGGCGGTCGCTTCCTGGAAGGTGCTGCGCGACAACCGGAGATGGTACCAATGCTGCAGATCAAAATGTTCATCGTGGCGGGGTTGCTCGACGCCGTGACGATGATCGGTGTCGGCGTGGCGTTGTTCTTCATCTTCGCGAACCCGTTCGCAGCTGCCGTGATAACGGCGGCGGGTGGTTAGCCCGCTAACGTCGACCTACCGGAGACTCTACAGTGAGCATTAACGTCACACTGTTCGTGCAGATGATCGTCTTCGCCATCGTGATCTGGATCACGATGACGTTTATCTGGCCGCTGATGCGCGGTGCGATGGATGAGCGTGAGCAACGCATCGCGGATGGGCTGACGGCGGCAGAGAGGGGTCAGAGCGATCTGCTGGAAGCCGGGGCTAAGGCGCAGACGATTATCTCCGAGGCCCGCGATCAGGCGAAGGAGATTGTCGCTCAGGCAAGCGGTCGTGCTACCGACATCGTCGACGACGCGAGAGCTGGCGGTGAAGCGGAGAAACGCCGGCAATTGGAGGCCGCGCAGGCGGAGATCGAGGCCCAGATCAACCGGGCTCGGGACCAACTACGTAGCGAGGTCGCGGCGATCGCCGTGGCGGGTGCGGCGAAGGTTCTGGCCCGTGAGATTGACAGCAGTACCCACAGAGACCTGCTCGATCATCTAGCGAGCGAGTTGTAGGGCCGGGCGCGAAATGAGCACCTACGCATGACCGACACAAGCACCATCGCACGGCCTTACGCTCGAGCGTTGTTCGATATCGCCAAGGACGAGGATGCATTGACCGAATGGGCGGAGGCATTGAGCGCGCTCGCTCAGGTCGTGGCTGATCAGAATGCGCGGGCGTTTCTGTCGCGACCCGATTTAGACAATGAAGCCAGGGTAGACTTCGTCAGCGCGATCGGCGTCCAGGCCGGCGCGGCGGAGTTTTTGAATTCCAGCCGCGGACAGAATTTTCTTCGCCTGCTGGCCGAGAACGATCGATTTTCGGCGTTGCCGGATATAGCGGAACGGTTCAACGGGCTCAAGGCCAGGGCCGAGAACACCGTCAAAGTGACGCTCGTTACGGCGCGCGACGCCGATGCAGACGTCGCGGACAAGATCGCGAAGGCGCTAGAGAGAAAACTCGGGCGTACGGTTGAATTGAAGTTCGAGATCGACGAATCGCTGCTAGGTGGCGCGGTCGTTCGCGCCGAGGACATGGTTATTGACGGTTCAGTAAGAACTCGGCTGCAGCAACTAGCCGAAGCACTGATTTCTTAAGGGGATATTGATGGCACTCAAAGCGTCCGAGATCAGTGAGCTGATCAAACAGCGCATCGAGAGTTTCGATGCCAAGGCCGAAGCACGCGACGTTGGTACGGTGATTGCGCTAACCGACGGTATCGTGCGCATCCATGGTCTCGCCGATGTGCAGTACGGCGAGATGATCGAGTTCCCGGGAGGCAGTTTCGGGTTGGCGCTGAACCTCGAACGCGATTCGGTGGGCGCGGTCGTACTCGGCGAGTACAGACACATCTCCGAGGGCGATACCGTGAAGACGACGGGCAGAATCCTGGAGGTTCCAGTCGGCGAAGCGCTGTTGGGGCGCGTGGTTGATTCTCTTGGTAAACCCGTGGACGGCAAAGGTCCTATCAATGCGACCGAGACCTCGCCAATCGAGAAAGTTGCGCCCGGCGTCATCGATCGCAAGTCGGTCGATCAACCCGTACAGACTGGATTGAAGGCGGTCGATTCGATGGTGCCGATCGGGCGCGGCCAGCGCGAGCTGATCATCGGTGATCGGCAGACCGGTAAAAGCGCGGTTGCGATCGATACGATCATCAATCAGAAGGGCACCGGTATTAAGTGTATCTACGTGGCGGTGGGGCAAAAGAACTCCACGGTCGTCAATGTCGCTCGCAAGCTCGAAGAATTCGGTGCCATGGAGCACACGATAATTGTCGTGGCTTCGGCATCCGAGTCGGCCGCCATGCAATACATCGCGCCCTATTCGGGTTGTGCGATGGGTGAATACTTCCGCGATCGTGGCCAAGATGCGCTGATTGTCTATGACGATCTCACCAAGCAGGCGTGGGCGTATCGCCAGGTTTCTTTGCTGTTGCGCCGTCCGCCTGGACGTGAAGCGTATCCGGGCGACGTTTTCTATCTGCACGCGAGACTGCTCGAGCGCGCGGCGAGAGTCAGCGTCGAGTACGTCGAAGCGTTCACCAAGGGCGAGGTCAAAGGCCGGACCGGATCGTTGACGGCGCTGCCGATTATTGAGACTCAGGAAGGTGACGTATCCGCCTTCGTGCCGACGAATGTTATCTCGATTACCGATGGACAGATTTTCTTAGAGACGGACCTGTTCAATGCCGGTATCCGGCCGGCGATCAACGCCGGCCTGTCGGTATCGCGAGTCGGCGGTGCCGCGCAGACGAAGATCATTAAGAAGCTCGGCGGGGGCGTGCGGTTGGCATTAGCGCAATATCGTGAGTTAGCAGCGTTCGCGCAGTTCGCTTCGGATCTCGATGAAACGACTCGGCGGCAACTGGAGCGCGGTCAGCGAGTGACGGAGTTGATGAAACAGCCGCAGTATTCTCCGCTCTCCGTCGCGGAGCTGGCCATCTCGTTGTTCGCCGTCAACGAGGGGTATCTCGATGACGTGCCTGCCGAAAAGGTCGTGGCTTTCGAAGCCGCGCTGCACGCGCACGCGAGAACCAACGCCGCAGAGCTTCTAGACAAGATCAATGCTGATGGAGATTTGAACGAACAGATTGAGAAAGAGTTGAAGGCGGCGGTCGAGAGCTTCAAGTCGACGGGGGCCTACTAGGAGTTCAGCATGGCGGCCGGTAAAGCACTTCGCACGAAGATCAATAGCATAAAGAACACGCAGAAGATCACGAAGGCGATGGAAATGGTCGCCGCGTCGAAGCTGCGCAAAACGCAGGCGCGCATGGCGGCATCGCGACCGTACGCCGATCGAATCCGTACCGTCATCGGGCATCTGTCCGAAGCGAACCCGGACTATCATCACCCGTTTCTGGAGACACGGGAAGTCAAACGGATCGGCTATATCATCATCACGACGGACCGTGGATTATGCGGTTCGGTCAACGTCAATTTGTTCCGCGCCGTTCTCAACGATATGCGCGACTGGCAGGAGAAAAGCGTCGAAGTCGACATCTGTATCATCGGCAGCAAAGGAATCGCTTTCTTCCGCCGCCTGAAAACAAATGTCGTTGCAGCCACGAGTCATCTGGGCGACGCGCCGGCGGTAGCGGATTTGGTGGGCACGATTACCGCGATGACGGATGCCTACAAGGATGGGACGATCGACCGGCTGTTTCTCGTCCACAACGTGTTCGTCAACACGATGACCCAGACGCCGGTGATCAAAACATTAATCCCGGTCGAGGCGGGCGATCGGGAGGACCTGCAGTCCCATTGGGACTACATCTACGAGCCGGACGCGGTCGACCTGCTCGACAACGTGTTGAACCGTTACATCGAATCGCAGGTTTACCGGGCCGCCGTCGAGAACGTGGCCTGCGAGATGGCCTCTAAGATGGTGGCGATGAAGGCCGCTACCGACAACGCCGGAGAGTTTATTGATAAGTTGCAGTTGGCTTTCAACAAAGCACGGCAGGCGGCCATAACGCAGGAAATTTCAGAGATTGTGGGCGGCGCAGCCGCGGTTTAAAACGACTGCAAAGGTAAGGTAACTAGCTCATGGGTACGGGTACTATCGTTCAGATCATCGGCGCCGTGGTGGACGTCGAGTTTCCCAGGGACGCAATCCCTAAAGTCTACGACGCGCTGCTTCTGGATGATCGCGACTTGACGCTCGAGGTGCAGCAGCAGCTCGGTGACGGGGTTGTTCGCGCCATCGCGATGGGCTCTAGCGAGGGCCTGAAAAGAGGCTTGGCCGTCACGGACACGGGCGAGTCGATCGCCGTACCGGTGGGTGAGAAGACACTAGGCCGGATCATGGACGTTCTCGGCAGGCCGATCGACAATGCCGGCGACATCGGCGCGGAGGTACATTTGCCGATACACCGGAAGCCTCCCGCCTACGAGGACCAGGCGACTTCAACCGAGCTCCTCGAGACCGGCGTTAAAGTCATCGATCTGATCATGCCGATCTCCAAGGGCGGCAAGATCGGGCTGTTCGGCGGCGCGGGCGTGGGCAAGACCGTCACGCTGATGGAACTCATCAACAATATCGCGAAAGAACATGGCGGTTACTCGGTGTTCGCCGGAGTGGGTGAGCGGACTCGTGAGGGCAACGACTTCTATTACGAAATGAAGGAGTCGAAGGTCATAGACAAGGTGTCGCTGGTTTACGGTCAGATGAACGAACCACCCGGCAACCGGCTTCGAGTCGCGTTGACGGGCTTGACGATCGCCGAATATTTCAGGGACGAAGGCCGTGAAGTGTTGATGTTCATCGACAACATCTATCGCTACACGCTGGCCGGAACGGAAGTCTCGGCGCTACTGGGCCGCATGCCTTCCGCCGTCGGCTACCAGCCGACACTGGCGGAGGAGATGGGGCTGCTGCAGGAGCGGATCACGTCCACGAAGACCGGCTCGATCACGTCGTTCCAGGCCGTCTATGTTCCGGCCGACGATTTAACCGATCCTTCGCCGGCGACGACGTTCGCGCACTTGGACGCCACGCTCGTCTTGTCGCGGCAGATTGCGGAGCTTGGAATCTATCCGGCTGTAGATCCGCTGGATTCTACGAGCCGCCTGTTGGATCCGAACGTGGTCGGCGAGGAGCATTACAATACCGCGCGCTCGGTGCAGGCCGTTCTACAGCGTTACAAGGAACTGCAAGACATCATCGCGATCCTCGGTATGGACGAGCTGTCCGAGAACGACAAGCAGATCGTCCTGCGCGCCCGGAAGATCCAGCGGTTCCTGTCGCAACCGTTTGCGGTCGCCGAGACCTTTACCGGCACACCAGGAAAATATGTGCCCTTGAAGGAGACGATCAAGGGGTTCAAAGCTATCGTCGCCGGCGAGTACGACCACCTGCCAGAACAAGCTTTTTACATGGTGGGGTCGATCGAGGAAGCCGAGGAGCAGGGCAAGCGCCTGCAGTAGGCAGCGGAGTTTCAGCTTGTGGCCAGTATTCGTGTCGAAATTGTCAGCGCCGAGGGCGCCATCTTCAGCGGTGAAGCTACGATGGTGTTCGCGCCGGCGAAAATGGGCGAGATCGGTATCGCGCCCAGGCATGCGCCCCTGTTGACGGATCTGAAACCGGGCGAAGTGCGGATCCAGAACAGCGACGGCGAAGAGCAGCGCTTTTATGTCACCGGTGGCATCCTCGAAGTTCAGCCCTATCTCGTCACCGTGCTGGCTAATAGTGCGCTGCGCGCGGACCAACTCGATGAAGACGCTGCCCTGGCCGCCCGCGAGCGCGCCAAGGAAGTCCTCGAAGGCCGGCATGGCGAAATCGATCTCGAGCAGGCTCAAGCCGAGCTGGTGGAGGCGGAGGCCCGCTATCGCGCAGCTCAGAGTCTCAAAGGCAAGCGACGCTAAGGCGTTTCCACGCTGGGGCTGGCCGCCGGTCGCGGACCGCGACTCGGTCCGGACGCAGCCGGCACGTCATGGATGCGCTACCGCGCTATGATCGGCCCCTTATCCGCCAGTCGACGTGGGGTAAATCGTGGCTCTGACTGTTGTGATCCTCGCTGCGGGCCAGGGCAAGCGCATGAACTCAGCCCGGCCGAAGGTACTGCAGCCGTTGGCCGGCCGTGCGCTGCTGGCGCATGTTCTGGATACCGCCAGGCAGCTCGAGCCGGATGCGATTAACGTCGTCTACGGGCACGGTGGAGATGCCGTCCGGGACGCTTTCGCTGACGATGACCTCGCCTGGAGCGAGCAGCCCGAGCAACTCGGTACCGGTCACGCGCTCGCCCAGGCGCTGCCCTCTATTCCCGACGAGCACCAGCTTCTGGTCCTGTTCGGCGATGTGCCGCTGGTAAAAGCCGACAGCCTCAGATCGGTGCTGAGTCACGGCGGGGGCGACGAGGTCGTCCTTCTGACCGCGTTTCTTGATGACCCGCAGGGCTATGGGCGCCTCCTGCGGGATGCTGACGGTGTGATCACCGGTGTCGTCGAAGAGAAGGACGCGTCGGCCGAGGAGCTTGCCGTCGAAGAGATCAACACCGGGCTGATGCGACTGCCAGTGGGACGATCGCGCGGATGGCTTGCTGAATTGGGCGATGACAACACACCGCGAGAGTTCTACCTTACAGACGTCATCGGCATGGCGGTTCGCGACGGCGTCGGCGTGGCGGGACTACCCGCTGCCAGCCCAGCCGAGGTGCTGGGGATCAACAGCCGCGCCCAACTCGCGGCTGCGGAGCGCATCATACAGCGGCGCGCCGCCGATACTGTGATGGAGCGTGGCGCGACGCTCGCGGATCCAACGCGTTTCGATTTGCGCGGCACGCTTAAGGTCGGCCGCGACGTCTTTATCGACGCGGGAGTCTTGTTCGAAGGAGAAGTCGAGCTTGGCGACCGGGTTCATATCGGGCCGAATACCGTGATCTCCAACTCACGCCTCGGCGAGGGTTGTGTCGTCCACGCGAATTCGGTTCTGGACGGTGTCGTGGCGGGACGAGAGTGCGAGATCGGACCATTCGCCCGCCTGCGTCCGGGAACCGAGTTCGCGGAGCGGGTCAAGGTCGGTAACTTCGTCGAAGTGAAGGCCAGCGATATCGCCGCAGGTAGCAAGATGAATCATCTGAGCTATGTGGGCGACTCGAGTGTGGGTGGCGGCGTCAATATCGGTGCCGGAACCATCGTCTGCAACTATGATGGTGCCGTAAAAAATCGCACCGTCATCGGCGACCGGGCCTTCATCGGCTCCGGCGTCATGCTCGTGGCGCCGGTCGTGGTCGGCGAAGGGGCGACCGTGGGGGCGGGTTCGACGGTGACGAAGGACGCCCCGGCCGAAGAACTGACACTCGCCCGTGCGAGGCAAACGGTCGTGAAAGGCTGGAAGCGCCCGAAGAAGCCGGTAAAGTGAGCGGCGGACACGTGCCAAGCTGAGCTGATCTCGCCCATAATCGCAATCTGGGCGAAAAAAAAGGAACCCTTGCGGAATGTGTGGAATCGTCGGTGCAGTGGCCGAGCGTAATGTGACGCCTATTCTGATGGAAGGTCTCAAGCGCCTTGAGTACCGGGGTTATGATTCGGCTGGCATCGTCCTAGGGGATGGCGGCACGCTCAAGCGCATCAGGCGCGAAGGCAAACTCTGCCACCTCGAAGACGCGTTGGCGGAAACCCCGCTCAGAGGGTTCTCCGGAATGGCGCACACGCGCTGGGCGACTCACGGTGCACCTAGCGAGATCAATGCACACCCGCACACGTCCGGCACTAATGTCGCGGTCGTTCACAACGGCATCATCGAGAATCACGACGTGCTCCGTGCTGAGCTCGTGGCGAAAGGTTACGAGTTCACGTCGGAAACCGATTCTGAGGTCATCGCCCATCGCGTCCGGTTCCATCTCACCCAGGTCGGTAATCTGCTGGATGCGGTGCGCGCGACTGTCGCGGAATTGAAAGGCGCCTACGCCCTCGTCGCCATGGACGTGGAGGACGCAGACGCGTTGGTGCTGGCCCGGTCCGGCGGTCCCGTCGTGATAGGCCTCGGTATCGAAGAGAACTTCGTGGCCTCGGATATCGCGGCACTCTTGCCGGTCACCCGGCGCTTCCAGTTTCTGGAGGACGGTGATGTCGCGTTGGTACGGCGCTGCAGTGTTGAGATTTTTGACGCGAGCGGGAAGGCGGTAGAGCGCCGGATAGTCGAGAGCAAACTCTCGGCCGATGCGGCGGATCGGGGACGCTTTCGGCACTACATGGCGAAGGAGATTCACGAACAGGCCATGGCCCTCGCTGACACGCTCGAAGGCCGTATCGGAGAAGGGCGCGTGTCGGACGACATCTTCGGGCTCGAAGCGAACGACATCCTGGCTGCGGTCGAAGGCGTCCACATCGTGGCCTGTGGCACGAGCTATCATGCCGGACTCGTCGCCCGTTATCAGTTGGAGGAGCTGGCCGGCCTGCCATGCATGGTCGAAGTTGCCAGCGAGTATCGCTATCGCCGGCCGGTGGTGCCGAAGAACACGCTGTTTATCACCATCTCTCAGTCCGGAGAGACGGCCGACACACTCGCTGCGCTGCGAGCGGCGCAGGAGTCAGGCTATTTGGGCTCCCTGGCGATCTGCAATGTGGCCGAAAGCTCGCTGGTTCGCGAGACAGATTTCGTTCTGATGACGCGCGCCGGTCCCGAGATCGGCGTTGCGTCGACGAAGGCGTTTACGACTCAGCTAGCGGCGCTCGGGCTTCTGACCGTCGTCTTGGCGAGATACCGTGGTATGAAGGTCGCGGCGGAAGAGGATCTCGTCAGGCAGCTCGCCGAGCTACCGGCGCTGATCGAGCGGACTCTGGAGCTGGATAAAGCGATCTTGACTCTGGCCGAGGAATTTGCGGACAAGCACCACGCGTTGTTTTTGGGCCGTGGCGTACTGAACCCGATCGCTATGGAAGGGGCCCTTAAGCTTAAGGAGATCTCTTATATCCACGCCGAAGCCTATCCGGCGGGCGAGCTAAAGCACGGCCCGCTCGCGCTGGTAGATGACGGTATGCCCGTGGTGACCGTCGCGCCGAACAATCAGCTGCTTGAAAAGCTGAAGTCGAATCTTCAGGAAGTTCGAGCGCGCGGTGGCCAGCTGTACGTCTTCGCCGACGCCGATGCGAAGCTTGATGAAGGCGACGGCGTGCGCATCCTCCGCATGCCGGCTCACGCCGAACCGTTCCAGGCCCCCGTGGTCTATACCATACCGCTCCAGTTGCTCGCCTACCACGTCGCCGTACTGAAGGGAACGGATATAGATCAGCCGCGCAACCTGGCGAAATCGGTCACCGTGGAGTAGTCACGGCCGTAGCGAAGTCTGCGAACACCGGGGTGTGATCGGAAGGCCGCTCCAGCCGCCGCGGAGCCGTGTCGATCGCGCAGGCGGTACAACCCCCGCTCAGCACAGTAGACGCAAGGATCAGGTCGATTCTTAAGCCCAGATTGCGGCGGAACCCCGCGGCCCGGTAATCCCACCAGCTGAAGCTTTTTTCGGCTTGCTCGAAGAGCCGGAATGTATCGGTGAGGCCGAGGTCCACGATACGCTGAAGCGCGGCGCGTTCCTCGGGGCTGCACAGAATTTTCCCCTCCCAGGCTGCCGGATCGTGTACGTCCCGATCCTCGGGGGCGATGTTGAAGTCACCGATGACCACGACATGCTCGTAGCGTTCGAGGTCGCGACGCAGCTGCGCCGCGAGCGCCGCCAACCACTCGAGTTTGTAGGCGTATTTCTCCGTGCCCACGCTTTGTCCATTCGGCACGTAGAGGTTCAGCACCCTGACGTTCCCGACGGTCGCGGCCAAGACCCGGCGCTGGGGGTCCGAGTAGCCGTCCAGGTCCGTACTGATGTCCACTGCGGGTTCTCGGCTGATCAACGCGACGCCGTTATAGGTCGGCTGTCCGGCGAAGGCACACCGATAGCCCAGGTCCTCGAATTCGCCGACGGGGAATTTGTCATCGGTAACCTTGGTCTCCTGGAGCCCGAGCACGTCGGGCGCGGCGCTCGTGAGCCAGTCCGTGACATGCTCCAGGCGGACGCGCAGGCTGTTTACGTTCCAGGTCGCAACTTTCATACGACGTCCGTCCCTTCCGACGAGATACCGGCCTGGCGCAACAGCGGCGCAAGGCTCGGCGAGCGGCCGCGAAACTCCGTGAAGGCGTCCATCGTGTCGCGGCTGCCACCGCTTGCGAGAATGGACCGACGAAATTCCTCTGCCGTGTCGGCGTCGAAACTGCCGTGTTCCTCGAACGCGGAGAACGCGTCGGCCGCCAGTACCTCCGCCCACTTGTAGCTGTAGTAGCCCGCGGCATAACCTCCGCCGAACACATGAGAAAACGTACACGCGAAGCGATTGAAGGCTGGCGGTTCGATGACTGCGATCTCACTGCGTACCTGCTCGAGCGTCTCCGCGACGCGGGCTCCGGCGGCCGGGTCGTACGCTACGTGCAGCCGAAAATCGAATAGCGCCAGTTCTAGCTGCCTGACCATGCTCAGGCCGGCATGGAACGTACGAGATGCCTGCAGGGTCGCCAATTTATCCGCGGGCAGCGCCTCGCCGGTACGGTAGTGAGCCGAAATCCAAGGCAAGACTTCCGGTAGCCAGGCGTAGTTCTCGAAGAACTGGCTCGGCAACTCAACCGCATCCCATGGCACGCCGTTGATGCCGGCCAGAGACGGGAAATCGACTTCGGTGAGCACGTGGTGCAGCGTATGACCGAACTCATGAAACAGGGTCACGACATCGTTGTGGGTGAGTAACGACGGTTGCTCCTCGCCAGGGGGATTGAAGTTGCATACGAGGTAAGCCACGGGCTGCTGGTTGAGCCCCGTCAGTCTCGCCCGGACCAGGCATTCGTCCATCCAGGCGCCTCCACGCTTGTTCGGGCGCGTGAACGGGTCGAAGAAAAAACCGCCCAGGACGTCGCCTTCCGCGGAGCTGATGTCGAAGTAGCGGACGTCGGAGTGCCACGAGTCCACGCCCTCCCGGGCTGAGACCTGGATCCCGAACAGCGTCTGCACGACGCGGAACATGCCCTGAAGGACCCGGGGCAGCGGAAAGTAAAGGCGCAGCTCGTCCTCCGCGAGCTGGAATCGGTGTTGCTTCAGTCGCTCCGCGTAGAAGTCGATATCCCACGAGTTCAGTGATCGGCTGGCAAACTCCGTCAGCTCACGCAACTCTCTGCTTGCGACCGGCCGACTTCTGGCAGCCAGATCATGGAGAAAGTCGAGTACCTCCTCGGGCGTACCGGCCATTTTTGTGGCTAGCGACAGTTCCGCGTAGTTGTCGAATTCCAGCAGCTGTGCGGCCTCATGGCGAAGCCTGAGTATGTCCTCGATCAGCGGGCCGTTGTCCCAGCGGCCTGCATCGGGACCTTGATCGGAAGCACGCGTCACCCAGGCCTCATAGAAGCGCTTGCGCAGCGTCTCGGATTCCGCGTGCGTCATGACGGCGACGTAAGTAGGCGGATCCAGAGATAACACCCAACCCGGGAGATCCTTCGCCTCGGCCGCTCGCCGGGCTCGGTCGAGCACGATCTTTGGTAAACCGGCCACGGCCTTCTCCGCGGTCTCGTGATGCTTGAATGCATCGGTCGCGTCCATCAGATTCTGCTCGAACTTCGCCTGCAAGTTGGCGAGCTCCTGCGCTATCGCAGCGAAACGGCTCCGGGGCTGATCGTCGAGCGCAACGCCCGCCAGCCGAAAGTCGCGCAACGCATGGGAGATGAGTTGGACCTTCGTCGGGTCGCTGCGGTCGACAAGCCCTTCGAGTTGTGAGAAACCTCCGTGAAGCTTCCTGTTCTGCCCGAGGGCGATGCCGAACTCTGTGATGAGCGGCAAGCAACGGTTATAGGCCTCTCTGAGCTCGGGGCTCGAGAGGACCGCATTCAGATGGGCAACCGGACCCCAGACTCGGTGAACCGCGTCGTTGATTCGCTCGAGCTTCAGGGCCCAGTCGAATGACGGCGTGCCCTGCCGCTCCAGCGCCTTCAGCTGGCTCCGCTGTTGCTTCAGTACCTGGGTCACCGCGGGCTGTACGTGTTCCGAGCGGATAGCGGAGAACGCGGGCAGACCCTCGGCGTCTGTCAGTGGATTGTTCACTATCGCGCCAATCGGGAAAAACGAAATCTACCACACGGATGCTCCGATACTCCCCCTCCGTTAGGTTCTTCGCTACGCCGTTTCCGGCAGCCGCGAGAGGAGAGCCGCGAGCTAGCGCGCTCGGCGGTCAGAGCCGGGTTTCTGGGGTAAGCTTCCCGCTGCCCAGACTAGCCCCGGCGGCGTGCGTGTGCGTAGTTATGATCTCATCGTCCTAGGAGGAGGCAGCGGTGGGTTGGCCGCGGCCCAGCGTGCGGCCGACTACGGTGCGCGCGTAGCCGTGTTCGAGCATTCGCGCCTCGGCGGTACCTGCGTCAACGTCGGTTGCGTCCCGAAGAAGATCATGTGGAATGCGGCTCAGCTTGCCCATACGGTGGAAGAAGCTGCAGCCTATGGCTTCCGGATCGACGGCCACAGCCATGATTGGTCGGCCCTGAAACGCGGCAGGGACGCCTATGTCGCAAGGCTGAATGAGGTCTACCGCGGGAATCTCGAGCGCAAATCGATCGACTGGGTCCACAAGTCAGGGCAGTTCCGGGCACCTCGCGAGATCCTGGATGACGCCGGCGAGACGTATCAGAGCGAGCACGTCTTGATAGCCACCGGCGGCTATCCGACGATCCCAGATCTTCCCGGAGCGAATCTGGGTATGACCTCCGACGGATTTTTCGATCTGGAGAACCTACCCCGGCGCGCAGCCGTCGTCGGGAGTGGCTACGTCGCGATCGAACTCGCCGGAATTCTGCAGGCGTTGGGTTGTGCGGTCACTCAGTTCATCCGCTATCAGACGATCTTGCGCGACTTCGACGAAATGCTCGGCCGGTGTCTCGTCGAGCAGATGCGCGCACGCGATATCGACATCGTGACGGGCGCCGTGCCCGCTAAGCTCGAAGCTGCCGAAACGCTGAGTTTGACGACCCAGGACGGCCGGTGCTTCGAAGGCTTCGAGCGGGTGCTCTGGGCGATCGGCCGAACACCGAACACCGCTTCCATCGGACTCGAGGACGCCGGAGTGGAGACGGATGATAGCGGCTACGTCGTCGTCGATCGGTTCCAGAACTCAAGCACGGCGGGGATTTACGCTATCGGTGACGTGACTGGACGAGCGCAGTTGACACCCGTGGCCATCGCCGCCGGCAGACGCCTTGCCGACCGGGTCTTCGGCAACCAGAGCGATCGTCATTTGAGTTACGAGAATATTCCGACCGTGATCTTCTCCCATCCGCCCGCCGGTACCGTTGGCCTGAGCGAGCAGGAGGCGAGGGAGCGATACGACGAGCACGAACTCAAGATCTATACCTCGGAGTTCGTCCCGCTGTATCACGCGCTGACAACGGCGAAGCCAAAGACGGCCATGAAGCTGATCACCGTTGGTTCGGACGAGCGCGTCGTCGGATGCCACATCGTCGGACCCGGCGCCGATGAAATGCTGCAGGGTTTTGCGGTCGCGGTAGCGATGGGTGCGCGCAAACGAGACCTGGACGACACGGTCGCCATCCACCCGACCAGCGCTGAAGAATTGGTGACGATGCGCTAACGGAGCGCCGCAGCTAGAGCGCCAGCTTTTCTAGAATTTCCGCAGTATCCGGCCGCATCCCACGCCAGATCTGGTAGGACTCAGCGGCCTGCTCGACGAGCATGCCCCAGCCCTGCACGGCTTCCCCGGCACCGTGCTTGCGGGCCCAGGTGACGAACGGCGTGCCCTTGAGGCCGTAGGCCAAGTCGTAACAGAAACTGACCTCACCCACGCAGCTCGGCGGAAACGGTGGGCTTTCGCCACCCCTGCCCGCGGAGGTCGCGTTGATGACGAGGTCGAAAGGATCCCGGTCCTTGAGGTCATCGAACTGGCAGGCCGTGAAGTCGCCCGACGCCTCGAATCGCTCGACCAGGGCCTCGGCGCGCTCGAGGGTCCGATTGGCCAGCACGAGCTCGGCCGGCTTCGCCTCGAGCAGAGGCCCCAGAATTCCGCGGGTCGCGCCGCCCGCCCCAAGGATCAGCACCCGCTTGGCGGCGACTTCCTGCTTATGATTGGTCGTGAGGTCGCGCATAAAGCCGATGCCGTCGGTGTTATCGCCGCGCATCCCGCCGCCGGGCAGAAAGGTCAGGGTATTCACGGCGCCCGCACGAGTCGCCGCTTCCCCGCACTCGGTCGACAACTCGAAGATCGCCTGTTTGTGGGGGGCCGTTACGTTGAGGCCCTTGCCGCCGGCTGCGCCAAAGCCCCGCACGGTCACCTCAAGATCCTCGGGAGAGACGTCGATCCGCTCATAGATGAGCTCCTCCCCGGTCTGGCGAGCAAAGAGCTGGTGAATCATCGGGGATCGGCTGTGCTGGACCGGATGCCCTACCACCGCATAGCGATCGCTCTTGGGGCCGTTCTCTGTCATGAATTCACCGCGTGTGTGCCGGGACTTGGATTTTCCCTTTTTTACTGTACCTTTCCAAGCTAAGCAAGCCAGTAATAAAAACCCTGCGACCCCGGTCACCTTCTATGCCCGACTCAGCCGTCAGCGATGCGCGAAGACTCAGGTTTGAGCGCCTGGTCGCTCCATGGCGAGACGACCTGTACCGGTATGCCTTCTGGTTGAGCAGGGACCCGGACCTGGCGGAGGATGTCGTCCAGGAAACTATGCTCAGAGCCTTCCGCTCGCTGGAAAGTCTGAGAGACGAGGGGTCGACGAAGGCGTGGCTGTTGACGATCGCTCGGCGGGAACACGCGCGCGTTTACGAGCGTAAGCGTTTGGAGACCCAGGACATCGATGAGCTTAGCGCCGCTGAGGAGGCGTTGATCGCGACGGGAAACGATACGGATATAGACGATATGCGAAGCGCGATTTTTCAGCTCAAGGAGAGCTATAGAGAGCCACTGGTGCTGCAGGTCCTGTTCGGACTCAGCGCCGAGGAGATCGCGGCAGCGATGAATCTGAAACAAGGAGCGGTGCTGACACGATTGCACCGGGCACGCAGGCAGCTCATCGAGCAGGTGCGTCCGGGGCTCGGGGTCGTGCCCGAAGAGTAACTATGGATTGCGAAACAGTCAGGGAAAGAATCGAATCCGATCCCGCGCATCTGGATCAGGCATGTGCTGAGCATACCGAGCAGTGCACGGCGTGCACGGCTTTCGCCGAACGCGTGCGAAACGCCGAGTGGCTGATCCACGAGGCACTGCGTTTCGACGTCGCTGCCCTGAAGCGGCGCGCGGCGCGCAAGCCCGCTAGCCGCTGGACCGTCGTCCGAAGCCGTACGGCATGGCTGGGTGTCGCGGCGAGTTTGGTCGTTGGGGTTGCGGTCTGGTTCGGCGTTACCGTGGCCCCCGTCGTCGACAATGGCCCGTTGGTCGCGGAGGTGCTCGCGCACTGGTACGAGGAACCGCAATCCTGGGTCCGGACCGACGTCCGCATTTCTCCGGCGTCACTGGAAGAGGTACTCGGTGGCCAGGTCGAGGTCGATATGACTCGTTTGGGCTTGTTGAGCTACGCGCAGTCCTGTCTAGTGCGCGGTGAACAGATCCCTCATCTCGTGCTTCAAGGCGATCGCGGGCCGGTCATGTTGCTGCTGTTGCCCCACGAACGCCTGACGGAATCCGTGCCGCTGGAGCTACCTGCGGAGGGGCTGTCGGGGGAGATCATGCCGCTGGGGGAAGGCAGCGTCGCCGTCATGGGCGAGCCGGGCGAGTCGATGGAGGCGATACGCGAGCGCCTCGCCGTCACCGTGGAGTGGACAATCTGAACTGTTCCTGGCCCTCTTGAGCGGAAATCAGGCTGTAACACGCGGCGGTATTCGCGCAGTCTTTACGTCGTCATGACTGCAGAACGCTGTCCATGGAGTGAAGGTGTCGACCGGGACTACCGGCGGTATCACGACACCGAGTGGGGCGTGCCTGTACACGATGACACCACTCATTTCGAGTTTCTCGTCCTCGAGAGCGCCCAGGCGGGTTTGAGCTGGGCCGTCATTCTGAGAAAGCGAGAAGGCTACCGGAAAGCCTTCGCCGACTTCGATCCGCAGCGGGTAGCGCGATTCAACCGGCGTTCTGTGGAACGCCTCGTGGCCGACGCCGGCATCGTCAGGAACAAGCTGAAGATCGAGTCGACTATCGGTAACGCCAGAGTTTTCCTCGACGTTCAAGAGGAGTTCGGGAGCTTCGAGAACTACGTCTGGCGCTTCGTCGAAGGCAAACCGATCGTCAATCGCTGGCGGCGGCAAGCCCAAGTCCCGGCGACGAGTCCGAAAGCGGAGGCGCTGAGCAAGGATCTCAAGTCCCGGGGCTTCAAGTTCATCGGCCCGACGATCGCCTATGCGCACATGCAGGCGACGGGGCTCGTCAACGATCATCTCGTCAGTTGTTTCCGCTACGAAGCCTGTCAGAAAAAGCGCCGCAGGCGGTGAGCGCCGAGTTCGGGCAGCGCCGAATGGGCGCTGGGGGCTAGCGTGAGTCGATTGTCAATATCGTGATTCGTCCGTCGACCCCCTCGGTCGGCGTGCTGTGCGAGATCGCGCCCAGATAGCGGGTTGCCGGCGCTAACGGTCCCCAGTCGAGATCCAGTGCCTGCCGTTCGCCGTCGCTGACGACTAGCTCCAGGCGCTGGCCATCGTTGGCGGCTACCGGCGATGTGAAGCGCAGATTGCCCACGTCGTCGTCGGTGCCGAACGACCACGCGAACAGCGTGTACTGTGCGCCGGGTCCGCCGACGATTTGATCGGTCTCGAAACCGTGCACCAGGGCGGCATACACTCCAGGCGCCGGCAATATCAGGTTGATCTCTTCGTCCGACGTGAAGCTGCCGCTTTGCGCAATCTGCGTGCACGACTCGGGATCGGGACAGTAAAACAGGTAGAGGTCGAGATCGTCAGCGCCGTCGGTGAACTCATCGAACAGAGAGAAACGGGCGTACAGCTGGTGGGCAGGGATATCGATCAGGTGAGCGCGGACGCCGTTGTCGCCGTGAAGCGTACTGAGATCGATACCTGGCGGTAATGAGAAGTTGTTCGTCGTGTCATCCTGGATGAGACAAGGGGCGGGGGCGGGCTCGTTATTGGCATCGAGGCAGGTGTCTGTCAGCGGTGGCCAGAGGCCATGCACGACGGCGCGGTAATCGCCGCTGTAACCGAAGGCGACCGGGATCTCGGCCGATCCCGCCGCTCCGCTGAAGCCGAGTTCCTCCGGAGCCCGCAGCGTGACGGGGCGGACCGCGATCGGGCTCGCGACGGTCCGCGTGTCGTCCGACCAGGACAGTCGGCCGAAACTCCAGGTATCGAGCGCCGCACCCTGTCTTCGAAACGTCAGGGAGAACTCGCCGCTCTCCCCGGAGTTCAGGCTCAGGCTCGTCGGCGAGACGACCACGTCCAAGCCGAAGGGCGCGCTCACGGTCGCCGTGTACATACTGGCCGGCCCCACATTCGTAACGCGCCGCGTGATCACGTCGCCGCTGATCAACTCGGCGATCCCGATCGACGGGATATTGAGATCTCGCCCGTCTGACGAGAAGCCGGCGATGGCCAGGATTGCGCAGTCGGTTGGCGGAAACGGCGGATCGTCCAGTCCGCACAGGTAGGCCGCGTAGTCTAGGAAGTCGACGTCATACACGAGGCCAGGGTCGATCGCCCGGTTGGGATCGATATGACCGGCGCCGACATCGAAGGGATCTGCCGCGGTGGCGCCATCTTCTCTGACGATGTCCGGATAGGCCGACGTCATCAGCGCGGATTTAATCTGACTCGGGGTCCACTCCGGGTGGGCTTCCTTCAGGAGTGCCGCTACGCCGGCGACTTCAGGCGTCGACATCGACGTGCCGCTGAGATACTGGTAGTGCTCGCCCGTCAAGCCATTGGCGACGTCTGGGGTATGCCCCGCAAGGATATGGACGCCCGGTGCGGTTACATCGGGCTTCAGGAAGTCGAGGTCGCCGGGAGACGGCCCGCGAGATGAGAAGTCTTTTATGACGTTGGCGGTATCGCTGCGTTCGATGAACGTACCGTTGCTCAGCACGACACGAACCACCGTCTCCGCCAGAAGCTCATCGACCAACGTCTGACCGTCGGCCGTCGCGATCATGACGCCCGGTATGCCGACCGTGTCCGCATCGCCGTGCATGACGATCGGGTCACCGCTGTCGTTGTACACGACCGCGCCTACAGCGCCCGCGCGCTCGACGCGGTCGAGCTTCTCCTGGAACAGACACCCTCCGCGCTCGATCAGCGCGATACGTCCCTGGAGATCCGCCGCGTTTTCCAGCGCCTCGCAGGCATCCCTGACGGAGCCCGGACTTCGGCGCGCGTCGTTCAGAAACGCCTGGCCGTCGTCCACGAGCCAGAGATCCGCCTCGACGGGATCCCGATCGCGCAATCGCGGCGTAAAGCTCGCTTCCTTTATTGCCATCAGTTGCACGAGACGCTCCGGCGCCGTGACTTCCATGGCTTCTACGACGCGCCGACCCGACTGCGTCGATGCTCCGACGGTCAGTACCCAGGGGGCACCACTCGGAGAGCCGATGGTGCCGGGATTGGGGCCGTCGTTGCCCGCGGCTACCGCGCTGAAGACACCGGCCTCCAGTGCATTCAGCAGCGCCAGATCGTCCGGGGCATCCAGGCTGGTCTCGAGGCTGCCGACCGAGTAGTTGATGATGTCCACGCCATCGGCCACGGCGTCATCGATCGCTCGGGTGAGATCTGCGGTGCTGCAGCTCGCGCGAGTTCCGCCCGGCTTCAACCAGCACGCCTTGTAGACGGCGATTCGCGCCCGCGGCGCGATGCCGGCGATCTGGCCCAGTCGCACGCCGAATAGCTCGGCCGTGACCGAGTTGCCGGCCGCGGTGGTGGCGATATGCGTGCCATGACCATCGGCGTCCTTGGGCGAGATGAACTCACGTGGATCCAACTCGTTGTGGGCGAGAAACCCGTCCAGGTAGTACCGTGCGCCGATCAGCTTGTTGTTACACGTCGACTCGCTGAAGCCTTCGCCGGCCTGACAGACACCCGTGAACCCTACAGGCGCCTCGAACAACAGCGTGGTCGGCGGGTTCCTCTTGATCGAGCTGCACAGGAAGAGGCCCAGCCACGATGCCTCCGACCATCGCGTCGTACAGCCGCGCGGGATCTGTTCCTCGGTGTCTGCCAGGGCCGGGTGGTTCGGTGCGATGCCGCTGTCGATGAACGCGATAATGACATTTTCACCACGCAACCCGAGATCCGCCCTGAGTCCCCCACTCTGGTCTTGAAGACCCAGGAAGATGGCGCTGTTGTTCGTCTGAACCCACTGCTCGGTATCCAGCCAGATACGCGCGACTGCTCCGCTTCGTTTCAGTCGCGAGACCTGGTCGGACGTCAGGCGGGCAGAGAAGCCGTTCAGCGCATAGCGAAGACTATAGAGCTTGGAATCGGGTGCGCCGACGCTCACCAGCAAACGATCGTGAGAGTCCTCCAGATAACTGACGTAGCTCTCGACGGCCCCCGAACGCCTGTTCAGCCTGCGGCCGGGAGCGGGCCGCGTCGCCGCGTAGCCTGCCTTCGTGCCCCGATAATTCAATGCGGCGGGTTCGTTTAGCTGAACCACGTAAATCTGGCTCGGAACTTTGCTGGGGCGTGTCGGAGACGCGAGCGTCAACGGGCCCGACGGGGTGCCATGGTTCACCGCGGCGGCGACCATGGGCCAGGCCGCGACGATCGCGATCCATCCCGCGAAGCCTGCTTGGATCCGTGAGTCCGCCAACATAAGGTAACTATCTGCTTTTTATTCGGGCACTTAAGCGCCGTTCGTGAGAAGTTACCATAGCTCGCCCGTCGATTGCACCTGCGTGCAGCGGAGAAGGCGGAGCCCGGTCCCGCTGGAGGCCCGGGCCACGACGGCGAGGGCCGCTACGGAGCACCGGGTGTGCGGCGACGGTTCGGCAGTCCAGTCGCGTGGCGGCTCAGCGCAGAATCTGGCCGGTCAGGCCATCTCGGACGGTCGTCGGCTGAGCCAGGGAGCCGAGCGGGCCGACGAGTAAGTCGTCCAGTTCGGCGCCCAGCTCCCGGCGAACCTGGAGCACACGCGTCAACGGCGGGCGCCCGGAACGATTGGCGCTGGTGGAGATTAACGGGCTCTCCAGGCGGCTGCAGAGGCGCCGGGCTAGCGAATGCGCCGTCACGCGCACGGCCAGAGTATCCCGTCCACCATGAAGCCACGCTGGCACGCCCCGCTGAGCCTTCAGTATCCACGTGACCGGTCCCGGCCAGCTAGCGAGGATCTGCGTTCGCAGGCCATCCTTGGGGAGAATGATCAGCGGTTCAAGCTGCGCGATATCCGCGGCAATCAGGATCAGTCCCTTACGCCAGGAGCGCCGCTTGATACGCAGCAACCGTTCCACGGCGCGCCTCTCACCGGGCAAGCAGCCCAGGCCATAGACGCCTTCAGTGGGGTACGCGATCAAGCCGCCATCTGCCAGAGCCCGAACCGCCCTCTCGAAGCGCGGCAGATACGTGTCATCGGTCATCTCAAAGCTGACGAGCGCCTTGTTGGACCACTTGGTCAGCTGTGACTCTCGCCTGGGCCATCGTCGGCGGCGGTTCTGTCAGCGGCACTCTCTGCGGCAACGGCCGGTTCGTTTTGCGAAACTCGTCTCTGCGCGGTTTTTTTCTTGGCGCGCTTCTTAGCGGTCTTCTTCGCGGTGTTCTTGGTCTTCTTCTTCGCCGGCTTGTTCGCTGTCTTCTTCGCTGCCTTCTTCGCGCCCCGTCGCCCCCGTCGCTCCGGCGCGGCGGCAACCATCGTCTGGCATTCTTCCAATGTGAGCTCTCCCGGCTCACGGTTCTTGGGCACTCTCGCGTTTTTCTTCCCATCGGTGATGTAGGGGCCGTACCGTCCATTCAGTACCTGAATCCCGGCATCTGGAAAATCCTGGATGATGCGGTTGAGGTCGGCGAGCTTCTTTTCCTCTACGAGTTCTAGTGCCCGTTCGAGATTGATCGTGTAGGGGTCGTCACCGCGGATCGATACATACTTCTTGCCGTATCGAACATAGGGCCCGAAGCGACCGATGCTCGCCGATACCGGCTCGCCGTCGGGAGTCTCACCCAGATTCCGTGGCAGCTTGAAGAGATCCAGGGCCTCCTCCATCGTGATGTCGTCCATCTTCTGACCGGGTCTCAAGCCGGCGAAGAGCGGCTTCTCCTCATCGTCTCTCGTGCCGATCTGAACGAAGGCGCCGTATCTGCCCATACGGACGCTCATCGGTCTCCCGCTCTTCGGATCCGTACCCAGGACGCGCGCCTGTGATGCTTGTTCACGAGTGACGGAGCTCTCGGTATGCTCGATGAGCTCTCGAAACGGCGTCCAGAACTCGCGTAACAACGGCAGCCACTCGCTCTCGCCACGAGCGATGGCGTCCAGGGAATTTTCCAACTGCGCCGTGAACTCATAGTCTACGTACCGGGAGAAATGTTCGGTCAGGAAACGGTTCACGACTTTGCCGACATCTGTCGGGACAAAACGTCGATTCTCCATCTCCACGTACTCGCGATTGCGGAGCGTCGAGATGATAGAGGCGTAAGTCGATGGCCGGCCGATACCATACTCTTCCAGTGCCTTGACGAGCGTCGCTTCAGAGAATCGGGGCGGTGGCTCTGTAAAATGCTGATCGCTTACAATTTCTTGCAGTTTCAGCTCGTCACCTTTTTTCAGGGGCGGCAGTAGGCGGTCCTGATCGTCTTGGGAGCTGTCGTCCTGGCCCTCTTGATATACCGCCATAAACCCAGGTTTCACGAGCACCGATCCGGTTGCCCGAAAGCGAATGTTTCCGTCAGTCACTCGTCCTGCTCTGAGGTCGAGCGTCACCGTGTCGAAGACAGCCGGGGTCATCTGACACGCGACCGTGCGCTTCCAGATCAATTCATAAAGTCGGAAGTAATCGTTGTCGACGTGACGTTTGAGGTCCTCGGGGATTCGCGCGGCAGACGTCGGCCGCACTGCTTCATGAGCCTCCTGCGCGTTCTTCGCCTTGGTCGTGTATCGACGCGGTTCCTTCGGCAGGTTCTCCTCGCCGTACCGCGCCTTGATCAAAGCTCTGAGATCCTCGAGCGCTTCACTAGCAACGGTTACCGAGTCCGTGCGCATATACGTTATCAGGCCGACTGAGCCGTCGCCGACATCGACACCCTCGTAGAGACGCTGCGCAACCATCATGGTTTTCTGTGCGCTGAAGCCGAGCTTCCGTGATGCCTCCTGCTGCAACGTAGACGTCGTAAACGGTGCGGCAGGATTACGTCGGCGCTGTTTCTTGTCGACGTTGGCGACCGTGAGAATTCCGTTCGCCGTAGCGTCGAAGGGTTCATCGGCTCCGGTTCCCGTGTAGCCAGCCCGCGTGGCCTCGTTGATGGCCGCCTCGGCCGCACGCACGATCGTCTCGTCAGTGAACGTGAACTGTTCGACCTTCTCGCCTTTAAACAACGCGAGCCGCGCCGTCAGCCGCTCGCCTTTATGTTCGGCGACGGCGCCGATGGTCCAGTATTCTCGGGATTCGAATGCCGAAATCTGGTCTTCACGCTCGGCGATTAATCGGAGTGCGGGGCTTTGCACTCGCCCGGCCGAGAGGCCTCGGCGCACCTTCTTCCACAACAGGGGCGATAGATTGAAACCGACCAGGAAGTCGAGTGCCCGGCGCGCCTGCTGTGCGTTAACAAGATGCTCTGAGAGTTCCCGCGGATGATCGATCGCCTCCTGAATCGCGCGCTTGGTAATTTCGTGGAACACGATCCGGCTGACAACCTTGTCCTTGAGCAGCCCACGCTCTTTAAGCACTTCGCAGACGTGCCATGAGATCGCTTCGCCTTCGCGGTCGGGGTCGGTAGCAAGGTAGAGAGTGGAAGCTTTCTTGACAGCCTGCGCGATTTTCTCCATGTGCTTCTGATTCTTATCGATCAGCTGATACGTCATGGCGAAGTCGTCGTCTGGGTCGACCGCGCCATCCTTAGGCACCAGATCGCGTACGTGTCCGTAGGAAGCAAGCACTTGGAAGTCCTTACCCAGATATTTTTCTATGGTTCTCGCCTTGGCAGGGGATTCGACGATGACGAGGTTCTTGCTCATAGTGACGCAACGGCTAGAGACAGTCGCGTTAACACGGTCGATCTAGCGGATTGCAGTTAGTGAAGCCAGCCAGGATCGTCGGCGAAGACCAAGTCTGCCATTCGCGCATAAGCTTGTTCCTGCCCAGGCTGGCTGAAAAGAAGCATCATGATGACCCACTTGACTTGCTCGATATCGATATCGTTGGCGTCCAGTGCCAGAAGTCGATCGATCACCAGCTCTCGTTGCGCCGGCGCGAGGATGCCAACCTGCTCCAGGTGTAGGAGAAACCCTCTGCAGGACGAGTCCAACCGTTCTTGTTCGAAACGATCGAAAATTCTTACTGTGGTCGAACGCGGGTCGGCTGCCGTTGATTGCATTTCTGTCGAGTTGAGGCCGTCGAGCCAGTCGAGAGCGCGATCGATTTCCCGGTCCCGGAAGCCGGCACGCTCCAACTCCTCTCGCAGATCATTTCGATTGGGCTCAGGCTCGTCTTCGCTGTCCACGAAAGATTCGAACAGATACATGAGCACGTCGAGCACGGTTTCCTTCATGCGGTCCTCTTCGGTAGGCGACAATAGCGACCGCCGGGCAGGGCCTCGACAAGTCCCTCCAAGTCTAGTAGCAGCAGCATGGAGGAAAGCTCCGCCGTCGTCAATCGCGTTCGCTCGCTCAGCTCTCCGAGGGTACATGGGTCAAAGGCCATGGCTTGCAGCAGTTGAGGGTAACCAGATTGTTCTGTTATAGACGCAGAATCGCTCGCACATTCGACGGCAGGGGCTTTGTCCAGATCGGGCACCTGCAGCAGGGATGCGAGTTCGACGAACACATCCGTCGCGTCCTCGACCAACTTCGCGCCGTCTTTGATGAGCCGGTGACAACCCCTCGATAGAGGACTGTGAATAGAACCTGGGATGGCGAAGACTTCCCTCCCATACTCTGCCGCAAGACGAGCCGTGATCAACGCCCCGCTGCGGCGGGCAGCTTCGATGACCAGCGTCCCGACGCTGAGACCGGCGATGATCCGATTGCGTTGCGGGAAGTGTAGAGATCGTGGTGGCGTATCCGGCGGATACTCGGATACCAGCAGACCGTTGGCGATGACGCTTTGAGCTAACGCGTCATGATTCGGCGGGTAGATGACGTCGAGCCCCGAGCCTAGAACGGCGACGGTTCCGGCCGCTCCGGCAAGCCCACCGCGATGACATGCACCATCGATCCCGGTAGCCAGGCCGCTCGTGATGGTCAGTCCGCGGTCAGCCAGATAGCGCGCGAACCGTTCGGCCGTATCGCGGCCGCTACGGGTAGGGTTACGACTACCGACCATAGCGAGCTGCGGTGCCTGCAAGAGATCGGGCCGGGTTCCGGCGATCCACAAAGCCAACGGGGCGTCCGGTAAGGTCTGAAGCAACGGTGGGTAATGGGGGTTATCGACGGTGACGAGCGCATGATCCGGGCCCTCCAGCCAGCGCTGCCAGTTCGCCAGCAAGTCGGCGTCGGGAGACCGCAGCCGCGCGACGGTCTTCGCGTCCAGGCCGGCCGCAAGTAGCTCGCGACGCGGAAGACTAACGACGTTTTCTGCGCTGCCCCGCGAGCGGAGAAGCTCCAGAGCGCCAGGCGTACCCGGGTGGGTGGCTTGAAGAATCGTGAGCCATGCGTCAAGAGACATAGCCAGCGATGCTGACGCGAGTATTCCGGGGTTTCAACCCCGGCTGGGTGCGTGGCCGCTTACGGGTTGCGGAAGGTATCCAGTATGCGGATTTCGCTCGTCGCCTCCATGACCAGGGCATAGCTCATGCGCTCGTAGGTTTGGAATACCATCATCGTGCCCGCCGGCTCATCAGGCAAACGCACTTTAAAGGTAAATAAGGCGCCTTTGACGTCATCGTCGATACGCTCTCCGGTCGTGAACGCCCGCAGTACGTGGCCGGGTTCCAGCCCGTGCCGGGCGCCTCTATTCAGAACGACCACCTGATATTGGCCGATCAGCGACAAACCGTCGATCACCGAAATAATTCTGCCTTCGATCTCGTTGCTCGGCGGCCGAGGGAAGTAGTTTGCAGGCCCGACGTCCTCGACTTGCAGTAGATAGTCCCCTGTCCGAGTCTCGCGGGTCGAATCCGTCAGGTAGACCGTCGAGGGATCGCCGTCGCGTCGGACCCGACCCCGCCCGACATAGAGTCCTTTGTAGCCCAGGGTCCGATTGTTGTCAGGGTCCACGAGTCGTTCGCCCAGGTGGATGATGTCGTACACCGTTCCTACCGGGTCATCCGCACCGCGCACGTAAACGTCCTCTCCCGCGGCACCGAGTAGTCCGTCCGCAATTGAGACCACATAAGGCAGGCGCCTCAGCTGGCTCCTCGCGAGGACGGTCGGGCGCGCGAGAAAGGCGCGCAACATCTCTGCGGGGATCGCGGGGATCGCCTGCTCAAGCGGCTCCGCGCGCACGCGCGGCGATAGCCGCTGTGCCGTACCGCGCTCTATCTGCAGTACGGGTTGTCCGTCCACCAGGTAGGCCAGTGAGAGAATATCGCCGGGATAGATCAGATGAGGGTTCGCGACCTGCGGGTTGATCTGCCAGATCTCCGGCCAGAACCACGCGTCCAGTAGGAATAGCTCGGAGATATCCCAAAGCGTGTCGCCGGGCTGGACCACGTACCGTTCGGGGTGTCTGGGGTTGACCAGTACTCGCGGCTCAATCGCAGCGGAGCGGCTGGTGCGGAGCGGCGCCGATGCGATTTGTGGTGCGTAGTCGGGCGGCGGCGCCTCGCTGGGCTGCGACCGCGACGGGATAAGGCCGCATCCGGTCAGGAGTCCGAGAACGGCGGCGGCAAGCACGGTGAACCGGGCAAGGCGAATGGGCGGCAACTGCGCGTAATACATGACTCAAAGCTCCCTGGGGCCAGATAAAATGACGCTAACAGTGATCCTCCGAGGGTTGCTGCTATAATCCTCGGGCCCTGAGAACGGACTCTTGACCCACGAAGTCGGCGACTGAGGAAACACTACTATTCCTGTAAAGTCAGAGGGTTAAGTAACTCCGTTGCGTTATACACGAAATGCTGGGCTAACCACAATGGCATGTCTCCCAATTCTGGAGTATCCGGATCCCCGGCTGCGTACGCGGGCGGCCCCCGTGGCGGAGGTTAACGACGAAACTCGCGCGCTCGTGGCGGATTTGCTCGAAACCATGTATGCGGCCCCCGGCATCGGCCTGGCGGCCACCCAGGTCGACGTCCACGAACGAGTGCTCGTCTTGGACATCTCGGAGGAGCGCGACGAGCCACTGTGTCTGATCAATCCCGAAATCTTGAGTAAAGAGGGCAGCGTCAGCTATGAGGAAGGGTGTCTCTCAGTTCCGGGCGTTTTCGAGACCGTCAGCCGTGCGGAGCGGATCGAAATCAGAGCGCTCGATGAGAACGGCGAGACGCAGGAATTCGACGCTGAAGGCCTCCTGGCTATATGTATTCAACACGAGATCGACCACCTGGAAGGCAAACTGTTCGTCGACTACCTGTCGCCGTTGAAGCGCGACCGACTGAAGAAGAAAGTCGTGAAGAAAGCCAAGCGCGGGACAGGGGAAGGCGATTGGTCTCATCGTTCAGCCCCTGTCATCTGAATCGTCATCGCGAGTCCCTGTCGCGGTGAGTTCCAAACCACGCATCGCTTTCGCCGGAACGCCAGAGTTCGCGGTTCCGGCGCTTGAGGCGCTACTGTCGACGGGGGCGAGCATCGCCGATGTGCTCACGCAGCCCGACCGACCAGCCGGCCGGGGAAGAAAACTCGCTCCGAGCGCAATCAAAAAACTCTCTGAAGCCAGGGGCCTGCCGGTACGCCAGCCTGCGACGCTGCGTGACGACACGGACTTCAAGAGTCGCGGGCCGCGTCCGGATTTGCTGGTAGTCGTCGCCTATGGGTTGAAGCTCCCCGAGTGGCTATTGGCGTGGCCGCAGCATGGTGCGATCAATATTCATGCCTCGCTCCTGCCCCGCTGGCGGGGCGCGGCGCCGATTCAGCGCGCGATCCTCGAAGGCGACCGCCAGACGGGCATCAGCATCATGCAGATGGAGCTCGAGATGGATACGGGGCCGATCTACGCTCAGCGCTCGGTGGAGCTGAATAGTCACGAGACCGCCGGCATGTTGCACGATCGGCTTGCGCAATTGGGCGCCGAACTGTTGCTTGAAACGCTGCCAGGCATCCTGGGCGGCAGCCTGCGGCCGTCTCCCCAGGACGAGGGCGCGGCGACGCACGCGGCGAAGGTGTCGAAGGAGGAGGCCGCGTTGGACTGGGATCAGGCCGCGGAGTCGTTGGCGCGCCGCGTACGCGCTTTCAATCCTTGGCCGATCTGCGTCGCGGCGCTGAGCGATGGTCGCGTTCTGCGGGTTCACGAGGCAGAACCTGTGCGCGGTTCAACCGGGGCGGCCCCCGGATCGATAGTCGCCGTAGGCAAAGACGGCATCGATGTCGCCACGAGTGACGGCGTTCTGCGTCTCCTTCAGGTCCAACCGCCCGCAGCGAGGGTCATGCCGGTGTCGGCGTACCTGAATGCTCATTCGCTCGCGGGTGTGTCTTTTGTCCGCTGATTCCGGGGCAGAACTGCGGGCATTGGCCGCGAGAATCAACGCACGTGTCGTCCGGGATGGGCTCGCGCTGGAAAACGCGTTCGCGCAGTCGCCGCAGCCAGCACCACGAGATCTCGCTCTGTTACGCTCGTTGTCCTACGGGGTGCTGCGTTGGCATCACCGTATTCAGTGGCAGGTAGCGGAGTTGCTCAGTCGGCCGCTGAAGGCTCGCGACGCCGAGGTGGCCGCTCTGTTGAGGCTCGGGCTGTTTCAGCTTCAGTGGCTGCGCGTCCCCGTCCATGCGGCGGTTTCGGCAACGGTTGCCGCGGCGCAGCACCTCGGAGCCGGTTGGGCCAAGGGACTCGTGAACGCCGTTCTGCGGCGGTTTTTGCGGGAGCGTGGCGAACTCGATCGACGCATGGCCGACGCGTCCGGTGCCCTGGCAAGCCATCCCGGCTGGTTGCTCGACGCGATCAAGTCTGACTGGCCGGAACGTTGGCAGGAAATTGTCGCTGCCAACAATCAAACACCACCGATGTGGCTAAGGGTCAACCGGCGACGAATCGAGCGCGCGGCGTATCTAAAACTGCTAGCCGCGGCCGGGATCGCTACCGAGGCTGCCTGTCCCGCGGACGACGCGATCCAATTAGCGGAGCCCCAGGCCATGAGCACGTTACCCGGCTTCGACGACGGTCTGGTTTCTATCCAGGACGCGGCGGCGCAGCTCGCCCCGGGCTACCTGCGGCTGGAGCCCGGCCTGCGCGTGCTGGACGCTTGTGCCGCGCCGGGCGGTAAAAGCGCCCACATCTTAGAGTCTTGTCCGGAGCTTGCGGAGTTGGTCGCTCTTGACCGCGACGCAGAGAGGCTAGCGACCGTTCGCGAAGCCTTTGATCGGCTCGGTCATCGCGGCACCGTCATACAGGGCGATGCGACCGAGCCCTCGGGCTGGTGGGATGGCCGGCCGTTCGAAAGGATACTGCTGGATGCGCCCTGCAGCGCGTTGGGGGTCATCCGGCGGCATCCTGATATCAAAGTCCTCCGGCGGCCGGAAGACGTGGAACGAATGAGCGCCGTACAGAGGCAGCTTCTGCTCGCATTATGGCCATTGCTCGCGCCGGGCGGCACGATGCTGTACGTCACTTGCACGATCATCACAACGGAGAACGAAGGCCGGGTTTCCGGCTTTCTCGAGGAAGTCTCAGGCGCCGAGTCGGTCGGCCCCGGGCCGAGATTCGGCCGCCAGATCCTTCCCGGGGAGGCGAATATGGATGGGTTCTATTATGCTTGCCTGAAGAAGAAGGAATAATGCAAGCATCGCAGGAATCTCGTGGGCAACAATAAGACAGCTGCTGGCTGCCTGGGGTTCGGTGTCGGTGCCCGAGTGTTCTGCTCCATCGCCGTAGCGATCGTTGCGCTCGGCGTCCAGCAATCGGCCCAGGGTCAGCAGGATCCAGGGCGGTTCGAGATCCGCTCGGCGAGCGTCGAGCTCCAATCCGGTGTCTACTACCTCGACGCGTGGGTTGAGTACCGCCTTTCCTTCGAGGCCAGGGAAGCGCTGGAAGCGGGTGTCGCCCTGACGCTGCAGACGGAAGTCGAATTCCTGCGCAACAGGCGCTTCTGGTTCGACGACCAGGAAGCCAGCCTGCGACAGAGCTATGAGCTGCAGTACCGTGCGCTGAGTGCGCGTTACCTCGTTATGAATCTCAATAGCGGCGAACAGAGTTCCTTCGCCACGTTATTTTCCGCGCTTAACTTTCTCGGACGAATCACCGAGCTCCCGCTGATCGATGCGGCGCTGTTGGATTCAGATGCGGTTTATGACATCCGCATCAGGGCCGTGCTGAGCACGGACGACATTCCCGGTCCATTACGGCTGCTGGCGTTCTGGCGTCGTGACTGGTCGTTACAAAGCGAATGGTACAGATGGCGGCTGGGCGAATAAAACAAGCGGCAATCACGTTCGCTCTGATCATGGGCGTGCTGATGTGGTTCGCGGCACTGATGCTGTTCTCCCCGCTCGCCCAGGACTCCGAGGATTTTTCACGCGCTCTACCCTGGATACTCCTGATCAATCTCGTGGGTATCGCGTTGCTGCTCGTCCTGATACTGGGCAGCGTGCTGCGACTGATGCGCGACTACCGCCGGCACGTACCAGGATCGCGCCTGAAGGCGCGCATGATGACCTTGCTGGTTGCGCTTGCCGTGACGCCGTTGCTGATCATCTACGCCTTTGCCGTGCAATTTATCAATCGCGGCATCGACAGCTGGTTCGATGTCGACGTGGCGCAGGGACTAGGTAATGCGCTAGAGCTCAGCCGGACGGCCCTCAATCTGCAGACCAGAGAGCACCTGGGCGATGTGCTGAGCATGGCGCAGCAATTGGGGAGCAGCAATCGGGCCGACATCGTCGCTGAGCTAGGCGAGCTGCGGCGCGAGAGCGGGGCTGCGGAGCTGACCATATTCGCAGCCAACGATCAGATTCTGGCGACGAGCTCTGAGAACCCCGAATATACCGTCCCGCGGCCTCCGACCGATGAAGTGATCTTCCAGTTGCGTCAGAGGGGCCCCTCCGTGAGCCTGGAACCTCAGATGGAGGGGAGCTTCCTGAGTCTGGAGTCTCAGGCGGAGGGGGGCTACGTGAGGCTGGAGCCTCTGGTAGAGGGGGGCTACGAGATCCTTGCCGCGGTGAATCTCAGCCCCGAGACGCCGGGTGGTGAGGCGCCGATCTTGCAGGCGCGATTCGAAGTTGGGCAAAGAATCAGCGTGTTGGCCAATCTGGTTGAAGCCAGCTACGACGAGTATGCGGAGCTGTCGTATCTACGTGATGCCTTGAAAACGAATTTCACCGTCATGCTGACCATCGTGTTGCTGATCACATTACTCGCGGCGGTCTACGGCGCGTTCTTCTCCGCCAGGCGCCTCGTCGTACCGATTCAGCAGCTCATGGCCGGAACCCGAGCGGTGGCCCGGGGAGATTTCGATACCCGCTTACCGATACCGGCGCGGGACGAGATCGGTTTCCTGATCAACTCCTTCAACGATATGACCCAGCGCCTGGCGCGAGCGCGCAAGCAGGCGAGCCTAAGCCAGCAGCAAGTCGAAGATGAACGCAGAAAGGTCGAGGTAATTCTTGCCAGATTGTCGACCGGTGTTGTGTCCCTGGAGACCGATTTGCGGATCCGGACCGCGAATCGTTCGGCGGGCACGATTCTAGGCGTGGATCTCGAGGCCCATCTGGGGGAGTCGCTCGTGACGCTGGCCGAGACCAACCAGTTGTTGTCGCAGTTCCTGTCGGTATCGAGGTCTCACCTCGATCGTGGCGACTATGAATGGCGTGAACAGATCGTTCTACACGGTGACGTGGGGAGAAGAGTCCTGATGTGCACCTGTACCGCGCTGTCCGGGGAGCGTGAGGATCCGGGAGGCTACATCATCGTATTCGACGATATCACTGCTTTGCTGCAGGCCCAACGCGATGCTGCCTGGGGCGAGGTGGCACGCCGGCTCGCTCATGAAATTAAAAACCCGCTGACCCCGATTCAATTGTCCGCGGAGCGTCTTCGCCGTCGTTATCTCGGGGCTCACTACGCCGATTCGGAACTCCTGGACCGCGCCACACACACGATTATTCAGCAGGTGGCGGCGATGAAGGAGATGGTAAACGCCTTCAGCGAATACGCCCGTACGCCGGAAATGGCTATGGCTCGGTTCGACTTGAATCAGCTGATCGCTGAAGTCGCGGATTTGTATCGTCACCCGGAACAACCGTTGACGTTGCAGCTCCACGTCGATCCGGAATTGCCGATCGTAGAGGCCGATGCGGGGAGGATGCGGCAGGTCTTCAATAACTTGATCAGCAACGCCCTCGAATCGATGGAGCGTCAGACTGATAAGGAGATAATCATCTCGACGCGGCACCTTCAGCGCGATGGCGTTGAGCTGATCGAAATCAAAGTTGTCGATAACGGCCCTGGATTCCTGGATGACGTCGTCGATCATGCTTTCGATCCGTACGTCACGACCAAGGATAAGGGCACCGGCCTAGGGCTGGCGATCGTTAAGAAATTAATCGAGGAACACGGCGGGCAGATCTCCGCCCGGAACGGGGAGCGTGGCGGGGCAGAGATCGCTATACTGCTACCGGTGACGCGAGAGGCGGGCGACGCCATGCTGTTCGCGACACATCGTTACGATAAACGGAGGGAGCGCGCGTGAAGACAGCGCGAATCTTAGTCGTCGACGACGAATCCAATATCCGGGAACTCCTCGAAGAGATCCTCATCGAGGAGGGCTATCAGGTTACGACGGCTGCGGATGCGAACGAAGCGAGAGCTGCCCGTACCGGACAGGACTATGATCTCGTCTTGCTGGATATCTGGATGCCCGACACCGACGGCATCTCTCTGTTGAGGGAGTGGGCGGAAAGCGGAAAGCTGGAGCCCGTCGTCATGATGTCCGGCCACGGTACCGTAGACACTGCCGTGGAGGCAACGCGGCTCGGCGCGCTGGACTTCATCGAGAAGCCTGTGTCCCTCGCGAAGTTGTTACGGACTGTGGAGAAGGCGTTGGCGCAAAAACGCTCCACAGAACCGCGCCGCAACCTCGTGCCGCCCATGCTGGCACCCGTCGGTAAGAGCGAAACGATGAGAGCTCTTCGTGAGCAGGTCCGGAAAATTGCTCACCACGACGCACACACGCTTCTGACCGGCGAACCCGGCAGCGGTCGGGAGGCTTTTGCCAGATACCTCGCCAGCCTAAGCAGCCGTTCGACGGAGCCCTTCGTCACGGTGATGGGAGGCGAGTTGAGCGACGAAGATGGTCGACGGCAGATTCTGGGTGATGTAAACGAGCCGGGCGTGATAGAGCGCGCCGACGGTGGCGTGTTATTTCTCAATGAGGTCAGCGACATTTCTGCGAGGACTCAACAGCTGTTGCTGGGAATACTCGAGCAGCGTCTCTACAGGCCCGTCGGCCACAACGGTGATCGCCCCTTGGATGCCCGCATCCTCTCAAGCGCGCCACCAGGATTCGAGCAGAGCCTCAATGGTTTTCGTCGCGAGCTGCTATCCCATCTCAGTATCGTCGTCATCCACATAGCGCCTCTCAGAGAGTATGCGGAAGACGTTCCGGAGCTCCTGCGTTACTACGTGGATATGCTGGTGGACTCGGAACGACTGCCCTTCAGACGCTTCGGCGTCGCCGCCCAGAATAGATTACGGAACTATCCGTGGCCCGGAAACATTCGCGAGCTGAAGAACATGGTCAGCCGTCTTCTAATCCTGAGTGCCGACGAGGAAATTACGCTCCAGGAAGTGGAAGCCCAGTTGGCCTCTGACGCGTCGTCTAACGAACCGCTCGTCAAGCAGGATCTTCTCTCTATGCCGCTTCGCGAAGCTCGAGAACATTTCGAACGAGCCTATCTGCAGCAGCAACTCATCCTCTGCGGCGGAAAAGTCGGCCAACTGGCGAAACGCGTTGGTATGGAGAGGACTCACCTCTATCGGAAGCTCCGCTCCCTCGGCGTTGACTTCCGGCAGGTCATGGCTGGCGACTGACTCCCGACGAAAAGCTTCCGTCCTCGTCGAACACGAACATATCCGGGCCAAACGTCTCTTCGGTCAGCGTCCTGATCAGTATGTAAGCTCGGTTCTGCGGGTCCCAGCGCGGGCCTTCGGGTCGATGCTGAAACGCCGAGTGGATCTGGCCGCCGACGAATTTGCCATTCCGATCGATCTCTGCCACCAGAATGGGCGCCCATCCTGCCATTCCGTCCACGCGGACGCCGAAATGGGTCGCGAAATTCCCGAGGCTGTAGGCGATCAGACGATCGCGATACAGTTCCATGGCGCGAGACACATGGGGCCCGTGGCCGAGCACGAGGTCTGCACCGGCATCGATGACGCTGTGTGCGAACCGAACAACCTCACCGCGGGTTTCGCCTAAATAGAACTCTTCCTCGAAGGGCAGTCGCGTCGCATCCGGGCCCTCGGCACCGCCGTGAAAGGAAACGATCACGAGGTCATGAGAGCTTGCCAGCTGTGCCACTTGCTCTTCAGCCGCAGGGATATCGTTTAGTAGATAGGAGAGCCGTGTCGGCGAGAACGCGATAAACGCTACCGCAAGCTCCCCGTGCCGCCAGGTTGCGATGTCCCCTCGACGCCCGGAGTGATGAATCCGATACGTGTCCAACGTCAGCATCGTCGCGCTGCGACCGTGTTCGCCAAAGTCTCGGGCGTGGTTGTTGGCTAGACTCAGGACATCGAAGCCCGCTTCACGAAGATAGCCGACATAGTGGGGCGGCGAGCGAAAGAGGAAGCATGCCTGCGGACTCGAACAGGTCTTGTCGGGCGTACCGCCCGCCATGATCACGCCTTCGAGGTTGCCGAGCGTAATGTCTGCGGCTCGCAAGACCGGACCGACCACCCCCAGGAAATCAGCGCCGTCGTTATCGGGTAGCCGATCGTCCGGGTAGTCCGTGCCGAGCATGATGTCGCCTACGGCCGCGATCTTGATCGTCACCTCGTCGGCGAGCGCCAACCCGCCAGTGACGCTCATCAGGGCCAGTACTCGGGGCCACCAGCCGTTCATCACCGTCTCAGCGCTGAAGCTCGATCAGCATGACGTCGATCTCGGCATCCCAGAGTTGACGGCGAACGGTGTTCAGTACGTTCAGATCGTCGATCGGTCCAATGCGGACGCGATGGTAGACGTTGTCGGCGACTGAGACCCTCTGCAGTCGTGACTCGATGCCGAGCAGTGCGAGATTCGCCTTCATCCGCTCGGCATCCGCGGGCGCCGTGAATGAGCCGGCCTGCAATTCGTAGGTGCCCGGTGCGATGATGGTTACGCTCTCACGGTTCGGGCTCGCCCGAGATTCGATTTCGGGCAGGATGACCTCGAAGTTGGGGAGGAGGTCGTAGAAATCGAACCGGGTCGCCGGATGCGGTTCCTCCGCGGGTTCGACCGAGACGCTGCGCGATGGACTAACGGTCTCGGACTGAGCCGGCGTGACGATCGCGGGCTCCCGACGGTCCGCGACATACACGGCCGCGGCGACCACGAGGCCGATACTCAGGCCGAATAACATCCAGACGAAGCCGGGCGCCCCATCGTCGGCTACTCGAGTTTTTCTTTTCCGCGTCGCCATCGTCTTGCCTTACATGCTGTCAGGCGCGGTAACGCCTAACAGTGAGAGACCGTTACGGACAACTTGCTGAGTAGCCAGGGTCAGTGCGACCCGTGCCTGACGCAATGCCGGGTCGTCTACGAGTACTCTGTGGGAGTTGTAACAGGCGTGAAACGCTGCCGCCGTCTCGCGCAGGTAATGAACGAGATGTTGGGGCGCGCGGTTCACCGCCGCTAGCTGCACGATCTCCGGATAACGGCTCAGCGCGACCATCAGAGTTCGTTCTTCCGCTTCGGCCAGCATGGACAGATCACCGGCGCTCGAGTCTTCGACGAACGTACCCTCAGCCTTCATTCGCCGCACCATGCTTGCAACGCGCGCGTGTACATACTGGATATAGTAAACGGGATTGTCGTTGGACTGAGTCTTGGCGAGCTCCAGATCGAAGTCCAGGTGTTGATCGTTGGAGCGCGATACATAGAAGAATCTTGCCGCGTCGTTACCGACCTCGTCGCGTAACTTACGTAGCGTGACGTACTCCCCGGAGCGGGTAGACATCTGGACCTTTTCCCGTCCACGATACAGTGCAACGAATTGCACCAGTCGTACTTCCAGACAGTCGGCTGGCTCGCCCATGGCTTCGAGGCCGGCGCGGACCCTGGCGACATAGCCGTGGTGATCGGCACCCAGCACGTCCAACAGCAGGTCGAAGCCGCGCGCGCGCTTCTCGAAGTGGTAAGCGATATCCGAGGCGAAATACGTGGAAGCGCCGTTCTCGCGGACGACGACGCGGTCTTTCTCATCGCCGAGCTCACCGGCCTTGAACCATGTCGCGCCATCCCGCGTGTAGAGCATATTCTGCTCTGACAGCATCTTAAGTGCGCGCTCGATCGCCCCGTCGACGAGACTGCGTTCGGAATACCAGTTCTGAGGCATTACGCCGAAGCCGCCGAGATCATCCTTGATGTCGTCGAGTACGCTCGTGAGCGCCGCGCTTGATACTGCCTCGAACCCTTCGCTACCCAGCTGCGTGCGAATTTGTGCGATGACGAGGTCGAGCAGTTCCTCCGAGCCGGTATCCGAATTCTCGAGGATCGACGCAATCGCGGTGGCGTCGATGGCAAGCGAGTCCCCGTGTGACTCGCGCAGCGCTTGCGCGATCTCCGCTACATACGCGCCTTGATAGGCGTTCTCTGGAAACGGCAGCTGCTCGCCGAGCAACTCCGCGTACCTGAGCCACACGCTCATCGTCAGGATATCCATCTGCCGGCCGGCGTCGTTGACGTAGTACTCCTCATGGACCTCATGACCCGTCGCTCGCAGCAGGTTCGCCAGCGATGCGCCGTAAGCCGCGAGACGCCCGTGACCGACGTGGAGAGGCCCAGTCGGGTTCGCTGAGACATATTCCAACAGGACGCGTTGTCGGGATCCGGTCTCAGAACGCCCGTATGCGTCGCCCTCTGCCAGGATAGTTCGAAGCTCCTGCTCGTAAGCGCCTGCGGCGAGTGTAAAGTTGATGAAACCGGGGCCAGCGACTTCGACGCTCTCTACCAACGGCGACTCCGGGAGGGCTGCTACGACTTCCGCCGCGAATTCACGCGGCGGGCGGGAGAGCTGCTTCGCGACTCTCAATGCGATGTTGCTGGTGAAATCGCCATGTTTGGAATCCCGGGTACGCTCGAGTTGCGGCTCGAGGTCATCGGCGGGCATAGATCGATGTTCGGCGATCAGGCGGGCCAGAGTTTCTCTGAGCAGCAGGTCGAGTTCGGCGCGCAACGGATCAAGCCTTTCGGGGAAGGCGCGATTCTACGCCCGATATAAAGGGCGGGCTAGAGTTCTGTCGGATCGACGTCGATACTCCAGCGGACCCGGCGGGATTCCGGCCACGTCCGTGCCATACCGAGTAATTTACGCACGAGGTCATGCAGCGGTGCCCGTTGTGAACACTGGAACAGTAGTTGAGCGCGATGCTTTCCGCCGCGCCGCTCCATGGCCGCCGGCGCCGGACCGAGCGTTTTAACCGGGCCGGCCTCGCGCCGCGCCCTTCCAGCCACACGCCGTAAGAATTGAAATGCCGGTGTTCGCGCGTCGGCCTGCGCTCGCCAGACAACGAGATGGGAGAAAGGCGGCCAGTGCGTCTGCTGGCGTTCGGCGAGTGCGAGTTCAGCGAAGGCCGTGTAATCCTGTTGAATCAGGCGACGCAGAAGCGGGTGGCTCGGGTAGTGTGTCTGGACTAATACTTCACCCGGTTGTTCCCGCCTTCCCGATCGTCCGGCGACTTGCAGCAACGTCTGGGCGAGCCGCTCGTTGCTGCGGAAATCCGTGCCGAGCAAACCCTGGTCGGCGCTCAGAACTCCGACCAGGGTCACTCGCGGGAAGTCGTGCCCCTTCGTCAACATCTGCGTTCCGACCAGGATTTGGGTGTCGCCCTGTTCTACGTCGGCCAGCACATCTGCGAGTGCGCCCTTACGACTCGCGATATCTCGATCGAGGCGTGCGATTCGGGCGGTTGGAAACAAGGCCGCAAGCTCCTCAGTCACTCGCTGAGTCCCGGCACCGACGGCGATGCGCTCGCCACCGCAATCCGCACACGCCCAAGCGAGGACCTTCTGAACTCCGCAATGATGGCAGCGGAGCTGGCCGCTGGCCGCGTGGATCGTCATGCGGGCGTCACAATGCCCGCACTCCTCGGCCGTGCGACATTCCGCGCAGAACAGAACCGGCGCGAAGCCCCTGCGGTTGAGGAATAATAAAATCTGATTTTCGTCCGCGAGGTGACGTTCGATTGCTGTGATCAATGGCGTGGATAAGCCGTGTCGGACGGCATGCACGTTCAGGTCGATGATGCGGATGGCGGGGGGGCCCGCTGAACCGATCCGTCGCGGCATCGTGAGCGATTTATAGCGCCTCTGTTGCGCGTTGTAGAAACTCTCCAGAGACGGCGTGGCCGAGGCAAGCAGCACGGGCACATTCAGTTGCCGGGCCCTGAAGATCGCCAGGTCGCGTGCCGAATACTTGAAGCCCTCCTGTTGCTTGTAAGAAGGGTCATGTTCTTCATCGACGATGATCAAGCCGGGGCTCGGCAGCGGCGCGAAGACTGCCGAACGCGTGCCGACGATCAACTTCGCTTCCCCGGAGTGGGCGTCGCGCCACGCGTCGAGACGTTCACGGTCGCTGAGGCCCGAGTGCATCAGCGCGAGCCGATCGCCGAAACGCCGCTTGAGCCTGGCAACGAGCTGCGGCGTGAGACCGATCTCGGGCACCAGGAGCAGGCTCTGCCGACCCGCTTCAAGCTGTTGGCCGATCAAGCGCAGATAGACCTCGGTCTTACCGCTGCCGGTAACACCCTGAAGCAGGAAGGGCTGGTGGCCCGCAGGGGCGTCAGCGATCGCGCGAAGGACTGACCTCTGATCCTCGGTCAGCTCGGGCTCGGGCTCGGTCGCGTCGGTCGTGTTAGGGATTGGCCGGCTGGCGCTTTCCGTCAGCGTGGTCGCCTGAATCCAGCCCTTGTCGGCCAGCCGCTTGAGCGTGTCAGCGCCGATACCGAGTACGCGCAATGCGTGCGCTGTAACGACGTTGCCGCTCGCTAACACGTCGAGGGCTTGGCCCTGCCGCGGTGCGCGGCGAGCGATGAACGCGATCGTCTGCGATCGACCCTCGTCGGTCAGTTGCCAGCCGGGCGCGGGCTCTGTGCGGGGACTGCGGCCGCGCCGCAGCAGCGTGGGCAGAGCCTGGATCACGACTTCACCGATCGGATGATGATAGTAGTCCGCGCACCACAGCAGAGCCGCCAGGAGATCCGGCCCGAGAACCGGCGTCGAATCGAGGGCCTCCAACGCCTCTTTCAGCCTCGCCGGGTCGAGTCGGCTCTCCGAGACATGGTCGAGCACGATGCCGATGCGTTCACCCTTGCCGAAGGGCACCCGCACCCGGCACCCGGGGCTGGGAGGCGCGTCTAGTCCCGGCCACAAATAATCGAACCCTCCCGGAACCGGCACCGGGACCGCAACGCGTATGACCGCCGGTTGGTGCGTCATGAGGCTCTGGAGTCGGACATAAAATCTATTAAAAATAAGGAACTATGATCGATAAGCTGAATTCGGCCTATCGCTCGGGCTGCCGCGGTATTATGTCAATAATTTTTCTTTGATGGTCAAGGGGTTATCCTAGAATCCGCTGTCAACCAGGTGAGTATCGAAGCGTTATCTTGGGTTATGAGTATGGAACGCTATCGAGACGATATGAACAGTTACCATAGGCTCCGTTCAAACCGCTGTGGTGGGCGCGACTAATGGCGTTCGCGGCGACACTCCAGGCGCACATGTGCTTGCAGAGGGAGGACGAGACACTGGAATCCAGGGCCGAGATGGAGGCGTTTCTCCGCGATGTGGAGTCCCGCGCCTTCCGCATTGCTGTCGTCAGTACGCGTGATGCCGATGAGGCGCTGGACGTCGTCCAAGATGCGATGATCAGCCTGGCACGCCGCTACGCCGATCGATCAGTCGAGGAGTGGCGCCCGCTGTTTTATCGGATCTTGAAAAACCGCATTCGCGACTGGCAGCGGCGGCGGATTGTCAGAGGACGCGTCATGAGCTTCTTCGGCGGACAGGAAGGCGAGGAATACGACCCCATCGCTCAGGCGCCGGGGCCGAGTTCGGAAAATCCGACCGAGGCGCTGGCACGGAGTGATGCGATGGACGCGCTTGAGCAGGCGCTTCGCGACCTGCCACGGCGTCAGCGGGAGGCATTCATGCTGCGCAACTTTGAAGGCTTGAATGTTGTGGAAACGGCCACAGCTATGGGTTGTTCCGATGGCAGCGTCAAAACACACTACTCCCGGGCCGTGCACCGGCTTCGGGATATGCTTGGAGAGCATGTCTAATGGACAGCGAGAATGTGAGGAAGGACCGCGAATTTGAAGAGCGAACGAAGCTACTCTTCGAGCGGAGCGTCGCTGCGCTGGATGGTCGAACACGCTCCAAGTTAACTCAGGCCCGTTATCGGGCGTTGGATGAGTTAGCGAAGCGAGCGAGGCCGGCCTGGAGTCGATCCTGGTTGCCTGCGGGCGCGGTGGCGGCGGTGGCTCTGTTGAGCTTGATGCTCTGGCAGGGACAGATGGATCCGCTCACGGACGGCGGTTTTGATGTGGCAGCAGTGGCTGATTTGGAGATCCTGCTGGGTGAAGAGGCACTCGATATGATCGAGGAACTCGAATTCTATGCATGGCTGGAAGAGCAAGTCGAGCTGACATCAGGCGAGATTGTGGAGGATGGCATTGGTTGATCACGCTCTCTTAGAACGATTGCTTCGTTCACTACTGGGGCTTGCCGCGATGAGCGTGGTATTCGGCCCGACTGCGAATGCGGCTGATGGTGCGCCTGAGTTGGATTTCCTGGCGTATCTGGGTAGCTGGCAGGAGAGCGATGAGGAATGGTTAGCAGTCGCCGAGTGGGAAGGCACGAATCAGGGCGAGGAAGATGCGCTGACGGCGAAGGGGAGGAAGGACGATGAGAATGAAAGTTAAATTCGTCGTATGGGTTGCCAGTGCGCTTGCACTCGTCGGGGTTGTCAATGCGGATGGCGTGGTCTGGGACGATTTGACCGATAATCAGAAGACGCTTCTGGCCGATCATGAGAACGCCTGGGGTCAGATGGACGCTGCTCGCCAGGAGCGAATTTCGACGGGCGCGGCGCGCTGGTTGGATATGAGTCGGCGGGAGCAAGGGCAGGCCCAAGACCGCTTCCAGCAGTGGCAGAATCTCGGCGACGCCCAGCGCGGGACGATACGCGACCGTTATCAGCTCTATCGGAATCTAACGCCGGACACACGTAACCGGATTCAGGACACCTATCGGCGTTTCCAGCGCCTGTCGCTGGATCGTCGTAGGGAACTTCAGAGACAGTTTCGTACGCTGACCCCTGATCAACTCCGCCGCCTCCGGGATACCCGTCTCCGTCCGGCCGACCAACCGAGTGGCGGGATGACCCAGGGCCGTTAGAAGCCCGCCCACCGGCAGACACGAAACAAGTGGCTAAGACGGAGCTCCACCGGAGTTCCGTCTTGGCCACTTCACCTCGATCCCAACTGCGGGATAACTGGGCCGTCGCCCTGTGATTTGTTTACAATCCTGCCTGAATCCATTGTAACGCCGACGAAGTAGCAAGCTGCGCCGCACGCGCGCGACTTTCGGCATCGGTGTCAATCTTTCTAATGCGGATCGTTAGCTAGAATCTGCTGGCCGGAGACTGTGCATGAGAATAGGCATCCCCAAGGAAGTACATGCGGGTGAGAAGCGCGTCGCAACCACTCCGGAGGCTGCATCGCAGCTTGCCAAGCTGGGCTTCGATGTGGCCGTCGAGGCAGGTGCGGGTACGGCCGCGAGTTTCGACGACGACGCTTACCGGGAGGCGGGCGTCACCGTCACGGCCGACGCCGAGACCCTGTGGTCAAGCAGCGACATTATCTTAAAGCTGCGGGCCCCGGAACGATCCAAAGAGTCGGGCCGGGACGAATTCGATCTTCTGCGCGAAGGCCAGGTGCTGATCTGCTTTCTATGGCCTGCGCAGAATCCGGATCTCCTGGATCGTCTCGCCGGTAAAGGCGTTACCGCCCTGTCCGTCGATAGCATTCCGCGAATTTCCCGCGCCCAGAGGATGGACGCGTTGAGTTCCATGGCGAATATTGCCGGCTACCGGGCGGTCGTAGAGGCCGCGCAGCATTTTGGCCGCTTCTTTACCGGACAGATCACCGCAGCGGGGAAGATCCCGCCGGCAAAAGTGCTGGTCATCGGCGCGGGCGTCGCCGGGCTATCGGCGATCGGTGCGGCCAAGAGCATGGGCGCTATCGTGCGCGCGTTCGATACCCGCCGAGAGGTGAAGGAGCAGGTAGAGAGTATGGACGGCGAATTTCTCGAGCTGGAGTTCGAGGAGGAAGGCTCGGGCCAGGGGGGTTACGCCAAGGTCATGAGCGATGAGTTCATCAAGGCAGAGATGGAATTGTTCGCCGAGCAGGCGGCCGAAGTGGACATTATTATTACGACCGCACTGATTCCCGGGAAACCCGCTCCGAAGTTGATCACGGCCGAGATGGTCGAGTCGATGAAGTCGGGTAGCGTGATCGTCGACCTCGCGGCGGAACAGGGTGGTAACTGCGAGTTAACCGAGCCAAACAAGGTCGTCAACCGCCACGGCGTGACGCTGATCGGTTATACGGATCTGCCGAGTCGGCTGGCCGCTCAATCCAGCCAGCTTTATGCGACGAACCTCCGTTACCTGCTGACCGAGATGTGTCCGGAGAAGGACGGCGAGCTCGTCGTGGATATGGAAGATGAGGTAATCCGTGGCGCTACGGTCGTAAACGGCCGGGAGATCACCTGGCCACCACCGGCGCCGAAGCTATCCGCCGCGCCGCCAAAGGCGGCGGAGCCTGCTCCGCAACCGGTACAGGAACCGTCGAAAACGCCGGCTTGGGTCGGCCCGGCCGCCATCTTCGGCGTGGGTGGCGCGGCGCTACTGGGACTAGGCATGGTCGCGCCGCCCTCGTTCATGGCGCACTTCACGGTCTTCGTATTGGCCTGTTTCGTCGGCTACATGGTGATCTGGAATGTCACCCCGGCGCTGCATACGCCGTTGATGAGTGTCACCAACGCCATCAGCAGCATCATCATCGTCGGCGCGGTGCTGCAGATCAGTTCGCCGGAGGCCTGGATCATGTGGGTAGCCGGAATCACGGTCCTGATGACCAGTATCAATATCGCAGGCGGCTTCGCGGTAACCCACCGCATGCTGCAGATGTTCCGGAAGTAGGGGGTCAACGATGCTACCGCAGTTGCCACCAGGGATAGTGACCGTCGCCTACATCGGAACCACGATTCTGTTCATTCTCGCGCTCGGGGGGTTGAGTAGTCCCGAGACCGCACGTCGCGGGAACTTCTACGCAATGATCGGCATGAGCATCGCGGTCCTGGCGACGGTGTTCGGTATCGTGACCGCTCACTATGAAGTTTTGATCGCGGCTGTCGTGATCGGCGGCGGCATCGGCCTGATTCTGGCGCGAAGAATACAGATGACGCAGATGCCGGAGCTCGTCGCGGTTCTCCACAGCCTCGTCGGGATGGCAGCCGTGCTCGTAGGGTTCGCCAACTCGTTGGATCCGGCAGTCGTCTTTACCGGCGTGGAGCTGACGATCCACAACATCGAGATCTATCTGGGCATACTGATCGGCGCCATCACGTTTTCCGGCTCGGTCATCGCGTTCGGTAAGCTCAGCGGCCGAATCGGCGGCAGCCCGCTGACGCTGCCGGGGCGTCATTGGCTGAATCTGGGGCTATTGGTCATCGCTATTTGGGCCGGCAGACAGTTCATCATCGACTCCGCGGCCGGTGGTGACGGCCTGATACCGCTGCTGATCATGACCGGGGTCGCGTTGCTGTTCGGCGTGCACATGGTGATGGCGATAGGCGGTGCCGACATGCCTGTCGTCGTCTCGATGTTGAACAGCTACTCTGGCTGGGCCGCCGCCGCGACAGGGTTCATGCTTAACAACGACCTGTTGATCGTGACCGGCGCACTCGTCGGCAGTAGCGGCGCGATCTTGAGCTACATCATGTGTCGGGCTATGAATCGCAAATTCCTCGCGGTCATCGCCGGCGGGTTCGGTACGTCCGGCGGCACGACCGTGGCGAGCACGGCTGACCAGGGTGAGGTCTTGTCGATCGATGCGGCTGAAGCGGCGAGCATGCTCGATACGGCGCAAGAGATCATGATCGTGCCGGGTTACGGCATGGCCGTCGCCCAAGCCCAGCACACCGTTCATGAGATAGCCCACTTACTTCGGGAGAGAGGCGCCAACGTCCGCTTCGGCATCCACCCGGTGGCGGGGCGTATGCCGGGACATATGAATGTGCTGTTGGCCGAAGCACGGGTACCGTACGACATCGTGTTCGAGATGGATGAGGTTAACGAGGACTTTCCGGATGTCGATGTCTCGATCGTCATCGGCGCGAACGACATCGTCAACCCATCCGCGCAGGAAGAACCCGACAGCCCCATTGCGGGAATGCCGGTGTTGGAGGTCTGGAAGGGCAAGATCACGATCGTGCTGAAGCGCAGCATGGCGACCGGTTATGCAGGCGTCCAGAATCCGCTGTTCTTCAAGGACAATACGCGCATGTTGTTCGGTGACGCCAAAGAGAGTCTGGAGGCCGTCCTGAAGGAACTGTAGGCGGCACGCTCGCGGCCGGCCGCTGTTGGACTTCTGCGACACTGGCCATTGAAACTTCTCGCCGTCTCGGTGACACTTGGCAGCGCCGATAACCAACTTCGGCGAGTACAGCATGGACCTATATGCCGTAACCCAGGAGGTACTGCGTACCGATGTCGCGGGCATGCCTCTGGAGTGGATCGATTACCGCGACGCAGTTCGGCTCTACCACACCGAACAGGTCGCCTATGCTTGTGGTTCCCTGATCTACGAAATTCGCGGCGGCCGCAACGCCGTGACCGGGCAGCGCAGCATCGTCAAAGTCAATTCGATCATCGCGACTCACGGCGAAACTCATGCGCTCGAGCGTAACCGGGACTGCTACACGCCGCCGCTGAACAACCATACGCTGTTCAAACGCGATGCCAATCTTTGTCTGTACTGTGCGCAGCAGTTTCGTACGTCAGAGCTGACTCGAGATCACATCACGGCGATCAGTCGCGGCGGAGGCGATGTGTGGACTAATGTCGTTACGGCCTGTCGGCGCTGCAATAATCACAAAGGGGGGAAATCGCCGGAGGAGGTTGGCCTGCAGCTCGTCGCGGTTCCGTTTACGCCGACCTACGCGGAGTACATCTATCTGAAGGGACGCAAGGTACTAGCCGACCAGATGGAGTATCTACTGACTCATTTCCCACGTACCTCGCCGTTGCACGCACGACTGAGCGGGCGGCTGGCGCGCGAGCGCACGGCCGCGTAAGCAGATCTTGAATCTGACGCAGGCCACCGACGAGCTCCTACGCGACACCGGAATAGAGGCACAACCCACCAAGGCAACGACTGTCGGCGGCGGCAGTATCAGCCAGGCCTATCGTGTGCCCAGTAGCCGAGGCCCGCTGTTCGTCAAATTGAATCAAGCGATCGACGTGGCGATGTTCGAAGCCGAAGCTGACGGGCTGCGGGCGCTGCAGGACGGCGGAGCGGTCGGCGTGCCCGCGGTCTACTGCGTCGGCAGCGTCGAAGACACGGCGTATCTTTTTCTGCAATGGCTCGACTTGGGTGCGAAGTCTCCGGCGGCGGAGCGCGCGCTCGGCAAAGGACTCGCACGCCAGCACCGAATTTCCAGCGAACACTTTGGCTGGAGGCGGGACAACACCATCGGCTCGACGCGCCAACCGAACGATCCAGATGACGACTGGATTACATTCCTACGCGATCGACGACTCGGTTTTCAGCTTAGTCTGGCCGCGGAAAACGGTCTCCCGCGTGCGAATCAGGAAGCCGGGGCCGCACTTCTCGGTGGGCTGGAGAGATTCTTTGGCGACGAGGCGCCAGCGCCCTCACTGTTGCATGGGGACCTGTGGTCTGGAAACTGGGGTGCGACGACGTCGGACGTGCCGTATGTCTTCGATCCGGCCGTCTACTTCGGCGACCGCGAGGCGGATCTGGCGATGACGCGGCTATTCGGCGGTTTCACTCGTGCGTTCTACGACGCGTATATGGCCGAGTGGCCTTTGCGGTCGGGCTGGGAGACTCGTGTCGATCTCTATAACCTGTACCATCTGCTGAACCACTTCAATTTGTTCGGTAGCCATTATCTGCCGCAAGTCTCGCGTGTACTCGGTCTGCTAGTACCGAGCGTGGCGACCGCTGGGTAGCAAGATGCTGCCGGAGCGTCTTCAGGCCTCCGGGTACAACGCCTCGGCCTCATCGAAGAGATAGAGCGGTGTCCCCTCGGGCGCGAAGAGCGTGGTAGAGCCGCGCAGGGCTTTTGCCGTGGACGAAGACCGCTGTGTGTCGAGGCCCTTGGCCCGCAGATACTCAAGGCGCGCGTCGAGGTTCGTCGTTGCGAAACTCGGACCGGGCTGAAAGTAGGCAGTCTCGTGAAATCCAATCGAGAGGCCGTGGCCTTTCAGCCGGATCCACGGGTGGGGGGTCTCTCCCTCACCGACGGTATGGAACCCCAATGCCTGCCAGAACTCAGCAGCGCTTGCTCTGGAACTCGTCATCAAGCTGTATTCGACGAATCGGCCGCAGACGGAGCCACTGTGGTCCTCCCAGGCGCCGGGCGAGAAGGTCTGTGCCTCGATCAACACGATCAGTTGACCATTCGGGTCGCGGAACCCGATCTCATTGAACTCGTCATCGCCTAGTTTCGTAAACTCGAAGTCGATGCGGTGCCTGCGCAAGGCTCGCCAATAGGCTTTAAGGTCCGGCCTAATAAACGTCAACAGCGGCTCGTCGGAGTCCCGTTCGTGCAACCCGACACAGAGCCGGCCATCGTGGACCACGGCGTAGGGGTAAACGAGTAGGTCCCCGGTAGGCACACTGGCGAAGCCCAGAGCCTGATAGAACTCGTACGACTGATCGATCGGACGTGCGGCGAGGCTTAACTCCAAAAATCTCCCTAACATGCCCGCGTACTCCGGCCGAGACCGTGGATGTTCTTCGCATCGACCGTGCGCAGGCTGAGATCCACTACGCGAAAGCACACGACGGTCGTTGTCTCGCCTTGAGAGCGGGCGCTCACGATCGGTCGACGCGACGTGCGGGCGACTCAGCGCCCATCACGCCCGCTGATTAGATTCTCTATCGACGGCGGGGGATGACCCGGGCCCATCTGCCCGGCTTTCAGCCGCGCCACATAGTCGTGATACGCGCGCATCGCCTGGCGACCGAACAGCCACATGATCGGGATATTCACGAACAGCATGACTCCGGTACCCACCCCCGTGAGGTTATCCAGATCTGCGTCAGTCTCGATGAAGCCCCAGGTTGCGACGATGATCAGTCCGCAGTAGATGACTTTATAGGCGAGCACCATCCGCTCTCCGAACAGAAAGACGATGCCCTGCTCACCGTAGTAGCTCCAGGAGATCATCGTCGAGAACGCAAATAGCCAGACCGCTAACGTGACGAGCCATTTACCGAGGCCCGGGGTCACGGAGTCAAAAGCCTTGGCCGTCAGCGTCGCGCCGACATAACTCGCGTAGATGCCCGGCCTGTCAACCTGCGGGCGTACGGTACTGGTCAGACTCACCCACTCGATCACCAGTGCCCCGCTCTGTTCGACGATGACGCCATCGAGGTGGTGCAGGTTGTTGCCGGACTGCGGGTTCGGCCCCGCGCTCAGCACGATGAACACGGCGTCGCCGCTGGCCCACTGGTCGCCCACGCGTTGCGGGACCGGAAGTGTCTCCAGGCTCCACTCGTTGGCGCCGACCGATACGACCGCGGGCGGTGCGGCATAACTCGCTTCGGGTGCGCGATTCCAGATTCCAGTCGACAGAATGACGAGTGCCGTGAAGGTGCAAACGATCAGCGTGTCGATAAACGGCTCGAGACCGGCCACGAGCGCCTCGCGCACCGGTTCGTTGGTTTTCGCGGCGGAGTGCGCTATCGGCGACGAACCCTGGCCTGCCTCGTTGGAAAAGAGCGCACGTTTCATGCCGAACAGGAAAGCATAGCCTACCGTGCCGCCGAGGAACGCGCCGCTGAACTCTTGCGGCGAGAATGCAGAGCGGAAAATCAACGCGAGCATGCCTGGAATTTGATCGGCGCTCATGATCAAAACATAGGCCCCGGCCAGCAAGTACAACGCGACCATGATCGGCACCAGGCGTCCCGCGACGGCACCGATTCGCTTGATGCCGCCGATGATGACCATGGCGACCAATAGCGACAGGACGATCCCGGTTACGATACTCGGGACGCCGAAGTACTCCTCGGTGATCTCGCCGACGTTCCAGGCCTGGAACATGTTCCCGCCAGTAATCGTGGACACGAGTAAGGTGACGCAGAACACGCCACCGACGAATTTGCCGAGAGGTGCCAGCGCCGGATTCATACGGGCGAGGCCTTTGCTGACGACCCACATCGGGCCGCCGTGCGGATTGTCGGGATCGTCGGTGTTGCGATAGAGCATCGAGAGGGTGACTTCGGTGAGTTTGACCGCCATCCCGAAGAACCCCACGACCCACATCCAGAAGACGGCCCCAGGCCCCCCGAGGGAGATCGCCAACGCTACCCCGCCGATATTCCCGAGCCCCACCGTCGCGGAGAGCGCCGCGGAGAGCGCCTGAAAGTGGCTGATCGCGCCGGGGTCGTCGGGGTCGTCGTAGATTCCGCGTACGACCTGCACGCCATGGGTCAGGGCCTTGTACTGACTGAAACCACTCCAGACAGTGAACACCACACCCGTCCCGAGCAGGATCAGCAGTGCCGAGTCGTGCCACAGGATGGCGTTGAGGGTGGTGAGCAGCGCGTCGAATCCGGTCATAGAAGTAGCTCCTGGAGGTCTATCAGGGTGCTTCGAGGATCGCCGTGACCCCCATTCCGCCGGCCGTGCAGATTGAGATCAGTCCGCGGCCCGAGCCTTTCTGGTGCAGCAGCTTCGCCAACGATGCGAGTATCCTGGTCCCGGTCGCGGCGAACGGGTGTCCGATCGCGATGCTGCCACCTTTGACATTGAGTTTGTGTCGATCGATGGCCCCCAGGCTCGTGGATCTCCCGAGCCGCTCCCTGCAGAAGGCGGCGGATTCCCACGCCTTCAGTGTCGCCAGCGTCTGCGCGGCGAACGCTTCGTGAATCTCGTAAAAGTCGAAGTCCTGCAGTGACAGTTCGGCGTCCGCCAGCATCTCCGAGACCGCATAGGCGGGCGCCATCAACAAGCCTTCGCCGTTAACGAAGTCGACAGCCGCTACTTTCGCGTAGGTCAGATAGGCGAGAACCGGCAGCTTTCGGGCTTGCGCCCAGTCCTCCGAAGCCAGTAGCGCCGCCGACGCACCGTCGGTGAGGGGGGTACTGTTGCCGGCCGTCATCGTGCCGGCTTCGCTACGATCGAAAACGGGTTTGAGTCGCGCCAGCTGCTCCAGGCTGGTATCCGCTCTGATGTTGTTGTCCCGGCTTACCCCCTGGAAGTCGATGACGAGGTCGTCGTAATGACCTTCCTCGTACGCGCGCGCGGCCTTCTGGTGACTCTCCAACGCGAGCTGGTCTTGGTCCTCCCGCGTCAGCTGCCACTCCTTAGCCGTGATCTCCATGCTCTCGCCCATCGAGAGCTTAGTCCGAGGCTCGACGACCCCCGGGAACTCGGGTTTGAAGTGTCGGGGGCGCAATGCGAGCCACGGTCTGAGCTTCTCCCCGATACTTCGCCCGCGCGCACTCTCCAGCAGAATATTCCGGTAGGCGTCCGGATAGACGATGGCTAGATCGCTGACGGTATCGGTTCCGCCGGCCAACCCTGAATCGATCAGTCCGGTGGAGATCTTCGTGGCAATCAACACCGCGGCGGACAGGCTCGTCCCGCACGCGCGCTGCAAGTCGAACGCCGGGGTCTGTGCAGAGAGTCCCGAGGAGAGCACGCTCTCACGGGCGAGATTCCAGTCTCGAGAGTGTTTGAGCACCGCGCCGAACGCGGCGTCTCCGAGCGTCTGACCGGCCAGAGCGAATTTTTCCACGAGCGCGCGCAGGACGGCCGTCAGCATTTCCTGGTTCGAACAGTGACGATAGGCCGTGTGCGATCGGCAGAAAGGTATCCGCAGGCCACCGACAATAGCCACACGACGCGCGGGTTGGTTTCGCATTACCGTTTTACTCCTGCTCGGAGCCGTTCTGCGACGATGAACGGCCCGAAAAGACTACTGGCCAAATGTCGGCGCCCCCTCTTCGAGATAGGCTTGTTCGTCCGCCGTGGACACTCTGTCCAACACTGAATTTCGGTGTGGGAAGCGGCCGAATCTTGCGACGATATCGCGATGTACCCGAGCGGACTTCGCCGCGTCGAGCAAGTATTTCTTCATAAAGTCCGGGGCGTCGCTCTGGGCGAGTTCTGTAAAGACTTCTACCGACCGTTCCTGACTGTCGTAGGATTCCGAGTGCTGCATCGGCATGTAGAAAAACATTCGTTCTAACGGCTCCAGTTCCAGGTCCATGCCGCGAGACAATCCATCTAACGTCCAGGAGAGCGCCAGCGCGTCTTGCGCAAATGCCGCAGGGTCCCCACGGTGAGTATTTCTAGGGCATTGATCCAGGAGCAGTATAAGCGCGAGCCGTCCGTGGGCGGATTCACCCCACTCGTCAAGCTGGCCGCCGGCCGCGGCGGATATTGCCGCGCCGAAGCGGTTTGAGAGTTCGGCGTCGAACTCGCTATCGGCGCTAAACCACCGAGTCATGTGGCCGCTGACGCCGTCCTCATCGGTCGGCCGGCTACCGAACCAGAACTCGAGCAGGTCTTCAAGGTCGGCTGTCATCGGCGTCTCGACCAGCAGATGGAGCGCTTACCTTAAAGCCAGCGTGGACGCGGGCCAAGTCTTCTTCGACGGTCGCAGCGACGGACGTTGGCATCCAATACAATATCCCGTCCTCAGTGAGGAAGCCCCGAATGCCCCGTCGCTGGCTGCTGGCATGTTCCGTTCTTGCGGTACTGACCGCTTGCGGGTCCGAAGACCCGAACGCCGAACTACGCGAGTTTATCGAGAGAACCGAGGTCGCGGCCGAAGAACGCGACACCGGTCACTTTCGGGGGCTCGTATCGGATCGCTACATGGACGTGCGTGGGAACGATCGCGATCGACTGATCGACATCATTCGCGTCTATTTCCTGACACACCAGTCGCTCGAAGTCGTCACGCGGATCGAGTCCATCGTGCTCAGTGGCGCTGATGCCGCCGAAGTGTCGCTGCTCGCGGGGCTGCTGGGGCGACGCGCCGGTGCGTCTCTGCTGGGCGGTTTCGACGGCCAACTCTATAACATCGAGCTTGAGCTCATCCGGGATGGCGGCGACTGGCAGATTATCGGCGCCCGCTGGGAGCGCTCGCAGGCATCTTGGGATGGTGAGTGAGTGATGGAGGAGAACGGATGAGCAGACCCACAAGCGGCGGCGCCCGACGCTCGCGAGTTCTCGGTGCGATCACACTGGCCGCAGCCATGGTCCTGTCGATCCAGGCATGCTCGTCGGTGCCACGACGCCTGGCTCCGCCGCAGGTAGACCTGCTTGGCCTGAGCGTCCTCGAAGCCGGTCCCGACGGCCAACTGTTCTCGCTGCGCTTCGTGCTCGTGAATCCCAATCCGGCGGAGATCCCTGTCGTGCGCCTGGAGTTCGACATTCGGCTGAGCGGTGAGGGACGCCTGATCGGACGATACGCCACCCCGTTCACGCTCCCCGGCCGGGGCAGCGAGACGCTCGAGGTGGAAGTCTTCAGCCAAATCGTCTCCTCGGCGTCCCGGCTCATGGCGTTTGCGACGGGGCCGAACAACACTCTGACCTATGAATTCCACGGTGAGCTGGTCTTAGACGCCGGTCTCAGGGAGCCTATCGACGTATTCGGGCGCGGCCAGGTCCCGTTCACGATCGCAATCCGGGGGCAGTAAACCATTGATTCATATAGGCTAGCCTAAAGCTACTCCGCAACTAAGATTTGACGCAACCCTGACCGTCTTCTTATTATTGACCGTTCCGGCGATGGCCGACTGAACCCAGAGAAGTGGCTATCTCGCCGCTCGCAGCTGTGGGCGGCCTGCGTCAGAGTGAGGCGCCGCGCCGCCTATAAGCCCTGCAACGATGCTTAAGACGCGTGCGGAGCGGCGGCTCCGCCCAGGGAATGCCATGACTCCAAGTATTGAGCGACAAAAGCCATGAAGCCTCGGACCCGCCTGGGGTTGCCCGCGGCCCGTGGTCTCTATGACCCCCGCCTGGAGCATGACAGCTGTGGTGTGGGGTTCGTTGCTCAGATCAAGGGTGTGGCGAGCCATCAGATCATCCGCGACGCCGACCGTCTGTTGTGCCGGATGGATCATCGTGGGGCGCGTGGCGCCGAGACGAATTCCGGCGACGGCGCGGGCATCCTGACCGCGCTACCGCACGATTTCCTGACCAGGATCGCCAGGGATGAGTTCGGCACCGAGCTCCCCGAACCCGGTAAATTCGCCGCCGGCGTCGTTTTTCTGCCCACGGATGTTGCTGAGCGTGAGCGCTGCAAAGCGGCCGTCAGCGAGATCTGTGCGGCCGAAGGTCAGGAACTCGTCGGTTGGCGTGTCGTCCCCACGGATCCGGAGAAAGCCGATCTGGGCCCCACGGCACGTCGGGCGGCGCCGCATATCGAACAGGTATTCATCGCGGCGGGGGCCGACCTCGCCGGAGATGCATTCGAGAGAAAGCTGTACCTGATCCGCAAACGCGTGAGCCGCGAGCTCCGTAACGACTCGGCTATGGAGCAGGCGGAGGCGTTCTACATCTGCAGCCTGTCGACGAAAGTCCTGATCTACAAGGGTATGTTGACGCCGGGCCAGCTCATGACCTACTTCCCGGATCTCAAGGACCCGGACTACATCTCCCACCTGGCGATGGTTCACTCGCGGTTCTCTACGAATACGTTTCCGAGCTGGGACCGCGCTCAGCCCAATCGTTTCATGTGTCACAACGGCGAGATCAACACGCTGCGCGGTAACGTCAACTGGATGAGCGCAAGAGAGGGCGTATCGAGGAGCGAGCTGTTCGGTGATTCCCTCAAAGATCTTTACCCGGTCGTAGGGCCCGAAGTCTCGGATTCGGGCGCTTTCGACAACGTTCTGGAATTCCTGTTGATGACCGGCCGTACGCTCCAGGAGTCGATCATGATGATGATTCCGGAGGCTTGGCAGAAGAACGAGCTGATGGCGAAGAACAAGCGGGCGTTCTACGAATATCTGTCCTGCGTCATGGAGCCGTGGGACGGCCCCGCTTCGATCGCATTTACCGATGGGCAGTACATTGGCGCGGTGCTGGACCGCAACGGGTTAAGGCCCAGCCGCTATTATCTGACCCACGACGACCGAGTCATCATGGCCAGCGAAGTCGGTGTCCTCCCGCTGGACCCGGCGATGATCAAGTACAAGGGACGGCTGGAGCCCGGCCGAATGTTCCTGATCGACTTCGATCAGGGTCGGCTGATTCCGGATGAGGAACTCAAGAACGACTTCGCCAATCGCCTCCCGTTCCAGGAATGGCTGCAGTCGCAGCGCGTCACGCTAAGAGAGATCGTGACTGACGGAACCGCGCCGCCGTCGGATGAGGCCACGGTGATACCGCGCATGCGGGCCTTCGGCTACACGACCGAGACGATGCAATTCATGCTGCAGCCGTTGATCAAACAGCTTCGCGATCCGGTTGGATCCATGGGCAACGATTCGGCGCTGGCTTGCCTGAGCGACGAACCGCGGATGTTGTACGACTACTTCAAGCAACTGTTCGCTCAGGTCACCAATCCGCCGATCGACTCGATCCGCGAAGAGATCATCATGTCCTTGGAGTGTTACATCGGCCCGGAGGGCAATCTCCTCGATACCTCCGAGACGCACTGCCATCGTCTCCGGCTGCGGCACCCGATCCTGACGAACGCTGAGATGAAGGCGATCAAGGCCATGGATCACCGTGGCTGGAAGGCCAAGACGATCGATATCACGTTTGCCCGCGGTGACGTGCCGGGCGGCTACGTTGAGGCATTGGAGCGCATCTGTCAGGAGGCCGAGCAAGCGTTGGACGACGGCTACAAACTCGTCGTGTTGTCGGATTGTGCGATCGACGCGGACCGGGTGCCGGTGAGTGCGCTGGCGGCGTGCGGGGCCGTCCACCACCACCTTGTGCGCCAGGCGAAACGAACCTGCATCGGTATCATCGTGGAAACCGGTGAAGCGCGTGAGGTGCATCATCACAGCTTGCTGATCGGTTACGGCGCCGACGGAATCAACCCGTATCTAGCCTTCGAGGCGCTTTGGCAGGCGCGGCGTGACGGCCTGCTCGATCCACAAGCTCACCCTGACGATGCCAGTATCGTTGCCGCGTACCGCAAGGGCGTCGCGAAAGGAATGCTCAAGGTGATGGCCAAGATGGGAATCTCCACGCTGCAGTCCTACAAGGGCGCTCAGATCTTCGAGGCCTTAGGCTTGGCCGATGACGTCGTAGACCGCTGTTTCGCAGGGACCGCCAGCCGCCTGCAGGGCGTGCGGTTCCCGGTCCTAGAGCAGGAGGCCCTGCGACGGCATGCGCTGGGTTACGCGGCTGGAGAAGACGATCAGTCAGCGACGTTGCCGAACCCGGGTGAGTTTCACTGGCGCAGCGCCGGTGAGCGCCACGCCTGGGATCCAATCGTGATCGCGGCCCTGCAGACGGCCGCGCGTACCGACGACCGAGATGCCTACAGACGCTTCGCCGAGCAAGCAAACGACGATGCGCGCGCGAACTGCACGCTGAGAGGCTTGCTGAGATTCAAGACGGGCGTTGCGGGGCCAGCGGTTCCGTTGGCTGAGGTGGAGCCCGCTAGCGAGATCGTCAAGCGCTTCTGCACCGGCGCGATGAGCTTTGGTTCGATTTCGGCCGAGTCGCACGAGTCCCTCGCCGTGGCGATGAACCGCATCGGCGGGCGAAGCAATACCGGCGAAGGCGGTGAAGACTCCGAGCGATTCAAGGTTCTACCGTCAGGCGACTCGCGTCGGTCGGCGATCAAGCAGGTGGCCTCGGGAAGGTTCGGCGTGACGATCTGGTATTTGACGAACGCCGATGAACTACAGATCAAGATGGCGCAGGGCGCGAAGCCCGGTGAAGGTGGCGAGCTGCCCGGGCGAAAGGTAGACGAGATCATCGCGCGCATCCGCTACTCGACTCCGGGGGTGGGGCTGATCAGTCCCCCGCCCCACCACGATATCTACTCGATCGAGGATCTGGCGCAGTTGATCCACGATCTGAAGAATTCGAATCCGGAGGCTCGAATCAGCGTCAAGCTGGTTTCCGAGGTCGGCGTCGGGACCGTCGCGGCCGGTGTCGTGAAGGCGCACGCCGATCATATCCTGATCTCGGGCGATTCCGGCGGGACCGGCGCGTCGCCGCTCACGAGCATCAAGCACGCCGGGTTGCCCTGGGAGCTGGGTATTGCCGAGACGCACCAGACGCTCGTGATGAATGATCTGCGGAATCGCGTTGTCCTGCAGACGGACGGCGGCATCAGAACCGGTCGGGACGTGGTCATCGGTGCGTTGCTGGGCGCTGAAGAGATGGGTTTCTCCACCGGCCCACTGATCGCGCTCGGCTGCATCATGATGCGCAAATGTCACCTGAACACCTGTCCTGTCGGGATCGCCACTCAGGATCCCGTATTGAGGAAGAAATTCGCCGGCCAGCCGGAACATGTCGTGAACTATCTCTTCATGGTCGCCGAGGAGGCTCGCGAGATCTTGGCCGAACTCGGCTTCCGCGGTATCGTCGAGTCGATCGGGCGTACGGACGTGCTGGAGATCCGTGGGGCCGTGAATCACTGGAAGGCCGATGGGCTGGACCTGACGCCGATCCTGACTCCGGCGTTGAAGACTCATGAGGATGCCGACGTCTACTGCACGATTCAGCAGAATCATGGCTTGGAACACGCGTTGGACAACAAGCTGGTCGAGTTGTGTCAGGACGCTATTCACCACGGCAAGCGCGTGAAACTCGAAATGCCCATCGGCAACACGAATCGTACGGTGGGAACAATGCTCAGCCACAACGTCGTGAAGATCTGGGGCGAGCGATCACTGCCCGTGGACACGATTCACGTCAAGTTCGAAGGCTCGGCAGGCCAGAGCTTCGGCGCCTTCCTCGCCAGGGGGGTCACGCTCGAACTGGAAGGCGATAGCAATGACTACGTAGGCAAAGGGCTCTCCGGCGGGCGATTGATTGTCTATCCGCCTCGACAGAGCACTTTCGTCGCGGAGGACAATGTCCTGATCGGCAATGTGGCGCTCTATGGGGCGACGCGCGGCCGGGCGTTCTTCAGGGGCCGCGCCGCAGAACGTTTCTGCGTACGCAACAGCGGGGCGCGGGCGGTGGTCGAGGGCGTCGGTGACCATGGATGTGAATACATGACGGGCGGCCGTGCCGTGATACTCGGGCCGACAGGCCGCAACTTCGCTGCCGGTATGTCGGGTGGCGTCGCGTACATCTGGGACGTACACGGTGATTTCGCATCGAAGTGCAACATGGGTACGGTGGATCTGGATCCGGTGGGCGCCGAAGAGGACGCCGCGGAGCTGCGTGAGCTCATTGAGCAGCACAGGGAATACACCGGCTCTGCGCAAGCGGAGCGGGTTCTGGATGCGTGGCCTGACGTGCTGAGCCAGTTCGTGAAGGTGATGCCCATCGACTACAAGCGGGTTCTCGCCGAGCGTAAGAAGCACGACGAGGAGATGGAGGCTGCGATCCACGATGACCTGACCGGCGAATATTCCGTCATGAGTGGCTGAGGAAGTCCACGATGGGCACGCCGACCGGCTTCATGGAGTACCGCAAGAAGAGCGTCCCTTACCGGGACGCCGCGGATCGTCAGAAAGATTTTCGCGAAATCTTCACCGAGCCCAGCGAAGAGAATCTCGCCCGGCAAGGTGCCCGGTGTATGGACTGCGGCGTGCCGTTCTGCCAGGCGGACACGGGTTGCCCCATCGATAACCTGATTCCCGAGTGGAATGATCTCGTCTACCAGGGCCGCTGGCGCGAGGCGTTGGATCGCCTGCACCAGACCAATAATTTTCCGGAGTTCACAGGAAGAACGTGCCCCGCCCCTTGCGAAGGAGCGTGTGTCCTCGGGATCACTGATCCGCCCGTAACGATCAAGAATATCGAAAACGCTATTATCGATCGCGGCTTCGCTGAAGGGTGGGTCAAGCATGAGCGACCGAGTGTCAGGACCGGCAAGACGGTCGCCATTATCGGCTCCGGGCCGTGTGGGCTAGCGGCCGCGGACCAGCTGAATCGCGCCGGCCATCGCGTGACGGTCTACGAACGCGACGACCGTATCGGGGGACTGCTGATGTACGGCATCCCCAACATGAAGCTCGACAAGGGCGTCGTCGACCGGCGCGTAGATCTCATGCGAGAAGCAGGCGTCGAGTTCGTGACCGACGCGGATATCGGGGAGAGCGTCGACGCGAAGCAGTTAGCGGCCGACCACGACTCGGTGTTGCTGGCGACCGGTGCGACCCGGCCTCGTGATCTGTTGATTCCGGGGCGCGAGTTGCGCGGAGTCCATTTCGCGATGGATTTTCTTACCGTCAATACCAAGAGTCTGCTGAACAGCAATCTCGAAGATGGGAACTACATCGACGCGAAGGACAAGAACGTCATAGTGATCGGCGGCGGTGATACCGGGGCTGACTGCATCGGCACGGCGCTGCGGCATGGTTGTCGCAGCGTGATCAACCTGGAATTGCTGAGGCAACCTCCGTACGAACGCGCGGTCGATAACCCCTGGCCGCTGTGGCCCGTCATTCTGCGGACGGAGTACGCGCACGAGGAGGCAATCACGCAGTTTGGCGCGGACCCGCGAAGCTACAGCATCGTTACGAAGGAATTTCTGGCCGATGACGCAGGGCGCGTCGCCGCGCTGCGGACGAGCCGCGTCGATTGGCAACGAGAAAACGGTGAGATCCGGATGGTCGAGTCTCCGGATAGCGAGCAGCGTTGGGAGGCCGACCTCGTGTTGTTGGCGATGGGGTTTCTCGGCCCCGAGCCCTATATCGGCGAGGCGCTGGGAGTGGCGCTGGACAGTCACTCGAATTATCAGGCCAGGCATGGCGAATATCAGACGACGGTCCCCGGTGTGTATGCCGCGGGGGACTGCCGCAGGGGCCAGTCGCTGGTCGTGTGGGCGATCAACGAAGGGCGGGGCGCAGCCCGCTGTATCGACGAGTATTTGATGGGCACGACCACGCTGCCGGTGCCGGGTGTCAGCATGGGAAGCGCGGCCGGCTGATGACGAAGATCGAGAGGGCTTGATGACGTTCCAACTGCGAAGACGACGGCTCGTCGAATCCAACGACACGCTGCCCGGGCGCGACGAACCGTTAGAGGTGATCGCCGCTCACTACGTTCTCGGCCGGCCGATCAAACCGCCGTTCCCGGCCGGCACCGAGCAGGTCGCGTTCGCGCTGGGCTGTTTCTGGGGTGCGGAGCGGTTGTTCTGGGAGTCATCGGGGGTCTACACCACTGCCGTCGGGTACACGGGCGGCGGCACGCCGAATCCAACCTACGAAGAGGTTTGCAGCGGCCGTACCGGCCACGCTGAAGCGGTCCTGGTGGTCTTCGAGCCCGAGCGGGTCGGCTTCGAGCAGCTATTGAAACTCTTCTGGGAATCTCACGATCCCACTCAAGGCATGCGTCAGGGTGCGGATGTCGGGACGCAGTACCGTTCCGCAATCTACACGAGTGGGGCGAGCCAACGTGACGCCGTGATCTCCAGCCGAGATGCGTTCCAGGCGCCGCTGACGGCGGCCGGTCTCGGCCGGATCACGACGGAAGTCATAGACGCCCCGAGCTTCTACTACGCAGAGTCCTACCACCAGCAATATCTCGCGAAGAACCCGGGGGGGTACTGTAGTCTCGCCGGCACGGGCTGTGGGTTACCGGACTCTCGGTAACTCGATATGGAGACCAGCGAGTCGAATACGTGGTTGCGCATGGAGTCGGGTAGCAGTGGCCCGACGTGGGTGACGCGGAGCCCGACATGTCGTTCGCGACGGGTCAGCGTGATCGTGATCGTACCCGCGGAGGGGCCTTTAGGGGGTCATGAAGCCCTTGAGTTTCGAGATGGCCTTTGCCTCGATCTGGCGAATGCGCTCGGCGGAGACCTGATACTCGGCCGCTAGCTCATGGAGCGTCACCTTTTTCTCGGCCAGCCAGCGGCGCGCAACGATATCGCGGCTCCGGTCGTCGAGTTCGTCGAGTGCCTCGCCCAGGCGGTCGTGGGAATCAGCGTGCCAGTCGTCGCGTTCCGCGAGATCAGCCGGATCGCTGCCGGGGCTCGGCAGGTACGCCATGGGGGTGAATTCCTCGTTCTCCGTAGGCGACGGATCGAAGGAGATGTCGCGCCCTGACAACCGCTTCTCCATTTCTGTGACTTCGCGGGCACTGACGCCCAGGTCATTGGCGACCGCTTCGGTCTCGTCCTTGGACAACCAACCGAGATGCTTCTTCGCTTTGCGCAGATTGAAGAAGAGCTTTCTCTGCGCCTTGGTCGTCGCGATCTTGACCAGCCGCCAATTCTTCAGAACGTACTCATGAATTTCAGCCCGGATCCAATGGACGGCGAATGACACGAGCCGCACGCCGACGTTCGGGTCGAAACGCTTGACGGCCTTCATCAGGCCGACGTTGCCTTCTTGAATCAGGTCGCCAATCGGGAGACCGTAGCCTGCGTAACCTCGCGCGATGTGTATGACGAAGCGAAGATGAGAGATAACGAGCGTCTGAGCGGCCTCCAGGTCGTTCGTCTCCCTGAGCCGCGTCGCCAGCTCGATCTCTTCCTCGGCACTGAGAATCGGGATCGCGGCAGCCGCAGCCATGTATTGGTCCAGGCTGCCGATCGGCCCGCTGAGCGGGAGTAGGCTATCTTTAAGAGCAACTGCTGTGGTCACAATAACCAGCCTCCTTAGCTGGGCGCGATTTTAGCACTCTCGGTGTTAGAGTGATAAGCGTTACTGAAGTTCCTGGGTAAGAAAAATTAAATCTCTTTTAAAACAGTAGCTTAAGTTGGCTCTATCGCCCTCAGGTGGCGTGCGGCAGCGATCCCGGCGCCGGCCCAGCCGAGCACGGCGCCACTGCCGAGGAGGAGCAGCGTTTGGGGCCAGGCTAGGCCCGCGAGACTGAAACTCGAGCCGTAGAGCTGCGCCAACACACGCGTCGGTGCTGCCACCAGGGCCAGGCTCAACGTGACGGTCAGCGCCGCCATGACACCACCGGCGAGCCCATAGACAAGCCCCATATACAGAAACGGGCGCCGAATGAACCCGTCGCTACCGCCTACCAGTTTGACCACCTGAATCTCTTCGCGGTGGTTGTTGATCTCGAGCCGGATGGTATTGCCGATGACAAGGACGACGGCCAGGCCCAGCAGAATCGTCGCCATCGTGACGACTCGCCGCGCAAGAGCCAGCATTGCGGTGAGCCGTTCGACCCAGGCGGTATCCAGTTGCACGAGATCCGTCTCGGGCATTAACGACAACAAGCTGGCCAGCGCTTCGACGTCGGCCTTGTCCTTGCTCGCGGGACGCACGACCAGCGCATGGGGCAGAGGGTTCTCATCCAATGCATCCAGCGCCTCGCCGAAGCCGGAGTAAGCGCGAAATTCCGCGAGCGCTTCGCTTCGAGAGATAAATACGGCTCGTGCCACATCCGCTCGCGCCTGCACGTCACGAGTCAACTCCTCGGCCCGGGCCTGATCGACGTCCAGATTCAGATAAACGGTGAAATCGATCGCGCCTCCCCAGGAGCCACTCAAAATCTGTGCGTTATTCAGCAGAACCCCCAACCCCGCCGGGAGCGCCAGCGCGATCGCGATGACGACGATCGTCATCAGGCTGCCGACGGGTTGCCGCGCCACGCGTCCCAGCGCGCCGAACAGATTCTGGGCGTGTAGCGCGAAGTAGTGCTTGAGGCGGTGCATCATGTCCGTGTTATTCCGCGTGTTCCGGCACGATTCTGCCGCCGTCCAGCCGGAGCCGCCTGTGCTTGTGGGTCTCGATCAACCCGAGGTCATGCGTCGCGATCAGGATGGTGACGCCGACCTCGTTGAAGCGTTCGAACAGCCCGAGAATCTCGCGAGAGAGCTTCGGGTCCAAGTTGCCGGTGGGCTCGTCGGCGATCACCAGCTCCGGCCGGCTCGCGATGGCGCGGGCAATGCCGACTCTTTGTTGCTCGCCCGAGGACAGCGAGACGGGTGATTGTTTCTCGTAGCCGAGGAGGCCGACCTGATCCAGAGCCGCACGCACGCGACGCCCGATGTCCCGCCGGCGCAGCGAGGCGATGACGAGCGGCAGAGCGACGTTGTCGAACACCGTGCGGTCGTTCAGCAGCCTGTGCTCCTGGAAGACGATGCCGAGCCGGCGGCGAAACTGAGGGATACGCCTGCGCCGAATTCTGGAGGTATTCTGGTTGCCGACCAACACCGTTCCCCGGCTCGGCCTCTCTATCAGCGCTACGAGCTTCAAGAGCGTGCTCTTGCCGGCACCCGACGGGCCGGTCAAGAACGCCATCTCACCCTGCTCAAGGCGGAAAGTTACGCGCGCCAGCGCGTCGCGACCATTCGGATAGCGTTTGTAAACATTGTCGAAACGAATCATCGCTCAGCGTCTCCGAGCAACGCATCTGCATGCGCGAGCGTGTTGCGGCCGCGGCGCGCGTCCAAGACGAGGCGATTCTCGGGAGGAAGCGTCTCGAGAATCGGCCTGAGGCCGAGAATTATACGCAGAGCCTGCGCTGTCTCAACGCAACTTGAGGTAGGGTTGTGGCATGGCTACCCGGAAGAACTCGAACTCAGTCCGCATCATAGCCGGCGAATGGCGCGGCAGGCGTATACCCGTTCCGGCCGGTACCCGGGTTCGGCCCACGCCCGATCGCGTTCGCGAAACACTATTCAACTGGTTAAACGCCTTGATCCCCGGGGCCCGCTGCCTGGATTTGTTCGCCGGCACCGGCGTACTGGGGCTCGAGGCGTTGTCACGAGAGGCGAGGGAGGTCTGGTTCGTGGAAACGGACTCGTCCCTGATCCGCTCGCTGCGGGCACAGATCACTCTTTTCGAAGTCGAGGCGAGCGTGATTCACGAATCCGTCTCGACCGTGCTCGACTGGTCGGTGTCCGAGCAGTTCGACATCGTCTTTCTCGACCCGCCGTATGAGCTACCTCTGGAACCGTTACTCGCGAAACTATCGCCGTGGCTGGCTCCGCGGGCGCGGGTCTACATTGAACGCCGGCAGGCCGCGAAAGCTGGCGGCGGTCTCGAAGGACTCGCGGCCGCGCTGCCTGGGGCAGTACTTGCAAACGAGAGCCGGGCCGGAGGGGTGTGTTACGGCTTGCTGGTGCTTCAAGAATGACGCTCATGCCGTCACGAGGATAGAATGAGGCCGTCTTCAGCCGAGGTTGTCGTGTATTAATGAGTGTCGGCGCGATGTATCCAGGGACATTCGATCCGGTGACTCGGGGTCATGAAGACCTCGTGCGACGGGCCGGCGAGATATTCGACGAGATCGTGGTCGCGATAGCCGCCAGTCCCGGCAAGAATCTGCTCTTCTCCCTGGATGAGCGTGTCGCGCTGGCGAGCGAGGTACTGAAGGACATTCCCAGCGTGACTGTGACCGGCTACCAGGGTTTGACCGTGGATTTCGCCCGCGAGCATGGACTGCGCGCCATCATCAGGGGGCTTCGGGCGGTATCGGATTTCGAGTACGAATTCCAGCTCGCGACGATGAACCGGCATCTGACGGATCAGGTCGAGACCGTATTCCTGACGCCGACCGAGCACTACACCTTCGTATCTTCCAGTCTCGTGCGCGAGATAGCCGAGCTTGGGGGCGATATTTCGTCCTTCGTGCACCCGCACGTCGCCAGCGAGCTGAAGGCTAAATTCGGGTCCTGACGATGAAGTGCTCTCCTCGACACGCATCCTTCGTCTTGCTTGCGCTGGTACTCGCGGGCCGCGTCGTACTGGCGGCCGGCGTAGGCCCCGAGCGGGGCGCCGTGGCCAGCGCGCATCCGCTGGCGAGCCAGGCCGGCGTCGAGATACTCGCCAGAGGCGGCAATGCGTTCGACGCGGCTGTCGCCGTCAGCGCTGCGTTGGGCGTCGTCGAACCTGTCGGCTCCGGCCTGGGCGGCGGGGGATTCTTTCTACTCCATCGTGAAGCCGACGGCCTGAACGTCATGATCGACGGCCGCGAAGTCGCGCCGGCCGCTGCCGAGGCCGATATGTATCTGGACGCCGCCGGCGACCCGATGCCGCGCGCGTCCAGGGACGGACCCCTGGCGGCGGGTATTCCCGGGCTGCCGGCCGCACTGGTTCATCTGGCCGAACACTACGGCCGTCTGCCGCTCGAAGAATCGTTGCAACCGGCGATTCGCTATGCCCGGGATGGCTACCGCGCCGACGCGGCGTTCGCCAACGGGCTGGCCCGTCGTGGCCGGTCGATGAACGCGGCCGCACGGGCGGTATTTCTGCCCGGCGGCGAGCCACCCGCCGAAGGCAGTACTTTTCGTCAGGAAGACCTCGCCGCGACGCTCACGGCCCTGGCGCGAGAGGGGTTCGACGGCTTCTACCGGGGCGACGTGGCGGCGAGGCTCGTGGATGGGGCTCGGGCCGGTGGAGGAATCTGGACGCTGGAGGATCTCGCGAGCTACCGGGTGGTAGAGCGGGAGCCTCTGGTCGGGACCTACGACGGCGCTACCATCATTTCGACTCCGCCGCCTTCATCGGGCGGCGTCGCGCTGATCAACATGTTGAACATCGTCTCCGGTTACGACCTCGAGCAACTCGACACGGTGACCCGTACGCATCTGTTCGCGGAGGCGATGCGGCGGGCGTATCGGGACCGGGCCGAGTATCTGGGAGATACCGATTTCGTCGACGTGCCGCTGGAGCGTCTGCTGAATCCTTTCTACGCTGCCGGCCAACGCATGAGCATGCGGATCGATCAGGCGACGCCGAGCGACACGCTGCCGGGCATTCGTGTCAGCGGGGCGGCCGGCGGGGATCAGACCAGCCACTTCTCGATCCTGGACGCGGAAGGCAACGCGGTGGCCGCTACCCAGTCCATCAACTTCCCTTATGGCAGCGGCTTCATGCCACCGGGCACCGGCGTAATCCTGAACAACGAGATGGACGACTTCTCGATGAAACCCGGTGTTGCCAACGGCTATCAGCTCTTGGGCGGGGCGGCTAACGCCATCGCGCCGGGGAAACGGATGCTGTCGAGTATGACGCCGACGATCCTCCTCGACGCAGACGGCCTCGCCGTGCTCGGCACGCCCGGAGGAAGCCGGATCATCACGATGGTGTTCCTGGCGAGTCTCGCCTGGATCGACGGCGCCGACGCGACGACGATGGTTTCTTTGCCGCGCATCCATCACCAGTATTCCCCGGATCGAATCGGCTACGAGGGGGATGCGCTGACCGTGGAGCAAGTCGCTGAACTCGAGGCGCTCGGCCATTCGCTGGCGAGAGCGCGGGGAGACTTCGGCAACATGCACGTCGTCACGTGGGATTTCGCTACGGGCCGAGTGGATGCGGCTTCGGACCCGCGGGGTATCGGCGAGCCGAGGTTCTACGTTCCCTGACCAACTGCTGAGTCTGTTGCAGCGACCTGCTTCGTTAGCGTTGGCATTGCGGGCAGTAGTAGCTAGCCCGTTGCCCCAAACGGCGCTGCTTGATCGGCGTCGCACACTTCACGCACGGTTCGCCTTCGCGGCCGTAGACCATGAGTGCGCGTTGAAAGTAGCCGGGTTTCCCATCCCCGCCGACGAAGTCCCTGAGGGTGGTGCCGCCCGCTCGGATGGCCTCGTTCAGCACGGCGCGGACCGCATCGACCAATGGTCCGAAGCGCCGTCTGGCGATGCGGCCGGCCGACCGGCTCGGGTGGATACCGGCACGGAACAGCGCCTCGCTGGCGTAGATATTGCCCACGCCGACGACGATGCGGCCGTTCATCAGATGCTGCTTGATCGCCACGCGTCGCTTCCGCGAACTATTCCACAAATATTCGGCAGTAAATTCCTCGCCCAACGGTTCTGGGCCGAGATTTCTGAGTAGCCAATGATCTTCAGGGCAGGTCGTGAAATGCACACTGCCGAAGCGCCGCGGATCGCTGAAGCGTAACCGGGCCCCGGAGGCGAAGACGAAGTCGACGTGGTCGTGTCGAGACGGGGGTAGCGGTTCGGCCAGGAAGCGCAGGCTGCCCGACATGCCGAGATGGATCAGTAGGGTGCCGCCTTCTATCGTCACGAGGAGATACTTTCCCCGCCTCGCCACCGAGTTGACGCGTTGATCTCGGACCTGTGATGCGAGCGCGGGCTCGACGGGCCAACGCAGGTTCGGTTGGCGGACGGTTACCGCGGTTATCGTCTGGCCGACCAGTAGCGGTTCCAGGCCGAGCCGCGTCGTCTCTATCTCGGGAAGCTCAGGCACCGGTTGAGCTTACGCGGCCTTGATCAGGCCTGCTACCGGCCCGCTTTCGTGAAGTGACGCACACGCCAGCGGGCCGCTTTGGCGTAGTCTGGTCCATCGGCTATAGTGAGCCGTCTTCGTGGGCGCCAGTGGGGTCTCGCATTGCAATTCGTCTATGACCACTTCTACGGTTTAGCGAACCTGAGTTTCTGGGGTTACGTCGTAGTCGCGCTGTTGTTCATGCATGTGACGCTGATCGGTATCACTCTGTACTACCACCGCGATCAGGCCCATCATTCCGTTGAGCTGCATCCGGCCCTACGGCACTTTTTCCGCCTGTGGCTGTGGATCAATACCGGCGCGAGCACTCAGGAATGGGTCGCGGTACATCGCAAGCATCACGCATTCTGTGAACGAGAGGGCGACCCGCACAGCCCGCTGCTATTCGGCTTGAAAAATATCGTCCTGCGGGGTGCCGAGTTCTATCGAGCGGAAGCGGCTAAATCTGAAACGATAGAGAAATTCAGCCAGGGGACTCCGACGGACTGGCTGGAACGTAATCTCTATCGCCGCTGGTCGAACAGCGGGGTCGTCCTGTTGGTCATCGCGGACCTTCTATTCTTCGGCGTCCCGGGAATCATTCTGCTCGCGATTCAGCTTACGACGATGCCGTTGCTCGCGGCCGGCATTATCAACGGAGTCGGTCATGCTAAGGGCTATCGGAACTTCGATACGGACGATGCATCGACCAATATCTGGCCCTTCGCCGTGCTCGTCGCCGGTGAGGAGCTGCATAACAATCATCACGCCTTCCCGAGCTCTGCGCGATTCTCGCAACGACCCTGGGAGGTCGACCTGGGATGGCTGTATCTGAAGGTTTTGTCTGCAATCGGCCTGGCGAAGATCAGGCGCGTTGCGCCTGAGCCCGAACTGATCGCTGCGTCTACGGCGCCGGACGTCGATGCGCTGCGCGCCATCATCGTCAATCGAATGCACGTACTCAGGCACTACACCGACAGGGTGACGCTGCCGGTGCTCAGCTGCGAGCTGGAGCACCTCGGCGGCAATGCCGCTCGATTGCTGCGCCGCGCGAAGCGACTGTTAAGTTGGCAGCCGGGATTTATGGATCAGGCGTCGCAGGAACGGCTCGCGGACCTGATCGACCGGCACCCCGGCCTGAAAACCGTGCTCGACTTCCGGGCCGATCTCAAAGCGCTGTGGGAAGACGCGCACGCCAGCAATGAACGCCTGCTGGCTGAACTCAGACAGTGGTGTGCGAGGGCGGAGGCCAGCGGGATCGAAGCCTTGCAGGAATTCTCGGCGTATCTGAAGTCGTTTCAGCCGCTGCCCGAACCGGCCGTAGCCTGAGCCACGACGGCCGAGCGGCCGGTTTCTTATTTGATCTTCGTCTCTTTGTAGATGACGTGCTTCCGAATCCGCGGATCGTACTTCTTTAGTTCCAGCTTCTCCGGATGGAGGCGTTTGTTTTTCGTCGTCGTGTAGTAATGTCCCGTCCCAGCCGTGGACATGAGCCGAATTTTCTCGCGCATCTCGATCGACCCTCGTTAGATTTTCTGGCCGCGCTCGCGTAGGTTCTTGACGACCTGTTCGATGCCGATCTTGTCGATCATCCGCAGGCCCTTGCGGGAGACCCGGAGCTTCACGAACCGTTTCTCATTCTCCAGCCAGAATCGCCGGTGATGAAGATTCGGCAGGAACCGCCGGCGCGTCCTATTTTGAGCGTGGGACACATTGTTCCCAGACATCGGGCGTATCCCGGTTACTTGGCAAACTCTGGACATCGCTACAGCGAACGCCTGGAAGGAGGGAGGCCGAGGACTATACCGCCTGGTAGACGCTATATCCAGCCCCGCTCGGCCAGCGAGACGTGCCCGTTGCGGCTCACGACGAGATGGTCCAGGAGGCGGATATCGACCAACGCCAGGGCCCGGGCAAGTCTTAACGTGATATTCCGGTCCGCCTCGCTGGGCTCGGCGATCCCGGATGGATGGTTGTGGCCGACAATCACCAATAGCGTCCCAAGAGGTCCAAGAAAGTCCTGAAATGTAGATAAACCCTGTGTTTATAGGGTCCACAGAGGCCTAAGAAGTCCCTGGAGATCCGACACGAATGAGGGTATCGTTGAGGGTAGATTAGCCACTTTGAGAAATCATGCCTTTGACCGATACCCGCATACGCTTTCTGAAGCCCTCTGAGAAGCCCTATCGCCTCACCGATGGCGGTGGGCTTGGACTTGAGGTTCGG
>Ga0114949_10000005_pt1 | contig 90959 bp, 87 predicted proteins | sample N074metaG_FD_83505 | JGI IMG/M metagenome (GOLD analysis project Ga0114949, IMG submission 83505) | Deep subsurface microbial communities from Kermadec Trench to uncover new lineages of life (NeLLi) - N074 metaG | ecosystem: Environmental > Aquatic > Marine > Ocean trench > Sediment | place...
CCGATGCCGAGACGCTCCTCGGCGGAATGCGGGCCATTTTCGCTACAATATTCTCGATCTGTTCAACGTCGATGACTGTCGCCCGGTTTTCGGGCGCGCTCATGCGTACGTACGCACCCGCTTCATCGATTACGTCAATCGCCTTGTCCGGCAACTTCCGGTCGCCGATATGACGAGCCGACAACTCGACGGCAGTCCGCAGCGCCTCGTCAGTGTATTTCACATCGTGATGTTCTTCGAATCGCGACCGCAAACCTCTCAGAATTGCCACGGTCTCGGGAATGCTCGGCTCCTCGATATCGATCTTCTGGAAGCGCCGCGCGAGTGCATGATCCTTTTCGAAAATGCCGCGATATTCGCGATACGTCGTCGAGCCCATACAACGTATATCGCCGTCACCGAGCACGGGCTTAATCAGATTCGACGCATCGAGAACCCCGCCCGAAGCCGCGCCCGCACCAATGACGGTGTGAATCTCGTCGATAAACAGGATGGCACCAGGATCTTTCTGGATCTCTGCGATGACACCCTTGAATCGTTTCTCAAAATCGCCCCGGTATTTTGTGCCCGCCAGCAACGCGCCCATATCGAGCGCGTAAATCGTGCAATGATTAAGCACTTCGGGCACTTCGCCATCGACAATCATCTTCGCGAGACCTTCGGCCAGTGCCGTCTTGCCGACGCCCGCTTCGCCCACATAAAGGGGGTTATGCTTGCGTCGCCGGCACAGAATCTGAATCGTGCGCTCGATCTCCTGTTCGCGCCCGATCAGCGGATCGATTTTGCCGTCGATAGCGCGCTGATTCAGGTTGCGCGTGAAACTTTCGAGCGGGCTCGCCCCGGCACCCTCATCTGCGTCGTCGCCGTCGACGGTATTACCGCGCTGTTCCGCGGCTCCATCACCCATCTTGCCGAGCCCGTGCGAAATGTAATTGACGACATCGAGTCGTGCAACGTCGTGCAGGCTCAACAGGTACACCGCTTGCGATTGCTTTTCACCGAAAATGGCGACGAGTACATTTTCGCCACTGACTTCTTTCCTGCCGCTCGACTGCACGTGGAAAACAGCACGTTGCAGGACGCGCTGGAACCCGAGTGTCGGCTGCACCTCCTGATCTTCGTCACCCGACAAGCGCGGCGTCGACTCATCGACGAAGTCCTCGAGATCCTTGCGCAGGCGCACCATCTCGGCACCACACGCAGTCAGTATTTCAGCGGCCTTGGGTATATCCAGAATCGCAAGCAGCAAGTGCTCCACGGTCATGTACTCAAAACGTTCGTCGCGCGCCCGCTGAAAAGCTTCGTTGAGGCAAAATTCCAGTTCGGTGCTGAGCATATCCTTAATCCAGTTCCTCGAGCGTACACAGCAATGGATGCTGATGCCGATCTGCGAACGAACAGACCCGAGCCACTTTGGTCTCTGCGATCTCGTACGTAAAGATGCCACAGACACCCTTTCCCTGCGTGTGTACTTCCAACATTACTCTCGTTGCTTGTGGACGATCCATGCTAAATATGGCCTCCAGGAGCTCGACGACGAATTCCATGGGCGTGTAATCGTCGTTCAATAACACAACCCGGAACAACGGCGGTTTCTTGACCTTCGGTCTGGCTTCTTCAACGACCAGCACCCGATCGTCATCCGGACCTGTCAATAACTCTTTGTCGCGATCACCCGCCATATCGGCTATTTAGGCACATGAAGTATAGTAAAGCATTGATACGATACTACATATGTCAAGCCCCAAGCACTTGATGCATAGCAAAATATCACCCCGGCGGCAGTTAACAATAATCCCTTTGGCAAAGATTTCCGTGCACCGGCGCACGTTAAGCGACCGCCACCGGCTGACAGAAAAATGACGCCCTGCAGGACGGATTTCGAAGATGCCCGTCGGCGGGATTCAGGTGGCCCGTGATCATTCATATGTATATTAATGCTTTAACAGGAAATTCATGCTCAAATATTACGCTTATTGGATTGCGCTTATTGGCAGACTCTTTATCATGCTAGCGGGTTGGTCTATGTACACGCGTCCAAATGACCAACCGCGGGCCGATGACTGGCGAGGCAGCAGTTACTCAATTGAACACGCAAGAACTCGTATCGTGGTGGAGTTCGCAGTCTGCTGAACAGCTGGCGGCCAAAGCCAGCGAACATCTGCCGTTCTGGGTGTCGCTCTGCCTCGTCGTTGCCATTGCCTGGTCCCTGGCTCGTATCGTCTGGCTGGTCTATCCGATCTCAGACGGACCGCTTTGGATTCCGCCCCAGTCAACACCGACCACGCAGCCTGTCGGCAGCGCCGAAAACACGGGCATCAATTACGGTGTCATCGCCAAAGCACATCTTTTCGGCAATGCCATGCAGACATCCGCCCCGGCCGTTGTCGAGACAGCCGAAGACGCGCCCGATACGCGTCTAAATCTGAAACTGCGGGCAACCGTTGTGGCCATCGACCAGAATCTCGCCCACGCCATTATTGCCGACGGTGCCGGCAAGGAAGAAGTCTACTTCATTGCGGATTCGGTTCCGGGCGGCGCGACACTGCAACGAATCGAAGTGGATCGGGTGCTCCTCAATCGTGGTGGCGTCATCGAGGCGCTCAGGCTGCCGCGTGAATTCACGGATGTCGCGGTAAGCTCAGCAACATCAAATACCAGGCGCACCACGCGTAAACAGAACGCACCCCAGATTCCCAATTTTCAGCAACTCGTCGCCCAGAACGCCTCTTCATTTACCGATATCATCCGACCGCAACCATTCATGCCAAACGGACAACTCAAGGGCTACCGCGTGTTCCCGGGCCGCAATCGGCAGCAGTTCATGGCCCTGGGCCTGAGGCCGGGCGACCTCGTCACGGAAGTGAACGGTATCGCGCTGACCGACCCGGCACAGGGAATGGAAATTTTCGCAAGCCTCGGTCAGTCGAGCCACGTCAGCGTTACAGTCGAACGCAACGGCCGGCCCCAGGTGCTCAATATGGACATGAGCCAGGTCCTGTCCACGCAACCCGGTCGACGCTGATGGCCCTGCACCTCATTGCGAATTCCCGGCCGAGCCGCAAGTTCGTCGTTATTGCCCCGGTATTCTGTGTACTCGCCGGTCTCCTTTCGATCAGTCCGGCGGCCGCACAACAACCCACCATTACGCCGAATTACAAGGACGCGGACATTCGTCAGGTCATCGAGGCCGTCGGCGAGGTCACGGGTAAAAACTTCATTCTCGACCCACGCGTCAAGGCGCAGGTCACGATGCTTTCGTCAGTGCCGATGACACCCGATGCGTTCTACGAAGCATTTCTGTCCATTCTTTCCGTATACGGATTCGTGGCCGTCGCGTCCGGTGACGTGATCAAGATTTTGCCCGACGCGAATGCGCGCCAAGTGCCGGGCGCTGAGTTCGAAAGCGGTATGCCACGGCGCGCCGACGATATCGTCACACAAGTCATCGCCGTTGAAAATATCGCCGCGGCCCAACTCGTGCCGATTCTGCGCCCGCTGATACCACAATACGGCCATCTTGCCGCGCATCCGGCCTCCAATATGCTGATCATTTCGGATCGTGCCGCGAATGTGGCACGCCTGCTACGGATTATTCGCCGAATCGATCAGGCCGGTGACGACGAGTTCGAAGTCATTCGCCTCGAACACGCTTCGGCCGGTGAACTCGTGCGCATCGTCACGGCGCTGAAGCAGAGCGCCGCCGCCGGTGGCGCGTCGGCGACGACCATCGTCGCGGATGAACGTACCAACAGCGTGCTCATCAGCGGGGACAAAACCCAGCGTCTTCGTATCCGCGTTCTGATCACGCATCTCGACACGCCGCTCGAAGACGGCGGCGATACCCGAGTACGGTATCTGCGCTACGCCGAGGCGGAGGAACTGGCCAGTAAACTTCAGACCCAGTACCAGGCCGCGGCAAGCCAGGACGGCGGTTCGGCGGAAGCCGGCGTTATCAATATCTGGGCCGACCAGCCGACGAATGCGCTCATCATTACGGCGCCCCCGAAAATCATGAGCTCCATGATGACCGTCATCGACAAGCTCGATATTCGCAGGTTGCAGGTACTCATCGAGGCAATCATCGTCGAGGTCTCGGCCGAGAAAGCGGCCAACCTCGGCGTGACCTGGGCCGTCGGCAACGCGGACCTCGACTCGGCGCTGGGCATAACGCAGTTCGACGGCCTGACCGGCGTCACGGGGCTGGCCGGCCTGGTAATCGGCGACGGGGGCGGGGTCCCCACCCTGCAGAGCGGCATTACTGTGGGCCTGGGACGCCTGTCCAATTCGGGCATCAGTTTCGTCGCGCTGATCGAGGCACTGGAGGCCGATACGAATACCAACATCATCGGCACGCCGATTCTGACGATGCTGGACAACGAAGAAGCCGAGATACGCGTCGGTCAGGAAGTGCCGTTCGTGACCGGCAGTTTCACGGCCACGGGCACTGCAGGCAGCGCCCTCAACCCGTTTCAGACGGTCGAGCGCGAACAGGTCGGGCTGACGCTCAAGATTACACCGCAGATCAACGAAGGCAATGCGATACGCCTGAAAATCGAGCAGGAAGTTTCATCCGTGTCCGACAGCACCCAGGCCGTCGACCTGATCACCAACAACAGGAACATTACGACGACCGTTATCGTGGAAGATAAGGGCATCCTCGTGTTGGGTGGGCTGATACAGGAAGAACTGCGCGAGAAGGAACAACGCGTGCCCCTGCTCGGCAGCATCCCACTGCTCGGGGCGCTGTTCCGTTCGACGAGCACGCAGAAAATCAAGACGAACCTCATGTTTTTCATCCGGCCGACGATCCTGCGGGACGACGCCCAAGCCGCATTCGAAACCAACGCCAAATACAACTATATCCGTGAAATACAGTTAAGCGACACATCGTCGCAGAAGGTACTGCCGTTCATTCAGTCACCGAAGGGTGCGATTCCGGAACTCGAGACGAAGATGATACCCGCCGACGACGGCATCCCGGCGATCGATCTTCGGCTGCCGCCGGCCGATGACGCGCACGAGGCACCGACCAACGAGTCGACGGGTGAGTCGATCGACATATTAGGAGAGAGTTGATCGATGGCAACGATAATACCGCCCGCCGCGCCCGCCACGGATGAGGCGCTGATAGAAGCGGCTCAGGAAACCGATCTGCCGACCGCCGATAACGACCGCGAACGTGTGCTCCCGTTCTCTTTCGCCAAGCGCAATGGGCTGTTCGTACAGGGTTATGCCGACGGACAGGCGCAGATCGTGGTCCGCGACGATGCCAGCCCGCTGAGCCTGTCCGAGGCACGACGCTTTATCGACCGACCGCTGAGTTTGCAGGTCGTGACCGCCGAGGAATTCGATGCCCAACTCCAGCAAACCTATGAACGGGAATCAAACTCGGCCATGGAAATGGTCGAAGGTCTCGGCGACGACGATGACCTGTTTCGCGCCGCGCAGGAACTGCCCGAGCCGTCAGACCTCCTGGAGAGCGACGACGACGCGCCAATCATTCGCCTGATCAACGCCGTACTGACTTCGGCGGTCAAGGAAAACGCATCCGATATCCATATCGAACCATTCGAAAACCGCCTGGTCGTCCGGTTTCGTGTCGACGGCGTTCTGCGCGAGGTGCTGGAATCACGCCGCGCAGTCGCACCCCTCGTCGTGTCGCGTATCAAGGTCATGTCGCGGCTCGACATCGCCGAAAAACGGCTGCCGCAGGACGGACGCATCTCGCTGCGAATCGCCGGCCGTGCCGTCGACGTGCGCGTTTCGACGATGCCTTCCGGGCATGGCGAGCGGGTCGTGATGCGCTTGCTCGACAAAACTGCCGGCCGTCTCGACCTCGGCGAACTCGGCATGGAGCCGAAGGACCGGGATGCCGTGGACCGTCTCATTCATCGGCCCCACGGCATTATCCTCGTGACCGGGCCGACCGGTTCGGGCAAGACGACAACGCTTTACGCCGCTCTCGGGCGCATCAACGACAAAACGCGCAATATCATGACGGTCGAGGATCCGATCGAGTACTACATCGACGGCATCGGTCAGTCACAGGTCAACACCAAGGTCGAAATGACGTTCGCGCGCGGGCTGCGCGCCATACTGCGCCAGGACCCCGATGTCGTCATGGTCGGTGAGATTCGCGACCTCGAAACCGCACAAATTGCCGTGCAGGCCAGCCTGACCGGCCATCTCGTGATGTCGACGCTGCACACGAATACGGCTGTCGGCGCCGTGACCCGGTTGCGGGACATGGGCGTCGAACCATTTTTGCTGTCATCCAGCCTGATCGGCGTCATCGCGCAACGGCTCGTGCGGTTGCTCGATCCCGATACCAAACAACCCTACCAGGCCTCGGAATATGAGTGTCGCGAGCTCGGTGTGGATACCGCCACCCCACCGACGCTCTATCGCCCACCCGAGGATGCGCCGCTCGGCGACGGTTACCGGGGCCGCAGCGGAATCTACGAACTCATCACATTGGACGATAAAATGCGCACGATGATTCATGACGGCGCGGGCGAACATGAACTCGAACATTACGCGCGCACGCGAGGACCAAGTATTCACGAAGACGGCATCCGGCTCGTGATGGCCGGTCAGACGACCCTCGAGGAAGTCCTGCGCGTCACCAGAGCCAACTGATGGTCGCCGGCTGATGGGGGCCTTCGAATACACGGCTGTCGATGCCGCCGGCAAGGAACGCAAAGGGGTTATTGAAGGCGACACGCCGCGCCGCGTGCGTCAGGCGCTCAGGGAGCAAAACCTGCTGCCGCTGACGATCAGCGAGATCGCCGAGAAAACGGACTCGAAACAGCAGATTTTCTCCGCACGACGCTCATTGTCGGCCGCAGACCTCGCCGTGATGACGCGCCAGATCGCGACACTCGTGCACGCCGGCATTCCACTCGAGGAAGCTCTGGCTGTCGTCGGGGAACAGAACGACACGCCTCGCATCAAGAGCATCATCATGGGCGTGCGTGCGCGCGTCATGGAAGGCCACAGCCTCGCCGATGGTCTTGGTGACTTTCCGAAGGCCTTTCCCGAACTCTACCGTGCCACGGTGTCGGCCGGGGAACAATCCGGTCATCTCGATGCCGTGCTCGAGCGCCTGGCCGACTACACGGAGAGCCGTCAGGAACTCCGACAGAAAGTGATGAATGCCATGATTTACCCGATCGTTCTGACAGTGCTGGCCCTCGGCATCGTCTCACTCATGCTCGTGTATGTCGTACCGAAGGTGGTTGGCGTCTTTGAAAACACGGGGCAGCAATTGCCGGGCCTCACCATCTCGTTGATCGCGCTCAGTGATTTCATGCGCGATTACGGACTCGTCGTCATCGCGCTGGTCGCCGGCCTCGTGTGGGCCGCCCGGAGAATTCTGCGCCAGCCGGGTCCGCGCCGAAAATTCGACGCTTTCCTGCTTCGACTACCGGTGATCGGCAAACTCGTCAGGGGCTACAATACGGCACGGTTTACGCGCACGTTTAGCATCCTGTCCGGCAGCGGCGTGCCCATTCTCGAATCTCTGAAAATCTCGGCCGAGGTCATCGGCAATCTGGCGATGCGTGACGCAGTCGGAGACGCGGCCGCGCGGGTCCGCGAAGGGGCACCGATCGGCAAATCTCTGGCCACGAGTGGCCACTTTCCACCCCTGTGCATTCACCTTATCTCGAGCGGTGAAGCGAGCGGTGAACTCGACGCCATGCTCGGCCGCGCGGCCATCAACCAGGAACGCGAGATGGATGGACTCATCGCCGCATTGCTCGGCATCCTCGAACCGGCCCTGATCGTCGGCATGGGCGGCGTCGTTCTTATCATCGTCCTCGCCATTCTCCTGCCGATATTCGAACTCAACCAGCTCGTCGGTTAGCTTCCACACCCCCCGTTGATGCGGGTTTCCGGCCTCCCTGGCCGTGGAAATGTGCGCCAAGTCGCATTTTTTCATGCTCGTGATTGCCAACCAGAATTTTTCGATTTATAAGCATAAAGATGATTTCGCATTTGAACATCATCGATGGGAATCGCTGGTGAGGAGGTGTTCAATGGGCGCGAAAAAAGACAGTGCTGATAATGCCAAGGAATCGGAAGTCGATTTGGATCCTGATCTGAATGAGACTCCCGATTCGGATTTCGAGCTGGACGAAACGAGCGCGCTGAGCGCCGGAACAGAGAATGTTGGCGAGACATCGGTCGAGATCGATATCGAGGAGTTGATCGCCGAATTCGAAGACGACAACGGCCATAAATCCGGCGGGCAAGACGATTCTACCCGCAAGCGGCTTGAGGAATTACTCGAACAAAAACGCGTCGCGCATGAACTTGAAGAACTGGATGAGTTCGACACGATAAGCGCCGATTAAGCACCGCCTTAACGAAAGTTTCGAGACTTCGTACTCAGATCGCCGAGCAAGTAACTCCAGTCCTCAAGATGAGTTGCGACAACATGCAACACGTCGCCCTGCCTCTGTATATGCCCCGACACCCGAAGCAGGGCTGAATCCAGCAGCACGCGTCTCTGGCGCACTGCCACGCTCTCCCAGACGATGAGATTGATATACCCCGTCTCATCTTCAAGGGTCACGAAAATCACTCCGTTCGCGCTGCCCGGCCTCTGCCGCGTAATGACAAGACCGGCGGTATGGACAAATGCATCGTCCGGGTATTCACGTATCTCGGCAGCACTCAGAACCTGATCCGATTCGAAGCGTCCCCGAAGCAATGCCATCGGATGCCGCCGTAAGCTCAGCCCGAGACTATTGTAATCCGCAACAATTTCCTGCCCTTCGGTTGGACGACTCAACAATGGCACGCCCTCCGCTTTTCTCACCGACGTCAGCAACGGCAGAGGTGCCTCGATACCCGTAACATCCCAACGCGCGCGGTATCGATGTCCGGCAATATTCCGCAATGCATCGGCGGCAGCCAATGCAGCGCAATCGCGTCTGTCCAGAGTCACTCTCGAAAAAAGATCCTGCGCGTCGACGAAAGGCCGCCCCTGACGGGCCTCGAGGATTCGCCGGCTCCCTGCCTCCGATATACCTTTAATTAACCTGAAGCCCAGTCGCAACGCAGGCCCACCGGGAGTGTGCTCTAAAGCGCAATCCCAGTCGCTGTGATTGACATCCACGGCACGCACTTCGACGCCGTGCCGCCGGGCACACTGGATTAACTGAGACGGCGCGTAAAATCCCATGGGCTGACTGTTCAAGAGCGCGCAAGTAAAGGCGGCCGGTTCATGATATTTCAACCAGGCGGATATATAGACTAAAAAAGCGAAACTCGCCGAATGCGACTCGGGAAAACCATATTCCCCAAACCCCCGGATCTGGTCGAATATCTGCTGCGCGAACTCCAGCGTGTAACCCCGGCTGCGCATACCCGCAGTCAGGCGATCCTGGAAAGGCTCCAGACCGCCGCGGCGCTTCCAGGCCGCCATGGCACGGCGCAACTGATCGGCCTCGCCCGGCGTGAAGCCGGCCGCCACGACGGCCAGTTGCATGACCTGTTCCTGAAAAATCGGGATGCCGAGCGTGCGTTCGAGGACTTTTTTAACCTCTTCACTCGGGTAGCTCACCGATTCCTCGCCGTTGCGGCGCCGCAGGTAGGGATGCACCATGCCGCCTTGGATCGGGCCCGGACGAACAATCGCGACCTCGATCACGAGGTCGTAATAACAGCGTGGTCGTAACCGCGGCAACATCGACATCTGCGCCCGGGATTCGATCTGGAACACACCCATCGTGTCGGCCCGACAGATCATGTCATAGACCGCGGGATCCTCAGCCGGAACCGTGGCCATGCTCAAGCGCTGGCCGTAAAAACTTTCCATGAGATCGAAACTGCGCCTGATGGCCGAAAGCATGCCGAGTCCGAGAACGTCGACTTTCAGCAAGCCGAGATCGTCGAGGTCATCCTTATCCCACTGGATGACCGTACGCCCATCCATGGCCGCGTTTTCAACCGGCACGAGATTCGCGAGTGGTCCCTCGGAAATAACGAACCCACCGACATGCTGAGACAGGTGGCGCGGAAACTCGACCAGTTCGGCAACGAGCACCATAAGTTTGCGAATCAACGGGCTGTCGGGGTCCAACCCGGCTTCACGGACGCGTTCGGCCTCGATCTTTCTGCCGTCCCACCACCGCATGGAACGGGCCATGCGATCAACCTGCAACTCGGCGAGACCCAATGCCTTGCCGACATCCCGAATCGCACTCCGGGGGCGGTAGCTGATCACCGTTGCCGTCAACGCGGCCCGGTGCCGTCCATACTTCCGGTAGATATATTGAATAACTTCTTCACGCCGCTCGTGCTCGAAATCGACATCGATATCCGGCGGCTCATTGCGTTCTTTCGAGATAAATCGCTCGACCAGCATGGACATGCGTGCCGGATCCACCTCGGTAATGCCAAGACAGAAACACACAGCTGAATTTGCGGCCGAACCGCGACCCTGGCACAGAATATCGAGGCTACGGGCAAACCGGACGATATCGTGAACCGTCAGAAAATAAGGCTCGTAATGCAACTCTGCGATCAGTGCGAGTTCATGCTCGATCATCCGCCGTACCGAGTCGGCAACGCCTTCGGGCCAGCGCTCACGTATACCGATCTCCGTCAGGTAACGTAAATAAGTTGTCGATGTGTAGCCGGCCGGTACGAGTTCGCGCGGATACTCGTAACGCAACTCATCGAGCGAGAAATTGATGCGCCCGACAATGTCCACCGATGCCTGCAATAAATCGGCAGGATAAATTTTTGCCAGCTCTTTGCGGCTGCGTAAATGCCGCTCCCCATTCGGGTGCAACCCGTAACCGGTCCGGTCCACGGGAGTCTTGAGCCTGATCGCGGTCAGAGTATCCTGTAACGCCCGGCGGCCACGTATGTGCATATGCACGTCACCGGCTGCCACCATCGGTATCCCGGTATCGAGGCTGAGCCGGGAAAGTTGCGCCAGTTGATTCCGGTCGTTACCGTCCGTGAGTAACTCTACGGCCATCCAGCTTCTTTCCGGAAAACAGCCAGACAGCCACTTGGCATTCGCGAAATTTAGCGCATCACCGGCACAACGACCGGGAATCCAGATCGCGAGGCAGGCCTCCAGGCCCATCTCGAAATCACGACGCGTGAGCTCATACCGCCCCTTGACCGCAGCGCGCCGGCCGAGGGTAATCAACTCACAGAGCTGGCCATACCCCTGTCGATTCACCGGTAGAAGAATGAGCTTTAAGTCGTCCGCCAAACAGAATTCGCTGCCGACGATGAACCGGATGGGCTCGTCCCGCGCGGCCACGTGTGCGCGAACGATTCCGGCTACAGAACATTCATCCGTGATGGCAAGTGCCGAATAGCCAAGTTCGGCCGCACATTTGATGAGCTCCCGCGGATGAGATGCGCCGCGCAGGAAAGTGAAGTTGCTGATGCAATGCAGTTCAGCGTAAGCCGTCATCCTCACCCTCGGTCATCCGAAGAAACCGTGTAGATACCAGCGAGATTTACGGCAATCCCTGAAAATCCAGAGCCGCATACCCTGGCATTTTTTGGAAGCTGGGCGGGCAATGTAATAATCGCGCCGCACATCCTGGCCGTCCCACCAGCCCGTTTCGATGCGCTCCGGCCCGCCCTCGAGATTCAGAACCTCCTGAAAAAACGGCCTGTCTGCCACCATCTTGAGCAATACCGGCTCCGCGAGCATCCATAAGGGGCGACGGGACGTGCAGGCCGCCATGCCGGTCCCGCCGGCATGGCCCGAATCCCGGGAGTGGATCGGGGCGACTGCCTTCCAGGCCAACTCGGGACGGTGTTCAGCAACAAGCTGAATACCGTACACGGCCTGACTACTGAGGCGCAGCTGCAACTGTTCCATAAGCGCCAAAGCGGCCGCGGCATCATCAGGGTGGCCACCGAACAGGTCTGTTCCCGGCACACGACAAATTTCGAGCAGATCGGTCTGCAGTGCGATCGAGATGACGGGCGCCGAAAACCGGAGATCGTTAAAACGAATCCGGGCCAGTTCCAGCAAATAGCCCGTATCCGTGGCTGGTCGCAATAAACCGATACGTATCAATGTGGCCGGCGTGCCGTAGTGATACAAATGCACCCACAGCACCTGAATACTGCCCTGGTTCACGATCAGAAAAGTCCTGAGTTGGCCAAGCAAGCGCTGTAACGATTCGAGTAACAACTGCCCGTCCGTCGTTTCCACCGGCAATTCCTGCGTGGCATGAAAAACTTTCGGCGGCCGGTAAAATTCGAGGGCTTCCGGCGCCCTGCCGAAACCGCGATCGAGTTCGAGTAATTTCTCCGGGCCGAACCTTTGCGCAAACCCGTCTCTCGGCAACCGGGCACTCTCGCCTAACGTCCGGATACCCATCTCCCGAAACATCTTTAAAAGATTCTTCGGCCAATGCAGACAACCCACGGGCAAGGTCGCCAGTCTGCCGGGAAGCTCGGCACGCTTGAAAGCCATCGCTCCATTACCCGTTCGCGCAAACCAGAGAGCCGCCAGTGCGGTCGGCGCACAGCCAACGGTCACCCGATAACCGTAGGTCTCGAGATCGCTTAACAACAACTCACGCAACCGCTCAAAACCACCGAAGAACTTCAGGCTCGCGTGAATATCGAGCAATAATGCATCGGGTGCGGCAATACTGACGGCCGGCGTGTAACGAATCGCCCACCCGGCCAGTTCTTCGAGCGCCTGTTCTTCACGGTCAATATCCCGGGACAAGAGTTCGAGTTCGGGGACCAGGGCCAGCGCGGCATTGACCGGCTGGCCCGGACGTATACCGCAGCTGCCGGCGGCCGGGCTACAGATCAGGACCCGGTCCCCACGGCCCTGCCCGGTCAGAACCGCCCGGGGCTCAGACGCGTGACCGAGATTAGAATTTGAGATAACTTCAATAGGTAAATAATTGAAATATAAAGAAATCCATAAATGCATGTCTGTCTGATTTTCTGGCATCTACTATTCCGGCACACGCAGTTCGAGTTCGCGCGGCCGACCGCCACGGTTCTTGAAAATACTCATGCTGATCCGGGACCCCCGGCTGGGCTTGAGACGAATCCGCAACGCCGCCGGCGACCGCTGACTTCTAAACCGCGACGGCCTGAAAAGCATGGCCCAGCAACCCCGTGCTTCTACGGCTCCTTCTTCTGTAGCTCCCTCTGTAGCTCCCTCTGTGGCTCCCTCTGTGGTGGCCCCCTCTTTGGTAGCCAATTGCAGCCTGCGTAATGAGCGCTCGTCAGACCCCTCGAACCAGGCTAATACCGCCGCACAGGTTCCCGAACGTAAAGCCTGTTCCGTAGCCCATGAGACATCGGTTTGATGGCGGCAATGCACGACCAGCAAACGGGAAATATTCACACCCTGGCGCGCAAAGGCAGGGGCATATGGAATATAAGGCGGTGCAATCAGTAATATTTTTTTTTGCGTTCGCTTGCTGAGCGCGTTCAGTGCGGGCATTAACAAGCGAAGTTCGCCTATTCCATAAAAGTCGGTCAGCAGCTCGGTCAGCACACCGACAGGCCATCCTCCCGACAAAGCCCGGTCTAAATCAGTAAACCCCGTCGGTAAAGTTTGATGGCCGCGGACCAGACGCCCTGCCTTCCAGATTCTGGGGTCCCGCTCTAATTCAAGGAGTAATTCAGGGTGTTTCGTGCGGCGCTTATCAGTTCCGCACCAGTCCAACCACTACACCTTCTATAACCATGGTTTCTTTTTTTAAATCCACTTTTATCGGTGAGAAATCACTATTTTCAGGCAACAGCCAGACGATTTTACCTTCCTGGCGATAACGCTTTACCGTCACCTCATCTTCGAGGCGCGCCACGATGATCTGACCGCTACGCACTTCCGGGGTACGGTGTACGGCGACCAGGTCGCCGTCCAGGATGCCCGCATCTTTCATACTCATGCCCTGCACCCGCAACAGGTAATGGGGACGCGGATTGAATATCGACGTATCGATACGATAATGGGCCTCGATATGTTCCTCGGCCAAAATGGGGCTGCCTGCCGCAACCCGTCCTATGAGCGGCAGCCCGAGTTGTTCTCTCAAAAAATCCTTGAGCCGGATGCCCCGGGAAGTGCCCGGAATAAGTTCGATGACGCCCTTGCGCTGCAAGGCCCGCAGGTGTTCCTCGGCTGCGTTGACCGACCGGAAGCCGAGACTGCGGGCAATTTCCGCACGTGTCGGTGGCATCCCGGTTTCTTCTATAAATTCCTGGAGAAAAAGGAGAATTTCAGATTGCCGTGGGGTCAATTGATCCATGATAAAGACCTGTATATTTATACAATACTGTAATTATATACAGTTATCTCCCGCCCGGCAAGCCCGAAGAGACCCGCTTTGCGATTTAACAATGTTTACGTCATGATTGCCGCCTCTAGGGGGACCAAGCGACGGTTGATCCTAAAAATAGAAGGCGACTATTTTTTAAGTTTTGTAACTGGGGATTTGTAATGAACAAGAAATTTCAGACTGCCGTAAAGGCAGGCGTGGTAGCTCTCGTGATCCTTATAGCGACCGGCTGCGCTGCAACGTTGCAAAACGAAGTTGATGCCCTGAATGCCAGGGTAGACCGCTTGTCTTCCGACGTCGCAAAAGCCCAGTCGTCCGCAGATGCGGCCGGCGCAAATGCCTCCGAATCTCGGCAGATGGCGTCAGGCGCTCAAAGCACCGCAAACCAGGCGCTCAATGCCGCGAATCAAAGCCAAGCCTGCTGCGATGCGACCAATGAAAAGATCGATCGCATGTTCGAGCGCGGCATGTCCAAGTAGGACCTGATCTCTTTCTCTGCGAGGCCGCGGCATTGCCGCGGCCTTTTTTGTCTATTTTTTACGCGGGTCCGATCACCGTCGTCGGGTCAACGGGGTGTTGCTGCCGAAACGATTTCGATTTCGACCACGTCACCCGATGCGCGACCAATAACAACCGGTATACCCTGTTGCTCGCGAAACACTTCACGGACCAGTTCCCAGTCCACGAGCGCCGGCTTGTCGCGCGTGACCCAAACATATAACTCGGTGATCGATGTCAGTGTGGGTTCCTCCATTTCCCCCTGCTCGAGCGGTCTATGCACCTCGAGCAACAATTCATCACCGGACCAGCCCAGCTTATAGGGCTGATTCACGATCTCGACCGGCGTGTCGATCGGAATTTTCGGAAACAGCCATTCGATATCCTCCGGATACATGCGTATGCACCCGTGCGTGACGCGCATCCCTACACCGGCCGGCCGGTTGGTGCCATGAATCAGATACCCCGGAATACTCAAACGCATCGCATATTCGCCGAGCGGGTTATCCGGTCCCGGCGGCACTGTGGCTTCGAGTACGCGGCCGTCGGCTGCCCATTCCGCGCGGATGGAAGCCGGCGGATACCATGCGGGATCGCGCACTTTCTTGACGATCGACGATGTGCCGAGCGGCGTACCCCAGTCCATGCGGCCAATACTGATCGGAAACGTCGCAACGACAGATTGATCGTTCTGAGCCGTGAAATAGTACATGCGATACTCGGCGATATTGATCACGATGCCCGTTCTGGGCGCCTGCGGTAAAACAAACCGCGTCGGCAATTTGACGTCCGTGCCTTCGCCGGGCAACCACATGTCGACGTCCGGATTGGCCCGTCGCATCTCTTCGTAGCCGAGGCTGTAGCGGCGGCCGATATCCAGCAGGGTATCCTCGTATGACGACTGGACAATTCCAACCGCACCAATGACGTCATGGTCTTTCGGCAGAATGAACTCATCCGCAACCACGACTCCGGACCAAAAAGCCAGCGCGGCGACGATCGATAAAGGCGCCCTGTTAATCATCATTGCCAGTCTCAGCCCGTCACGCCGAGAACGGGCACGATGACAGCATAGGCCAGAATCGTGATAAGCACTATACCGATCAGGTTCAGCCGAAACCCGGCGCGGGCCATCTGCGGCACGGTGACGAGTCCGGATCCGAAAACGATGGCATTCGGAGGCGTCGCGACCGGCAACATGAACGCGCAACTGGCCGCGATGCCGGCGGGCATAATCAGCAAGTAGGGATTTATGCCCAGACTTATGGCGACGGCATACAGAATCGGGATCAGCGTCGCGGTCGTCGCCGTATTGCTCGTCAATTCTGTCAGGAAAATCATCATGGCGGTCACGAGCACGACGATCACGACCGTCGGCATTGCCGCGAGCGCCAGCGACCGGGTGCCGAGAAACTCGCTGAAACCGGTGTGGTCAATCGCTGCCGCCAGGCTCAGCCCGCCACCGAAGAGTATCAACAGGCCCCACGGCAATTTCACGGCCGTCTGCCAATCCATCAGGAACTCGCGCTGCCGGAAATCGACAGGCGTGACGAATAACGACAGCGCGGCGATGATCGCGATGCCGGGATCGGTCAGCCCGGCGAATGGTTCGACTCCGCCGAGGCTTATCCGGTTCAGCAACGGTCGGCAAACCCAGGCGGCGGCCGTCAGCACAAAGATAATCAGCGTCAGAACCTCGGCGCGGCGCAATGGACCGAGTTCCGCACTGAGCTTCGAGAGCAGATCATCGATGCCTGCAATTTTGTCGCGTGAAATCGAAAAAATCACGCGACTCAGCAGCCACCAAGTCAACGGCACAAAAACAAGGAGTAGTGGCACGCCGATCATCATCCAGCGTACGAAACTGATCTCTTGCCCCATCTGGTTCTGCACGAACGACACGATGAACAGGTTCGGCGCCGTGCCGACGATCGTACCGATCCCACCGATCGACGCAGCGTAGGCCACGCCGAGTAACAGGCAGACCGGAAAATCGTCATCCTGCGGGCCCATTTTTTCGGTGACCATGTGCGAAATGCTCAGCGCGACCGGCAGCAACATGATAGTCGTCGCCGTATTCGTGACCCACATGCTGACGAATGCGGCGATGCCCATAAATGCACCGATAATATGTGTGGGCCGCGTGCCGACGAACTGCAATACGCGCAGCGCGAACCGCCGATGTAAACCGCAGCGTTCGAGCGCGAGCGCGATAATAAATCCGCCGAGGAACAGAAAAATCAGTTCGTGTCCGTACGACGCGGCCGTCGTTTTGATCGTGGCCGTGCCGGTCAGCGGGAAGACGGCCAGCGGCAGCATTGCCGTGGCGTAGATCGATATTGCCTCGGTCATCCACCAGATCGCCATCCAGAGACCCGTAGCCGCCGTGGCGCGCGCAGCGTCCGTCAAAACGATGAGTTGGCCGTGTTCGTTCGCGTATTGTTCCGGCAGCCAGAGGTACAAGAGCCCGGCCAACAGGGGACCCGCGATCAGGCCCACGGAGCTGGTACGAGCCTTCATCTAGCAAATCGTCTAATACCTTATCAAGGCAGAGCCCCACGTGAAGCCTCCGCCGAAGGCTGCGAGTACCAGCAGGTCGCCACGTTGAATTCGCCCGTCCCTGACCGCGACATCGAGGGCCATCGGCACCGACGCCGCCGAAGTGTTGCCGTGGTCCTGAACCGTCAGGATTACTTTGTCCATCGACACGTCGAGACGCTTCGCCGTCGCCTGAATGATGCGCAAGTTGGCCTGATGCGGTATCAGCCAGTCGACTTTATCGTGGCCGAAGTCGTTAGCCTGCAGCGCTTCATTGACGGCCTCCTCAAGTTTCTTGACGGCAACCTTGAAAACCTCGTTGCCTTTCATTTGCATGTAAGGCCGCTCTACGTCATCTTCGGTCTGCTGCTTCGACACGCCGTAAGGGTAATAGAGCAAATCCTTGTAGTGTCCGTCCGCACCAAGGTGGCAGGAAATAATACCCTGCTGATCCGACGGTTCGAGAACCACCGCCCCGCCGCCATCCGCGAAAATGACGCACGTCGCCCGGTCGCTCCAATCGGTGATTCGGGACAGGGTCTCGGCCCCGATAACCAGCGCCCGCTGCGCCTGACCGCTCGCGATGAAACGATCGGCCACGCTCAGCGCGTAGATAAAGCCACTGCAGGCGGCCTCAACGCTGAATGCAGGACAGCCCCGAATTCCAAGTCGCTCCTGCAACAGGCAACCGACATTCGGGAATACGACGTCCGGCGTGGTTGTGCCGACAATCAGGAAATCAATCTCCCCCGGTTCCACGCCGGCCACCTCGAGCGCCTGTTTCGCGGCACCTTCCGCCATATCGACCGTGGTCTGATCGTCGGCCGCAATATGCCGTCGCTCGATGCCGGTGCGCGAAAGAATCCACTCGCTGGTTGTATCGACCATCGTTTCGAGCTCGGCGTTGGTCAACACGCGCTCCGGCAAGTATCGGCCTGTGCCGCTGATCCGCGAATAAATCGAACTCATTGGCTGTGACTTTGCTGATCCATCAGTGACCGTATCTGTTCGGGCACCCGCTTCTCCACTTCGACCATGGCAGTATGCAAAGCCTGCTGATAAGCGACCTCGTCGGCGCTGCCGTGGCTCTTGATGACTATGCCATTCAGGCCCACCAGGCTGGCCCCATTGTAGCGGCGCGGATCCAACCGTTTCGACAATGAACGCAGCACGGGCCAGGCGATCAGTCCGGCGATCCGCCCATAGAGTCCCGACCGGAATTCATCGAGTAGAAAATGCCTCACAAGTTGCGCCGTCCCCTCCATCGTCTTGAGCGCCACATTACCACTAAACCCATCGCACACAATCACATCGGCTTTCTGGTCGGGAATGGCATCGCCCTCGACAAAACCAACATAGTTTAAGTCGCTGTTGGACAGCAGGTTCGCTGCGCCCCGCACCGTATCGTTACCCTTAATGTCCTCCACGCCAATGTTCAATAACGCCACCCGTGGTTGGGCAATATCTTCGATCCCGCTTACGACGACCATACCCATGATCGCGAACTGAAATAATTGCTCCGACGTACAATTGATATTGGCACCGAGATCAAGCATGTAGGTCCGGCCAAACTTAGTCGGCAAAACGGCCATGATCGCCGGCCGGTCGATTCCCGGCACGGTCTTTAAAACGAAACGGGCCGTCGCCATGAGGGCCCCCGTATTGCCGGCGCTGATACAGGCATCCGCCTCGCCATCCTTGACGAGGTTAATCGCAACCCGCATCGATGAGTTCTTTTTTTTGCGCAACGCATCGATGGGAGATTCACACATCTCCACGATCTCCCGCGCATCCTCGATGCGGACCCGCTCTTTATCAGCGCGGTGTTTGCGGAAGAACGGCTCGATCATTTCCCGCCGGCCCACGAGAATCAGCCTGAGTTCCTTGTACCGCCGCAGCATCGCCAGCGAAGCGGGTACAGAAACATCGACACCTTGATCGCCACCATTGACATCGACGGCAATCGTCACCGAATTAGCCACAGATCCCCCCACTCTATAGTTTCAGCGCACACTCAAACTAAAGATAAAATCAAACAAGGTTTGCCCGGAAAGCATGGCCGCGTCGGTTGCAGCCTCGTAGAGCAGCGTTACTCCGTATCTTCCACGGGTGTATCGATCACTTTGCGGCCGCGATAAAACCCGTCAGGGCTTACATGATGGCGCAGATGCGTTTCACCGGTCGTCGGTTCTATCGAAATCGTCGGTTGTTTAAGGCTGTCATGCGAACGACGATTACCACGTCTGGACGGCGTCACCCTGCTTTTCGGTACTGCCATGTTTGATCTCCTGTAACGGTTTCAGTCGTCCCGACTCTGTTCCGGTCGCCCCATCTTTGAGGCCAGATCCGCAAACGGCCGGTGCATCGGCACAGAATCGAATTTCGAATACAAATCGGCCGCGCCCGACTCAGCGCATTCGGATCCAGATCCGTGCGTTGGCGCCATGGGCATGGCAGCTAAAACCTCATCTTCGACGACAAGCTGCATGTTCAAGCCATCGTCATCAATCAAAACGCTATCAAACGGATCATCGAGCTGGCTCGATTGGATCTCCGTCGTGAGCACGGTCAATGATGTGAAAATCTCGACCGGCCACGCAACGGGTCGCAAACAGCGCTGGCATTCCAGCGTCAAGTTGCCGGTGATCGTCATATGCACGCGAGGAAACCCTTCCGGGCCAGCATCAAATCGAAGGCCTGTCGCCAGAAAACCCGATGCTTCCGCTCCTTCCCGTGCATCACCGAAATCATCACCACGCTGGCCGACAATAAGCCCGGCGAGCCTGGGTAGGTCCCGTGGATGCAGATGCAATTCCCGGCGTGCATTGCGCGCCGCCAGCTCAGTCAATTCACCGGTTTCGATGCGTGAGCCGAGCATAATCGAGTTAGTTTAGGGACGGTAGTCTGGCCTGTCAAAATCGAGTACGGTTAGCACCATCGCCATGTCCACGCCCCCTCCGGTATTACTCGCATCCAGTTCCGCCTATCGACGGGCGTTACTGACGCGGATCTTGCCCGAATTCGATCACCTGGGGCCCGCGGTTAACGAGGTGCCCCTGGAGGATGAGTCGGCCGATGAGACCGCGCTGCGATTGGCGCGCTTGAAAGCCCTGGACTGCGCGCAGCAACGGCCCGACGCCCTCGTCATCGGCGGCGACCAGGTCCCGACCCTGCATGGCCGCAGGCTCGGCAAACCAGGCTCGCACGAACGAGCCGTCCGCCAACTCATGGAGTGCGCCGGGCAAATGGTCGTTTTTTACACGGCGGTTGCGGTAACGGGTCCCGCCGCCGAACCCGTGGAAACATATATCGAACGGACCACGGTCCAGTTCCGGCCGCTCCGCGAGGCGGAAATTCAGCGCTATCTGGAACAGGACCGGCCCTATGATTGCGCCGGCAGCTTCAAGGCCGAAGCGCTCGGTATCGCATTATTCGAAAGCATCGAAACAACAGACCCGACCGCGCTCCAGGGATTACCGCTGATCTGGCTGGCCGGCTGTCTGCGCCGTCGCGGTTTTCCTCTGCCATAGTGGGATGGGCCATGGATCAATGGTCCCTAGTCCGGGCTTTTCGCTCCGGCACGGGAATCTGCGCTCAAAGACTCGAGCAGAGCCTGCAATTCCTTATCCAGCGGACACTCGACACGAATCAGACGCTCGTCGCGCGGACTTTTAAAGCTCAACACGCCCGCGTGCAGAAATAAACGGCGTAGACCGAACTCGGCGCGGACGGGATCGGACGCCAATCCGTAACGCTCATCGCCTGCGACCGGGTGTCCGATATGGGCAGCATGCACCCGGATCTGGTGAGTGCGCCCGGTATCGATGTCGATCGTGACGAATACGCTTTGATCAAATTGCATCTCAGGCGTGAAGGTCGTCGCAGCCCGTTTGCCGGATGGATCCACGCGAACATGGCGCTGCCCGCCCTTGCGGTGACCCGTCAGCAGCGGTTCGCTGACTTTCCGATCGCCACCGGACCATTGGCCGAGCAACAAGGCTGCATAGCGCTTATGCACCTCGCCGACACGAAACTGCGCATGCAAATGGCGCAGACCCGCGCGTCGTTTGGCGATGAGCAGGCAGCCGCTCGTCGCCCGATCGAGACGATGCACGAGTTCGAGCCGCTGACCGCCAACGTCTCCGCGTGCCACACGCAGCAATTCGATCGCGCCCGAACTGATCCCGCTGCCACCATGCACGGCGAGACCCGTGGGCTTGTTCAGCACGAGCAGATCACGGTCTTCATACAGAATGCGCTGCTCGATCCAGCCGGTGTCGCGGCGGCCCGTTGCGTCGGCGGCGACCTGATTCGCGGACTCGAAGGGCGGAATCCGCACGCGGTCCCCGGCGGCAAGACGTCGATCCGGCCGGGCACGACCTTTGTTAACCCTGACCTCGCCACCCCTGATCATGCGATATACCCGCGCCCTGGGGACGTCCTTTAGCCGGGACAGCAGAAAATTGTCGAGCCGCCGATCAGCCTCATCGGCCCCTACAGTAACGGTCTTCGCCGGGAATTTCTTGTTAATTTTCAAGGGCAAAAAGCGTGATCAGGCGCATTGAAGCGAAGCGCGGGCACTGCTATATTACCTCCGGCACGCTGGGCGATACATGTCACATGAGCGTTTCGAGCGTGCGGTGAGAGCCGCCGTGATGCGGCCACTAGATTTCGCCACGATCGCCTGAGATCGCGATCGTCTAAATCCGACCGGCTTTGCGGGTCATAAATTGGGTACCTGGTAGACGGAATCAGAGCTTTATTTTCCGTCGTATTAAATAATTCTGAGATATCTGCGATATGTACGCAGCTGACAAGTCAAAATATTTCGATAGGCGCTCTCGTGCGCATCAATCGATATTGACCGCCGAATATTCGGGCGTCGTCAGTATCTCGGCCTTACGACAAAAGATCTCCTTATCGGGTGCCCTGCAACGCATATTGTGTGTAGGAACTTATGAAAAGAATGCTTATCAATGCAACTCAGGAAGAAGAGTTGCGGGTGGCCATGGTCGATGGTCAAAAACTTTTTGATCTAGATATTGAGGTACCGTCCAGAGCGCAGAAAAAGGCAAACATCTACAAGGGTAAGATCACCCGGATCGAGCCCAGTCTGGATGCCGCCTTCGTCAACTACGGCGCAGAACGCCACGGTTTTCTGCCGCTGAAGGAAATCTCGCGGGAGTACTTCGTCAAAGAGCCGGAAACCGGCTCGCGCATCAATATCAAGTCCGTCCTCAAGGAAGGCCAGGAAATTGTTGTCCAGGTCGATAAAGAGGAGCGCGGCAACAAAGGTGCGGCCTTAACGACATTCATTAGCCTGGCCGGCCGATTCATCGTGCTGATGCCGAACAACCCCCGTGCCGGCGGCGTGTCGCGACGGATTACCGGCGAGGAACGCGATGAAATCCGCGACACGCTGCGCGACCTCGAAATTCCGAGCGGCATGGGTGTCATCGTCCGGACGGCCGGACTCGGACGTTCGAACGAGGAACTCAACTGGGACCTCGACTACTTGCTCGGCATCTGGGAATCCATCAAGCAGGCCGTCGTCTCGGTTTCCTCCCCGGCGCTTGTTTTTCAGGACAGCAACGCGGTCATTCGGGCCATTCGCGACAATTTATCATCTGAACTTGGCGAAATTCTGATCGACGACGAGGCGACTTTTGAAGAAGCACGCGAGTTCATTGAAGGCGTGACGCCTCAAAATTCACACAAGCTGAAGTTTTACTCTGATACAACGCCACTGTTCACGCGATTCCAGATCGAAAGTCAGATCGAATCTGCATTTGCGCACACCGTGCATTTACCCTCGGGCGGCAGCATTGTCATCGATCATACGGAAGCGTTGATCTCGATCGATATCAACTCGGCGCGGTCAACCAAAGGCGGCGATATCGAGGCAACGGCGCTGGCGACAAATCTCGAGGCAGCTGACGAAGTCGCGCGCCAGTGCCGACTACGCGATCTGGGTGGCTTGCTCGTCATCGACTTTATCGATATGGGCCCGCAACGTAATCAGCGCGAGGTCGAGAACCGGTTTCGCGAAGCGGTCCGGCCCGATCGCGCGCGCGTGCAAATCGGCCGTATTTCGAGATTCGGGCTACTCGAAATGTCGCGGCAGCGGTTGCGCCCTTCCCTCGGGGAGTCCACCCACCAGGTTTGTCCGCGTTGCAACGGAATGGGCAATATTCGCGACGTCGAATCGCTCGCTTTATCGATTTTGCGGCTCGTCGGAGAAGAGGCCCGCAAGGCCGAAACCGCTAAGGTCGTGGCTCAGCTGCCGACCAATGTGGCAACCTATCTGCTCAATGAGAAGCGCGACTGGATACGACACATCGAAGAACGTGACGAAGTGCAGGTCATCCTGGTCGCTAACCCCGAACTCGAAACGCCGAATTACACCATTCGACGGGTTCGCGAAGATCAGACCATCCTGCCGGAAAACACCGGGGCAAGTTATCAGCTCATAGATCATGAAAGTAGTAGTGAAAATTATTCTTTGGGCCTGTCCAGTCATGTCACAACTGAAATTCCGGCTGTGGTCTCCATGCCGCCCGCGACCCGGGCGCCGACTCCGAAACCGAGGCGCGATAAAAAGCAGACCAGGCGATCGTCTACCGGACCGGGATTATGGGCCCGCCTCAAGAATCTCCTGACGGGCGGCGGCGAGCAGACCAATAAAGACGGCCCCGACCGTTCGAGTTCTAGCGGGCGTCAGTCGGGCCGACGCAGTTCGGGCCGAGCCAAGACCCGGAACCGTGGCCGCACGCGCAGAAACCGCGACGGCCAGGAGCGTTCGGACCAGGCGCATAACCGCGGGAGCAGCGATAAGCGCAGTGCTGATAATCGTGGGCGAGACCGGAAAAAGTCGGATCCGCGCGATGGCAATAACGATTCCAAATCGGCCGACCGGGAATCGCAATCCCAATCGCAACCGAAAAGCGCGTCGCAGCGCCCACGCCGCAGTCGCCGCCGGCGACGCTCGGGGGACGACTCGGGCAAGAGATCGCCGGCTGCCAATCAGAACGAGGCGACTGGAAATTTGGCGAAGCAACCCGCAATCGCGGACGTGGACGTGGACGCGGACGCGGACGGCAATGTCGCTGCCTCCCCGGCGCCGCAGCAAGAGCGGTCCTCGAATCGGCCTGTAAGAGATGAGCGGCCGGCATCTGATGATAAGCCGCAGCGTAGCGCCGCTGATAAAGACAGGCTGCTGCCTTGGGAATCACCCGCGGAAAAGGAATCGACTTCAACCTTTTCCGTCTGGTCGTCGTCGAATGACGGGGATTCGCGACGCGATCGGTAGTCCGTTCAGCCCGCCGAGCCCGTGGCCTTTTCGAGTTCAATCAGCAGGCCCTCGGCGGCCTCCTCGGCAAGATCCAGCACCCGCTCGAAACCGTTCGCGCTGCCGTAATAGGGATCCGGAACTTCCGCGCCTGGATTGGCGCGCGAAAAGTCCATGAAAAGCCGGATCTTGTCATGATACTCGGCGGACGCCTCGGCGCGCAGCGTCTCCAGGTTGAGTTGATCCATTGCCAGGATGTAGTCGAAGCGCTCAAAATCCGCGGCTTCCACCCGGCGCGCGCGGAGTGTCGAGATGTCGATACCGCGGCGGCCAGCGGCACTTTGCGCGCGATGATCCGGCGACGCATCGACATGGTAACTGTGCGTACCGGCCGAATCGACTTCGATCACAAGGGCCGAAGCACGAATTTCCAGACACTTGCGAAAAACGCCTTCTACAATCGGCGAACGACAAATATTGCCCATGCAGACGAATAAAACCCTCACCGGTAATGCTCCAGTCAATCCGATTTACTCCTAAAATATCGCTCAACGGCAACGAGGTCCTCAGGCGTGTCCACATCGGGTCCATGCACTTCCGTCGCAATACCGACGCGAATTTCCATGCCATGCCAAAGCGCTCGCAACTGCTCGAGCTTCTCGCGCTTCTCCAGCGCGCATGGGAGCATGCGGGCAAGCCTGTTCAGGGAACCCACACGGTACGCATAGAGCCCGATATGACGCCAGGTTTCGACGGTTTCTTCAGCGTCGGTGGTGCCGTGTGAGATGGCCGGAATCGAGGCACGACTGAAATATAAAGCCCGCCCCGTCCGGTCGAAAACCACCTTGACGACGTTCATGTCCTGAAACTGTGTCGGATCGGTTATGGCCGAGCACAGCGTCGCGATATCCGCAGAAACGTTATCTGCCAGCAATTTTGCGACCTGATCGATACTCGCGCTCGGTATCAATGGCGCATCCCCCTGCACGTTTACAACAATCGAGTCGGCCGGCCACTTACGCTGCTCCGCAACTTCGGCGACACGATCCGTTCCCGATTCGTGATAGGCGCGCGTCATGGCCACTTCCACACCGGACGCCTTGCAGACGTCGGCGATCCGTTCATCATCCGTCGCAACGATGACCTCATCGGCACGGCTGCCAAGCGCCGCGTCATGGACATGCAGGATGACCGGCTTGCCTCCAAGCTCGGCCAGCGCCTTGCCCGGGAAACGCGTCGACGCATAGCGGGCCGGAATCACGACACGGAATACGGGATCAGTCATTTGCAGTCATCGCTCGAATTTGACTCATCAAAAGCGTCTCGGCAGGTGCGGACATCTGCACATCGACCGGCACATACCATATATCTTCGGTCGGATCATCGAGATATTTTACCGCGTCTTTTTCGGTCATCAGAACGGGCCACGGCTGTTGATTTCTAAGCGCCCGCAAGGATACGACGCCGTGGTCTGCGACCGCGACTGGTTCCGGATCGATCGCGAACGTTTTAAGCATCTCGATAAACTGCAGCGGATTGCCAATGCCCGCGACCGCCCATACGCGCATTCCGCAGAACCGCTCGAGACCGCGACGCACCGAACCATCCAGGCTCACGGCCGCGCCCGGAAGTAACTCGAAGCCGTTGCCCGTCGAAAATCCACCGATCGAAACAGTCTCCGCGCCATTGACCAAAACCACATCGACTTGCGCCAATCGGCATGCCGGTTCACGTAACGGGCCAGCCGGTAACATACGCCCGTTGCCGATTCCCCGCCGCCCATCCACGACGGCGATTTCCAGGTCCCTCGCCAGTCGATAATGCTGTAGACCGTCATCGGCAATGATGACGTTGACACTCGTGTTGGCCAGGAGATGCCGGGCCGCCGCCACGCGATCGGCGCCGACACAGATCGGCACCCCTGTTTGTCGCGCCAGCACCAGCGCCTCGTCGCCGACTTCCCGAACCGAGGTTGCACCGGCAACCATGACCGGATCACGGCCCGACCGGCCACCATAGCCGCGACTGACAACGCCGGGTTTTAGACCGGCTTCGGCCAGTTTGTGGGCAAGCCATGCGACGACCGGTGTTTTGCCCGTACCGCCCGCCGTAATGTTGCCGACCACGATCACGGGTGCCGGGATTCGCTCCTGGTGCAACCAGCCTCGGCGATAGGCACCGACCCGTGCGGCCACGAGCACACCAAAAATTGCAGCGAACGGCTGCAACAACAGTGCGTAAGCTGTTTTGCCGTACCAGAGCGTCTCCACGCAACGCTCCAGGCGACCGCGGTTAAGCAAGTTCATCCTTGAATTGCAGTCGATGCAGCATCGCATAATGTCCGGTCATGGCCAGCAACTCGCTATGCGTACCCTGTTCAACGATACGGCCGCCGGTCATGACGATGATGCGGTCGGCGCTTTCCACGGTAGACAAGCGGTGCGCAATAACAAAGGTAGTGCGGTTCTTCATAAGCTCCTTCAAGGCCTGCTGAATATGCCGTTCCGATTCGGTGTCGAGTGCCGAGGTCGCTTCGTCGAGGATCAGGATCGGCGCATTCTTGAGCAATGCGCGCGCAATCGCGATTCTTTGCCGTTGCCCGCCGGACACTAATGCACCACGATCTCCGATCTGCGTATCCAAGCCGTCGGGCATTTGATCGGTAAACTCATCGACGTGGGCCGCGTGCGCCGCGCGCTTAATATCTTCATGAGAGGCTTCGCTCAACGCACCGTAGGCGATATTTCGCGCGATACTGTCGTTGAAAAGCACAATCTCCTGGCTAACGAGGCTGATTTGATCGCGTAAACCGTCCAGACGAAATTCGGTGATCGGCTTGTCGTCGATCAGGATCTGGCCGGAATCGATTTCATAAAAACGTGGCAGCAGGCTGACGAGCGTCGATTTTCCGCTGCCCGAGCGACCTACGATCGCAAGCGTCTGACCCGCCGGCACCACCAGATCGATTTCCTCAAGTACCGCGCCCATTTCGCTCGCATAGGCGAAATTTACATTACGAAATTCGACCCGGCCGCGTACACGCTCCGGCCGGATATCGCCGGTATCCCGTTCCTCACGTTCGTCCAGCAAGTGAAAGATACTTGCCCCGGCTGCGATGCCGCGCTGAATGCTGATATTGATATTGGTCAGCTGGCGAATCGGCCTTAACAGGAACACCATGGCCGTAATGAAGCCAACGAAATCGCCCGAGTCTGCCGGTCGCACCGATTGCCCGGTCGAGAAAAAGACCACCGCGGCCACGCCGATAGCGATCATTAGATTGATCAGCGCATCGCCGCCAGACCGGCTCACGATGAGCCGTAGATTCAGACGCATATTTTTTTCATTGACGGCATCGAACCGATCGCTTTCATAGGTCTGCCCGCCAAAGATCTTGACAACCCGTATGCTCTGCAATGCCTCCTCGGCGATCTTCGCGACGTCACCGACGGAAGTCTGAATTCTCGCGCTATGCCGACGAAATAATTTGCTCAGAAATAGAATTGAAAATGCCATAAGCGGCGCAACGATTAACATGACCGCCGTCAGGAAGGGACTCAGGTAAGTCATATACGCGAGCAGACATATGACCGTCAGCGTGTCACGTATCAGCACGGTCACGACGTTAGACGTTGCATCGGCGATCATTTCTACATTGAATGTCAGCTTGGTCAACAGTTCGCCAGCCGATGTCTGGTCGAAATACCCGATCGGCAATGTCATGAATTTCCGGAACGCCTGCCCGCGCAGTATCTTGATGACTTGCCGCCCGATCCAACCGAGGCAGTAGGCCGACAGAAAAGCCACCAGGCCGCGAATGATGAACAACAACATGATCGCGAGCGGCAGCCATTTCTTGACAAACTGTAACTCCGGCGACAGGCCTTCCGGCTCCAGCGTCTTGATGAGATTGCTCATCAGGTACGCGAAACCCGTGTCGGTGACAGCGTAGATCGCCATCGCGATTGCGGCGACGGTAAACATGCGCCAATACGGCGTACAGATGGCGAGCAGCCTCTTGTAGACAGCCGCCGGACCCAGACTGCCGGGCGCTTCAGGCCCTGTGGAGCGCACGGACATCGACTCTACTCGCCTTGCTCTGTCGAGGCGATCGTCGCGATACTGATTTCCACGAAACCGAGCTTGCCGGCCATATCCATGGCCGTCACGACGGACTGATGCGTGGCCTGGGAATCGGCCAGAATCGTCACGCGTCTGGCATTGACATCGGGCATGGATTTGACAATCGCCGCCCGCAGCGTTGCGGGCCGGTCATCGACGAGAGCACGATTATTGACGAAGTAGGCTCCGTTTGCGGTAATCGTAATCTCGAGGTCGCCTTTCTCGACGACCGACCGCGCTTCGTCCGTGACTTCCGGCAATCGGATCGTGAGTTCCGACTCACGCACGAAACTCGTCGTCACCATGAAGAACACCAGCAAGAGCAAAATGACGTCGATCAACGACGTCAAATTGACCTCCGGCTCACTGCGATTGGATTGCCGGAGTTTCATCCTGTTGTCCGAGGGTATCCATGAACTGCTTTCTCAGCAACGCCTCGACGAGCGTGACGGCCTCCTTTTCCATTCGGACGACGAGCGCATCGACTTTGCCGCGCAGATAACGGTATCCGATCAGTGAGGGAATGGCCACGGATAGCCCGGCCGCAGTCGTGATCAGCGCCTCGGAAATCCCCCCGGCCAACACCGTCGGATCGCCGACGCCATGTGTCGTGATAGCCGCGAATACCTTGACCATGCCGATCACCGTGCCGAGGAGGCCCAGCAACGGCGTCACGGCGGCGATCGTGCCCAGCGTATTGAGATAGCGCTCGAGATCATGCACGACCTGGCGTCCCGTATCCTCGATGCTCTCTTTCATGATTTCGCGCTGGTTCTGGCGGTTGGTTAAACCCGCCGCGAGTATTTCGCCGAGTGGAGAGCCATCCTGCAGCGACTTGATATGCCCATGGTCGAGCTCATCCCTGCTCACCCAGCTCCAGACCTGTCGCGTCAGATTATTCGGCAGCACGCGGCCGATCTGCAGCGTCCAGAGGCGTTCCAGGATGATTGCCACCGAGATCACCGAGCAGATGATGATGGGCAACATCAACCAACCGCCGGACCTTACGATCTCCAGCATTTACGGAAGATTCCCTTGCTTGAACGTGCGGAACTATAGCAGCCGGCACGTAGGTCGCAAACCGTCGGCAGATTCCGTCCAGAAACTGCGGCCGTCAATTCTTTGTCGCCGTTGTAGCGTCATCCATCCGGCCCGATTGATCTCAAAAACCAATGCGCCGTTATCTGCGGTCGTCATCGGGCACGCGCCGGCCTGCCGCCATCGCTGCACGATCTGCGCGTCCGGGAAGCCCCAACGATTCCGATACCCGACCGAAAATACGATGTACCGTGGTCGTGTCGCGGCGACAAACGCCGGTGTCGACGAACTCTGACTGCCATGGTGAGGCGCGATGACGAGATCGATGGCCGGGATGCGCGCATTGCGCGTCAGATGCGCTTCGGCGCGCCGTTCGATATCGCCGGGCAGCAACACGGCGGCGTGTGCCGTTTGAATCAGCAGCACGCACGATCCATCGTTCTCCGACCAATCCACAGCACCGGGGTCACCCGGATGCAGCACCCGAAACAAGACCCCATCCCAACGCCATTGTGTTCCGGCAATACATGGCCGATAACGTCGAAAGTCGAGTCCGAATCGTTCCGCGCTGATAAGTTCCGCCTCCGGGAATCGTTCCAGCACGCTTTTTGCGCCACCGACATGATCTGCATCACCATGCGAAATCACGAGAGCATCCAGTTGCCGGATGCCGAAATACCTCAGGACAGGCAATACGACTGTGCGACCCGCATCGCTGCTGCGAAATGCCGGACCCGTGTCGTAGACGAGGGCATGGGTGCGGGTCTGGATCAGAACCGCCAGACCCTGACCGGTATCCATGACGACAATGCGCAAGCCCGGCGACCCCGACGATAATGATGCGCCACCGAGCAACGCGAATAACAGCGTCAGAACCAGGCCGCGTCCCGGCAGCGGCCGCGGCCAGATCGCGACGAGCGTAACCGCTACGATCATCGCGATACCGGCCGGCGCTATCGGCGGTGGGACCCAAGTCGTGAAGGGCAACCGGTCGAGCCACTGCAGGAATTCCAGCACCCGCTCCATCGTCCATGCGGCCGGCACGAGAAAGAACCGACCCACCGCATCGGATATTAACAGGCCGCCGGTGCCGATCAGCGTCAACGGAACAATAAGCGCCGCGAATACCGGTACGACGACGAGGTTAGCGATCGGCGCGATCAAAGACACTTGTGCAAAAAACAGAATCGACAGGGGCGCGAGTCCGATCGTCAGCAACACCTGAGCTTTCACGAGTTGACCCGCCAGGCGTGTGACGCGCATTCGCAACGAGGGAACGCTGAGGCTGGCCTGTGCAAGCCCGATCGCGCCGAGCATCAACAATCCGACCGCGTAAAACGAAAGCCAGAATCCTGCGCTCAGCGGTGCAGTCGGCTCGACGCAGAGCACCACGAACATCGCAGTCGCGAGAATTTGCCAAGCCGGAATCGAGCGTCGCAATACCGTCAGAACCGTGACCGTACCGACCATGACCAGAGCGCGCAGGGTCGGCACGGAAAACCCGGCGAGTGCGGCGTACACGAGCGCCCCGGTTAATCCGAACCAGCGACCAACGATCAGCGGCGCCAACTCGATACCGCACCAGAGTAGCAATCGACCCAGATAGCGGCCAAGCAGGAACATGAGGCCGGCGACGAGTCCGATATGCAGACCGGATATGGCCATCAAATGAACCGTGCCCGTGCGTCTGAGCAGTGCCCAGTCGGGTTGGGTCAAACTTTCCCGCGCGCCGACCGACAATGCTTTGAGATAATGGGCCCCGGGCCTTCCATTGAGCGCGTCGTCGATCCGGCCGGCGATGCGCTGACGTAGTCCGGCCAGGCGGCACTCGCTGCCGTGCGCGGCGATCCGATAATTGAGCGGCGAGTTGCGCACGTAGCCGGTGGCGCCGATCCCCCGTATGTGCGCCCACCGTTCGAAGTCGAAGGCACCCGGATTACTGAGCCCACGCGGGCGCTTCAATCTGACCTTGAGTTGCCAGCGCTCCCCGGCTTGCGGAAATACGCGCGCGCGGTACCAGCTAATGTAGACGCGCCTTGGCAAACCCGGCGTCGACTGTTCCCGATCGTGCTCGAACACGAATCGATGTACGCCGGCTGCAGTGCGGGGCAGTTCACAAACCGTCCCGCGCATAAGCAGGTCATTCTGCACCAGCCCGGGCACGAGGCGGCCTTCGATAGACCAACCCGCTGCGAGCAAAGCCCCAATCACCGGGACCAGCACAGCGCCGGCCCGTGGCCCCCACATTAGCCACGTAATCAGAACAAGGCTGACAAGTAGTTCTGCAGCCAGAAATGGTCCGGGAAACGTCAATAATGCGTTCGTGGCGCAAATTAACGTCAGGACGAGACAAGCACTCCAAACCATATTTCGCTTTGCGCCGGAAACTGGATAATGGGGGCGGTGCAAATGCAGAAGACTAAGTAATGCCCAGACGATTTTTTAGACGAGTTTCCGGCGGATACCTGCGGAATGAACATCCGTGGGTGCTGCACCCGTTCCGGACTCTAATCACTCACCCGACCTTCTTTTCGGTCGGCCGCCGGAGCGTCGCCGGCGCAATCTGGCTCGGCGTGTTCATCGCCTTGTTACCGGTCCCGGGCCAGACCCTGATCGCATTGCTGGCGGCACTGTTGCTACGAATCAACTTGCCGCTCGCAGGCATTACGACCTGGATCACAAATCCCGTGACAATGGTGCCGCTCTTTTACTGGGAATATCGTCTGGGCTCGCTGATGCTCGACCTGCCTGTCCACGAATTCGCTATCGAGCTGTCATGGGAATGGGTCACCAGTGGATTTCTGGCGGTATGGAAGCCCTTATTGCTCGGCTCATTTATCTCGGCCACGATCGTGGCCTCGCTGGTTTACGTCGCAATCAGCGTCACCTGGCGCTGGGCTGTCGCTTATCGTTACAAGCGCAGGCATTTCAACGATTTGTCGTAGCCGCCGTCGACCGCAATTTACCGTCGTCAAGTTCCAGAACGCGCCCCATGCGGGCGGCGATGTCGGCCGAGTGGGTTACAACGACGAGGCTCGCACCAGTTTCCGCGTTGAGTTCGAGCAAGAGTTCGAGAACCCGGTCGCCGGACTTGTGATCGAGATTACCCGTCGGCTCGTCGGCCAGTACGACGGCTGGCTCGGTAACGAGCGCACGGGCCACGGCAACGCGCTGGCGTTCGCCGCCCGATAACTCGCCGGGCCGATGTTTGAGCCGAGCACCGAGACCGACACGTTCGAGCAACTCGACCGCCTTGCCGCTGACTTCACTCAAGGACATCCGCCGCAGCAACAGCGGCATGGCCACGTTTTCGACCGCCGTAAATTCGGGCAATAGATGGTGGAACTGATAGACGAAGCCGAGCGACTGGTTTCTGACGTTGCCGCACTCGGTGTTATTCAACGTCGCGAGATCCTTGCCGAACACGCGCACCGAGCCCGCCGTCGGCTGATCCAGCCCGCCGAGCAGTTGCAGCAAGGTCGTCTTGCCGGCGCCAGACTCGCCCACGATCGCGAGGGTCTCACCGCCATCGATCCGCAGATTCACGCCCTTCAAGACATCGACGGCGAGGTGCCCGTCGTCAAAACTCTTGACGAGATCGCGGCACTCGAGCGGCGCCGCTTCGATCATTGCGCCGCTTTCGATGTCATTCATGGCCCGATCTCATTCATAACGAAACGCTTCAGCCGGCGCCATGACGGCCGCTCGCCAAGCCGGAACTATCGTCGAAACAAACGCTAGCACAACAGCAATCAAAGCGACCTCGATAACGTCGCCGAACTGGATACGGCTCGGAAAATCACTGATGAAATAAACATCCGGGGCCAGAAATTTGAACCCCAGGACCCGCTCGAGCGCGGCAACGATCCAAGTCAGGTTCACGGTCACCGCGAGACCCAGGGCGACGCCCAGGAATGTGCCAATGATGCCGATCAATGCGCCTTGCGCTACAAATATCCCGAGAATTGCCGCCGGGGGCGCACCGAGCGTTCGCAGGATTGCAATTTCCGCGTGTTTTTCGCGTACGACCATGATCATCGTCGAGACGATATTGAACGCGGCGACAGCGATCACGAGGAGCAGAATCACGAAAATAATCGATTTCGTCAACTGAATCGAGCGAAAGAAATTCGCATGCTGACGCGTCCAGTCCGTAATGAGCACGTCGCGCCCGAGAGACTCGGCGATCTCGCGCACCGTCGACGCCGCGCGCATCGGGTCGTGAACGGCAAGCCGCACGCCGGAAACGGCATCGCCGAGCCGGAACAGCCGCGCCGCGTCTTCTACATTGATAAGGACCAATCCCCTGTCGTATTCATACATGCCCGCATTGAAAATGCCGCTGACTTCGAAGCGCCGCATGCGCGGCACCAGTCCCGCGGGCGTAATCATGCCCTGCGCAATGATCAGCACGAGCCGGTCGCCGACATCGGCATCGAGCAGGTCCGCCAGGCCGCGGCCGATGACCATCCGGTAGGCACCCGCTTCGAGAGATTTCACGGTGCCTTGCTCCATCAGTTTAGCGAAGCCCGACGTTCGCAATTCGGCCGCGGGATGGATGCCGCGAATCTCGATGCCCCTGATGTCGTCCCGACCAACAAGCATGCCCTGCCCACTGACGAACCTCGCAACGGATTCAGTTTCCGGATGACGTTCGGCAATCTCCTGAACCTCACGCCAGTCATCCATTTTCCCGGTCCAGCCCGATATGGCCCCGTGCGATACGACGGTCAGAATTTTTGAACGCACTTCATATTCGAATCCATTCATGACTGACAGCACGATGATCAGAACGGCGACGGCTATGGCGATGCCCAGAACGGATATGAGCGAGATAAACGAAATGAACCGATTTCTGTTTTTGGAGCGCAGGTAACGCAGTGCGATCGCGAGTTCGTAGGGCTTCAGCATGTCCTGCTACTCATAACGCAGCACCTCGGCTGGCGCGACCCCGGCCGCGCGCGATGCCGGATAAACGGTCGCCAGCGCCGTCATGAGTAATGCAATGACAGCAACGATGAGAACATCTGCACCCTGCAGATCGGCCGGTAAGGTGGTCAGGTAATACACATCGGCGGGCATGAACTCGAAGCCGAAAAATTTCTCGAGGCGTGGTGCGAGTGTGTCAACATTCAAAGCCATCAGGACTCCACCGATCACGCCCATGAGGACGCCGATCCAGCCGACGACTACGCCCTGCAAGGCGAAGATCTGCACGATGATGCGCCGGGAGTAACCGAGCGTCCGCAAGATCGCTATGCCCGAGCGCTTGTCCGTCACAACCATGATGAGTGTAGCGACGATGTTGAATACCGCGACGGCGACGATGAGCGACAACAGCAGCATCATCATTATTTTTTCGATACGAATGGCACGAAAATAGGTCGCGTTATCCTGCGTCCAATCCCGGACTCGCGGGCGGCCGTTGCCCCGCGCCGTCCAATCCTCCGCCCATGCCCGCACCCGTTCCGGCGCTGCGAAAGGATCCTCCGTCTTGATGCGAATGCCGACGGCTCGCGATTGGCGGCCCGACATTACGACGGCGTCGTCGAGATGGATCAGCGCGCGCACGCCGTCATGGTCGCGCAAACCAAGTTCGAATATTCCGACGACGTTGAATTGTCGCAGACTTGTCGTCAGACCGGTCGCCGGCTCCTTGCGCGGCACCATGACAGTCAACGCATCACCCCTGCGCACGTTCAAGCGGAGTGCGAGTGCCCGACCCAGAACGATACCCCTCTCGCCGGGGCGCAAATCATCGAGGGACCCGACGCGCATATGCCCGCCAACCTCGGAAACGCCGTTTTCGGCTCCCGGAACCACACCGGTCAGCAATGCGCCGGACAGATCCCGGCCGCTGGAAAGCATCGCCTCGACCTCGACAAACGGCTCGGCCGCCGTGAAACGGGTGTCTGACTGCAAATCGGCCAAGGCTTCCCGCCAGGCCCATTGGTCTTCCTCGGCGCCGTCACCCGGTTCAATCGAAGCGTGGCCAGCCAGGCTCAGGAGACGGTCCCTGAGCTCGTTCTCGAAACCGTTCATGACCGACAGCACGACGATCAATGCCGCGACACCCAACGCGACACCCAGAACCGATGCGATGCTGACGAAAGAGGCGAAATTGTTGGAGCGCTGGGACCGCAGGTAACGCAGACCCACGAATACCGCTACGGGGCGCATCATGGCCGGCTACACCATTTCAACTTTTTTGTCCATAGGACACGTGGTATCCCTGAAATCGCGGGCATTGTAAAATCGCCGTTTAGTATACCTTGGGGAGATCGATATGGTTCGCCGAGTCGGTTTTACGCTCGCTGCCATGGCACTCTCTGTCCTCGCGACGGCGAATGCGGATACGCTCATTATCGAGGGGCTCGACAAATCCGAGACGATGACGTCCGACCGGCCGCATCGCGGCCAGACCATGAATAAAGTCGAGGCCGCGTTCGGACAGCCCGAATTAAAGCAGAGCCCAGTGGGGGATCCACCGATCGCTCGCTGGGAATATGCGAATTTCGTAGTCTACTTTGAATACCAGAATGTTATTCACGCCGTGCCGAAACATTAATGCTCGCCTTTCAACTACGGTCCGATATTCCTGCGACCTGATTTACTAAGCCAAATTCAGAGCCTGCCGAGCCGCCCGGACGAGACCCTGCGACTTGGGAAGGTGTACGGCTGTGCGGCCGCGCTGACCATTGCCGACCTCAGTCGGGAACTCAATCGATGCATCCTGGTCCTGACAGGGAGCGTAGCCGAGGCTGAATCACTCACGAGCCAGCTCGAATTTTTCCTCGATGCGTCACGCCCAATCGCGTTGTTTCCCGATCTTGAGATTCTGCCCTACGATGTGTTCAGCCCCCACCAGGACCTGATCTCGCGCCGCCTGAAGATTCTGCGCCAGTTGCACAGCGGCCAAACGATGACGCTGCTCGTCGCCGCTTCGACTTTGCTGCCGCGGCTGCCGCCAGCCGATTACCTGAACAGCCGGGGTATCACACTGACGACCGGACAAGGATTGGATCACGCAACTTTTCGCCAAAGACTGGACGACGCCGGCTACCAGCGCGTCGTCCAAGTCGGTATCCACGGTGACTACGCCGTACGCGGTTCTCTCGTCGATTTTTTCCCGACCGGGCACGACAAACCGGTCCGCGTCGATTTTTTGGATGCGTGCATCGAGTCGCTGCGCGAATTCGATCCAGATACGCAAACCACAACAGGAAAAATATCTGCTCTCGACACTTTGCCGGCCAGGGAACTCCCGATCGACGAAGAAGCCGTGAAATCGTTTCGCAAACGCTACCGGCAGCGGTTCGAAGGCAATCCGGCGCGCTCCCTGATTTACCGCGAAGTTACTGAACGGCGGTTGCCAGCGGGCATCGAAAATTACCTGCCGCTGTTCTTCGAAGAAACCGCATCGATCTGGACGTACCTCCCGGAAGACACGCTTGTCGTCCGCTGCGGCGCCATGGAGTCGTCGCTGAACGCGGCTTGGGAACAGGTGAACGATCGTTTCGAACAGACGCGCGACGATCCGGAACGACCGGCCCTGGACCCGGCCGAACTGTATCTGCCGGCACGAGTCCATCTCGACGAACTCGAACGGCGGCCCGTTTTGTCGCTCGAAAACAATGAACTACCGGTCGAAGAACTCGGGGAACATGCGATCAACCTCGACGTATCTGCGCCGCCAGGCATGCTGATCAACCGGCACGAAGAGGATTCGACCCGGCGCCTGCGAGAGTTTCTTGCAGACCGGCCGCCGCGGGTCCTGTTTGTCACCGAGTCCGCCGGCCGCCGGGAAATGCTCGCCGAAATATTACGCGAGGAAAAACTCGCGACGGCCACAGCAGACACCTGGCAGGAATTTCGCGCCAAGGCGACGACATTGACGATGACAATCGCACCGCTCGAGCGAGGCGTGATGCTCGAGGATAGCGGCGTGGCGATCATCACCGAGCTGGAATTATTCGGCCAGAAGCCGAAGCGCAAGCGACGGCGGCGGCGCGTACAGGATCCGGAGGCACTGATCAGTGATCTGACGGATTTGCGCACGGATGCACCCGTGGTGCATGCCGCGCATGGTATCGGTCGGTATCTCGGCTTGACCATTCTCGATATCGACGACACGCCGACCGAATTCCTGACCCTGATTTATGCGGGCGGCGATCGCCTCCACGTGCCCGTCAGTTCCCTGCACCTCATTTCGCGCTACACGGGTGCCGATCCCGACAAGGCGCCCTTGCACAGACTGGGTTCCGACCAGTGGGCGAAGGCCCGGCGCAAGGCAGCCGTGAAGATACGCGATGTCGCGGCCGAATTGCTGGACCTGTATTCCAGGCGTGCCGTGCGCGCGGGTTATAGTTATCGCCTGGGCCTCATGGAGGCAGAGAAATTCGCCGACGGCTTCCCGTTCGTACTGACCGACGATCAGGCCCAGGCCATCGAAGAAGTCTCCAAAGACCTGGCCAGTTCGGACCCGATGGACCGCCTCGTCTGCGGCGACGTCGGATTCGGCAAAACCGAGGTTGCATTGCGGGCGGCCTTTACGGCCGTATCCAACGGCCGACAGGTCGCGTTGCTCGTGCCGACCACGCTGCTGGCACAGCAGCACTATCAGACTTTTACCGACCGATTCGCCGACTGGCCCGTGAATATCGAAGTTCTTTCGCGTTTTCGAACTCCAAAACAATCGAAGGACGTCCTCGCGGGACTGAGCGACGGCCGCATCGACATTGTCATCGGTACGCACAAGCTTCTGCAGAGAAATGTCAGCTTCAAGGATCTCGGCCTTGTCATCATCGATGAAGAACACCGGTTCGGTGTCCGTCACAAGGAGCGCCTCAAGACGCTACGCACGGAGGTCGATATCCTGACGCTGACTGCGACTCCGATCCCGCGCACACTGAATCTCGCCCTAGGCGGACTGCGCGAGTTATCGTTGATCACGACACCACCCGAAACCCGTCTGGCCATCAAGACGTTCGTCACGCAATGGAGCGAGCGAATCATCCGCGAAGCATGCCAACGCGAAATCAAACGCGGTGGCCAGGTATATTTCGTCCACAATCGAGTCAAGGACATCGACAGGATAGCCCGTCAGGTCGCCGAACTCGTCCCCGAGGCCAGGCTGGAAGTCGCGCACGGTCAGATGCGCGAGCGCGAACTCGAGCGCATCATGTCCGACTTCTACCATCGTCGTTTTCATATCCTCGTTTGCACGGCCATCATCGAAAGCGGCCTGGATGTCCCCTCGGCCAATACGATCATCATTAACCGCGCAGACCGGTTCGGCCTGGCCCAGCTACATCAGCTGCGTGGGCGCGTCGGTCGGTCACATCATCAGGCCTTTGCGTACCTGCTCGCCCCGCCGCGTGAGGCGCTTTCGGCTGACGCCGTCAAGCGTCTCGAGACAATCGAATCGCTCGAGGATCTCGGCGCCGGGTTCGTCCTGGCCACGCACGATCTTGAAATTCGCGGCGCCGGCGAACTGCTCGGCGAAGAGCAAAGCGGGCAAATTCAGGAAATCGGCTTCTCGCTCTATAACGAAATGCTCACGCGAACCGTAGAAGCGCTACGCGACGGTTCGGAACCCAATCTCGAAATGAACCTGTCCAGTGGGCCCGAAATCAATCTGCATCTTCCAGCCCTGCTGCCCGAAGACTACTTACCTGACGTACACCTGCGACTCGTGCACTACAAGCGCATCGCCAATGCAACGGACGATCAAGTATTGCGTGATTTGCAGGTCGAACTAATCGACCGCTTCGGGTTGCTTCCGGAGGCAACTCGAAACTTGTTCCACATCACGGCGATCCGTATAAAGGCCAGCCCGATCGGCATTGCGCGCCTCGAGATGGGTGCCAACGGGGGTCTCGTCGAATTCAGCGTCAACACGTCGGTGGATCCCGCGATCCTCGTTGACCTGCTAGAATCCGAACCCGAGCGGTTCAGCCTGGATCAGCAACAACGGCTTCGGGTTCGCGCGGAACTCGAGGAGCCCGAAAGGCGTTTCGCCTTCGTTGCCGAACTCGTCGATCGGCTAACGGACAGGCCAACCGTGAAAGGTGGGACGACAGCATGAGACAGACCCTGCACCGAATCGGTGGCATGATCGCCGTTGTTCTGGCGGCCGCCGCCGCTCCGGCGCAGGATATTCAAGCACCGGCCGCACCAGCACGTTACGAAATCGAACTGATCGTATTCCGGCATCTCGACCAGAGCAGGAATACGCCAGAGATTCCAGCGGCCGGTTCGCTGGTACACGAATCACCATTGACACTCATCCCGGCAGATGACCCGGCGATTTCATTTATGAAATCGCTCCAATTCAGTGTAGCCGGCACTTACGATTCCGGAGTCGATACGCCGATTTTGACCGACGTCGCGGTGTCCGCAGACGAAGAGCCGACTGAAGCAACAATCAGTTTTTACCTTATGGACCCGCGGGCGGAATTTCCGGATTTCGTCCCGATCAGTGCAGAATTCATGACGCTTGGCGATATGTACGAACAGCTGGAACGGCTCGACGCCTATGCGCCGATCATGCACCTGGGCTGGGTCCAGACCGCGCGGGAGGCGTCCGAGGCGACGCCCTATCGGATCGGTAGAGCCGTGCGTGAGGCCGGCGGCGTAAGCGGCACGATCACGTTATACAAGCAACGATACCTGCACCTCGAGCTTGAGCTGTCGCTCGACGAAAATCGACCAAACTCGGTTTTCTATACTCGCGAGATTATCGAGGATATGCGGAACACCGGCAGAATGATTCACAAACTGCAGGAATCCCGGCGAATTCGGAAACCCGGCTCGCATTATTTTGACCATCCGCTTTTCGGCGTAATCGCGAGAATCAAAAAAGTCAGTCCCGTGAAGACTCCGAACGAAACCGATCCGAACACCAGTTAGATCGTCATGCGCCCGGCCGCGTGCCAATCTGCGCTTTTATCAGCGACGCCTGGTTTTTTTGGCACGTTGGCCCCCAGCTGCGCCGGGTTGGGCCTGGACAAGATTTGCTTCGGCCTTTTCCAGAAAGGCGTCCGGCGATTCGTTGCGAGCCGGAATTTCAGCGGCGTAACCGAACGAGACCGTGACGTAGCGAGCCGGTGATCGCGGATGATGTTCGCACAGGCTGCGCACCTTGGCCTGGATACGCTCGGCCAGCACCTCGGCCTGGTCTTCTTCGATGCCGCCGATCAGCGCCACGAAACGGCCTTTGTCGAGGCGGGCGGCGAGGTCGCCCGCCCTGCGCAGCGATCCACTAATGGCGTGACCGACCTTGCGCAACACGGAGTCCGTCGCATGGCGGCCAAAAAGGTCGCGATACTCATCGAGCGCATCGACCTCGAAGATGATAATGCCGAGACGACTCTGTTGCCGGCACGCGATATTCCAGTCGCGCTGCAACGTTTCGTTAAAAGCCTTGCGATTCGGCAAACCGGTCGCCGAGTCCGAGCGCCTGAGATAGCGAAGTTTCCGGCGCGCATCCTGAATCTCGACGCGCAGTGCTTCTTCGTCCAGAGTTGCGTCAGGGTCTTCGCCTGGTCCATTAACCAACGTCAGCAACCAGTAAGACGGGCGGCCCGGCGCCTCGTAAAGCGCCGAAATATGTACCTTGACCGAGATCGGCTTGCCGCTTTTGACCCTCCATCGCTGCGGCAAGCGGCGACAGTTGATCGCCGCAAACTGGCCCGTCGCGGCGGTCTCGACCTCGGGCAATTCCCCTTCGAAAACGAGTTCCGACAGAGCCGAGCCGACCAGGGCGCTCGATTCATGGCCCGTCAGCGCCTCGAACGCGGGATTGACGTACGCAATCGGCATCCCGGATTTCCGGGCCTCGACGATCACGGTCGCATGAGGACCACACTCGAGTGCCTGAAATATCACCCTATTAGTGAGGTTATTCATATAGTTGTAGATCTATCCTAAACAGATATCGACTTTGGTGCCGCTCGCGCCGTTCCGCGTCGCCACGCGCCGCCTCGGGCTTAAATATAGGCCGCCATCGCCGCGCCGTCTGTGATGCGGGTCACTCGGGGGATCGCGGGCCGACCCGCTTCAGAGGGTGCCCAGGAGTCGCCGGAGCTGGTCCACGCCCACCTCGACGCAGCGCTTCATTTCATCGTGAATGCCAGTCCCCGGAGGCGATCTGCCCGCGGCCTGATTGATCACAATGGCACAGACCGCGTAATCGAGGTCGAGTTCCCTGGCCAGCGCAGCTTCGGGCATTGCCGTCATGCCGACGATATCGCAACCGTCCCGCTCGAGCCTGTCAATTTCAGCCGCCGTCTCGAGGCGCGGCCCCTGCGTGACGCCGTATGTGCCGGCATCTCTGAACTCGAGCCCGAGCGCACGAGCATGCTCGATTAAACGGCCACGCCAGCCCTCCGAAAAGGGCATTGTGAAATCGACATATCTGATTGAATTGTTAACGCCGTCCGCATAAGTGTGTTCGCGGCCGAACGTATAGTCGATGAGTTGGTCGGGGAATACGAGGCTACCGGGGCGTGCATCGGGCGAAATTCCGCCGACCGTGTTAATGGCGATGACATGGTCGGGTTGAGCCGCTTTAAGCGCCCATATGTTGGCACGGTAATTGACCCGGTGCGGCGGTATCGTCGCGTCGAGTCCGTGCCGCGCGATGAAAAAAAACTGTGTATTACGCTCCGTATCCTCCCGGCGCCATTCCAGAACAGGGCTCGACGGATCGCCGTAGGGGTTCTCGATCGACGCACGGCGGAGCGACTCCGACGGCACGATGCCGAGCGCCCCCGTGCCACCGATGATCCCGATTCTATCGGCCATCGTCCTGCTCTTCATTGGGACCCTCATCCCGCAAGGCATAAATTGCCGGCAGATGCCGCCAACGATTCTGATAGTCCATGCCGCAACCAAACACGTAGTGGTCGTCGACCTCGAGCCCGATCAGATCTGGCTGCACGCCGTCGACGGCGCGGTCATGCCGCTTCCTGACGAGCACAGCGCTGACGATATCGGCAGCACCGCGTTCACGACAGGCCGAAACCATGTAGTCGAGCGTCCTGCCTTCATCGTAAATATCATCGACGAGCAGTACGGTTTTCCGGTCGAGATTGGACTGCGGCGGATGCAGTAGTTGAAGTTCACCGCCCTTGACCCCGCCCCGGTAGCGGCTGACACGGCAACAATCAATCGCGAAATCACCGGTCAACATACCGGCCAGGCGCGCAGCCGGAATCAGACCACCCATGAGAATGCTGATGAGTACACATTCGCCGCCGGATACGTGTGGTTGCAGCCCAGCCGCCAACCGCTCATACGCGCACCCGACCTCGACTTCGGAGAAAACCTGCACGGCGTTCGGGAAATCGCCCATCCGCATCAGCCATCCAGTTCCAGCGGCGGCGGTTCGGCCGCCGCGGCCAGACCCGACACGGCCTCTTTCCAGGCGCTGGTCTGGCGCAACGACTCATTCGCAGCGACCGTGCGCGAACGCATTGCCGCCAGTCGCGCCTGCCTGGCCGGATTCCGCAGATCGCCCAAGCTGTCGAGAGTCTGCGTCACGGCCGCCGGGTTATTGCAGATCAGCGCCATGTCGGCGCCGGCTTCGAGGGTCTGCGTCACGCGTTCCGGCATCTCGCCGATTTCACCGAGCGCCGACATGTTCAGGTCGTCCGAGAAAATCGCACCGGCGAAGCCGAGATTCCGGCGCAGCTCGGTTTGCAGCCAATACGGCGACAAGCTCGCAATACGCCGGTCAATTTGCGGATACTTCACATGCGCAACCATGACGCCCGGCAGCCCGTTGTCGATGAGTCGTTCGTATGGCGCGAGGTCGTCGATCAATTCGCCCAAGCTGCGATGATCTTGGGGCAATTCGAGATGCGAGTCGGCGACGACGCCGCCGTGACCCGGAAAATGCTTCACGACGGCCATCATGCCCGCAGCGCGCATGCCCTGCATATAGGCGATGGCAAGCGTGGCGACGACTTCGGGGTCGTTGTGCATGGCGCGGTCGCCAATCACCTCGCTGAGCCCGAGGTCCAGATCAACGACCGGGGCAAAACTCAAATCGATGCCGACATCACGCAATTCAGCCGCCATGAGCCACCCCGACAGCCTCGCCAGGCGCCGCCCCTCCGCGGCATCGATCTCAAATTGACGGCCGAGCCAGCGAGCCGACGGTAATGGCGTGAAGCCCTCTCGAAAGCGCTGCACGCGCCCACCTTCCTGATCCACGGCGACGAGCAAGTGCGGCGTGCGAACGGCGTGAATTTCGGCGACGAGCGCCCTGACCTGTTTGAAATCGATGAAATTTCGGCTGAACAGGATCACGCCGCCGACGCGTTCATCCTGCAATTGATCGATTTCCTGCACCGTCAGACTCGATCCCGCCACATCGATCATCAACGGTCCGAGAGTCATTGTTCGAGGCCCCGCACCATCGTTCACGGCGTCAATTCAACGACAGTGCCCGGCTCAACCATGTCGAACAGCCGGATCACGTCACTATTGCGCATGCGTATGCAACCGTGCGACATCGGCACGCCCATCGGCTCGGTGTCTGGTGTGCCGTGTATGTAGATGAATCTCCTCAGGGTATCCATAGCGCCGAACCGGTTGCGTCCCCGCTCTCGTCCGGTCAGCCAAAGAATCCGCGTCAAAATCCAATCGCGGCCCGGATAACGGTGGACGAGATCTTCATTATAAATCTCACCCGTAAAACGCCGGCCCTCGAATACGGCGCCGACCGGCAAATTTGCTCCGACTTTAACCCGCACGGCATGCGTACCACGTGGTGTACACAGGCTGCCGAATTGCTCTCCCGGGCCATAACTGGAGGTGGACACGGAGAATTCACCCACCGACGCCCCGTCGTTAAATACCGTCAGCGTCTGTCGAGTCAATATGATTTGGATGGTCCGGTCACTCATCGTGCCGAGTACCCTTCACTTTCGGAAAAGCGCCATGGATTCCACATGACTCGTATGCGGAAACATGTCCATGACGCCGACCGCATCGAGATCGTAACCCAATTGGTGAACGAGGTGCTGCGTATCGCGCGCCAGTGTTCCCGGATGACAGGACACATACAAGAGGCGTCTTGCGCCGATCGTACCGATAACTTCCATGAGTTCGAGCGCGCCGGTCCGTGGCGGATCGAGTACCAGGAGATCGAAGTCTCGCCAAACCGGATCCGCGGGCGCGGCCGGTGACGTGAGGTCCGCAGCATGAAAAAATACGTTCGAGAGGCCAGCACGCTCGGCGTTGGCACGCGCCCTTTCGACCGTGCCCCGAGCCAGTTCGATACCGACGACTTCACGTGCACGCGTCGCGATCGGCAGGGAAAAATTGCCGAGCCCACTGAATAGATCGAGCACACGCTTATCCCGATCCGGCTGCAATAAGACAATCGCCTGCTCGATCATTTTGCGATTGACCTCCGCATGCACCTGTAGGAAGTCCTGCGGCGAGAAATGCAATGCGATGTCGAAATCGGGCAGCGTGTAAAAGAGTTCCTCCGGCTGTGGGTCACCGGGCAGAGGCACGATCGATTCGGGGCCTTTAGCCTGCAGGTAGACAAATACGCCGCTCGCATCCCGAAACGCCGAGAACCGCGCCATGTCGTCTGCGCTTGGCGGGCTCAGAACCCGGAAAATCATCACAACACCATTGTCACCGACGACCGCCTCAATCTGCGGCAGCCGATCACGAATCGACAAGCCCTCGATCAATTCGATGAGATCCGGAATGCGCTCGCCGATCGCCGGATGCAGCGTCGCGCAACTGCTCATATCGGCCACGAAGGGTTTGTTGCGCTCTCGAAATCCGACGAGCACGCGGCCCTTGCGGTTAACGTACTTGACTGCCAGTCTCGCCTTGCGACGGTAGCCCCAGACATCGCCCATAATCGGATCGAGTATGCGATTAGGGCGCACTGACCCGATGCGCTGCAGACTCTCGAGCAGGACGGACTGTTTCAGTTCCAGCTGGTGTGACGGGTCCAGGTGTTGCAGCGCGCACGCCCCGCAGATGCCAAAATACTCGCAACGGGGCGCGACCCGTTCGGGCGCGGATTGCAGGATTCCCGTGAGTTCGGCTTCGTCGTAATTACGCCTCTTCTTGCGCCGGACGAATTCGACGTGCTCGCCCTTGATCGCACCGTGCACGAAAACAGTCTTGCCCTGAGTTTTCGCCACACCGCGGCCATCGACGAGCATATCGACGATTTCAGCCGACTCGGGCTGACCGAGCGGTGCGTTCACTGCGAACCCGCGACGGATGCAGGATTACGCCATGCCGCGAGAAAATCCTGCAGGTGCGCTGCGGTCGACTGTTTCAGGAAATCCCGGATGCGCTCAAGCTCCGACTCCAGCAACGTGTCATCCAGGATTCCGCGCATATGCTGGAAACGAAGAAAGATGAGGTAGGTATTGAGTACGTCGGTCTCACAGTAATTCCGTATCACCTCGATTTTCTTTTCGAGGAAGTATGCCCAGACCTGGTCACCCTTGATTCCCATTTTGCCCGGAAATCCGAGCATGACCGCAATCGCGTCCAGTCCGGCGCGCGCGCGCGGCTGAAATCCGGACAGGACATCCATGATGTCGATATGCCGCCAGTGAAACCGGCTCAGATAGTTGTTGTAACGGAAGTTGCGCTCTTCGTCACCGATCTCCCAATACGTCGGCGACTGCACCCCATGCAGAAGTGCCCGGTAATGCAATACCGGGAGATCAAATCCGCCGCCATTCCACGAGACAAGTTCCGGTGTGTAATTCTCGAGTCCGTCATAGAAGCGCTTGATGAGTTCAACTTCCGGGCTTTCACATCGCCCTAGACTCCAGATCTTGAGTTGATCTCCGATCCTGAGTACAACCGAGATCGCCACGATTCGGTGCTGATAAAGCGGCAGGAATTCCGTGCCAGCTTCTTGCAAATGCTTGAACGTCATGGCCTTGCCGACGTCTTCATCTGAAAGTCCGTCGAGCCCGAGCAGACGCCGTCCGAGCGCGACATCCGGCACTGTTTCGATATCGAAGGCCAGGACACGCATCGTCTCAGACGGACTTCATCATGATCGCGACGGCCACAACGAGACCAGCCTCGTCAGTCAGCGTCAGGTGACCGTCGGCGATACCCAGTTCCGCGCATTTGCGCTTGCCGCGCGTTGAGAAAATGATTTCTGGCCGGCCGTAGCGATCCGGGATGACACCCGCGTCACGCAACCACATGCCGTTTGCGAAACCCGTGCCCATGGCCTTGACGACTGCTTCCTTTGCCGCGAAGCGCATGGCCAAAAATTTCTCAGGGTTTTTCTGTCTCTTGAACAACGCCAGTTCTTCGGGCATGAGAATTCGGCGTACGAAATGTTCACCATAACGGCGAAAAATGCGCGTGACGCGGTCCGCCTGGAGAATGTCGATGCCGATCCCGAAAATCACGCCAGTCTCGCAACGGTCATGAGTTGTTTCATGTCCGTAACGGCCTTTGCCAGGCCGTCGAATAGGGCCCGGGCGATTATCGCGTGACCGATATTGAGTTCTCTGATCGCGGGGATCGCCGCGATCGCCTGTACGTTTTCGTAGTGCAGCCCATGGCCGGCATGAACCGTTAATCCAAGTTCGGCGCCGAGCTGCGCCGCCCGGACAAGGCGCGCCAGCTCCTCAGCGCGCAAGGCCTCCGACCCCGCATCCGCGAATCGGCCGGTGTGCAGTTCCACGACCGGCGCGCCAGCCTCGACACTGGCTTCCAGCTGGTCCCGCTCCGGATCAATGAACAGGGAAACCCGAATGCGTTTTGCCGCGAGTTCAATGCAAGCCTCCCTGACCCGACCCGGCTGGCCCGCGACATCGAGTCCGCCCTCAGTCGTCAGCTCGGCGCGATTCTCGGGCACCAGGCAGCAATCGGACGGGCATACGCGCGTCGCTATTTCTATCATTTCTGCGCTCACGGCCATCTCGAGATTCATCCTCGTCTGCAGCGACTGATTCAGCGTAATGATATCGTGATCCTGAATATGCCGGCGATCTTCGCGCAAATGGACCGTTATGGAGTCGGCGCCAGCATCTTCCGCAATGCGGGCCGCCGCGACGGGATCCGGATAGTATGTGCCCCGGGCCTGACGCAAGGTTGCGACGTGATCGACATTGACACCCAGCTGGATACTCGTTCCGGCCGTCATGCGGTTTTCTCCCCGTCTTAGCGGCGCATCGAAGCGAGCACCGCCCGCGTCTTGAGTACACGGCCGCCGAGATTCCGATCCAACAAGGTCCGCAATAATCGCTTGGCGCTCTTGAGTTGCCCGGCATTCTGAAATTCACCACGGGTCGTCGCCAGCAACTCAGCGCCGAGAAATACCATATCACCGGAACTGGAATCCGGCACGGGCACGGCTCCACGGTCAATAACATATTCATATTTCCGATCGTCAGCCAGAGGCTCGTCCGCTACGACATCCCGTTCGACGAAGAGCCCGTAGCCGATCTCCGCGAGCAGCGATACCTCGAAACGTCTGAGTACCGGTTCTGTGTCTTCGCCTGCCGATAAAGCCGCGAGTGCACCGGCATAGTGGGTAAATAAATTCGGGTGGCTGTCCCCCCGCTGGATCAGTGCAATCAGGAGTTCATTCATATAGTAGGCGCCCATGAGCGACATGCCTTTGATCCGGGCCGCTTTGGCTGCGGTTTCCGCACCCCGAAGCGTATACAACGATCCGCGGCCCGACCAAGAAATGCGCAAGGGCTGAAACGGCCGCAGAGTGCTTTTCCAGCGGGATTTGGGGCGCCGGGAGCCACGGGCCACGAGTCCAACACGACCGTGATCGCGACTCAAGATCTCAAGGAGCTGGCTGGTTTCACGATACGGCCTGGCGTGTAACAAAAACGCAGCTTCCAATTCGACTCGTTGGATATCACTCACTGCGGGACCTCGTAACCCAGTTGTCTAAGCGTCCTCGCATCGTCGCTCCAGTTCTCCTTGACCTTGACATGTGCCTTGAGGAAAAAATGTCGGTCGAAGATATTTTCGAGCTCAAGGCGCGCTGCCGTACTGACGTGTTTCAAACGCTGCCCACCCTGCCCAATTACAATGCCCCGGTGCGAATCCTTGCCGATCCAGATCACGGCGTCCACGGACGTGAGATCATCGCGTTCCTCAAGGGCGAGGATTTCGACCGCAAGTCCGTAAGGTACCTCGTCGTGCAGCGCCTCGAGCAATTTCTCGCGCAGCATCTCCCCGATCCGGAATTCCATGCTGCGATCAGTTCTCGTATCCGCTGGAAAAAGGCGCTCGCTCTCCGGAAGATGTCGCTTGATGACCGTGAGTAATCGATCCAGATTATTGTCACGCCGGGCCGAAACGGGAATCACTTCGGTAAAGGATCCGCGGCCCGAATAGTCCTCGATCAACGGCAACAGGTCTGTCCGGCGTTTCGCGAGATCGATCTTGTTCACGACGAGCAGCACGGGAACGTCAACGTCCCGCAGTCGCTTGATAACGAAGTCGTCACCTTTTGCCCAGCCCGTCGCCTCGACGACGAACAGAATCAGATCGGCGTCGGTCAGCGACGCGGTTGCCGAACGGTTCATGGTCCGATTGATCAGTTTTTTCGATCCACTATGTAACCCCGGCGTGTCGACGAGGACGATCTGACAGTCTGGCTCGGTCAGGATACCGAGAATACTGTGCCGCGTCGTCTGCGGCTTCGACGTCACAATGCTGATCTTCTCATGCATCAGCGCATTGACGAGCGTCGATTTCCCCGTATTCGGCCGTCCGACGATGGCGACGAAGCCGGACCGATAGGCCGCATCAGGCATCCGGCAATTGCTCCAGCAGGCGTGTCGCGGCAGCCTGTTCGGCACGCCGCCGGCTCCTGCCCGTGCCCGTCACCTCGAGATCGAGTGCCGGCACCCGGCAGATGACTTCAAACGTCTTGGCGTGATCCGCGCCCGTGGCCCCAACCAGAGAATAATCAGGCGGCGCAACCTTGCGGCTCTGCAGATGTTCCTGCAGCCGTGTCTTGGCGTCAACGAGGTCCGCCTCGTCGGGTAAATTGATGAGTCGGTCGTCAAATAGATGCAGGATGGTCGCGTTCGCGGCCTCGAATCCGCCATCGAGCAATATCGCACCGAAAACCGCCTCCAGCGCATTCGCGAGTACGCTTGACCGCTGATGGCCACCCGATCGCCGCTCTCCGCCACCCAAAATCAGCTGTGCGCCGATATCCAGATCTCGCGCAATTTCCGCCAGTGTCTCGCGACGGACGAGCCTGGACCTGAACCTGCTCAATCCGCCTTCGCGGACGTCTGGCTTCGCTGCATAGACTGCGCGGGCGATGGACAGCCCCAAAACAGAATCCCCCAGAAATTCAAGGCGCTCATTATTAGTCGAAGAGGCACTCTTATGTGTCAGCGCCTGCGCCAGTAATCCTTCGTCCGTGAATCGATAGTCCAGAACCTTCTGGCACCAATCCACGGCCTCCGTCACGTCGTTATCTCAACGACCTGATCGAATACAACTACGAGATAAACATTCGCAATATACAGTTCCCGCCGCTCGTATTGAGCACGGACATCGTAATTGCCCGATTTGTTCTTTGAAATTTTGAACTGCCTCGCGTCGAGGTTCCTGACCATTTCGATGTTGATGCGCTTATTAATCGCGATCCGAATCTGCTGAGCCGAAGTCTTCGTGCCATCGAGATCGGCTTTGACATCATTCAGAATCGACGCCACTTTCATTTGCTCAAGGTACATCGGTGTCACCTTGAGCAGTCCAAAAGCGATAACACCCACAATGCCAGCCATGATAATAAAGCCAGCCGTAGTCGATCCTTGCTGATTACGTCGCATGATCTTTACTCCCAATCTCAAATTTCCCAGTGGATAATTCGCCTAGTAGATCGGATTTCCGATGCGATTCCAGCGTGGTGCATTCGGAAAACTCCAATTCATCCAGATCCTCACTGCCTTCCCAACAATCTTGTCTTCCGGGATGATCCCGACACCCTGATAACGGCTATCGCGACTATTATCCCGGTTGTCTCCCATCATGAAATAGTGTCCCTCGGGAACGGCAAATGTCCCTTCCAGGCTGCGTCGTCCGGGCATGAGCAGAAGCTCGTGTTCCGCATTCTCCAAGGCTTCCGTATACAACAGCGCCCCGGGCTGGCCTTCGCCGGGATACTTTCCAAGGGAGTTACGATCCACGAGTTTGCCGTTAATGTACAGGCGCCGGTTCACATATTTAATGGTGTCTCCCGGCAAACCAATCAGCCGTTTTATGTAATTTGTAGTGGGATCAGACGGCAGCCGGAAGACCACGACGTCGCCACGCTTCGGCCCGCCTACCTCCAGTATTTTGACATTGATAACCGGCAGCCGCAGCCCGTATTGGTACTTATTGACGAATATGAAATCTCCAACCAACAAGGTCGGCATCATCGAGCTCGAAGGTATCCTGAAAGGCTCGAACAGAAAAGAACGCACGAGCAGAACGATAAGCAGGATCGGGAAGAAAGACCGGGCGTATTCGACAATAATCGGCTCCCCATCATCTGCGCCCTCTCGCCGTGGCCGCAACAACAACCAGTCGAATCCCCAGATAGCACCACTCAGAGCGGTCACGACAACCAAAACCAGCGAAAAATCAAAACTCATAGTTAATCCTATACCTCTTAACGATCGTCGGTCATCAATCGCGGCCTATCCGGAGGACGGCCAGGAACGCCTCCTGCGGAATTTCCACGCTGCCTAGCTGTTTCATGCGTTTTTTCCCGGCTTTCTGCTTGTCGAGCAATTTTCGCTTGCGCGTAACATCACCGCCATAGAGTTTAGCCGTCACATCCTTACGGAATGCCTTGATGTCCGCGCGCGCAACGATTTCTCCGTCTATGGCCGCCTGCACCGCGATACTGAACATCTGACGCGGAATCAATTCCTTCAGCTTGTCCACCAGTTCCCTGCCCCGGCGCCGTGCCGAATCACGGTGCACGATGAGTGACAGCGCATCGACCCGCTCCTTGTTGATCAGCATATCCAGCTTTACCATGTCTCCGACCTTGAAATCCGACACCTCGTAATCAAACGACGCGCGCCCACGGCTGACGGATTTCAGTCGATCGTAAAAATCCAGCACGACTTCAGCCAGCGGTATCTCATATTCAAGCGCGACCTGATTGCCGATGTATTCGAGTTTCTTTTGAACGCCTCTTTTGGCGACACACAACTGAATCACAGCACCGAGATAATCGGGTGGGACCAATAGGCTGGCGCGGATATACGGTTCGCGGATCTCGGCGACCTGACCGGCGGAAGGCAGGCGCGACGGGTTTTCTATGTTTTCTATTTCGCCCTGATGCGTCAAGATCTGAAACGCTACGGTCGGTGCAGTCGTAATGATATTAAGGCCATACTCGCGTTCGAGGCGTTCCTGAATGATTTCCATGTGCAGCATGCCGAGGAAGCCACACCGGAAACCGAACCCAAGCGCAACCGACGATTCCGGCTCGAAATGTAGTGCAGCATCATTCAAACGCAGTTTTTTCAGCGCATCGCGAAACAATTCGAACTGGTCCGACTGGACCGGAAACAGGCCGGCGAAAACGCGTGGCCTGATGGGGTGAAAACCGGGCAGGGGTTCGGTCGCAGGTTGCTCGGCGCACGTTACCGTGTCGCCGACCGGCGCCCCGTCTATATCCTTGACCCCGGCAACGAGATACCCGACTTCACCGGCGGCCAGCCGATCACGACTCTCCATCTTGGGAGTGAACACGCCGACGTCGTTTGCGAGGTAATCGTGCCCCGTCGACATTATCCGCAACTTGTTGCCTGCCACTAATTGTCCGTTCACGACACGAATCAATGACACCACACCGACATAATTATCGAACCAGGAGTCGATAATCAGCGCCTGCAGCGGGCCATGCGCCTCACCAACCGGTGGCGGTATTTTTCTGATCAGCAATTCGATCAAGTCGTCAATGCCTTCACCGGTCTTTGCGCTGATTAGCGCGACATCATCGACGGCGAGCCCAATGATTTCTTCGATATCCTTGATCGCGCGCTCGGGTTCCGCGGACGGCAGATCGATCTTATTGATGACCGGAACGATTTCAAGGCCCTGATCAACGGCCTTATAGCAATTCGCAATAGTCTGGGCCTCGACGCCTTGGGCCGCATCCACGATCAGCAACGCACCTTCGCAAGCCGCGAGCGATCGCGAAACTTCATAAGAAAAGTCCACGTGACCGGGCGTGTCGATGAAATTGAGGAAATAGTTCTGCCCATCCGTCCCGGTGTAATTCAATGACACGGTTTGCGCCTTGATCGTAATGCCGCGCTCGCGCTCGATGTCCATTGAGTCGAGAACCTGATCCTCCATTTCACGCTTTTCAAGTCCACCGCACCGCTCAATGAGGCGATCAGACAACGTCGACTTGCCGTGATCGATATGGGCGATGATGGAGAAATTGCGGATATTGCGCATGCGGGGGCAATCCGTGGCCTCAAAAGCCCGGCATTATAGCTGTACGACGGGCAATTTCGGCGCCTCAAGCCTCAGCGGACTAAAGCCCCGGGTGTCTGGTCATTGCCATCGAAGGCGGCGATTGTATCCCAGACGGCGCGGCGATCCAGTCGATACTCGCAAATCTCCTGTCCACCCCAGCAAACCACGGGAATTCGATCACCATAAGCTGACTGCCAATCCGGGCGTTCGTCAACGTCCCGGACGCAAATACGCGCACGGCCGCGCGCGAGCGGCTCAAGCTCGGCGAGCAGGTGTTCACACAAATGACACCCTCGCCTGCTGTAGACGATAAGTTCGTGGTCGGAATTCAATAGAGCAGCGCAACCTCTGTGCGATTACCGAGCGCCACCAGACCGATCCAGCCGGCCAGGATGCCGGTCATGGCACCGGCAACCGCACCCGGATCACCGGATACCGGAAACAGCGCGGTGGCGAGCCAAGCGCCACATAAGACCCCGGTCATGGGCAACAAATAGGCGATCCCAGCCCCTTTCATGAGCTGGCCGGGCGTCACGCCCGCGCGCACGCGATCACCGACCTGCAGTTGATGGCCCCGCGTAACCCGCAAATCCAGCCGAAATGCCTGCTGCGCGCGCCCGAACATCGCCAGCAGTGGTCCGAGTCCGCAACCGCGCCCGGACGCACAGCCGCCGCAGGCCGGCGCACGTGCAAATTCCACACGCGCGTGCGTTGCGTTGACCTCGATGATGGTACCGGTCTGAAAAAGCATCGTCGGATCCCGTGCAGAACCTTACTGGTTCCCGCCACTCGCGCGAACCGATAATGCGATCATCTTTGCCGTGCGTTCCGGAACATCACCGACCGCCGTGATCAGGTAGCCCTGCGTCGTCATCGTATAGGCATTAGAAGCGCCGATCTGCAACGAGCCCTCGGCCTGCTCGGAAGCCGCAACCCCGACTTCGACGAACACCGACACCGAGGCCAGACCATCAGAATACACCAGCTGCTCCGTGGCAGCTGATTCCCGGGTGGCTTGCTTCGACCGTACGGCCGCGAGCACGAACCCGGCCGGGAGATCCGTGGCGTGCCAAGCCGCATCGACCAGCTGCCTCTGATGGTTGACCACAGGCTCCGGCCGCTCCCAGACAAATGAATCTATATCTATAGACGGCTGCACCGCCTCAACCGGAATCGCATCCGGAAAACTGATATCCGTGAACAGAAACTCCTCGACGACGCGCCCCCGCTCATCCATCAACTGCGACTTGAGAAGCATCGCATTGGTACGGTCGACCCAGAGCCGGTAGCCATACCGGTAACCATCGGTCGGTCTGACGGACAAGACTTCCGCATCACGCCCGGAAACACGGTCCGCGCCGTGCATCAAAACGACGTAGGTCGACTCGTCGAACGCCATGAATTTTGGCAGTTTACCGGCGGCAGAGTCCGCATCCAGGTCCTGATTATCCTGATGTTCGATCATGATCAGTTTCTGATCAGGAAAAATGCAGGTGACTTCGCCGTTGCTCCGAATAATTTCCCGGCCACCTCCATCCATTGCAGTCACGCGCTCAGTCACGGTGCCGTGAACGACACGGTGCACAATCTGCGATACGTCCGCCTGACCGTGGTAGGAGTGCACAAGCGTGCCGCGATAATTGAGTTGCTGGACCGCCTTGCCCATGCGATCCAGCCACTCCTCCGCATCACCCGCCGCGTTGGCGGAGGTGGCTCCGATCAGCACCAGGAAATAAACAACCGTGACGAACCGGCCCGGTTTATTCATCCTCGGCCCTTTACTCATCCTCGGCAATGGTCCGAAGGTTCCAGTCGCCGACCACAGTCGATTGCCTGACAATGTAAGCATCCATCGCCCGTCGTGAGAGCGCGCTCGAAAACTCCTGATGTGAAACGAGGTAGCCCGTAAGGCGGGACGGCATGATAAACCCACGGCCGGTGTCAGCGATCGGCACCGTGTAACTTGGCTCGACGCTGGCCAACACCGGTTCGAACCTCGGCGCCGAGTTGAGATTAAACACGGCCGTGACTGCAATGGCCGCCACGGCCGCCGCGATTCCGGCGCCGAACAATCCCCTGCCCATGCCCCGCCATCTCTTCGACCATCCACTGGCACGGCCGGCGTGCCACCCAACAGAGCCGGTATGAGCAATTTCTGCTGTAATTTCCGTGCGAATCCGCTCGCCAATCTGCAACGCAGCCGGGTCGGCCCTGGCGTCGCGCAACAGTTCGCCGATCAGGCTATAGCGTCCCAGCACGGCACGGTATTCCGGCTCCCGAGCCAACCGTCTGAGCAGTAATTCTTCCTCCTCCAGCGCGAGTTCCGCATCCAGTAACGCGGAAAGCTGTTCCTCGATCTTCTGGCCCATCGTCTGTTTACCTCTTAAGCTCACGTCGATCCGTCCGTCAGCGAACGAATACTCTTATCTATGGCATCTCTGGCCCTGAAAATGCGTGACCGCACGGTCCCAACCGGACATTCCATGGCATGCGCAATCGCTTCGTAACTCAGACCTTCGATTTCACGTAACACGATCGCGGTCCGAAGTTCTTCAGGCAACGCATCTATGGCATCAGCAAGGACCTGACGCAACTCATCGCGCTGCGCAATCCGTTCTGGGGTATCTTCGTTTCGAAGCCGCGGATTCAACTCATGGCCATCCGAATTTTGCGTGTCCAGGTCATATTCCAGCGGCTTGCGATTCATTGAGACGATGTGATTTTTCGCCGTGTTGACGGCAATTCGATATAACCAGGTATAAAAAGCGCTGTCGCCCCGAAAATTCGGGAGCGCCCGATATGCCTTGATAAATGCCTCCTGAGATACATCCAGCGCCTCGGAAGGATCATGAACATAACGCATGATCAACTTCACAATCTTATGCTGATATTTCGTAACCAGCACATCAAACGCCTGTTTATCGCCACGCTGCACACGATCAACGAGCCGCTGGTCATCGGTCTTGTTACCCATGCAATCCTGTCTCGGCTGCTCTCGAAGCAGGCGCCTGTCTTCCGCATAGACTCTTGAGAATGTCGAAAGTTCGGCCCTGAGCCCCATTTTGTTAAGCGCGTCACATCGTCGATGGCGATTGACGCGCGCCGTCATTCTACCCGGTCGTCAGCACCAATGTTGGGCCACGGCCCTGAGCCATTCGGTAGCCACAATCGAACCAGCAGGCGGCGCCAAGTGACCGGGTCGTGCTGCCCGCGGAACAGCAACGCGTTTAGCTGCCGTCCGTCGGCCCGCCGCAGCGTCAGGGCCGCAACGGCGCCAAAAACCCAGCCCCGGACCAGGCGCGCCTCCGCCGGTTCACCGCGCCCGTCCACGACGAACCAGAGGCCGGAGACATGCGAAATCAGGTGATTCTGGCCGGCAGCCCTGAGATTGATTTTCCACAGTTTAATGCCCCAGGATTTAATTTCCCAAGGGACGATTTCAAGATTTTGTGAGAAGCCGTTGGACCACATCTTGCAACGAGGCATCTTCCGCCACGACACGGCCCGTCAACAACTCGAGAATCTCCGGATCTTGAAGATTTAGTAGCCCCTCGAATGCGGCCTGCTGCTCCGGATTGGCCGTGGGGTATTCGCCGTCCATGTAACGCATCAGCAGGACATCGAGTTCGCGCATCCCGCGCCGGCAGTGCCATCTGAGCTCAGCAAGTCCCCCGGTAGCCATCCCAGACCCTGCCCCATGATCCTCCATGAGATCTAGAGCCGTCGCGCGGCCAACATTTTCTTGGTCTCGGCAATCGCCCGCGCTGGGTTCAGATCCTTCGGACACGCTCCCGCGCAACTCATTATCGTATGACAACGGTAGAGGCGGAAAGAATCTTCGAGTTCATCGAGCCGCTCACCGGTGGCCTCGTCGCGACTGTCTACCAGCCAGCGATAGGCGGCAAGTAAGGTCGCGGGACCAAGATACCGATCGCTGTTCCACCAGTAACTCGGACAACTCGTCGAACAACAAGCGCACAGTATGCAGGCGGCCGGACCGTCAATCAGCTCCTGCTCGGCCTTGGACTGCAATCGCTCGCTGTCCGGCGGTGCCGGCGTGCGCGTCTGCAGCCACGGCTTAATCGAGGCGTACTGGGCATAGAAATTGGTCAAATCGGGCACCAGGTCTTTGATGACAGATTGGTGCGGCAACGGATAGATTTTGATATCGCCTTTGATGTCATCGATCGCGTGCGTGCAGGCCAGGGTATTTCCACCATCGATATTCATGGCGCAGGAGCCACAAATACCCTCGCGGCACGACCTGCGAAATGTCAGCGTCGAGTCGATTTCATTCTTGATCTTGATCAGCGCGTCCAGAACCATCGGGCCGCACTGGTCCATGTTGACCTCATAGGTGTCCAGTCGCGGATTCTGACTGCTGTCCGGGTCATATCGATAGACGACGAACCGGCGCAGATTACTCGCGCCGTCAGCAGCCTTGAAAATCTTGCCGCGCTTAACGCGTGAATTCGCGGGAAGCCTGAACTGGGCCATGCTTTTGCCTCTTCATCATCAGAATATCAATAGACGCGCGCCTTCGGCGGCACGGTCTCCACGTCGTCTGTCAATGTCTCGAGATGCACCGGTCGGTAATCGAAACGCACGTTCCAGGCGTCGTCTAGCCAGCACAACGTATGCTTCATCCAGTTCTGATCGTCGCGGTCGGGATAATCTTCGCGCGCCTGCGCGCCGCGGCTCTCCGTACGGTTGGCGGCAGAACAGATCGTGGCAAGCGCCTGGGCCAGCAGGTTCTCAAGTTCAAGGGTCTCGATCAAATCGGTGTTCCATATCAATCCGCGGTCAGAAACTTTAACGTCGGTGAAGGAATCGATGCAAGCTGCAAGCTTGTCGATACCTTCCTCCAGAACTTTACCAGTCCGGAAAACATTGGCATGATTTTGCATTATGCGCTGCATTTCCAGGCGAATCTCGGCCGTCGGCCGCGAGCCGTCGGCCTGGCGGAACCGCTCGAGCCTGGCCTTCGCATTTTCCCCGGCGCCTGCCGGCAACGGGCGCTGCCGTCCGCCGTCCGCCTTGAGCACCTCCACACAACGTGCCGCCGCCGCGCGCCCGAACACAACGAGATCCAGCAGTGAATTCGACCCGAGGCGATTCGCGCCATGCACGGACACGCACGCCGCCTCGCCGACCGCCATGAGCCCCGGCACGATTTTCTCGCCACCGTCGAGGGTCAGCATTTCGCCATGGTGGTTTGTCGGGATACCGCCCATGTTGTAATGCATCGTCGGCAGTACGGGAATCGGTTCCTTGGTGATATCGATGCCGGCGAAAATCCGGGCGGTCTCCGCGATCCCGGGCAAGTGCTCCTCGATGACTTCCGGCCCGAGGTGTTCGAGGTGCAGGAAGATATGATCTTTTTCCGGCCCCACACCTCTGCCCTCGCGAATCTCTATGGTCATCGCACGGCTCACGACATCGCGCGACGCGAGATCCTTCGCATTCGGCGCATAACGCTCCATGAATCGTTCGCCGTCGGAATTCGTCAGATAACCACCCTCGCCGCGCGCGCCTTCGGTAATCAGGCAGCCAGCGCCATATATTCCGGTCGGATGAAACTGCACAAACTCCATATCCTGCAGCGGCAGGCCCGCGCGCAAAACCATTGCGTTGCCGTCGCCGGTGCAGGTATGCGCGGACGTGCATGAAAAATAACTCCGTCCATAACCACCGGTGGCGAGAATGATCCGGTGGGCCCGAAAACGATGCAGCTTGCCCTCGGCGAGATCGATTGCGACGACGCCGCGGCATTCCCCGTCCTCCATGATAAGGTCGATCGCGAAATATTCGACGTAAAACGTCGCCTCGTGTTTCAGGGACTGTTGGTAGAGCGTGTGCAGCATCGCGTGTCCCGTGCGATCCGCCGCCGCGCAGGTGCGCTGGGCCGTGCCCTCGCCGAAGTGCGTCGTCATGCCGCCGAACGCCCGTTGATAGATGCGTCCATCTTCGGTGCGCGAGAAGGGCACGCCGTAATGCTCGAGTTCGATCACCGCGTCCGGCGCCTCCTTGCACATATACTCGATGGCATCCTGATCACCGAGCCAGTCAGAACCCTTGACCGTGTCATACATGTGCCAGCGCCAATCGTCCTCGCCCATGTTGCCGAGCGCCGCGCTGATGCCGCCCTGCGCGGCGACCGTGTGGCTGCGGGTCGGAAATACCTTGGTGATACAGGCCGTCGACAGGCCCGCTTCGGCGAGACCGAATGTTGCTCGCAAACCAGCGCCGCCCGCGCCGACAACAACGACGTCATAGGTATGATCGATAAAGGCATCGCTCACGAGCTGCCTCCGATCGACGCGACGATCAAAGCATAGAGGCCGGCCACGGCCAACACGATATGGCCAAATTGCACGGCAATCAGCGCGGCGACCTTCATGCCGCCGTGCACATAATCTTCAATCACGACCTGCACGCCGAGGTTCGAATGGTAGACGAGGCTGATCACGAGCAGGATCAGCAAGATCGAATTCAACGGCACGGCCATCCATGCCACCATGTCCGCATGGCTGCCGACAGGCAGACCCAGCAGGGCGATCGTGAACCAGATCGTTAGCGGGATCAGGGCAACCGCCGTCAGTCGCTGTGCCCACCAATGCCCGGATCCGGTCTTGGCCGAGCCCAACCCAAGCACTTTATTCAAAGGCGATTGCAGATTCATGTTCAGACGCCCTGCAGCGCGAGCGTCCAGAATCCGAGCGTCATGGCCACCGAGAAAATCATGACGGCCCAGCCCGACATCTTTGCCTGACGTTTTTCAAAGCCGGCGCCGATATCCCAGAACAGGTGACGCACGCCATTCGCGAGATGATAAAAGAAGCAAAACGTCCAGCCCAACAACATGAGCCGGCCGAGTAAGCTATCGAGGCCGCCTTGCACGAATTCATAAGCCTCCGCGCCGGCGACGATCGACACGAGCCAACCGATGAACACCAGCGCGCCGAGCGACAACATGACGCCGGTCATGCGGTGCACGATTGAAAGTGAATTGGCGATTTCCCAGCGATAAATGCCGAGATGCGGCGACAACGGTCGATCACCGCGCGCCATGAATTTGCGCCCCAAAAATAACCTCGGCCACTAAACCTTGCCCTCGTCTAATCAAGACCAAGCCTCGCACAAACACGGGTACGCCGCATCCGGTTTGGCCGGCGCGCATAACGAGCCTTTGAATCCCTGAAAGCGGCGCTAGAAATCGATGCACCGGCCCTCACGTTCCCAGTCACCGTAACGAACGGGATCCGGGCCCTTGGGGCCGCCCAGTTCCCGCGGGCCCTGCTCGGCTGGTCTCGGTACAAGCGCTTTCGGGTCATCCTTTCGGTCCGTCGAAGCGACGGTCGGAGCATCGCCCTGATGAGCACTTTGTGAGCGCCGATCGTCAGCTACTGTTATTTTCGGGGTAGAACCGGATGCTGGCATGCGCGATAGTGTGCCAGAATGGTCCGGATTTTTCACCAGATGCGCAGGGCTGCGCCTTGCCGTGCACCACGCTGTAAACCGCCATGATCGCGAACACCATCGACGCAGTCAAACTCGAGCATTACTCCGTGTTGCGTATTTCCGGCGCGGACCGAGGCGAGTTCCTGCAAGGACAGCTGACCCAGGATGTGGGTGAAGTGACCCCGCAGCGAAGCGTGCTGACCGGTTGGACCAACGCCAAAGGCCGCCTGCTCGTCGTCGGCCAACTGATAAACTGGAACAATGCCTTTTATCTGCCGCTGCCCGCGGACATCGCGCCCGGCGTCGCGCAACGGCTCGGCATGTTCGTGCTGCGCGCGGACGTGGCCATCGACTTGCCCGACCTGCGCATTTCCGGTCTGAGCAGCCCAATCGACGAGGCGATCCGCATCGGCGATCTCGAACTGCCGCCAGCACCTGGCGCCTGCCGTGCCGGCGACGATGTGTGCCTCGCCCGCATGGTCGGAGACCCGGCCCGCGCATGGCTCATCGGCCCAGGGTTTATCAACAATCAGCCGGCGGAAGATTCGCCAGTCATCGATGACGGACATTGGCGACTGGCCAATATTCAGGCCGGACTTCCGGAAATTAGCGCGGGTTCAACCGAGATGTTCACGCCGCAGATGCTGAACCTCGATTTACTCAGCGCGATCAGCTTCACGAAGGGCTGTTATGTCGGTCAGGAAATCGTTGCCCGTACTCAGAATCTCGGCCGCATCAAGCGGCGTATGTATCGTTTCCGCGCCGAGTCCGGACAGGATTTCGTCCCCGGCCAGCTGCTTTTCGGCCCGGACGACATGACTGGTAAAATCGTCTCTTGTGCTCGCGACGGCGCGGCCACCGAATTACTCGCCGTCATCGCGATTAAATCAGCTGACGATGCGTGGTTCGCAGATGCGAAACGCAGTCTACCCGTCGATCGCCGCCCGTTGCCCTACTCAATATCGGCGGATAACTGAAAAATTCGGCTGATACCACGGGTTGGCTGATGGCTCAGGCTTCTTTGAGCGCCGGCACCACGTGCTCGCCGATAACGCGAATAGACTCGGCGGGGTCGTCGTACAGACAGAGCGCAACACCCGTGGCGCCCGCGTCACGCTGTTCCCTCAACTTCTCGATTTCCCGGTCGATATCGGCGATCGCGGAAGCAGCCACTCCGCGTTCAAGGATTTTGGTGATAATTTCATCGGGCATGCCCTTGATATCCGAGGATTTCCGGTAGGCGCGCACGAAAGCCGGGTAATGCTTGGCAACGATCGCAGCTTCCTCGGGGCTCACGACGTCGTTGATATAGGGTTCCCAGATGGTGCCACGGGCCATCAGGTACTTGCGAGCTTCCCGCTGGGCATCCTCGCGGCTTTCCTTGACATGCCATGCCCAGAAGTTGATGACCGGGAACGCCGCCGGCTCCCGGCCCGCTGCCTCGAGGATCGGGTCGATTATCTCCCGGGCCCAGCGTAACCGAACGGGTGTGAAGTCGCTCGTCATGATGCCGTCGGCGAAACGCGCCGCCATTTTCAGCATTTGCGGCCCACCGGCGGCGGCCATCAGCGCCGGCGGCCGCGCCTTCGCCCAGCTCGTGTCGAACCAGCTCATGGAAAACAACTCGCCTTTGTAGGACGCTGGTTTACCGGAGTTGGCGAGGCGCAGCACCTCCAGGCACTCGCGCACGGCCCGCACCATTCGCACTGGCTTTATGCCCATGGCCTCTATCGTGCCGCCGCCGCCGCCGACCGCAATATGCGCCCGTCCCTGCGAAATTTCGTTGAGGGTGAGCAGAAGATTTGCCATCTTCATCGGGTGAACTTCGAAAGGGCTGAGCGCGGTGGGGCCCATGCACAATTTTGTGGTGCGTTCAGCCAGCGGCACGAAGTTGACAAAGGGGTCGCGGCTGTCCAGATGGTTGGAAACCCACACCCCGGAGATCCCGTAGCGCTCCGCCAGCTCGCCAAGGCCCGCTACCTCGGTCGCGGAGAGGTGCGGCTGAAGTATAAGATCCACTCTCATGCTGTAATTATGTCCTAGTCGAGGCCGGTCTGCCGACCCTTCCCGCGCCGAAGCGGGCTTCTGATGTGGGTCTGCTGCGAATGTGAACGCTTTTCATCGTACGCCCAATAAAATTTCTTTCAGGTCTGCAACCGGATTCTTGCTTTTGCCCAGGCCGCGAAGCGCCTTGCTGCTCAAATGCACCATTTCCAGAGTTTCCCTTTTGTGCCATTCCTCTTCTTTACTGCCCTTTTCCGTCGGGCGTAATCGGCGGCGGCGGCGATCTTGCGGGTCGACGACCTCGGTAATGTAACCGGCTTTTATCTGCCTGGACACGTACCGTGACACATTGGTTTTCCGCAAGCCGGTTATCTCAACCAGGTCCGAAACCGTCGGGTTATAACCCGCCTTATCCAGTAGCGCGATTGTCATCACGGTCAACAATTCGCCCGTGGGCCTGCTGTCATACCGGTGAACACTCATATAAACCATGCGCCAGAATGTCGCATAGATTGAGCCGATTTCTGAATCGGTCTTTGATAGCTGGCTCATGATGTGATTTCTTGTGGATAGTGCATCTTTATTTTTCTCTCTATTTTATGACTTGGTTTCGCCCCTCGATTCCCTGAGATGCGGAAACAACAAAACGTCCCTGATCGACGGGCTATCCGTTATGAACATCACCAGTCGATCGATCCCGATCCCGAGGCCCGCCGTCGGCGGCATGCCGTATTCGAGCGCAGTCACGTAATCGGCATCATAAAACATGGCCTCTTCATCGCCCGCGGCCTTCTGCTCAGCCTGGGCCCGAAACCGGGTGGCCTGATCTTCAGGATCGTTGAGCTCCGAGAAACCGTTGGCGAGTTCCCTGCCGGCGATGAAGAGTTCGAACCGATCGGTCAGCCACGGGTCGTCATCAGACCGGCGCGCGAGCGGCGAAACTTCGGTAGGATAGCCCGTGATAAACGTCGGCTCGTCGAGATTGCCTTCGACCGTCTTCTCGAACACCTCGATTAACAGCTTGCCGGCGCCGGCTGACGCCTCGACCGACAATTCCAGTTTCTGACAGACCTCCCGCAGATATTCTGCATCGCGCAGGCGCGCCCGGTCCAGATCGGGATTAAATTTCGCCACGGCATCGGTTACCGAAAACCGCCTGAATGGTTCCGCCAGATCGTAGCTGCGTCCCTGGTAGGTGACTGCGGGGCCGTCGAGCAATGACGTTGCAAGACTGCGAATCATGTTCTCCAGCAGTTCCATCAGGTCTTCATAATCGGCAAACGCCATATAGAGCTCGAGCATCGTAAATTCGGGATTATGCTGAGTCGACACGCCTTCGTTACGGAAGCTGCGATTAATTTCATAAACGCGCTCGAACCCGCCGATGACGAGTCGCTTCAGGTAGAGTTCCGGCGCGATGCGCAGATACAGGTCGCGATCCAGCGCGTTGTGATGCGTGATGAAGGGGCGCGCAACGGCGCCACCCGGAATGGCCTGCATCATCGGTGTCTCGACCTCGAGAAAGTCCATCGCATCGAGATACGCACGCAGGAACTGGACAGTCTGGGTGCGGGTGCGAAAAACCCACCTGGATTCCTCGTTGACGATCAGATCAACATAGCGCTGCCGGTAGCGCGACTCCTGATCCCTCAGACCATGAAATTTCTCGGGCAGCGGGCGCAGGCATTTCGCCAACACCATGATTTCCGCAACTTTGACCGTGAGCTCACCGGTTTTAGTCTGGAATAAAGTGCCGCGCGCCCAGACGATATCGCCGAGATCCCAGCCCTTGAACGCTTTGTACACTTCACTCGTCACGGTGTCGCGCTCGAGAAAAATTTGAATTTGTCCTGTGCGGTCCTGCAACTGGGCGAAACTCGCCTTGCCCATGACCCGCTTGGCCATGAGCCGACCACCAATACTGACTTCGACGGCATCCGCGACGAGACTTGCGGCCGAATGATCTGCAAAATTGGCGTGCAACTGGCCCGCCATGGCCGTGCGCCGGCGATCGTTCGGAAATGCGAAGCCGCCCGCCCGCATGTCATCAAGTTTTTTCCTGCGCTCGGCGACGAGGCGATGCTCTTCGGTACTTTCCCCCCTATTCCCTGAATCGCCCATGCTGCCTAAATACCTTGTTTCAGACTCTCTTCGATAAATTGATTGAGGTCGCCATTTAAAACGGCTTCCGTGTTGCCGGTCTCGACTCCGGTGCGCAGGTCTTTGATTCGCGATTGATCCAGCACGTAAGACCTGATCTGACTGCCCCAGCCGATTTCCGATTTCGAATCCTCGACGATCTGCGCCTCTTCCCGTCGTCGTTGCTCTTCCATCTCATAAACTTTCGCACGCAACTGCTTCATTGCCGTCGCCTTGTTCTTATGTTGCGAGCGATCGTTCTGACACTGAACGACGATGCCGGTCGGCTTGTGCGTGATGCGCACAGCCGATTCGGTCCGATTCACATGCTGGCCACCTGCGCCACTGGCGCGATAAACGTCAATCCGCAAATCCGCCGGGTTAATCTCGATTTCGAGGTTATCATCGATTTCCGGCGATACGAAAACCGATGCGAACGAAGTGTGCCGTCGATTGCCGGAATCGAATGGCGACTTGCGCACGAGCCGGTGCACGCCCGTCTCCGTGCGCAACCAGCCATAGGCATAATCGCCCGTCACGCGAATTGAAGCGCTTTTAATGCCCGCCACCTCACCGGGTGAATTTTCGATAATTTCCGCTTCGAAACCATTCGCCTCGCACCACTTCAGATACATGCGTAACAGCATTTCTGCCCAGTCCTGAGCCTCTGCGCCGCCGGCTCCGGATTGGATGTCCAGAAATGCATTGGAGCTGTCGGCCTCTCGACTGAACATTCGGCGAAATTCAAGGCGCTCGACATCCGCCTCGACAGTGGCAAGGTCGGCCCGCAGGTCCTCGACGATCGCCACATCGGACTCGGTTTCGGCCAGTTCGAGGAGTTCGGACGACTCCGTCAAAACCGTGCCGATCCGTTCCAATTGCTCGATCAAAGCCTGGAGCTGAGCCCTCTCTCTGCCGAGCGACTCGGCCCGCTCCTGATTGCCCCAGACTTCCGGATCCTCGAGCTCCAAGTTAACTTCCGCCAATCGGTCCCGTTTGGCATCGAAGTCAAAGATACCCCCTGAGGGCGGCGCTGCGTTCCTGCAAATCCTTAATGCCGGCTTTTATCTGCTTCGTTTCCATTGGCAACTATCTATACAGAAAAGTCTAAAAAACTGCCGGTATCCTATTCGGATTGCATGTGTTCCACAACCAACTGCGCGACACGACGATCCCGAAACTCATTGATCTCCAGACGGTAAATCAGTCGAATCGATGAGTCGCTTGCGGGCCGAGGCAATTCAGACTGATTGAATGCAATCGCGTCAATAACGCGATTATCGCCCGGAGAACGCACCTTCAGCTTTAGATGGCATTCCTTGAGCAGATGGTATTCGACGATTTCCAATGCGTTATCGAATAACGGTTCAGGAAAACCCTGGCCCCACGGACCGCCTGCACTGAGCGCACAAGCCAGTTCGATCTGCATCTCATCGGAAGTCAACGCACCATCCGTCCAGATCACGTCCGGACGACTCAAAATTTCGCTGTAGCGGCCCACTGCCGTTGCGAAGGCCTCGCGAAACGATTCGAGGTGACGGCTGTCGAGCGTGAGACCGGCCGCCATCGCGTGGCCGCCGAACTTCTCGATCATCTCCGGATGAGCCGTGGCGACAGCATCGAGCACGTCACGAATGTGAATACCCGGGACGGAGCGTCCCGACCCTTTAAGCAGACCCGCTTCCGTTGATCGGGCAAAGGCGATGACGGGCCTTCGCGCCTGTTCTTTCATGCGCGTCGCGACCAGCCCGACGACACCCTCGTGCCACTCATCGTCGAACAGGCAATATGCATTCGCTTCGGCAGATCCTATACGCTGGCGCGCGATATCGAGGTGCCGCCCCGCATCGATTTCCATGCCGGCCTGCAAATCCCTGCGCTCACGATTCAAATCGTCCAACCGAAGCGCCAGCCGGCGCGCCTCAGCATCCGTTGCGGCCAGCAAACAATCGATGCCGAGCGACATATCGGTCAGCCGCCCCGCCGCATTCAAACGCGGCGCGATGCCAAATCCGAGGTCGCTGCTCCTGGCACTGGCGATCGTTCGGCCGGCCACGTCGAACAGCGCGCGTATTCCGGGCCGTGTTCGTCCTGCGCGCATGCGGCGGACACCCTCGGCAACGAGGATCCGGTTGTTGTAGTCCAAGGGAACCAGATCGGCAACTGTGCCGAGCGCGACGAGATCGAGCCCGTGGGTAACGATCGCGCGGCCCCGGTCGGTATCGATTACACCGCGCTCGGCGAGCACGCGGCCCAGGGCGGCGAGGACATAAAAGACCACGCCGACGCCGCACAGGTTCTTACTCGGAAAGGACTCATTCGGCAAATTCGGATTGACGATGAATTCCGCGGCGGGAATTTCCGGTCCTGGCAAGTGATGGTCGGTGACGAGGACTTCGATCCCGAGTTCGTGAGCACGTCGAACTCCGGTGATACTGGATATCCCATTGTCGACCGTCACGATAAGCGCCGGCGAAAGTCTGGCTGCCTCGTCTACGATCGCAGGCGATAAACCATAACCGAATTTGAACCGGTCAGGCACAAGATACACGACGTCCACGAAACCCATCTCGCGCAGGATGCTGACACACAGTGCGGTTGCGGTCGCACCATCGGCGTCGAAATCGCCGAGTATCAAAACGCGTTCACGGCGCGCCAGGCAATCCGCCAGACGGTTCGCCGCGGGTAGCGCGGCCTTGAGTTCACCCACCGGAATCAACTGAGACAGCGAAAGCTCGATCTCGCTCGCGGCGACCTGCCGGGACGCGTAAACCCGGCGCAGCACCGGATGCAGATTTCCAGGGATCGCCCCGAGCAACGGCTCCGGGATATCCCGCCGTTGGATGTTGCGGCCACGGGTTAAGCCCGCCAAGGTGTCACCCCGGCGGTTCTGTCGGTACCATACGGCAGGCGATGCAACTGGATCTCGAAAAAGGCGACAGCCTGATCATTCGGTCTTTCTCGGCGGGCGAAATTCGCATCAACGATCAGGTCGTGACCACTCATATCATCCTCGCGGTGGACAAAATCATCGGCGAATGGACGCCGCCGCCGATCGAAAAACTCAGCATAGCGGATTTCCGACTACCGCTGGAGCACGATCCCGAGGTCATACTGTTCGGTACGGGCCTTATCCAGCGCTTCCCGAAAGCTGAGCTGATTACCGACGTGCTGAGACGAGGCGTCGGGTTCGAGGTCATGGCCACCGGCGCAGCCTGTCGCACATTCAACGTGCTCGCATCGGAACGGCGCCGGGTCATCGCCGCGCTGCTCGTGCGCTGATCATCGACGCGGCAAATATTTGACCGGATTAACGGGCTGACCGTAGCGCCGAATTTCGAAGTGCAACAACGGCCGCTGATGGGGACCGTTGCCCATACGCGCGATACGCTGTCCGATTTCCACCCGATCGCCTTCGGCCACGATGAGCGAATCGTTGTGTCCATAGGCGCTCAGATAATCTTCGTTATGCTTGATGATCAGAAGTTGCCCGTAGCTGACCAGTCCGCTGCCTGAATAGACGACCACGCCACCCGCGGCCGCGCGCACGGCCTGCCCCCAGCGACCCGCGATCTGGATACCCGACTGGGTTTTAGCGGTTGCGCCGTAGGCCGCGACGACCGTGCCGTCAGTCGGCCATTGCCAGGCGGCGACGGGTTTCGGCTGGCTGGAGCCCGCGCTCGATGCAGAGCGACGAGCGGCCGACGCAGAGACGGCGCCCGATCGCTGACCCGCACCCGCGGGCCCGGTCATTTTTAGTTTCTGTCCGGGAAGAATGACCGAGCCGTCGCCGAGTTTATTCCAGGTGATAAGGTCCCGCTGATCGATGCGATAATCGAACGCGATCGAGTAGAGCGTATCGCCGGGTCGCACCACATAGTATTCGGGCGTCCACCGTAAGGCGCCGCTGCAGCCGACGATAACGAGACACAGCAGCATCACTAGACGATGGCTCAGTGTCGAAAACCTGCCGTGCATTCGAACTCGCGCCTGCCTAGTTGCGCAGAATGAAATACGCAACTATGCAAAGCGCGACGACCAACCAGCCGAGAACATCGACATAGCGGCGCAGATTTCTTTCAAACGGCTCGCCGCCCCAATATATCAGAGCAGCCAGGAGGTAGAACCGCGCCCCCCGGCCAACGATCGACGCGGCCACGAACGGCAAAAAAATCATGGACATCGCGCCCGCGGCAATCGTAAACACTTTATAAGGAATGGGTGAAAAGCCGGCGATAAAAATGGCCAAGAATCCCCACTCAAGGAACCAGTCCTGGGCCCGGCGAAATTCTTCCAGGTACCCCAGCCTTTCGATCAGGGGCATCACGGTGTCAATTGCAATCGCGCCGATCGCGAATCCCGCGATGCCGCCGCAAACGGACGCAATCGTCGTTAACCCTGCCAGATACCATGCTTTGGATCGCTGCACGAGCACCATTGGCGCCAGCATGACATCGGGCGGAATCGGAAAAAACGAAGACTCTGAAAAGCTGAGCGCCGCAAGATAACGGGAAGCGTGCGGATGCCGGGACCAAATTAAAACGCGATCGTACAAGCGCGAAAATATGCGCGTCACCCGGTGCCCTCCACCAACGGCACGAAGGACACGGCGCAGAGATTTTCGCGCTCGAAACCGGATCGAGTGCGCGTGATGCGGATCAGCTCCTGACGACCCGGCGGACCGACGGGAATAATGAGCCGGCCGCCCATGGCGAGCTGTTCGGACAATGCATCTGGAATGCCGGCCGGTGCGGCCGCAACGAGTATGCCGTCGAATGGCGCTTGACCCGGCCAGCCCTTCATCCCGTCCCCATGACGGAAACGCACATTATTCAGACCGAGTTCGGCCAACCGAAGGCGGGCCGTCTGCACGAGACCGCGGATCCGCTCAATGGTGAAGATCTGCCCGACGAGCGGCGCCAGTATGGCCGTCTGATACCCGCAGCCAGTACCGATCTCGAGCACCTTGTCGAGGCGCCGGACTTTTCCGTCATCGCCGACGAGCGCCTGGCTCATGAGTGCGACGATATAGGGTTGCGAGATCGTCTGCCCGTGCCCTATCGGCAGTGCGCTGTCTTCGTAAGCGCGACTCTCGAGCGCCTCATCAACGAAAATATGCCGCGGCACGGATCGAATGCGATCCAGAATCGCCGGATTGCTGATACCGTGTTCTGCCAGCCGGGTGACCAACCGCTCGCGCGTGCGCGCGGACGTCATGCCGATGCCCTGCATTTTTCTCCGGTTCTCGTTCATTGGGGTAACCATGCCGCCAGTCCCTCGACCCCGGCATGCCGGGTGAGATCGAAGTGCAATGGCGTCACGGATACGTAGCCGTTTTCCACCGCATGAAAATCGGTCCCGGGCCCTGCATCCTGACCGGTGCCGGCCGGGCCAATCCAGTACAGTAGCCGACCCTTGGGGTCGTGCGACTCTATCATTGGCTCCGCGCGATGGCGATAGCCAAGCCGCGTCGCCTGAAATCCGCGTAACTCGGCCCACGGCAAATCGGGCACGTTGATATTCAAAGTCGTATCGCCCGGCAGCGGCGATTTGTCCAACCGTTCGAGCAACACGCAGATCGCCTGACCGGCCGTATCAAAATGGCGGGGATTTTCGCCGACGAGCGACACGGCTATCGCGGGCAACCCCAAGAATCGGCCTTCCGCAGCGGCCGCGACAGTGCCCGAGTAGAGCACGTCATCCCCGAGATTGGCACCGTGGTTAATGCCGGCGATGACCATGTCGGGATCCTCTTCGAGTAACCCGGTCAGCGCCAGATGGACGCAATCGGTTGGTGTGCCGTTGACACAGTACATGCCGTCCCGGGTCAGATCGACACGCAATGGTACGTCCAGCGTCAGTGAATGGCTGGCGCCGCTCTGATTGCGGTCCGGCGCAACAATGACGATCTCGGCCATACCCGCAAGCGAAACGGCCAGCGTCGCCAGTCCATCGGCCTGGTAGCCGTCGTCATTACTAAGCAGTATCCTCAATTGAAACCTTGGGTCGCGATAATGGGCGGGAAAAAGGATAAACATAGCAACTCGGACGAGGCCGCGCTATTTCGCGAGTCCATCGGCGAAATCAGGCCCGTTGCCAGCCGCAGGCGCCGGCTCGAGACGCCGGCACCAAAACCACAGGCCCGTTTTTCGCGCGCCGACAACCAGGCCGCGCTGTCGGAGTCGATGGAGGCAGGCCCCGATCCGGCCGACATGGAGACCGGTGAAGAACTCCTTTTCCATGGGCCCAACGTCAATCGGAAAATCATCCGACAGTTACGCCGCGGCAATTACGCCATTCAGGAAGAAATTGACCTGCACGGCCTGACGGCAGACGAGGCCCATGCCGAGTTGCATGCTTTCATCAAGGCGGCCTGCGCGGCCGGGTTCAAATGCGTGCGTGTCGTGCACGGCAAAGGTCACGGCTCCGGGTCAAAAGGACCGGTTCTGAAAGCCGGCGTCAATCGCTGGCTGACACGCTGGGAGGAAGTCGCCGCATTCTGCTCGGCGCAGCCGCGCGACGGCGGCACAGGGGCGGTCTACGTGCTGCTCAAACACTGAATCTATAGATATAAAACTAATTAAAACAATATACTATAGTATGTTACTTATAAATTAGCTTAACTTTTTTTCAAGCTGTCGACGAGCTGCTGCATGGCCCCCTGGGTCTCCGGACTGAACCAGTCCTCGGTAACGGCTTCGACGTCACGCACACCCTGCAGAGCGTCGATCAGTCTCGCCTTGCTCGCCAACCGGGTCCGGTTCATCGCGATCGGCGGCAACGCCAGCAACGCATTCAACCATTCGAGTGACCGGCCGGTCAGATCAGCGGGCGCGACGAGTTCGTCAACGAAGCCGATACGAATGGCCTGCTCCATGTCGATAAGCCGGCCGGCCATGCCGAGTTGCCGCGCGAGCCGCGCGCCGACGAGGTCCTCGAAAATCAGCTGAATCGCAGCCGGCAATGGCAACCCGACCTGGACTTCGTTGAACCCGATCTTGAACGGACCCTCGACCGCAATACGATAATCGCAGTGCGTGGCCAGGACGGCCCCGCCCGCCGGGCTATGCCCGGCCAGCGCGGCGACGACCGGCACCGGACTGGTCACGAGCGTCTCGCTGAATCGAAATAACAGCGTCCAGAACGCATGAATGGCCGGCCGGTCCTGCCCGAGCAATTCGGGCACGTCGATGCCGGCGCAAAACATGCCCTCCTGTCCAGACAGAATGATGCCCCGGGCACCATCGTCGAGGGCCGCGGCGAAACCGTCCAGCAGCGTTTCCAGCAACGCGTGATTGAGCGCGTTCGCGGGCGGCCGGTTCATTTTCAATTCGGCGATGTCGCCGTGCGCGATGGTGTCCAACATGGTTGCCGCCGATGCCAAGCGTACCGAGATCAATCGGCCCGATCGACACCGCCAGCGAGTCCGGAATCGCCAAACATATAGAAACTCTCCTCGGGCTCAATCAGGCCAAGATCCGCCCGCGCGCGCTCCTCCACTGCCGCGAAGCCGCCCTTGAGATCCACGACCTCGGCATCGAGGCGCTGATTGCGGCGCGCCAACTCTTCGTTTTCATGACGCTGTAACACAACTTGGCTGCGCAACCGGCTCATCTCGCCGAAGCCGTCCTCGGACACCCACAGGCGAACCTGAAGTAAAAGGAGCAAACCCAGCAGCACACCGAAAAAAGCTTTGACAGTTGCGGGCTTCATTGCGGACTTACGAAGCGATCGGGAACGCCTCGGCCCCGGCGTAGCGTGCGTCGCCGCCAAGCAATTCCTCGATGCGCAGCAGCTGATTGTATTTGGCCATGCGATCAGACCGGCACAGCGAGCCGGTCTTAATCTGCGTCGCCCGCGTACCGACCGCGATATCGGCGATGGTCGCGTCCGAGGTCTCGCCCGAGCGGTGCGACACGACCGCGGCATAATCAGCGCTGACAGCCATTTCGATTGCTGCCAGCGTTTCGGTCAGCGTGCCGATCTGATTCGGCTTGATCAAAATCGCGTTCGCAACATGCGCCTCGATGCCACGCGCCAGGATTTCGGTATTCGTCACGAACAGGTCGTCACCGACCAGCTGCACGCGAGATCCGAGCGCCTCGGTCAGTAAACTCCAGCCATCCCAGTCGTCCTCGTCCATGCCGTCCTCGATGCTAATGATCGGATAGGCCTCGAAAAGCCCGCTCAGATATTCTGTAAACCCGACCGCGTCGAAACTCTTGCCCTCCGACGCGAGTGTGTAGCGGCCATCCGCATAAAACTCCGAACTCGCGACATCCAGCCCCAGATAAATATCGTGTCCGGCCCGGAAACCGGCCTTTTCGATCGCCACCAGGATTATCTCGAGCGCCGCCGCATTCGACGGCAGGTCCGGTGCGAAGCCGCCTTCATCGCCGACCGCAGTATTCAGGCCCTGCCCCTGCAGGACCGACTTCAGGGCATGGAACACCTCGGCGCCATAGCGCAGTGCCTCGGCAAATGACGGTGCACCGACTGGCAAAATCATGAATTCCTGGATATCCACACTGTTGTCCGCGTGCGCGCCACCGTTGATGATATTCATGAGCGGCACCGGTAAGAGCGTCGCATCACCGTTCAGCGCGCGAAACAGCGGCAGTTGCTTTTCGGCCGCAGCGGCATGCGCGAGCGCGAGCGACACCGACAAAGTCGCGTTCGCGCCGAGCCGACTCTTGTTCGGCGTGCCATCCAACGCTTTGAGTCGATTATCAAAGTCGGCCTGCGCGAGGCCATCTGCGCCGAGCAACGTGTCCCTGATTTCGCCGTTCACATTGCCAACAGCCGTCAGCACACCCTTGCCCCCATAGCGGCTGGCATCCCCGTCACGCAGCTCGACGGCCTCGCGTGAACCCGTCGAGGCGCCGGACGGTACCGCCGCGCGCCCGAACGCTCCGCTCTCGAGCCGAATATCGGCTTCGACGGTCGGATTCCCGCGGGAATCGATGATCTCCCGAGCGTGAATTTCAACAATCTTACTCACCGGTAACCCCTTCTTTAATGGTTAAGGTACGGCGTTTCGGCGGGTTCCGTTGCTTTGACCACCGCGTCCAGTTCGATCAAGGTCGTCAGCAGGTCCTCCATGTGATCGAGTGGCCATGCGTTCGGTCCGTCACTGAGGGCCGCATCGGGGTTCGGATGCGTCTCCATAAACACACCAGCCACGCCGGCCGCTACGGCCGCGCGCGCCAGGACCGGCACGAATTCGCGCTGTCCGCCCGATGTCGTGCCCTTGCCACCGGGCAACTGGACCGAATGCGTGGCATCGAAGACGACCGGACAACCCGTGTTGCGCATGATCGCGAGCGAACGCATATCGGCCACCAGGTTGTTATAGCCGAACGAGAAACCGCGCTCGCAGACCATGATGGCGTCGTTGCCCGCACTGCGCGCCTTCTCGACGACGTTTTGCATTTCCCAGGGCGAAAGATACTGACCCTTTTTGATGTTGACGGGCCGCCCCTGGGCCGCCACATTGACGATAAAGTTCGTCTGCCGGCACAGGAAAGCCGGTGTTTGCAATACATCGACGACGCTCGCGACTTCGTCGAGCGGGGTGTCCTCGTGCACGTCGGTCAGCACGTGCAGACCCAGCTGCGCCTTGACCTCGGCGAGTATGCGCAGCCCCTCGGCCTGCCCCAGCCCCCGGTAACTACTGACCGAGGATCGATTAGCTTTATCAAAAGAAGCTTTAAAAATCAGTTTGATATCGAGTTTTTCTGTAATTTCCTTGAGCTTTGCCGCGATCTCAATCGTCAGTGCCTCGTCTTCAACGACACAGGGGCCGGCAATCAGGAACAGACGCTGATCCATCCCGACCTCGAAGTCGAGCAGTCTCATGCGCCCGCTGCAGCCGGTAACTCCTGTGACCGATTTTGTCGGGCTGCCGCAATAAACCCGGTGAACAACAAATGGCCGTCACGCGGACTCGAGGTGAATTCGGGGTGAAACTGACAAGCGACGAACCACGGGTGATCCGGCAATTCCACCATCTCGACCAGGCCGTCGATCGAAAATCCCGAAAACACGAGGCCTGCCTCCCGCAACCGTTCGAGGTAGGTATTGTTGAACTCATAGCGGTGTCGATGCCGTTCATGAATGATCTCACTGCCATAAGATCTGGCCGCCAGGCTCCCGGGTTCCAGCCGACATTCCTGAGCGCCGAGACGCATCGAACCGCCGAGATGCGATTCCTCGTCGCGTTCCTGACTCGTGCCGTCCAGATCTTTCCATTCCGTAATCAGGGCAATGACCGGGTGGGGCGTGGCCTTATCGAACTCGGTGCTATGCGCGTTCTCGAGTCCGGCCACCTCGCGCGCAAAATCGATGACCGCCACCTGCAACCCCAGGCAGATGCCGAGATACGGCACACGATTCTCGCGCGCATAGCGGACGGTCTTGATTTTGCCTTCGACGCCACGGTCCCCGAACCCGCCCGGCACCAGAATGGCATCGACGTCATCCAGACAGGCCGTACCTTCGTCTTCGATCTGCTGCGACTCGATATATCGAATTTCAACGCCGGTGCGAGTCTGCAGGCCTGCGTGCAGAAGCGCCTCGCTGAGCGATTTATAAGCGTCGCGTAAATCGACATATTTGCCGACGAGCGCTACGATGACCTTGCCCTGCGTTTTCTTTTTCGCATCGACGACCGCTTCCCATTCGCTCAGATCGGCTTTCGGCACGTCAAGCCCGAATTGCTGTACGACGATTTCATCGATGCCCTGATCTCGGAACACCATCGGCAGACGGTAAATGTCATCGACATCCTGAGCCGATATAACGGCGTGTTCCGGCACATTGGTGAACAGGGCGATCTTGCGCCGCTGCTCATCCGGCAGGGGCTTTTCGGAGCGGCAGACCAGCACATCGGGCTGAATGCCAATCGAGCGCAATTCCTTGACGGAATGCTGGGTCGGCTTGGTTTTGATCTCGGCCGAGGTCGCGATATAGGGCACGAGGGTCAGGTGGACATAGACCACATGACTGCTACCGAGCTCCACGCCGATCTGGCGGATGGCCTCTAGGAACGGCAGCGATTCGATATCGCCGACCGTCCCGCCGATCTCGACGATGCAGACGTCCGCATCGCCCGCGCCCAGCGCAACGCCGCGCTTGATTTCATCGGTGATGTGCGGAATGACCTGGACCGTGGCACCGAGATAATCGCCGCGCCGTTCTTTCGCGATCACGCTGCCATAAATGCGCCCGGTCGTGAAATTGCTGTTGCGTCCCGTGGTCGTGCGAATAAAGCGTTCATAGTGCCCAAGGTCGAGATCGGTCTCCGTGCCGTCGGCCGTCACGAAAACTTCACCATGCTGAAACGGACTCATGGTCCCCGGATCCACATTCAAATAGGGGTCCAGTTTCATCATGCTGATCTTCAGACCGCGCGCCTCGAGGATCGCGCCGAGGGATGCGGACGTTATCCCCTTCCCCAAAGAAGAAACCACGCCCCCGGTAACAAAAACGAATCGAGGCATCGAATACCTGTCGCCCTACGCAGAAATAGGAAGTATGCACACGGTGTTCCACGCTACCAGATCGACCTGCAGTCCACAACGGACGACACGCTGAATACACTGTCTCACAGGGTATTGGCGTGGTTTTCCCAGACGATTCTGTAGCCGGCTTCGCCGGGCCGCGCCATCGCGTCCGCGGCGATCCAGAGGTCGCCAACGGCCAGCAGGTGATCCGGGCCATCACCATGACCGTCGGCGTGGCCCTCGCGACTATAGAGCAGCGGCACATGGCAACGCATCCAGGGCACGATGCCCCGCTCCTGGAAAAGTTTCTTCAGGGACTTGTGCTGTTTTTGATTGGCTCGCCGAATGCGTTCACCGCCATGCCGAAAACGCACCCGAATACCGGCGGCGGCGGACGGAAGTGCGATACCGCCCGCGCGTTCTTTGATCAGGCGCATCCGGCCGCGGATAGGACCCATGTCGATGGCGCCGGTGCCATCCCAGGCGTACTGATCCGGCAGCGAGACGGTTGCCAAATCAGGATCGAAATCCAGAAAGTACAGGCGATCGCGATAACGTTGCAGGCTCACATGACCCCAGCGCAACGTCGGGCGGCCATCGCGACGCGCGGACAGGAGTTGTTCGAGACCGGTCCTGAGCTGGGCCTCGCTCGGTGCGGGCAGGCCGTGAACCTTCAGGATATACCTGATCACATTGCGTTGGCGCACAGACTCGAGGCGCCGCAAGCCCACCAGCTCGAGGGCATGATCGTGCTGCAAATTCCGGCAATCGGCTTCGGCCAGCACGTCGAGCAGCCCGGCCGTTTCCGTACTCAAACGGGCCGCACGACTGATGGTCCTGCCCATGCCCGGCCACCGATCGCGAAGCAAGGGCAGCACCGCATGCCGCAGGTAATTGCGGTCAAAGGACAGGTCATCATTCGTCGGGTCATCGATCCAGGCAAAGCCGGCTTCCCGCGCGGCATCGGCGAGTTGTTCGCGACTCAACTCGAGCAGCGGTCTGATCAGCCACCCCGATCCGAACCGCGACTCTGTGGCGATGCCGGCCAAACCGCGTGCGCCAGCGCCGCGCAGCAGGCGCAACAAAATGGTCTCGGCCTGATCATCCTGATGATGGGCAGTCAGAAGATATTCGTCCTCGCCGATGCTGCGCTCGAAAGCGGCATAACGCGCGTCCCGCGCGGCTGCCTCGGGACCACCGTTATGCCCGGGATCGACACTCACCGTTGCGATCTGCAGCGGCACGTCGAGATCGCGACACAGTCGTTCACAATGCCTCGTCCATGCATCGGCTTCCGAGTGCAGACCGTGATTCACGTGGATTGCACGCACCGAGACACCGACACCATCGGCCCGCAAGGCGCACATGCCATGCAACAGTACAGATGAATCCAAGCCGCCGCTCAGCGCGACGCACCAGCGGGATGGCGCCGCAAGATACGCCTCCAGCCGACATCGCAGAGCTTGGGAAACCAGAGACATGTCGTGAACCCCCACCTGGCCAGGCGCGCGATCAGGCCTCCTTAAATTTGCCGAGCGATTGGAATCGGTTCGCGCGCTGCCGGAGCAGTTCGTGAGTGTCCAACGCTTCGAGATCACGCAAATGCGAGATCAATGCGTTCTGCAACGACTGCACCATCGCTTCGGGATCCCGATGAGCGCTGCCGAGCGGCTCGGGCAGCACCTCATCGATGAGACCAAACCCGGCGAGTCGATCGGCCGTAATGCCCATCGCTTCAGCCGCATCGGGCGCCTTGTCGGCGCTCTTCCAGAGAATGCTCGCGCAGCCTTCAGGGGAAATCACTGAATAAACACTGTACTCGAGCATGATCACGCGATCGGCGACGCCAATCGCGAGTGCGCCTCCGGATCCACCTTCGCCAATCACGGCGCTGATGATCGGGACCCGCAACCGGGCCATAGCAAACAAGTTACGCGCAATCGCATCGCTTTGGCCGCGTTCCTCGGCGCCGATGCCGGGATAAGCCCCGGGCGTGTCAATCAGCGTCACGATGGGCAGGCCGAATTTTTCAGCCATGCGCATTAAACGCAGTGCCTTTCGATAACCCTCGGGTTTGGCCATCCCATAGTTACGCTGTACCCGCGATTTCGTGTTGCGGCCTTTCTGGTTACCGATAAACATGACCGGTTTGCCATCGAGGCGCCCGAGCCCGCCGACGATCGCCGCATCGTCGGCATACATGCGATCACCATGCAGTTCTTGAAAATCCGGGCTCATGGCCTCGATATAGTCCAGCGTATATGGGCGCAGCGGATGCCGCGCCAGCCGCGCGATCTGCCATGCGGTGAGGTCGGCGAAAATCGAGCGCGTCAGGGACTCGCTTTTGGCTTTGAGGCGCGCGATCTCATCACTGATATTGATCTCGGCATCATCACCGACGAATCGCAGTTCATCGATTTTTGCTTCGAGTTCGGCGATCGGCTGCTCAAAATCCAGAAATTTCAGGTCCATAGCCCGGAACCCTAAACCCTGTCGCCCAATCGATCAATTATTTCGGCGATCACAATTCCGTGATCAGTGGCCCCGTCCCGGGACCGGTGCATGGTAGACAAAGCGAAAGTCGTCCAGACCCACGATTTCCGACAATTGTTCACGCAACTCCCGGCTCGGCCGCACCGACCAGTCGGATCCGAATCGCACCCGGGCCTGAGCATCATCGCTAGCATAAAACACGCTGATATCGCAGGAGCCGGGCCGGAAAGGTTCGAGCAAATTCTTCAGACGGTTCGCGTCCAGTTTCCCGTGCACGTCTTCGCACCAGCGAATGATGAGGTCCGGGGACTTTGATTCGATGACGCGATCGATGTCGGCGACGTCTTTCGCCGTCAGACGCCAGCCATCGATGAAATCGTCGAATTTCAAACTACCAGAAATCACGACGATGGCGTGTGTCGTCAACAAGTGCCGAAAGCGTTCATAGGCCTCCTGGAATAAACTCACCTCAAGACGCCCCTCGCCATCATCGAGTTCGAGCGTTACTCGACCACCGCGCTTGCGCAGTCCGGTCACGAGCCCAGCCACGACGATGTCACGACCGTTGTTCCACGGTCTGTTATTGCCGTTCTTTTTCGGTTGCGAACGGATCAGGCTCGCGATCGCGCCAGACGAAATAAATGGGACGTCGGCACGGTACTGATCGAACGGATGGCCGCTCATGTAAAGACCGAGGCTTTCGCGTTCGGCCTCGAGCAGTTGCCGGAAACTCCAGTCGGGTCTGTCGATGGCTTGAGCAGAATCAACCTCCGGCGCGCCATCCAGTGAAAACATATCTTCCTGTCCCGCATCACGCGCACGTGCAGCCTGATCGGCCCGATTCAAGGCCGTCGTGAGCATTGCGAGCAAACTGGGCCGATTGGCCCCGAATCCATCCATGGCCCCGGATTTGATCAGCGCCTCGATCGCGCGGCGACCGACTTTCGGCGTGGCCAAACGCTGACAGAAATCATCGAGACTCGTGTATGCGCCTACACGACGCGCCGCCTGAATCTCCTCGGCCGCGTTCTTGCCCAAGCCCTTGACAGCACCGAGCCCGTAACGAATCGCGCGGTCGCCCCTGATCTGAAACTTATAGCCCGAATCGTTGATCTCGGGCGGCATCAGTTCGAGGCCATGTGCCTCGCAATCCCGCTTGAGAATCACAAGCTTGTCCGTGTCATCCATCTCGGAAGTCAGAACCGCGGCCATGAATGCGGCCGGATATTGGGCCTTGAGCCACGCCGTCTGATAGGAAAGCAACGCATATGCCGCCGAATGGGATTTATTAAATCCGTAGCCGGCGAACTTTTCGATGAGATCGAAAATGCGGGATGCGACTCCGCGTGCAACGCCTCGCGCGGCAGCGCCGTCGACGAATTTGGACCGCTGGCTGGCCATTTCCTCGGGCTTTTTCTTGCCCATGGCCCGGCGCAGGATGTCGGCTTCGCCGAGCGTATAACCCGAGAGCGTTTGCGCGATCTGCATGACCTGTTCCTGATACAGGATCACCCCGTAGGTGCCGGCCAGTACAGGTTCGAGGTCCGGATGAAAATAATCGATTGGTACATCGTCGTTGCCGTTTTTGCGATTGATGAAATCGTCGACCATGCCCGATTGCAGCGGTCCGGGACGAAACAGCGCGACGAGTGCCACGATGTCGTCGAAGTGACTCGGCTTGAGTCGTTTGACGAGGTCCCGCATGCCCCGCGATTCGAGTTGAAATATCGCGGTCGTCCGGCAAGCCTGCAAGAGCTGAAAAACACTCGCAGCTTCCATTGGAATGGTCCGGATGTCGATGGGGTCTTCATCCTCACCGCGGCACTCCGCGTTTATCGTCTTAACGGCCTGGTCGATGATGGTTAGCGTGCGCAACCCGAGGAAATCAAACTTCACGAGTCCGGCGGCCTCGACATCATCCTTATCGAATTGGGTAATCGCGGCCTTCTCGCCTTCGACCCGAAATAACGGCGTGAAATCAGTGATTTTCGTCGGCGCGATCACGACGCCGCCGGCGTGCTTGCCCGCGTTCCGCGTAAGTCCTTCGAGCCGACGCGCGAGATCGATGGTCGCGCGAACCTCTTCATCACTGTCATAAAGCGCCTTGAGTTCCGCCTCCTGATCCAGTGCTTTTTCCAGCGTAATACCGACCTCAAATGGAATCAGTTTGGCAATGCGATCGACAAATCCATACGGGTGTCCGAGTATCCGGCCCACATCGCGCACGACGGCTTTGGCCGCCATCGTGCCGTACGTGATGATCTGGGATACGCGATCGCGCCCATAGCGCTCACCGACATAGTCAATGACACGATCTCGGCCTTCCATGCAAAAATCGATGTCGAAATCCGGCATCGAAACGCGTTCGGGATTCAGGAAACGCTCGAACAGCAAATCGTGTTCGAGGGGGTCGAGGTCCGTGATCTCCAGTACCCAGGCCACGAGTGAGCCCGCGCCGGAACCGCGGCCGGGTCCGACCGGTATGTCGTTGGCTTTGGCCCAGCGAATAAAATCCGCGACGATCAGAAAATAGCCCGCAAAACCCATGCCGCAAATCACGTTCAACTCGTGCTTCAGCCGGTCGACATACGCCACCGGAAGATCGGCGCCGGCATCGGCCTGGAGTCGCGCGGTGAGACCCTGGCGTGCCTCCTGCGCAAGAAACTCATCTGCCGTCATGCCGGCCGGTACCTCATAAAGCGGCAAGTGTGTTTCGCCGAGAGACAGGACAAGGTTGCAACGCTTGGCGATCTCGACGGAATTCTCGAGGGCCTCGGGGATGTCCGCAAATAAATCGGCCATTTCCTGTTCGGACCGCAGGTATTGCTGAGGACTGTATTCGCGTGGCCTGCCCCGGTCATCGAGTACGCGCCCCTGCTGAATGCAGACCCGTGCCTCGTGCACTTCGAAGTCTTCCCGGCTCAGAAAACGCACGTCGTTGGTGGCGACGACCGGACAAGCCGTCGTCTCCGCAAGGCGCACTGCCCGCTGAATATATTCTTCTTCCCGGGGCCGCCCCGTACGCTGCAACTCGATGAAAAAATCGCCGCCGAACAATTCACGCAAGTGCTCAGCCGCCCGTTGGGCCTCCAGCACACGGCCGGCCAGGAGATGCCGTCCGACCGCGCCTTCACGCCCGCCCGACAGGGCCATCAGGCCCGCAACAGCGAGCGGATCCAGCCATTCGGCCGCGATAACCGGCACGCCGGATTCCAGACCGTCCATATAGGCCCGGGTCAGCAGCCGAGACAGGTTTTGATAGCCGCCGATATCCCGACACAAGAGAATCAGGCGCGTGGGGGTGCCCTCGTCGCCGGCGCTCAGCAACCAGACGTCGGCGCCGATCACAGGCTTCAATCCCGCGCGCAGCGCCGCGCGGTAAAACTTGATCATCGCGAACAGATTGCCCTGATCCGTCATCGCGACGGCCGGCATGCGGGCCGCGACGACGGCCTCCATGAGGCCGTTGATACGCACAACGCTGTCGACCAGCGAAAACTCTGTATGCAAATGCAGGTGAACGAACCCGGGACTCATGCAGTCAGGCCATGCTTACTCATCGCGAGCCGGACCGGTCGAAAACTCCGACGATGGGCCGGACAGGGGCCGTATCGCATCAGCGCGTCACGATGCGCTGCGGTCGGATAGCCTTTATGGGTGGCAAATCCGTATTGAGGAAAATCCTGATCAAGGGCCTTCATAATGTCGTCGCGATGCACCTTTGCAAGAATAGATGCGGCTGATATCGCACCGCAAAGACGATCACCGCCGACAACCGTTTCCATGACGCCATTATAGTCGACCAATACGGGTGCACGATTACCATCGATACGCAGTCGCTCGGGCACGCAGCGTAACGCCTCGACCGCGCGCCGCATCGCCAACATCGTGGCCTGCAGAATATTCAGTGAATCGATTTCGTCGACATCGGCCACGCCGAGCGACCACGCCATCGCCTCCTGCCGAATATCTCCCGCCAGCCGCGTACGGCGCACGGCCGTGAGTTGCTTGGAATCCCTGACTCCTTCGATATGCTGCCCCGGAAACAACACGACGGCGGAGGCCACGACGGGCCCGGCCAATGGACCGCGACCGGCCTCGTCTATGCCGCCAACTCCGGGCACCAGATCATGCGCCCTCGTCCGCATATCCCCCCACCTCAAGCACCGCCTCGGCCGCCCGAGCACTGGCCGAACATCTTAATCGATCATGCAACGCGGCGAAGGCCTGCGCCTGTTCATCGCAACGCTCAGGCGAGTGCAGCAAACCGAGGATTTCGGCGCCCATGGCTTCGGCCGTGGCATCGCCCTGGATCAGTTCCGGAATCAGTGTCCTGCCGGCCAGCAGGTTCGGCAGCGAAAAATGCTCCAGCCGAACGAGCCGGAACAACCGCGCGACCCAGTAAGTCAACGGCGCCATCCGATAGGCCATGACCATCGGGCGACGTGCCAGCATCGCTTCGAGCGTCGCTGTCCCGGAAGCGACCAGCACCACGTCGGACACCGCAATGACATCGCGCGCACGCCCGTCAAAAACCGTTACCTCACAGTCGGGTGCGAATTCCTGCAGATGCGACTCGAACAAGGCCCGCAGCCGCGAATCCACGGCGGGCGACACGAAGCTGATCCCGCTGACCCGCTCGGTGAGCCAAGCCGCAGCGGCGGCAAAAACCGGGCCCAAGCGCGCGACTTCGCCCTCGCGGCTGCCGGGCAGCAATGCGACGACCGATTCTCCGCCGACGCCGAGCGCGGCCCGGGCCGCTGAACGATCATCGGAACCCGTGATCTCGTCCGCGAGCGGATGGCCGACGAATTGCCCGGCCACGCCGTGCCGTTCGAGAAATGAGGCCTCGAAAGGCAATAAGCACAGGACGCGGTCACAGGCCTTCCGGAGAATATTGACGCGACTCTGTCGCCAAGCCCAGACTGACGGACACACGTAATGAACCGTCGGAATCCCATTGCGCCGCGCAATGCGTTCGATACCGAGATTGAAATCGGGCGCGTCGATGCCAACCAATACATCAGGCGGATCCGCCAACAGACGCTTGACGATGTCGCGCCGCAGCCTGAGCAACCGCGGCAGATGACGCAGAACTTCAAAAAGCCCCATTACGGCGAGATCGCTGCAATCGAACCAGGCCCGGCAACCGGCCGACCGCATGCCGTCGCCGGCGACCCCTGCGAACTCGAGATCTGGATATTTCTTGCGGGCTGCCCGAATCAGGCTGGCACCGAGCTGGTCACCCGATGCCTCTCCGGCAATGATGACGACACGCGGCATCGCTGATCGGACGAACGCCTAGCGAATCACGCCGCGTTCGGAGTGCTCGAGAAACTCGACCAGTATGCCGAGTTCCGGCTGCTCCGGGGCGAGCTCGCTGAGCCGTGCGGCCGCTTCGGCCGCACGCAGATTGGATCGGTAGAGTATTCGGTAGGCTTCCTTGAGGTTCTTGATATTATCCTTTGAAAAGTCTCGTCTTCTCAGGCCCTCTGAATTGATGCCGCGGGGCGCGGGCGGTTGCCCAAACACCAGAATATAGGGTGGTACATCAAGGTTGATGCCCGCGTATGCGCCGAGAAAACTGTGTGCCCCGATGCGGCAAAACTGATGCACGCACGCAAACGCGCTGCACATCGCATAATCGCCCAGGCGAACGTGTCCACCCAGCGTCGCGCCGTTCGCCATGACGATGTGATCGCCGAGTTGGCAATCGTGCGCGACATGCGTATACGCCATGAGCCAGTTATCGCTACCGATCCGCGTGACCCCCTCGTCCTGTATCGTACCGCGGTTGATCGTGCAGTACTCGCGGAAGGTATTGTCGGAACCGATTTCCAGGCGCGTCGATTCACCCGCGAATTTCTTATCCTGCGGGTCGTCGCCGATGGAAGCGAACGGGTAGATATGATTGTTCACACCAAGCGTGGTCGGCCCTTTAATATTGGTATGGGCACCGATGGTGCAACCCGGGCCGATCTGCACGCCGGGCCCGATCACGGCATAGGGGCCCACCTGGACGTCGTCGGCCAATTCGGCGCCGGGATCGATGATGGAGGTTGAATGAATAGCGTCTTTAGCGCTCATTCTTCACCCTGCTTTGCATCGAGAATCTTTTCCAACTTGCGCAGCCGGCGGGCCATCTCATCGAGATGCCGGTAGCGGGCCACATTCTTGCGCCAACGGCTCGCTTCATCGGCGGTCGCCGCCACACCACCGTACAGCCCGGGCTTCTTGATCGAATTCATCACGGCGGTCCCGGCCATGATGACAACGTCATCGACGATATTGATATGTCCTGCGAAACCCGTGTGGCCGCCAATGATGCAGCGCGCCCCGATGGTCGTGCTGCCCGAGACCCCGACGAGTGCAGCGATTGCCGTGTGAGCTCCAATCGAAACATTGTGCGCAATCTGAATATGGTTATCGAGCTTTACCCCTTCGCCGATAACCGTATCGTCGATCGCGCCGCGATCAATCGTCGTATTGGCCCCAACCTCGACATCGTCCCCGATTACGACGCTGCCGACTTGCGGAACCTTGACCCAGGCGTTTGATTCATCTTTCGCGATGCCGAATCCATCCGAACCGATCACGACGCCACCGTGAAAAATGCAGCGTCTGCCTATCCGCACGTTCGGGTAAATGATGACCCCGGCCGTGACCCGTGTATCGTCGCCCAGACACGCGCCCGTTCCAATAACCGAGTTGGATCCAATGTAAACGCGCTCTCCGACGACGACGTCGGCCTCAACGACGGCCCCGGCCGCAACCTCGCAGGAGCCCGGAATATTGGCCCCAGGCGCCACCGTAGCCGCCGGGTGAATTCCCGGTAATAGCGCAGCGGCGGGATGCAATTCGGCCGCGATATGGGCATACACGACGTACGGATTCGGTGTAACGAGCGCCGCTGTCTTACAAGCATCGAGATCCGCGGGCGCGAGGATTACGCCACCGGCGCGAGTCGTCTCGAGGTGCGAACGATATGCCGGGTTGGCGAGAAACGTAATCGAATCCTCGCCAGCCGAGCCCAGGGTCGCAACGTGTTCGACGACGGAATCAGGGTCGCCGTGCAATTCACAGCCGTATCGGCCGGCTAATTCTCCCAAACTCAAACCCATGCCGCGCCCATCACACCCCTCTCAATTAGCCGATGATCCCTGATCGAAACTCGCCTTCAGACCTGCGAGTACCTGCCCGGTGATATCGATCGTTGGGCTCGCATAAAGCACGACGTCGCTGCTGACGACGAGGTCATAGCCCTGCGCGCCCGCGAACGTCTGAACTTGGCGCAACAACTCGCGTTGCAGTTTGCCCAACTCTTCGTTGCGCCGGAGGTTAATGTCCTCCGTGAACTCCTGCTGCGTTCTCGCAAGGTCGCGCTCATCCTTACGGAGGTCGCGCTCCGCATTGCGGCGCTCTTCGGCCCCCATGACTTCGAGGTCGCGCTCTATCTGCGTCTGCCTTTCCTGGAATTCGTTTTGCATGGCGATGATCTCGCGCTGGCGTGAGGCAAATTCTTCCTGCAGCGCTTCCATTGCCTGCGCGGCTTGCGGGGATTCGTTGATCAGGCGCCCGACATTCACAAAGCCGATCTTGAGTTCCTGGGCGCACACGATCCCGGAAAATGCCACAAGGCTGAGCATTACCGCGAGCAAAATTAGTTTAATTATCTGCATATCTTCTTACCTTTTTTTTCAGCCTCAAAAGGCGCCACCGATCGAAAATTGAAATCGCTCGGTCTCGTCTCCAAAACGTAACGCTGTTGGATCGTCCGCATTGAGCGGGAATGCGTAACTGAATCGAAACAGGCCCAGCGGAGCAAGCCACTGTGCACCAAGCCCGACCGATGATTTAATGCCGCTGGCATCGAGATCATACTTTATCGGCACGCAACTTGGGTCATTTTGCGGGTTGACACAACCCTTGTTGTAATAGACCACGTCGTCGTTGGCATAGATGTTACCGACGTCATAAAAGAGTGTAAATCGGGCGCGGGATTTCCACGATTGGGGCATGGGCAGGATCAGTTCCGCCTGTCCCACGGCAAGCGTATTGCCGCCGTACGGGTTACCGAACGTGTCCCGCGGACCGAGCGAATTCTCGCGGAAACCCCGGATTGAATTAGGCCCGCCCGCGAAAAAATTCTTGTACGGCGGCTGCGACGTCGTGCTACTGAACGAATCCCCGTAGCGCAGATCTGCGTTCAGCGACATCGTAAACCAGCGTGATAGCGGGATATATTTGCGGAACGAATAAGTCACGGAGTAGTACTGGACGTCACTGCCCGGAATCGTCGCTCCCACCAGCAGGCGCTGGCGCGTACCGCGATCAGCGAATAGCACGCGGTTGCGGCTATCGAAAATCCACCCGGTCGTGATCTCGAGTGCATTGAATTGAGTGCCGAGCTGGCCGGCCTCGAGAAACTGGCTGCCGTTATTGATCACCCATTGTTTCGCCTGCTCCGTACTGCCGGTCGTTGCGAATAGCTCCGAATCGTTCCAGGTGAACCCGAGGATAAGTCGTTGATATTCGGTGATTGGATAACCATATTCGAGCGAAGCCGTAAGCGTTTGCGTCGAAAAATCCGATGCATCCGCCGTAAACTGTGTGATATCGCGGTACGCGAAACTGACCGTACGACTGACTTCGTTGATCGTGCTGTACGGATCGGTATGTGAGATGCTGTATATGGTGCGGAATTGGCCCGTGTTGATGTCGGCCGCGATGCGATTGCCCGTGCCGAAAAAATTCGTATGCACGAAATTCGCATTCAGGATGAGTTTTTGTGATTGCGAGTAGCCTATACCGCCGCCGAACTGCCCGGGCAAGCCTTCTTTGATCTCGAAACTCACGTCGACCTGATCGGAGGTTCCCGGGACGGGCGTGGTTTCGACCTCGACGGATTCGATATAGGCGAGGCGCTGGATGCGCATTCGAGACCGCTCGACCTTGCTGTTCGACAGGTAGCCCCCTTCGAACTGCCGCATCTCGCGACGAAACACCTCGTCGTTGACCGCATCTGCGCCGTTAAAGATCACGCGCTTGACGTAAACCCGGTTCTTGGGTTCGACATAGAAGGTCACATCGACCGTCTTGGCCTCGCGATCGAGCTCGGGCACAGGCTCGATCCGCGCAAAGGCATATCCTTCTTCGCCGAGCCGCAAACGGATCAACTCCGCGCTCTGGGCGATCAACCGCTGTGAATAGGTCTGCCCCGGTTTGACCTGGATATAGGGATTCAACTGTTCTTCCGGGAAAATAAGTTCGCCGGCCAGGCGCACATCCGCAATTTTGTAACGCTCGCCCTCGACGATATTAATGGTCACGAAAATATCCCGTTTGTCGGGGGAAATCGCGACCTGAGTCGACTCGATTCCAAAATCCGCGAAGCCGCGATCCATATAGAAAGACCTCAGGATTTCGAGGTCCCCGGACAAGGCCTCGCGGGAATACCGGTCGTCCTGGCGAATAAATGACAACAACCCCGGGGTCCGCAACGTAAATTGATCGAGCAAATCCTCATCCGAATAACTCTTATTCCCGACCAGGTTGATTTGGCGAATTCGCGCCCGTTCACCCTCCTTGATTGTGATAGCGATCTTGACCTTGTTGCCGGGCACTTCCTCGACCTCGCTCGTGATTTTCGCCGCGTACTTGCCCTGACTGAAATACTGATCCGTCAGCGACTGCTCGACCTCATCGAGAACCGACTGATTAAACGTTCGTCCCTCCCGAAGACCGATCTTGGCGAGTGGCTCCTCGAGATCTTCGGTCTTGATGTCCTTATTGCCTTCGATCGTAAATGACTCGATCGACGGCCGTTCTTGCACGGCAATCACCAGGGTATCCTGATCCCAACGAAACTCTACGTCTGAAAAGAATCCCGTCGAGTAGACTGCGCGTATCGCCTCCTGAAGTCTCTGACCCGTCAGCGTGTCACCGATATTGACGGGCAAATAATTGAATACCGTACCCTCTGAGATTCGCTGGAGTCCTTCGACGCGAATATCGCGCACCACGAGATCGGATTGTGCGAACGCGCTACCCACGGCAACGCAGCCGAGCGCCGTCGCCAGGCAGAGCCGTCGGCTCATCAACCTGAATATTGAATTCGCACCGGACGCCATGCCCGCATTAGCCGAAAATTCGCGATAAATCGTTATAAAACGCAAAACTCATCAGCAACAACAAAGCGAAAATTCCGACCTGTTGCCCAATCATCTGAAACCGCTCCGAAAGCGGGCTGCCCTTCGCTACTTCGATTAACTGATACAGGATCTGCCCACCGTCGAGCATCGGTATGGGCAATAAATTAAGGATACCGAGACTGATGCTGACAATCGCCAGAAAATTAAGGAATGGCACGAATCCAATACTTGCGCTCATGCCGGCATACTGGGCGATGTTAATGGGACCGCTGATATTCTTGATCGACACGTCACCGACAACCATGCTGCCAACCATGCGCACGGTAAGGCCAATCATGTCCCAGGTCTTCACCAGCGCGACCGGCAGGGCTTCGAACGGGTTATATTTTTGCTCCGCACTCATCTCGCTGAACAGGTCAGCGGGCACTTTGACCGAAGCGCCGATTCGCCCGATCGTCTCGTCACCCTCCACGACCCTGCCGATGGTGATTGTCAGATCGAGGCGCTCCTGACCGCGGAGCACCGCTATCCGTACTTCCTGAGACGGCCGCGCGCGAACATAATCGACCCAAGCCGACCAGGTGCCGATTGGGACACCGTCCGCCTCGAGTATCTCATCGCCGGTCTGCAATCCAGCCGCGTCGGCAGACCCGCCCAGACTCACCTTGTCGATGACGGGCAACAACACGGGCGACCAGGTTTCAATGCCGATGCCCGAAAATAGCCGCCCCGGCTCGGTCAGTTCCGAAGACTTTCCGGCCGTGCTCAGGATAATCGATCGCTGTTTGCCTTCGGTATCCTCAACGCGTAACGCAATGTCGCCAACCGAGAGCATCTCGTCGAGCATCGCGACAACCGTGCCCTCCCATGTCACGACCGCCCGATCACCGACCCGGACAACCCGATCACCGGCCATTAGACCCGCTTCTGCGGCAATCGACGGATCGATTACGGAACCGATAACGGGCTTGGCCCCCGGCACGCCGATCATAAACATGCACCAGTAGGCCAGTATCGTAAACAAAAAGTTAAACCCCGGCCCGGCCAGCAAAATCGCAATTCTTGCAGGAATCGGTTTGCTATTCAGCGTCTTATCGAGATCTTCAGCACTGATGTCATCGACACGCTCGTCCAGCATCTTGACGTAGCCGCCGATCGGAATCGCCGACAGGCAATACTCGGTTTCGTCCGGGCCCGCTTGCCGCGTCCAGATCGGCCGGCCGAACCCGATCGAAAATCGCAAAACTTTAACGCCGACCATCCGGGCGACGATGAAATGCCCCCACTCGTGCACAGCGACGAGAATCGCAATGGCCGCCAGGAATGCTACAACGGACACAATGAATTCAATCATGAAAATCTCTGGTCAAGTTACGATTATGCCAATCCATGTGGCTTCCAACGCAAACAGTGGCAGGCCGGCCGTTATGCTATCAACGCGATCCAGCACCCCGCCGTGCCCGGGGAACAAGCGCCCGCTATCCTTGAGGCCGGCATGGCGTTTGAACATACTAACCGTTAGGTCGCCCACAATGGATATCCCTGCGACACTGACGCCCACCGGTAGGAGCAAACGAACCGGGACATCCAGCCAGGCGGCCGCGGCGGCGGCAGTGGCCGCGGCCGCGATCAGGCCACCGGCGACCCCTTCCCAGGTCTTGCCCGGACTGATGTCGGGCGCGAGCTTCGTACGGCCGAATCGCCGGCCGGTGAAATAAGCGCCGATATCGGCCGCCCAGATAATCGCCAGCAAGGTCAATACGTTCGCCGGTCCGTGTTGTTCGTCAGACCCCAGTAGAACCAGCAGTCCGGCCCAGGCCGGCAGTAAAACGACGACGCCGCAGAACGCGCCGACGTCCCGCCGTATGGGAGTGGGATAGCGCAGTACCCAGACAAGCGCGACGGCCCACCAGAGCACGCTGATCCA
>Ga0114949_10000013_pt1 | contig 58909 bp, 55 predicted proteins | sample N074metaG_FD_83505 | JGI IMG/M metagenome (GOLD analysis project Ga0114949, IMG submission 83505) | Deep subsurface microbial communities from Kermadec Trench to uncover new lineages of life (NeLLi) - N074 metaG | ecosystem: Environmental > Aquatic > Marine > Ocean trench > Sediment | place...
AGGCCGTTTGTTCCGTCGCCGGCGTATCGCCGACCGGATCGAGCCAGCCCCATTTGTCTTGAGTTTTGCCGTTGAACAGGCCGAAGAAGGCATCCTGCAACCGCTCGGTGACCGGGCCGCGCGCGGCCGTGCCGATCTCGATCCGGTCGATCGAGCGGACCGGGGTAATTTCGGCCGCCGTTCCGGTCAGGAATATCTCGTCCGCGATGTACAGCATCTCGCGCGGGATCGACTGCTCGACGACTTCCATGCCGAGGTCCCGGGCGAGCACCATGACGCTGGCACGCGTGATGCCGGCCAGGATCGACGCCGTCGCCGGCGGCGTGACGATAACACCGTCACGCACCATGAACAGGTTCTCCCCGGCGCCTTCACTGACCGTGCCGTCGGCAGCCAGGGCAATGCCTTCGTCATAGCCGCCCTCGCGTGCCTCGAGGCTGACGAGCGTGCTGGACAGATAGTTGCCGCCCGCCTTTGCGCCCGCCGGGATCGTGTTCGGCGCGACCCGCTGCCACGATGAGATGCAGCAGTCGACGCCGTTCTCGAGCGCATCCGCGCCAAGATAGGTACCCCATTCCCAGGCTGCGATCGACACGTCGACCGGGTGGTCGGGCGCCGGTGCGAGGCCGAGCGGGCCGTAGCCGCGAAATGCGATCGGACGGATATATGCGCCGTTCGTCAGGTTATTGGCGAGGATGATCTGGCGGCATGCAACGTCGATCTCATCGGCCGAGTAGGGGACCTTGATCCGGTGGATCTTGGCCGAATCGAGCAGACGTCGCGTGTGTGCCCCGAGCCGGAAGATCTGCGATCCGTTCGGCGTGGCGTACACGCGAATCCCTTCGAACACGGACGAGCCGTAGTGCAGGGCGTGGGTCAATACGTGCACCTGCGCCTGGTCCCAGTCCACGAGTTCCCCGTTGTGCCAGATATAGTCTGTCCGGTCGATCGACATTAACTTTCCTTCGCGTTAGGCGCTTCAAATGGTCGCGACTTTGTCAGCCGGCCTCTCATTGCCGGCTGTCCCGGTCGCGGCGCGGCGACAGACACGATTGATGACTTCAAGGTAGGCGCGGGCGCCGGCCTCGACGATGTCGGTGCTGATGCCGTTGCCGCGGTAGCTGTGGCCATTATATTCGACAGTGACGGTGACCTCACCCTGCGCATCTTCACCGACGGTCACGCTGCGGACTTCGAAGTTGGTCAGCTGCATCTCGACCCCGGTCGCCCGCTCGAGCGCCTTGAAGGCTGCCTCGACCGGGCCGTCGCCGATCGCGGCCTCGTCGACGGTTCGACCGTCGGCATGCGTGAGTCGGACGGAACCGGTCGCCATCACATCGGTGCCGGCCGAGACGTGTAACGCCAGCATGGACCAGGGTCCGCGCGCATCGCCATCCGCGTTCATGAGGATCGCCTCGATGTCGGCATCGAACAGCTCTTTCTTCCGGTCGGCCAGCTTCTTGAAGGCCTCGAAGGCGGTGTTCAGCTCGGTGTCGTTGGGCGCGAATCCGAGCTGCTCGACCCGCTGGCGGAAGGCGTGGCGGCCACTGTGCTTGCCCAGCACCAGGTTGGACTTGCTGAGGCCGACGTCCTCCGGGCGCATGATCTCGTAGGTCGAGGCGTGCTTCAGCATGCCGTGTTGATGAATCCCCGCCTCGTGAGCGAAGGCATTCTCGCCGACGATCGCCTTGTTGCGCGGAACATGCATACCCGTGATGCTCGCGACCAGGCGGCTTGTCGGGTAGAGCTTCCGGGTATTGACCGTCGTCGAGATGCCGAAGAATTCCTCACGGGTCTTCAGCGCCATGACGATCTCCTCGAGCGAGCAATTGCCGGCCCGTTCGCCGATGCCATTGATCGTGCACTCGATCTGCCGGGCGCCGGCCGATACGGCGGCCAGACTGTTGGCCACCGCCATGCCCAGGTCGTCGTGGCAATGCGCGCTCAGGACCGCCTTCTCGATCCCGGGAACATGCGCCTTGAGGTAGTGGAACAGGTCCTGAAATTCGCCGGGCACGGTATAGCCGACGGTGTCGGGGATGTTGACGGTGCCGGCCCCGGCCTCGATGACCGCCGCGACAACCTCGGCGAGGTAGCCAGGTTCGGTGCGCGAGGCATCCTCGGGCGAGAATTCCACATCGTCGCAGAGTTCCCGGGCCATCTTCACGGCATCGACCGCGCGCCTGATGATCTCGTCTTTTGCCATTTCCAGTTTGTAGGTACGGTGGATTTCGCTGGTTGCGACGAAGACGTGAACCCGTCCGCGGCCGGCCGGCTTGACGGCTTTGGCCGCCAGCTCGATGTCCGGCTCGAGGCAGCGCGCCAGGCTGCAGATGATGGGGCCCTCGATCTCTTGTGCAATCGCCGTGACGGCGTCGAAATCGCCGGGCGAGGCCGCGGCGAATCCGGCCTCGATGACGTCGACCTGCAATTCACTGAGCGCATTGGCGACACGGAGTTTTTCCCGGAGCGTCATGCTGCACCCGGGTGCCTGTTCTCCATCGCGCAAAGTGGTGTCGAAAATAATGACACGCTCATTGGCTCGCTTGCTCATGGCTTGCCTCCGTCAGGGGGTGGGCCGCACGTTGCGGATCACCGTCTCGTTAAGGGGTCGTCAGTGCCCGATCGGCCCCCGGTTATCAATCAAATACACTCGTTGTCGGCCTGCGTCGGCCACTGCGTCGCACTCCTCGGATCGGCTCCGGTGACGCTGCCGTCGCAGACTGTCTGTCAATCCCCGGGGTCTGACCCGGGGTTATACGCCTGGCCTGTCCATCCGGCATAAAAAAACCCCGCGGCCGGTGCTGGGCGCGGGGTTCATCTGTAGTTTCGTCCGTTCAGCCGATCAAATGCCCGCAGCTCCTGTCACTAAGCCCCAGGAGCAGGAGGTCGCAGGACCATACCACCGAACGCACCGGCATGCTGGCCGCGCGGGTCTGTCCGGATTGTGCTGACACATTAATCACGATGCAGTCGATAATCTGGTATGGCGCAGCGCTTGTCAACGTCGACGGCCCGGTTTCAGGGATATGGCGGCAGTAAACTCATGGCCGGGAGTGGCATGGCTTCGCCATTCGAGCGATTTTCGTAGATTAGGGTTTAGGAATCCGTGCTAAGTTCATAACAATGAACAAGTTCTCTCAGATATTTCGGGGAAACGCGCCGGTGGCGGCCAAGGGGCCGCCCCGGAGGTCGGATTTCGGCGCCGTCGACCGGGCCCTTCACGCGAGAAAATTTCAATCCACGGACGAGAAATTGTCCCGCTTGTCGTCTGATTCTGTTTACCAATTTATCGCACGTGGCCGGGCCTGACGGGCCACGGGTAAATCGCCCGTAACGCGCGCATTACGGGCTGCCGGTTATGTTATTGGGCGCCGCCAACGGCATCCCTCATGCTATCTTGGGCAAACCTGTAGTAAGGTACGAAAAATTAATTTAGCGTTTTTTGGACAGACACGTGATGAATGTTCAAAATAAGCGTTTCTGCAGTTTGCAAATAGAACACATCGTCAAGGGGAATTTCATGGGTCCAACCTTTTGGAAGGCGTGGCTCGTGGCTGGAATGGCTGCAACAGCCATTGCGCTTCCGGCAGCCGGGAGTGCGCAGTCACTGGATCAGATTCTGCAGGGGCAGCAGGCGCGCACGCGCCTCGCTCAGGAGTCACAGGAACGTGTCGATAACGTCCTCAAGCAGACGCGTAGCCTCGAAGATCAGTTCAAGGTTACGCTCAAGGAGATCGACGGGCTGAAAGTCTACAACACGTTGCTTGGCCTGCAGGTCGATAACCAGAATTTGAAGATGAAGCAACTGCGCGAATCCATCGATCAGGTCGAGGTCATCAACCGGCAGATCGTACCGATCATGATGCAGATGATTGAGGGCCTGGAGCAGTTCGTTGAATTCGATGTCCCGTTCCTGCTGGAGGAGCGTCGGGATCGTGTCCTGCTGTTACAGGAACTCATGGAACGCGACGATGTCACCGTCGCCGAGAAATTCCGCGTGGTCACCGAGGCGTACCAGATCGAGCAGGACTACGGAACTACGATCGAGTCATACAAGGACACGATCCAGGTAGACGACAGGACAATGCAGGTCGACTTCCTGCGTATCGGCCGCGTCGCCCTGATGTATCAGAGCGAGGATGGCCAGGTGTCGGGCGCATGGGACCAGGCGAACGGGCAGTGGCAGGTGCTCGGCAATGAGTATAAGAACCAGATTCGCAAGGCGTTGAAGATCGCGACGAAACAAATGGCGCCCGAACTCATCATTCTTCCCGTAAGTGCACCGGAGGCGGGCTAATGCATAACAAGAACACTCGTGCAGTTGCCCAGGCGCTGGGACTACTGATTGTGGTCGTGGGTCTGACCGGCACGCCGGTTGTGGCCCAGAACAACAAAGCGATGTCCATGAGCGAACTGCTCCGGCAGGTCGAACAGGGTCGCGTGACCGACAACAGCGAAAACCAGGCGCGTGAGCAGCGTTTTGGCCAGGCGAAGACCGAGCAGCAGAAGTTGCTTAACGAGGCCAAGCGCGACAAGGCAAACGAGGAAGCCCGCAGCCAGCGCCTCGAAACCCAGTTCGAGCGGAACGACCTCTTGATCGGCGAGCTGACCGAAACGCTGGACGAGCGCCTCGGTTCGTTGAAGGAATTATTCGGCGTGATGCAGCAGGTGTCCGGTGACGCCCAGGTTCGTTTCGACAGCTCTCTGACGAACCTCCAGTTCCCGGGTCGATCCGCGTTCCTGAAAGCGCTGGCGAAGAAGATCGGCGGCAGCGCGCAACTGCCGTCGCTCGTTGAAATCGAGCGCCTGTGGTTCGAGTTGCAGCGTGAAATGACGGAAAACGGCAAGGTCGTCAAATTTAATACGCCCGTGATCATCAACGGCGAAGAGCAAAGTCTCGAAGTTGTACGCGTTGGCGGCTTCAATATCATCACCGACGGTAAATACCTGAAGTACGATCCGATAACCGGGACGGTTTCGGAGCTCGTGCGTCAGCCCGAGGGTCGATACACCAACAGTGCCGAGGACCTGTTTAACGCGCAGTCGGGCCTCGTCCGCTTCGGTTTCGACCCGACGCGTGGCAGCGTTCTGGCCTCGCTGATCTATGTGCCGAACCTCGTGGAGCGCGTGCAGCAAGGCGGTCTGGTCGGTTACGTCATCATCTTCGTCGGCCTGATCGGTCTCATGATCGCGCTGGAGCGCATGATCGTCCTCGGCCTGGCGAGCCGCAAGGTGACGGCGCAGCTCAAGAGCGACACGGCCATGCAGAACAATGCGCTCGGCCGCGTCCTGAGCGTGCATGACCAGAACAGGAACGTCGATACCGAGACGCTCGAGCTCAAACTGTCCGAGGCGATCTTCAAGGAAACGCCGGCGCTCAATCGCGGGTTGTTGTTCATGAAGATCATCTCGGTGGTTGCGCCATTGATGGGCCTGCTCGGCACGGTGACCGGCATGATCAAGACGTTCCAATCGATCACGCTGTACGGCACCGGCGATCCGAAGTTGATGGCCGGCGGCATCTCACAGGCGCTCGTCACGACGGTGCTCGGCCTCACGGTTGCGATCCCGATGGTGCTGTTGCATACGCTGGTCAGCGGTCGCAGCCGGCGTATCGTGCAGGTATTGCAGGAACAGAGTGCGGGCATTATTGCGACGCACAGCGAGCGGGAGTCGCAAACCCGTGGCGGATCTGGCAGCGGCTAAGCACTGCCGATAAGGAGCTGCGTAGATGCAGTGGTTTGTCAACATCTTCGAATCAGTCCGCGATTTTATGGAACTCGGCGGGCCCGTCCTGACTCTAATCGGATGGACGATCTTTGCGATGTGGGCTCTGATTATCGAGCGGATGATCTATTTCCGGACGAATTTGCGGAAAATGGGAGAGGACATTCGCGAGCAGTGGGAGGCTCGCAGCGAACGACGCTCATGGGCTGCTCACCAGATTCGTGGGGGGCTGATCTCGGAGTTCTCGATGTCCGCGAATACGTTCGTGCCGATGGTGCATACGCTCGTTGCGTTGTGTCCTTTGCTGGGCCTGATGGGCACGGTGACGGGCATGATCGAAGTCTTCGATGTCATGGGCATGTCGGGCAGCAGTAATGCGCGTTCAATGGCGTCCGGTGTCTCCAAGGCGACGATTCCGACGATGGCCGGGATGGTCGGCGCGCTATCGGGCGTCTTCCTGTGCACGATTCTGACGCGACGTGTCGAGCGCGAGGTCGAGGACCTCGAAGATGCCTTGACGATGGATCACTGACCGCGGGACGAAGCATTCGGGATGCATATGGATAACGTGAAGGACGAGAGACATGGCCAGGCGGGTTGATAATCTCAGTCAGATGCTCGCCGCAGGCGAGGAGGAAGCCGAGATCGACTTGACCCCGATGCTCGATGTCGTGTTCATCATGCTGATTTTTTTCATCGTGACGGCTTCATTTCTGAATGAAATTGGCGTCGATGCGACCCGCCCGCCGTCGGTGCAGACGCCACCGACCGATTCGAAGTCCATCGCGATTCGGATCTACAGCAATGGCCAGATCGTAATCGACGGGTTGAGCGTCGACCCGCGCGCCGTCAGCGCCCACATTACCCGGCGCAAAGCCGAGAGTGCGGGAACGACTCTGGCCGTGCTCGTCGGCAAGGGGGCGCGCACGGAATTAATAGTCGGTGTCATAGACGCAGCGCGTGACTCCGGATTTCGCTCCGAGATACCGATCAGCGAGCTACAGGAGTAAGGCGGCGGTCACTGATGACCGGGAACGCGACGACCGAACAGGGTAAGACAGTATGCGTAAATCGATTCTGAGCAATGACCCGGACGACGGAGAAGAGGGGATCAACCTGACTCCGATGCTGGATGTGGTATTCATCATGCTGATCTTCTTCATCGTCACCGCGTCGTTCGTCAAGGAGGCGGGCATCGATGTCTCGCGCCCGACGGCCGAGACGGCAGAACCCAGGAAGAACGCAACTATCCTGATCGCGATCAACGCCGCGGACGAAATCTGGATGGATCGGCGTAAAATAGACCGCAACGCCGTACGTGGACAGATCGAGCGGATGCATGCCGAGAACCCGGAGGGTTCCGTGCTGATCCAGGCCGACAAGGACTCGCACGGCGAGGCGTTGATGGCCGTGATGGCCGCGGCCCGGGAGGCCAAGGTCAGCGTGTCGATTGCGGCGCGAGCGCATTAACCAACGACCCCGGCGCAAAAGGAAAGGACGGACAAGGAAAGACTATATGGTCGCTCGAATGGGCATATCGGTGACAGCAGGGGTTGCGGTAACCTTCATCCTGCTGTGGCTCATGCAGTTCCTGATCGCCACCGGTAAGGATGCGCTGACGGAAAAGACCGCCTTCTCGTTCGCGGACTTCATCCGCGTACGCCAGGTGGAAACCGTCGAGCAGAAGGATCGCAAGCCGCCCAAACCGCCCGAGGTCGAGCAGAAGCCACCCGAGATGCCGCCGCCGCAGTTGGACAACATGGATCCGAACGCGCCGAAGATTGCGCTGAACCGCATCAACGTTGGCATCAACATGGACATCGGCAGCAACGATTTCTCCGTCGATGGCGAGTACCTGCCGATCGTCCGCATCGAGCCGATGTATCCGCGCCGCGCTCAGTCGCGGGGCATCGAGGGTCACTGCGATATGGAGTTCACCGTTACGAAATTAGGGACAGTCATCGATGCTGTGGCCACGGTATGTTCCAGTTCGGTCTTCAAGAATGCATCGATCAAGGCGGTTTTGAAGTGGAAATACAAGCCACGTGTCGTTAACGGTGACCCGATCGACTCGCCGGGAGTTCAGACGCGGCTGACGTACAGGTTTGATGATTAGGTCAAAAGTGGGTAACACGGGGTGATTCGAACGCATGAGTAGCTTCAGGGCGTCTCGCAGGTGTTTCTACTGGATTGCCGGGGTGTGTCTGGCTGTCGGTCTCGCGTGCGGCAATGCATACGCGCAGGCGGATGAGAAGCAGGAGCCAGAGACGAAGAAGGTGACCGGCATCAGTGCGAGGACCTACGAGAAGTTTGCCAAGGCGCAGGAACTGGTGGAAGCAGGGGACTACCAGGGCGGACTCAAGATCCTCGAGGACGTCAAGAACAAGAAGAAATTGAGTGCAACCGAAGCGATGCAGCTCTACCAGTTCTACGGAATCGTGTACTTCACGATGGAGCGTTACGAGGACGCCATCAGGGCATTCGAGACGATGCTGAGGCAGGAAGGCATCGAGCCGCGTCAGCAAGCGGATACGCTCTATACAATCGCACAGCTACACTTCACGATCGAAGACTGGCAGAGCGCGGTCGACACGATGACGAAATGGTTTGCCATCGTGGACAATCCACCGCCGGACCCGTACATCTTGCTCGCATCGGCTCACTATTCGCTCGATCAGTACGATGAGATGATTCCGGCGATCGAGACGGCGATGGATATCGCCAGAACCCGTGAAAAGGAAGTCAAGGAGCAGTGGTGGCTGCTGCTCCGGGTGGCATATTACGAGAAGAACGACATCCCGAAGGTTACCGAGATCCTGGAAGTCCTGGTGGTCAACTGGCCGAAGAAGGAATACTGGACAATGCTGTCCGGCATGTACGGCGAGCTGAACAAGGAGCAACGCCAGCTCGGCGCCTACGCGTCGGCCTATGATCAGGACCTGCTGACCAAGAGCACCGAGGTAGTGACGTTCGCGCAACTGCTGATGCAAGCTGAGGTGCCCTACAAGGCGGGACGGGTGATCGAGAAGGGCTTAGCGGATGGCGTCGTCGAGGAAAACGAGGGCAACTACCGTTTGCTGTCGCAGGCCTGGCAGATGTCTGGAGAGTTCGACAAGGCAATCCCGGCGCTGAAGAAGGCCGCGGCTACCTCGGACGACGGTAAGCTCGACCTGAGGCTGGCCAGCAGTTACCTGAATCTGGGCCGGTACGAGGAATGCGTCGATGCCGCGCGAACGGCGCTGCGGAGGAAAGTGGAACGTCCGGCTGCCGCCCAGGAAATACTGGCGATGTGCCTGTTTGAACTCGAGAAGTACGAAGATGCCAAGAAGGCTTTCCGGTTGGCAGCGAAGGATGAGAAGATTCAGAAACGCGCGCGCAACTGGATCAAGTTCATCGAGAATGAGCAGTCGCGACTCGCGCAGCTCGACGAATCAATTCGGCAGGCGCGTGCCGCGCGCAATGCGGCTCGCAACCAGATCGCGAGCCCGAATTAATTTCAGCCCAAACAAAATCAGTGATGGGTATTCGATGCCCCATGCCCGTCTCTCGAAAGCGAGCCGTGGTGTGATCGGCTGCAGCCGGCGACCACCCGCGCCGACTGAGCTGGCCGGTCTGGATTGAGTACTGCGCACAGATTGGAGACGAGCACGTAATGCCCAGAGTTATTTTTCATGGCCTGGATGGACTGCGACACGAGGTCGAGGTTCCGGTCGGCAACACCGTCATGGAAGCCGCGATCGATAATGATATTGAGGGTATCGTCGCCGAGTGCGGCGGCGCGTGCGCATGCGCGACCTGTCATTCGTTTGTCGTCGAAGACTGGCAGGGCAAGCTGCCGGCGATGGAAGACATGGAAGATGCCATGCTCGACTCCGCTATGGATCGTGATGACCGCAGCCGATTGACCTGCCAACTCGAGATGACCGAGGAGCTGGACGGTCTCGAGATTGTGGTCGCGCAGAACGAGGGGTGATGCAATCGTGACGAGACGCACATGAAACTACTGACGATCGACTGCAGGGAAATTACCGGTCGTCCCGGCGTGTTACTGCCGGGCGGAGATATTCTCGATCTCGCCGCCGCACCGAGCACACTCAGCGAATCCCAATGGATTCCGCATTCCGTCGTCAGCGTTCTGGCCGCCGGGCCGGGCGGTCTCGAGCGCGTCGCCCGACTCGTAACCGCGGTCGGCAAGGTCAGCGAGGACGGGCGCGCGCAACTGCGCCACGACGGGGTGCTGCTGCCATTCGCAGGCACGACCCTGATGCCCCCGATTCGGCGTCCCGGGCTTGTGCTGGTCGTCGGCGATGACGGTACGACTTATCTCAAGAGCCCGAATACGGCCGCCGGCAATCAGGCAAAAATCGATATTCCGTGGAACGACGACGCACCGCCAGTCTGTTCCGGCATGCTGGCCGCCGTCATCGGTCGTCCGTTCTACCGGACAAACGCGGCAGAAGTGAGCGAGTCGCTCGCAGGATTTACGCTGGTGCTGGACCTGTCGATCGCAGCGCCCGGCGACACGACGTCGGCGGCCGACTGGAGCCGATACTACGAGAGTAAGCAATTTCCCGGCGCATGCCCGATCGGTCCGGCGATTGTCACGGCGGATGAATTCGGCGCCCCGCAGACGCGCGAGGCGCAATTGCTGATCAACGACGTCGAGGTTGCGGCGGGTCCGGTCTATGCGCATGCGGAGGCCTTGCCGGACCGGCTGGCCGCGCTGTCGCAGCGCTATGGTTTCCGGCCGGGCGACCTGGTCTGCTTCGAACCCGCCACCGGGCACGCGACCCGCGAGTGTCGGCTGCATGCGGGCGATCGTGTGTCGTGGTCGTTGCCGGGGTTGATGGAATTGCAGGTGGAAGTGAGCTGAACTGGCGTAAGAATGGGTGACGGATACCCATTCTTACGCCAGTTCACCGGTAAATAATCTCCAGTAATTCGCCCGCCGGGCCCGTCCGGCATGTGCTGCCGCTTGCGCCGGTATAAGGCGGCTCGTCGCTGCCGACCTGCCTGCCGCCGTTCAACTGGCTGACGATGCTGACGATGGCAATGCCGGCCGGCAGCGAGCCGTCCGGAGTCGGCCGTGTCGTCGCGTCTGCCGGCATCTCGTCGACCTCGATCAGGTTCTGCCCGTTCAGCGGCAGTGCCGCGATCGGATACTTGTGTTCCGGTGAATTTCCAAAAGCCGCGGACATGCCCTTCACGCGCGAATCCATGACCGGCGCATTCGGTACGCCGAAATTTTCGTTGTAGAAACCTTGCAGTCCGTCCATGCTCGGCCCGCCGAGGATTACGATGAAGGTGCTGTCGACGTCGCAGCGGGCGACCGGGGTGTCCAGCCCCGGGATCGGCTGCTTGAACTCCGTCAGGTATAGCAGCTCTTTTCCCGGCCCGAGTATCTGCATCGCACGGATATTGTCCGTGAACGACAGGTTCTGCGGCACACCGATGATCTCGAAGGGCGAGTCGGCCAGGCGCTCGGCCATGGCATCGACGTCTCGGACCATGATTTCCGCTGCGTTCCAGCCATAGGTCGAGAACGGAACGTACGCCGGGTCGGCATTGGTCTCGATGAAGCGAAAGACGCATTCGTTGCCGGCCTCAGGTCCAAGCAACAGGTAACGACTGTCGGCGACGCCCGGGGCCTTCCAGTGGCCCGCCAGTTCGGCGCCCACCCGGCCGCGACCGACGACACGGTAGTCCAGAAAACCGGTGTAGCAGGCCTCGACGGCCATAAGGTCCGATGCCGTTACAGTGACACAGGCGATCGGACCCAGTTGTCCGGAGCCTGGCTGTCCGGAGCCTGGCTGTCCGGACCCAGGCGTTGAATCAGTCATAGCGGTTCCTGCCGGTCAGATGATGCCCTGCTCGGTCAGTTCAGCCAGCCGGGCTTCCGTGAAATTCAGCAGACCCTGGTAGATGTCCCCGTTGTGCTGCCCGAGTTCCGGACCGGGCGTACGTACGCTACCCGGCGTACTCGACAGCTTCGGCGCGACGTTCTGCATCAACAACTCGCCGAACTTCGGGTGCTGGGTCTTGATGATGGCTTCGCGGGCCTTGAAGTGTTCATCTTCGAGCATATCCGGGGCACGGTAGATCTTGCCTGACGGGATGCCGAATTCCGCCATCATCGTCTCGAGTTCTTCGGCATCGACGGTCTTCGTCCATGCCGAGACGATTTCGTCCAACTCGACCTGGTGCGCACCCCGGGCCGAGTGTGTCCGGTAGCGGTCGTCCGCCACGAGGTCCGGCCGGTCCATGGCTTCGGTCAGGCGTCCGAAAACGGTATCCTGGTTCGCCGCGATCAGGATCATATTGCCGTCCTTCGTCGGGTAGACGTTCGACGGGGCTACGTTCGGCAGGATCGAGCCCTGGCGCTCGCGGATGTAATCCGCCTTGTCGTACTCGGTGATCAGCGACTCCATCATGTTCAGGACGGCCTCGTAGATGGCCGAGTCGACCACCTGGCCTTCGCCGGTGCGCTCGCGGTGATGCAGTGCTGTCAATGCGCCGATGCAGGCGAACGTCGCCGCCAGTGAATCGCCGATACTGATGCCCATGCGGCTCGGCGGGGCAGAGGGGTCGCCGCAGACGTACCGCAGGCCGCCCATGGACTCGCCGACGGCGCCGAAGCCTGCGCGGCTCGCATACGGGCCGGTCTGGCCGTACCCGGAGACGCGGATCATAATCAGGCCCGGGTTGATCTTCTTCAGTTCCTCGTATGACAGATTCCAGCGCTCCATCGTGCCGGGTCGGAAGTTCTCGAGCAGGAAGTCCGCTTTTGAGATCAGCTCACGGGCGATCTCCTGGCCCTCTTTCTCGCGCAGGTTCAGGGTCACGGATTTCTTGTTGCGCGCGATAACGGGCCACCAGAGCGACATCCCGTGCGCCTTCTCCTGGCCCCATTCGCGCATCGGGTCGCCCTTGCCCGGCGGTTCCACCTTGATGACCTCCGCCCCGAAATCACCCATGAGCTGCCCGCAGAACGGACCGGCGAGCAGGGTACCCATCTCGATCAGACGCAAGTCTTTCAGTGGGCCGGTGTTCGGTTTGACGTCGCTGGTCATGTTGTTAATCCTTAGTCCTCGATTTGATCCGGGCAGGTGGGGGCGGTGCCCGGCAGTTTGTTCCGAATACGGAACCGGTTCTCTTCGGTCTGCTGCGGGTGCGGTTCGGGTGCCATCGGGCGGTTCGCCTACAATCGTGGGTTATTTCGACCCGTGGTTTTTATAGTATAGAATACGTCGGTTTCACCTGTCTGCAATACGTAATGACTGAACAGCGCCACCAAGTTTCGATCATCGAAGTGGGCCCCCGGGACGGCCTGCAAAGTGAGCCGGAAATCCTGGCGACCGAAGTGAAGATCGAGTTCGTTCGGCTTGCGATCGAGGCGGGCATTCGGCGCATGGAGGTGACGAGTTTCGTGCATCCGAAACGCGTGCCGCAGATGGCCGATGCGGAAGATGTGGTCCGTGGGCTGCCGGTGCGGGACGACGTCATATACATTGGCCTCGTGCTGAATCGTCGCGGCTTCGATCGGGCGCAAGACGTCAATATCGACGAGATCGGCATGGCGGTCGTCGCGAGCGACACCTATAACCAGCGCAACCAGGGCGTACCCTACCGCGAGTCCATCAAGGCCTGGCTGGATATCTCAAGGGATGCGAAGTCCGCAGGCATTCGAGCCAACGTCATGGTGTCATCGGCGTTCGGTTGCCCGTTCGAGGGCGAGGTACCGTTGCAGCGGGTACTCGACATCGTCGATCAGGTCGCCGAAGGCAACCCGGTCGATTTGGGCATCGCCGACAGCATTGGCGTCGCTGTGCCGAACCAGGTTACTGAGTTGATCGGCGCGGTTCGCGAGCGCGTACCGCATCTGCCGATTCGTTGTCATTTTCACAATACCCGTAACACGGGCCTTGCGAATGCGCAGGCCGCGCTCGACGCCGGCGTTGCTTCTCTGGACGCGAGCATCGGCGGCATCGGGGGTTGTCCGTTTGCCCCGGCCGCGACGGGCAATATTCCGACAGACGATCTGTTATATATGCTCGATCGATCCGGCGTTGAGACCGGAGTGTCTTTGGAGAAAATAATAGAAACCAGCGCCTGGCTGGAAGAGCAGCTGGGTCGTGGAGTGCCTGCGATGTTGCCGAAAGCAGGTATTTTCCCGCAGGTCGCCGAAACATTCAGGCAAGCCAACTAACAGACCGTGGAAAAAGTGGCGAGCCCTTAGGTACCCCCCTGCGATAATTAGACAGGCCCGGCCTTCTCGAGCAATTGAGCGCCGGCCAATATGACGACCTTTGTTGACTGCCGGATCCGGTCTCGGCGGCAGTCGTTTGATTGGATTTGTAGAAATAATTTTAAGGTGAAGCTATGAGTTACCGTCTTGGTGTCGATGTCGGCGGCACGTTTACCGACCTGCTCTTGATCAGTGAGGAAACCGGCGAAACGTTTACCGCCAAAGTTCCTTCGACACCGGAAGATTCGTCGATTGGCGTTTTGAATGGCGTCGCCCAGATCTGCGACGAATCGGGCGTCGATCCTAAAAAGATCCAGCGCGTGATGCACGGCACCACCGTTGCGACCAACGCGGTGTTGCAGGGCAAAGGAGCTAAAGTCGGTCTCGTGACGACGAAAGGTTATGAGCAGACTTTGCAGGTCGCCCGTTCATTCTGTCCGGGCGGTCTCGGCGGCTGGGTAACCTTCAACAAGAAGCCCCTGCTGGCCCAGCTTGAATTGACCATTGGCGCGAGCGAGCGCATGGATGCGGATGGAAAAATCGTTCGTAAACTCGATGTAGCGGCCTTGCGCAGGGATCTGAAGGTGCTGCATGCCACCGGTGAAGTCGAGGCGCTGACTATCTGTTTCATGAATGCCTATATCAACGGCGAGAACGAGATCAAGGCGGCCGCAATCGCTCGCAAAATTTTCGGCGATACGCCGATTTCAATTTCCAGCGAGGTGGTGCCGGAAATGCAGGAGTATGAACGGACGGAAACCACCGTGGTGAACTCCTATGTACGACCCGAAGTCTCGAGATACATCCATAGCCTGCAGGCCGCACTGAAAAGGCGCATGGGCGACGACGTGCTGCTGTCTATCCTGCGCAGCGACGGCGGCCTGGCTTCCGGACGGGCGGCGGCCGATTCACCGATCAGTACGCTGATGTCCGGTCCGGCCGGTGGTGTGACCGGCGCCATCTACTTCTGCAGCCGTGCCGGCTTCGACGACATCCTGACCTTCGACATGGGCGGTACGTCGACCGACGTGGCGTTGATCCAGAACTCGAAGGCACGAGTGCGTCGCGAAACCTTCGTCGGCGACGTCAAGGTGCGGGCACCTTCGGTGGACGTGCGTACGGTCGGCGCGGGCGGCGGCTCCATCGCCTTCGTGCCCGAATTAACCCAGGCGCTGCGCGTGGGGCCGGAGTCGGCCGGTGCGGTGCCGGGGCCGGCCGCCTATATGAAGGGCGGCGACAAGCCGACGGTGTGTGATGCCAACGTGGTGCTGGGCTACCTGCCGGCCGATGTGCAGTTGGGCGGCAAAATGGCCATCGATAAAAAAGCGGCCGAGAAGGCGGTGCAAACGATTGGCGATGCCATGGGTATCTCGCTGATGGAAGCGGCGGAAGGGATCGTCCGAGTCGTCAACGAATCGATGTTCGGCGCCTTACGGCTGGTATCGATCGAGCAGGGTTATGATCCGCGCGACTTTTCGCTCGTGGCCTTCGGCGGAGCGGGGCCGCTGCACGGCAACGCGATGGGTGTCCTGACGGGATCGTGGCCGGTCGTCATTCCACCCGGCCCGGGCGTGCTGTGTGCGTACGGCGACGCGACCACGGCGGTGCAGGACGAAGCGACGCGCACGTACGTCAAGATGGCCGAGAACACGACCAAGGCTCAGTTGCTGAAGGATCTGGAGGTGCTGCGCAAGCGTGCCGCCGAGTCGCTGATCGCCGACGGCATTGCCGAAGACGAGCTGGAAGTGGTTTATCAGGCCGATCTTCGCTATGTGGGTCAGGCCTTTAGTCTGACGCTGGATTTCACGGCGGACGAACTGCGCAAGCAGGATATTGCGTTGCTTACCGATCAATTCGACGCGGAGCATGAGCAGCTGTTCACCTTCAAACTGGGCGATGGACACGAGATTCTGATGATTCGTGCGGTCGTGAGGGCGCGGAGTACCGCCATCGCTGCCCGCACGGTCGGCACGGCCGATGCAAGCCTGGAGGACTGTCTGCTGCACGAGTCGAAGTTTTACTACGCCGGGGAATGGCACGACGCTCCGATCTACACGCGCGACAAGCTGCACGAGGGCATTGTCGTACCCGGTCCCGCAATCGTCAGCGAGATGGACTCGACCACGGTGATATTGCCTGGTCACGAGGCCACGGTCGACAAGATTGGCAACCTGCTGATTAACCCCAGCAAGTAAGTAGAGGAATATAAGCGATGCCTGCAACAATTATTGAATCCAACACGACGCCTCTGAAGACCATCAAAGTCGAGGGGGTTACCGTCGATATCATCGAGAATGCGCTGAAGAATGCGCGCGTGGAAATGGACGCGGTGCTGTTCCGTACGGCCATGTCGCCGGGTATCCGCGAGCAGGGCGACTGCTTTCCGATGATCGCGAACAAGGACGGCAAGATGGTGGTTGGCCAGTTTGGCTCTTTCATCGGCCCGTTCATGGAAGCCTATGACGCCGAGATCGAGGAAGGCGACATCATTCTGACCAACGACCCGTACATGTGTAACGCGGCCGTGTCGCACCTGCCGGACTGGATCGTGCTGGTGCCTGTGTTCAAGGATGGCCGCCATATTGCCTGGTCCGCGATGTTCGGCCACATGTCCGATAACGGCGGTATGGTGCCCGGTTCCATTCCGATCAAGGCCACTACTATTTACCAGGAAGGCATCCGCATCCCGCCGACCAAGCTCTACAAGAAGGGCGTGCTGCAGGAAGACATCCTGGAACTGATCCTGCACAACGTGCGTACCTCGCAGTGGAACCGCTTCGACCTCAACGCGCTGGTCGCAGCTTGCAACACAGCTGCCCGGCGTTGTGTCGAAATGGCCACTCGCTTTGGTGATGACGTGTTCCACAGCACGATGGGCATCATGCTGGAACGCAACTACAACGCGATGAAGTTCATCATCCAGAACTTCATCCCGGAAGAGCCGCGCACCTTCGAGGACTACATCTGCGATGACGGCATGGGCATGGGTCCGTACAAGATCAAGTGTACGATGTGGCGCGAGGGCGATGTCGCGATCTTCGACTTCGACGGCACCGACCCCCAGGCTCAGAGTTCCGTGAATTTCTACCTGAACGAAGACATGTTCAAGATGTTCTTCGGTTCGTTCACGATCAACGTGGTGGATCCGCAAATCGCGTTCAACGACGGCTTCTATGATCTCGTAGATGTACGCATACCTAAGGGCACGCTGCTCAAGCCGAACTTCCCTGCGGCACTGTCGGGTCGCACTCATGCGCTGGGGCGCATCTTCGACGTGCTGGGCGCATTGCTCGGTGCCGGTGCGCCGGAACAGATGCTGAACGCGGCCGGGTTTTCCGACTCCCCGCACCTGTTCTACTCCGGTTACGATCACCGTGAAGGCAAGAATAACGAGTGGTTCCAGCTGTTCCAGATCGGTTTCGGCGGAATTCCCGGCCGGCCTGCGGGCGACGGTGCTGACGGACACTCGTTGTGGCCCAATTTCACCAATGTGCCGAACGAGTTCATCGAGTCGTATTTTCCGCTGCGTATCGAGCATTACCAGACGATTCCGGATTCGGGTGGCGCCGGTTTGCACCGCGGTGGTAATGGCCTGAGCGTGGCGTATCATTTCCTTGCGGATGGCGAGATTGCCATACATGACGAGCGCTGGTTGACCTATCCGTGGGGTGTGCTCGGTGGTCAGGTCGGCCTGCGTTCGACGAAGAAACTCGTGCGTACCGATGGTAGCGAGGAATGGCTGCCCTCGAAGTGCGATGGCATCAGAGTCAACGTCGGCGACCTGTTGTACTTCAATACCTGGGGCGGCGGCGGCTGGGGCGATCCGCTGGAGCGCGATCCGGCCCTGGTGATGGCCGACGTCAACCGGGTTCTCGCCACGGTCGAGGGCGCCAAAGATTACGGCGTCGTCATCAAGGGCGGTGCGGTGGACGCGGCGGCGACCAGGAAACTGCGTGCCAGGATGCGCAAGAACCGCGGCGACATTACCACCTTCAACTTCGGCCCCTCGATCGATGAGATCCGCGCCAGTTGCAAGAAGGAAACGGGCCTGGAGCCGCCGGAGCCGCCGCAGTTCCCCTCCGAGGCACGCGCCGTGGCGTCGGAGAAGCAGACCAAGGCGAAAGCCAAGACCAGAAAGAAAGCAAAAGCCAAGGCCAGGGCCAAGAGCAAAGCCAAGGTCCGGAAGAAAACCAAGGCCAAAGCCAAGAGCAAAGTCAAGGTCCGGAAGAAGACGAAGGCCAAAGCCAAGAGCAAAGCCAAGGTCCGGAAGAAAACCAAGGCCAAAGCCAAGAGCAAAGCCAAGGTCCGGAAGAAAACCAAGGCCAAAGCCAAGAGCAAAGCCAAGGTCCGAAAGAAGACCAAGGCCAAAGCCAAGAGCAAAGCCAAGGTCCGAAAGAAGACTAAGGCCAAAGCCAAGAAGAAGGCCAAAGGCAGGCAACGCCGGTAGGTTACCCGGTTAGCACGCGTTACCGGTACGACAAAGGCCACGGACTCCCGGAGGCCGTGGCCTTTGTCAGAACGATTCCGTTCTAATGGTTGGCCGCGAGACGCCCGTTGGCCGACTGCGTTGGTGCCGAGACCAATGAGTCCGTGTTGTGCTGGTCGATGAAGTTCTGACCGATCTGATTGGCGACTTCTCTCAGTTTTGGCACGAAGCGGCGGGTCGCTTCGTCCTCGGGGACTGCGCTGCTCGAACAGCGAAAGGTCAGGGAGGCAAGCAGGCGGTCGTCGGCGATGATCGGCACAGCGCAACTCAGTTCGTCGGAAATACGCCGCGGGCGATGCGAGATGGCGTAACCCCGTTTGCGGGTCTCGACGAGGGTGTCGAGGACCTTCTTCCGGTTTCGGGCCGGCTTGTCCTGTTCTTTCTTGGAGCGCGCGAGGATATCCAGCAGGCTGTCACGTTGCTCCTTCGGGCAGAACGCGAGATAGCACAATCCGACTGACGAGCCAAGGATTGATACGCGAAAACCCGGGCCGCGTTTCTCGACGGCCAGCGGGCTTTGGTGATCGGTGGTTTGACGGATCAGCATGGTGCTTCCCGACAGCGTTGCAATGGCCACAGGCCAGACGATCTCGCGGCATAATTCGTAGATATACGGTCGCGCGATCTGCGTGATCCAGGCTTCGTCGTCGAAGCCGTCGCTGAGACCGCGGACCATGATGGTCAGGCGGTAACGATCATCGCTGACGGCGCGGTACGCGTAGCCGGCGACGCACAGGGTCTCGAGAATCCGATACGTGGTCGTGCGCGGCAGGTCGATGGTGTTCGCAACCTCCGATACCGTGGCACCGTTGTGGTGATTCAATACATGCAGAACTTCAAGGCCACGCAGCAAGGCGCGAATAGGGCGGGTAGAACTCATCGGTTATTATCAACCCCGTTATGTCCGACTGGTGGTCGATCTTAGACCCAATCCAACTGAAATCCAACCCCTCATTTATCCATATATCTCAATATGTTGTAACAGTTTGTAACGGGATGGCGAAGCTGCGGGTCCGAATCACCCCGATCGACCCGCGTGGGCCCGCGCGCGGCGCGCGGCAAGGCAGCACTGGATGCGGCAGGACCCTCCGTCTAAGCTACGCCCGGATTTCGGCCGCGCGGGGGTGGCAATCTTCGCATCCGTGCCAGCCAAGGATCACCGATGACCGACAACGTGCCGGCCGGCCGGCAATCCCGGCGTTCAACGCTGCTGGGCTGGGCCCTGACGGCCACATTCGCCGTGCTGTTCTGGAATATCGTCACGCTGCCGCGGACCCCACTCGATCAGCGCGATTTCCTGCACGCGATGCATTATTCGCTCGGTCTGCTGGTATTCGTGCTGGCCGTCATCAGGATCAGATGGTGGTTCAGCGAGCCGACACCGGAGCCGCCGCAAGGCCTGCCGGCCGCATCGTTCGGGTTCAGCCGGGCAATTTTGCTGGCCTTGCTGCTGGTTTACGCGGTTGAAGGTTTCATCGGGTTTGCCTATGCGTGGGGCACCGGCCACCCCGTGTCGCTATTCGGCATCGCCGTCCCGGCGCTGCTGGCGCAGAGCGAGCCGACACGCATGGCAATGGGTTATTTCCACAGCGCCCTCGGGTTCTACTACCTGATGCTGTTTTCGATATGGATCGCGTTCGGGGTGTATCAGCACCTGCGTTACCGGGTCGGGCTGATGCGACTGTTGCCCGGCGCGCGGGTCTGACCAGAGCGCGTTGCAACCTCCGTCAATGATTCAGGGAGTTGAGTGAGTGAGTGTATCGGCCGGAGCACGATTGCTGCACGCAGCCACGCTGCTGGCGTTCCTCGGTTTCGCGCTGTATTTCCCCTAATCTGTGGTTCGGCGTCGTCCCGTTCGCTGTCGACAATGATATACCGCAATCGGAAATCGATCGGTTGCTGGCCGGCGCTCATCTGCCCGACTATTACGCAGAGCCCTTACCCGAAATATCCACCGCGGAAGCCGAGGCGCAGAAGACCGCCTTCATGTGGTGTCGTTTCTGCCATACGCTGACGGAAGACGGCGATAACCGCGTCGGTCCGAACCTGTACCGGATCTTCGGCAAACCGGCCGCAGTTCTCGAAACCTTTCCATACTCGTCGGCGTTTATCGCAGCCCGCGAGAAAGGGTTGATCTGGACGCCGGAAACGATGGCCGCACTGATCGCCAACCCGCACGAACTCGTGCCCGGTAATCGGATGCGCTACCCGCCCATGATCGGCTACGAAAATGACCCGGAGCGTCAGCGCCGGATATTCGAATACCTGCTGCGAGAGACGCGGTAATCAGACCCTTGTTTCTTCAGTCGTGCGTGTAGACATGCACGTCGCGCTGCGGGTACGGGATCGAAAGGCCTTCCGCGTCGAAGCGCTTCTTGATCTGCTCCGTCATGTCGCAGCGAACCGCCCAGTAGTCCCCTGACTTGACCCACGGCCGAACGATGAAGTTGACGCTGCTGTCGCCGAGTTCGGTTACGGCGATGCTCGTCGCCGGCTCATCGAGCACCCGGTCGTCATCAGCGACGATGCCTTCCAGTACCTTGCGGACATGATCGAGATCGTCGTCGTAGCTGCAGCTGGCCACGAGATCGACGCGTCGCGTCGGGTTTGCCGAGTAATTCGTGATGTCGCCGGCCATAATCTGACTGTTCGGCACGATAACCTGCCGGTTATCTCCGGTCCGCAGGACCGTCGTGAAGATCTGGACTTGCTCGACCGTTCCGCTGACACCGCCGGCCTCGATGAAATCTCCGACCTTGTAGGGGCGAAAGCCGACGATCATGACGCCGGATGCGAAGTTCGATAATGAGCCCTGCAGGGCCAGGCCGATGGCCAGGCCGGCGGTGGCGACGACGGCGAGCAGGGACGTCGTTTCAACCCCGAGTTGGTTGATCGTTGCGATGACCACGGCGGCCATCAGCATGTAGTAGAGCAGGTTGCCCAGGAAGTGCTCCAGGGTGTCCTCGATGTCCGCTGCGGCCATCATCTTCTTGACAACCTTGACGGCCAGGTTGACGAGCCAGCGACCCACGAAGAAGATGACCACTGCGAGAATCGCGTTGATTCCGAATTGCTGCAACAGGCTGACATCGATGTTCGGCAGTTCAGATTCCATGGCCGGTTCTCCTTGGATATTGTTTGGCGTTGGCGAAGGCCTTATTGTCCGGGCCTCGTACCATCGTTGTAAAGTCAGGGCTCGCACGGGCTGCCCACGTGCTTTAGACCTGTTATAAAGATTAAGTAGAGCAATTAAAATCATGAAATATAAAGTATTAGGTAACAGTGGGTTGAAGGTATCGGAGATTTGTCTGGGCGCCATGACGTTCGGCGAGGAATACGGTATCGGCGCGCCGGAGGCCGAATGCCGGGCGATATACGATGCCTTCCTCGAGGCGGGCGGTAATTTCATCGATACGGCCGACATCTACAACCTGGGGACGAGCGAGCGGATGCTCGGCACGTTCCTCGAGGCGACGCGCGACACGATTGTTCTGGCCAGCAAGTACAGCCTGAATACGCGCACGGACGATCCGAATGCCGGCGGCAACCATCGCAAGAACCTCGCTCAGTCGCTGGACGCCAGCCTGAAACGCCTGCATACCGACTACATCGACCTGTACTGGGTACACGCCTGGGACGGTTCGACCGACATGGCGCAGGTCATGCGCGCGCTCGACGACCAGGTCCGTGCCGGCAAGATCCTGCATATTGGCATCAGCAACGCGCCGGCCTGGGTCATCGCGGCCGCCAACACGCTGGCGAACGAGCGCAACCTGACGCCGTTTACGGCCATGCAGCTACACTACAACCTCATCGAGCGCAGCATCGAACGCGACCATTTCGCGCTGGCACGGGCCCAGAACATGGCGATCACGCCGTGGAGCCCGCTGGCCGGCGGGTTTCTGACCGGTAAGTTCAATCGCGACGCCGACGCGCAGGCTCGAGAGGGCGCACGGCTGACGTCGAGTCCGCGCGGGGGCCCGTTGCTGGACGACGAGTCCAAACTGGCAGTCGCGGAGGCGTTGACCGCGCTGGCCAATGACATCGGTTGCAGTTCGGCCCAACTCGCCCTGGCGTGGATGATGCGCCGGAGCGAGGCCTGCGTCGTGCCGATCATCGGCGCGCGCAAACTGAACCAGTTGACCGACAATCTCGGCGCGGCCGACGTCGAGTTGACTGCCGCACAGATCGCACAACTGGATGAACTGACCGCACTCACACCGGAGTATCCACATTCGCTGTATGTCAGCGAGTTCTTTCAGACGATGATGTACGGCACGGTGCACGACCGCATTCAAATAAACCATCCCTGGGAATAGCCGGGGATCACGCCGACGATTTTCGCGTTGCCGATGCAGCTCCCGCTCAGAACAACACGGTCGTCGCTTTCGTCTTCAGGTAGGGAGACAGGCCTTCCTCGCCGAACTCGCGGCCCCCCCAGCCGGACTGGCGGTTGCCCCCGAACGGGACCGCCGGGTCGACCGCCGCGTGGCAGTTGATCGCCACCTGGCCGGAATCGATCAGGTTCACCATCTTGTGCGCGACTGAGATATCTCTCGTCCAGACGCTGCCCGACAGGCCGTAGATCGTCTTGTTCGTCTCGGCGGCGATCTCCTCAAGGTCGCAGTCGCCGAATTGCTGCACGCTCAGCACCGGGCCGAAGATCTCCTCTTTCATGATCTTCATGTCCATGTTCGTGTGCCCGAAGATCGTCGGCTGCACGAAATGACCCTTGCCGGGGAGCGCTTCGCCACCACAGACGAGATCCGCGCCAGCCGCTTTGCCCGCCTCGACATAGCCCATGACCATCTCCCGCTGCTGCGCGGAGATCAGCGGTCCGAGCTCGCTGGCCGGGTCCAGACCCGGGCCGATCTTGAACGCGTTGGCCATCTTCGCAACGCCTTCGACGACCTGCTCATATACGTCCTCGTGGACGAACAGCCGGGTACCGGCCATGCAGTTCTGACCCTGCAGGAAGAACGCGCCGCGGGCGGCGCCCGGGATCACGCGTTCGATATCTGCGTCGGGAAAGACGACGACCGGTGACTTGCCGCCGAGTTCCAGCGAGACCCTTTTCAGGTTGCCGGTGGCCGCTCTGGCAATGATCTTGCCGACCTCCGTGGACCCCGTGAACGCGATCTTGTCGACGTCTTCGTGCTCGGCGAGGCGTGCTCCGGCCTCGCTGCCGTGTCCGAGAACGATGTTGAACACGCCCGGCGGAATCCCGACCTTGCGCGTCAGCTCGCCGAGCAACAGGGCCGAGAACGGGGTCAGCTCCGCCGGCTTCAGCACCATCGTGCAGCCGGTGGCAAGACACGGGGCGAGTTTCAGGACGACCATCGGCAGCGGCGCGTTCCACGGCGTGATCGCGCCGACCACACCGATCGGCTCGCGCTGCGTGTACGTCAGAGCGCCCCCGTTCCGGGCCCCGCTCGGGGACACGGGGATGGTCTGGCCGTGAATCTTCGTGGGCCAGCCCGCGTAGTAGCGCAGGTGGTTTACACCGGCGGCCATGGCCGAATACAACGCGATCGGGCGGGGCATGCCGTTGTCGAGTACCTCGAGCTCCGTCACCAGGTCAATGACGGCCTCGAGCTCGTCGGCGAGTCGCCAGATCAGGCGACTGCGCTCGTGGGAGGTGATCTTCGACCATTCGCCCGTCAGGGCGGCCCGGGCCGCCGCGACCGCCCGGTCGACGTCCTCGACACCGCCGCAGGCGACCTCGGCGAGGACGGCCTCGGTCGCCGGGTCGTGGACGACGGTACGCTGACCGGACGTCGTGTCGACCCACTCGCCGTTGATCAGCAATTGGTGTTTACGGTTCAGGAACTCCTGAGTTTCAGGTGACGGGGCGATAATTTCAGCGGCGGCGCTCATGGTCTTTCCTCATTCTCGTTGGACGAATTAACCAGCATATATGCCCGGTGCCCGGTGAATCAAGGCGTGTGCGACCGCAGCTCGAGCAACGCGAACGACGGTTGCGGTCGAGTACCCCTATCCGGTAAAAGAACAGAGTCTGACCCGACTATGCTCCCATCACTACCGAGGAGAGATACCATGCCGCGCCTGGACCCGCTGCCCGTCGAAGAGCTTCCCGCAGAATTACAGCCGATCCTGCAGTACGCCGAAGCCACGATGGGTTTCATGGCCAACGACGTGTTGACGATGGCGCACTGGCCCGAACTGTTGCGGGCCATGGGCGCCGTGGTCGGGGTGACCTTCACGCCGGGCAGCGTCGACATGGCGCTGAAGCGCATGGTCGGTTTCATCTCCAGCATGAGCGCCGGTTGCCAATATTGCGCGGCGCACAATGGCGTCGGGTTCCCGGACGACGGTATCGAGCCTGCGAAGCGGGACGCGATCTGGGCGTACGAGACGAGCCCGCTGTTCACGGATGCCGAACGCGCCGCGCTGAATTTTGCCCGCGCCGTCGGGCAGACGCCGAATGCGCTGACCGATGCCGAGTTCGCCGAGTTGCAAGCGCATTTCGACACACGGCAAATCATGGAACTGGCCGGTGTCATCTGTCTGTTCGGTTTCCTGAATCGGTGGAACTCGACGTTCTCGACGGCGCTCGAAGGGAAGCCGCGCGACTACGCCGAGGAATTCCTGTCGCCGCACGGGTGGACGATCGGACCGCACGAATAGGTGTCCGGTCCCAATTGACTCGGGTTCCGGGCTAAAATGACGCTCTTCCGCGAACGGGCATGCCTGTGTGCACCGGGTAGCGCCGCCAGGAGCGATCGATGCTGAGTTACGAATTACTTGAGGATCAGGGTGTCCTGATCATTCAACCGCACGGCAAGCTGCGCACCGAAGACTTCGAAGCGCTGGGTAAGGCCGTCGACGATTATATCGTTCGCGAGGGTGCCCTGACCGGAGTGATGATCGCCGCCGAAAAGTTTCCCGGCTGGGAGGATTTCCACGCGCTGCTGTCGCACGTCCAGTTCGTGCGGGACAACCGCGCGGACATCGACAAGGTTGCGGCGGTCAGTGACAGCACCATTCTGACGTTCATGCCACGCATCGTCGATCACTTCACCAGCGCCGAAGTCCGACACTTCGAATACGACCGCCGCGATGAGGCGATGGCGTGGCTGGTCAGCAGCCTTGCCGGGGGTCGGATCAATGCCAGTCATTGAGAGCCCGGGATAGAGGGTATGGCGGGGGCAAAACATTGGGGCTAGGGCTGGCCGTGCGCTGGCAGATCGCCATCCTGCTGTGCCTGATCACCACGATCAATTACGTCGACCGGCAGGCGCTCGCGGTGGTCGCGCCGGTGATCGTCGAACAGTTCCAACTCACGAACACACAGTTCGGCACGATCGTGTCGGCATTCCTGTTCGCTTACGCGATCGGGCAAGTAGTCATCGGTCCCGTCGTCGATCGTCTGGGCACGAAGCGTTCGTTCAGCATCGCGGTCGTCGCGTGGAGCCTGGTCGGTATGGCGCATGCCATCGGGCGCGGCTTTTTGAGTTTCATGATCCTGCGCGCAATGCTCGGCCTGACCGAGGCCATGAATTTCCCGGCGGCCATCAAGGCCGTTGCGGAATGGTTTCCGAGGTCCGAGCGCTCGATGGCCGTCGGTATCGTCATGGTCGGGCCGGGTCTGGGTTCGCTGATCGCACCGCCGCTGCTCGGCTGGCTGATTATCAGCTTCGGCTGGGAATGGGCATTTATCGTGCCGGGCGCGGCGGGTCTGCTCTGGTTGGGCGTTTGGCAGACCCGGTTCGGCGACCCGGAGACGCACCCGCGGATCGGTGAGGCAGAGCGAGCATTGATCCTGCGTGAGCGGGATTCGGTTGCCAAACCGGGCGAGGGCGAGCCCTGGTACGGTTTCATAAAATTCTTGCGCTACCGGGAAGTTTGGGGGCTCATGCTGAGCCGGTTCGTCAGCGACGGGGCGTTCTATTTCTTTGTGGCATTCCTGCCGTTGTATCTCGCGCAGGAGCGTGGCTTCGACATACGCGCGATCGCGATCTTCGCCATTGTTCCTTTCCTGGCCGCCGATCTCGGCAGCCTGTTCGGCGGCTGGCTGGGCACGCGCCTGATTCGGCGGGGCATGTCCGTCAATGCGTCGCGGAAGTGGGTAATCTGGATCGCCGCATTGATCATTCCGTGTGCGTTACCGGCTGTATTCGTCGATTCGGCGTACGTCGCGATCGGGCTGATCGGCATCGCAATGTTCGGTATCCAGGTGAAGGCATCGAGCCTGTTCACGGTGCCCGCCGACCTGTTTCCGGCGCGCGACGTTGCGACGATCTGGGGGCTGTTTGGCGCCGTGGGGAGCTTCGGCGGTATGCTGTTCGTCGCGGCCGCCGGGTGGGTCTCGGAGCACTATTCGTATGTGCCGATCTTCGCGGCGGTTGGCGTCATGCACATCGTTTCGGCCTGGATCGTGATGGTTATGATTCCGAATATTACTCAATTAAAACAATAAATAAAGTAACTGTTATAAAGTGATTTATACCCAAATGCGCAATCGGGCCGAGCGCCTGCTGAACGGGCTCGCCCGGGCGGAACGGGCGATCACGACCACGGCGTTCGTCGTGCTGATCGTCGTCGTGTTCGCCGATGTCGTCAGCCGCGAGCTGACCGGGACCGGCCTGCACTGGGCGCGCCAGGCCGGGGTATACGCGAACCTGTTCGTCGTCATGTTCGGTCTCGGCGTCGCCTCGGCCAGCGGCGCACACCTGCGGCCGCGTTTCGCCGACGGCTGGCTGCCGGCCCGGTTCAATGAGGTGCTTGATCGGCTGCAGGATGCGGGCATGGCGGTTTTTTGTGTGGCCTTTGCCGGGATCGGGATTGCCGTCGTCGCCGAGAGCTTCGTGTTGGCGGACCGGTCGGTCGTGCTGCGGATCGTCGTCTGGCCGTTCCAGGCGGTCATCCCGATCGCGTTCACGCTGGCGGGCCTGCGGCATCTCGCGTACGCGATCTTCCCCGAGCTGAGACCCTCGTTGACCTCGATTGTCGCCGGGGACGCGGAGGGCGGAACATGACAGCCGCGCTCGCCCTGCTCCTGATCGTGCTGGCATTGTTCGCGTTGCGCCAGAACCTGCTCGTCGTGCTCGGCGTCGTGACGGGCTACGCGTACGCGGTCTGGGGCGGCGGTGCGCTGACGAACATGGTCGTCGATGCCTGGGACGCAGCGAACAAGGAAATCCTGCTGTCGATCCCGTTGTACATCCTGGCCGGCAACGTCATGTCGCGCGGGGCCATGGCGGGACGGCTGATCAGCGTGATGCGCGCCATCAGCGCCCCGGTGCCGGGCGGTCTTGCGATCGCAGCCGTCATGTCCTGCGCGCTGTTCGCCGCCGTGTCGGGCTCAGGCACGGTGACGCTGCTGGCCGTCGGCGGTGTCATCTACCCGGCCCTGGTCGAGGCCGGGTACTCCAGGTCATTCTCGATCGGCGCGCTGTGCGCGGCCGGCACGCTCGGCATCATCATCCCGCCGAGCATCCCGTTGATCCTGTACGGCGTCATGACGCAGACGTCGATCGCCGATCTGTTCATCGCCGGGCTCGGACCGGCTGCGGTACTCCTGACGCTGATGACCGGTTACGCCTTGATCGTTAACCGGCACGTGCCGGCCATCGGCTGGTCGGGAACGAAACTCCGGGCCGCGCTGCGCGACGGGATCTGGGCATTGCTGATGCCCGTGCTGATTCTCGGTGGCATCTACTCCGGCTACTTCACCGCCACCGAGTCGGCCGCGGTGGCGGTCGTCTACGCGATCGTGATCGAGACGCTGGTTTATCGCGAGATGGGCTTCGCGGATCTCTATGACGTCATCGGTCAGACGACGCGGCTGCTGGGCTCGCTGTTCCCGGTCCTGATGCTCGCGCTCAGCCTGAACGTGTTCCTCGCGTACCAGCAGGTTCCCGAGTTCCTGGTGGCGACACTCGGGGACCTGGTCGAGAGCCGTACGGGTTTCCTGATCGCCATGAACGTGTTTCTGCTCGGCATCGGCTGCATCATGGATATCGGCTCGGCGATCCTGATCCTGGCCCCGATCCTGCAACCGTTGGCCGCGGCGCAGGGCATCGACCCGGTACATTTCGGGATCATCGCGGTCGTGAATCTCGAGATCGGCTACCTGACGCCGCCGCTGGGTCTGAACCTGATCGTCGCCATGACGGTCTTCCGCGAGGGATTCTGGACGATCTGCCGCGCGGTGCTGCCGTTCGTGGGGCTGATGCTGTTCGGACTGCTGATCGTGGCTTTCGTACCGGAGCTGTCACTGTTCCTGGTCAGATGACATTTGTGCGGCACCCCGGGCGACGCTGGGGTTACAATACGCGGCCAGCCACGCCGACTGTGATTGAATAATTAAAGGGAGATAACGATGAGCATCAGCACGGGCGACCGCATGCCTGAAGGCAGCTTCGCAACGATGGGCGCCGACGGCCCCGATTCCGTTTCCACGAGCGACCTGTTTGCCGGCAAGAAAGTCGTGTTGTTCTCCGTACCGGGCGCGTTCACGCCGACCTGTTCGGCGAAACACCTGCCGGGCTATGTCGGGCAGGCGGCCGCCATCAAGGCCAAAGGCGTGGACACGATCGCCTGCATGGCCGTCAACGATGTCTTCGTCATGGACGCCTGGGGCCAGCATCAGAATGTCGGCGACGCGGTCCTGATGCTGGCGGACGGCAACGGCGACTACACGAATGCACTCGGCCTCGGTCTGGACGCCAGCGGCTTCGGCATGGGGCAGCGCGGTCAGCGCTACGCGATCGTCGTCGACGACGGTGTAGCGACCGGCGTGTACGTCGAGGGACCGGGCGAATTCAAGGTCAGCGCTGCCGATGCGGTACTCGCGAACCTGTAAGCCCCTGGCCGATTTATACTGGCCGATTTAAATTCATCCCCACAACCCTAACGAGAATAACCGGAGGCTCGGATGTCTCTTTACGAATTATTGATTGTTTTTCACCTGCTGCTGTTCGTCTACTGGCTGGGCGGCGACATGGGTGTTTACTACTCGAGCGGCATGTCGATCGACCCGAAGCTAAGCAACTCGGCACGCGTCACCGCGTCGAAGATCATGATGAATCTCGACTTCGTGCCGCGGATGTGCATGACACTGATGCTGACCGTCGGCGGTTTGCTGAGCGAGTACAACGGCATCGAGCACCCGCTATGGCAAACGATCGCGTTTATCCTGCTCGGTCCGGGCTGGCTCTCGATGGTCGTGTATCTGCATCTTGCGCATGGGACAGAGATGTCGAAGACCGTCACGAAAATCGACTACTGGTTCCGCTGGCTCATCGTCGTCTACCTGCTCTGGTCGGTCGGCTATTCATTCATGTTCACGGATAAACTGGCGGCCGCCCCGTGGGTCGGCGCAAAGCTGCTCGTGTTCGCCGCCATGGTGTTCTGCGGCCTGATGATTCGCGTCTACATCCCCGGTTACATCCAGGGCATCCTGACGCTGCGTCAGGAAAGCGACAAACCGTCGATGAGCGATGAGATGAATGGCATCATGGCGAACAGCCTCAACAAATGTCGGCCCTATGTGCTGGCGATCTGGGCCGGGCTGTTCATCGAGTGTTATCTCGGCGTGGTCAAGCCGGGCAGTCCGGAAAACGCGGTGCGGGTCAGCGAAATTCTCGGCGCCGCGGCGCCATTTGCGGGCTTCTAGGCGCTTTATTTCATTCGTCGCGCGTAAGCCATCCGGTTGCGGCGGTCAGCGTCGCCGCCGCCGTCATCATGATCGCCACGGGCCAGAACGTATCGACGTAGATGGTTCCGGCGACGATCGTGAACGCGCCGCTCAAACACAGACCGATGGCGGTCGACAAACCTGAACTGGAACCGGCGATCATCGGCCGATAGCTGACGGCTCCCGCCAGTGTGAGTGGCGTCACGATGCCGTTGGCCAGTGACAGGATCAGCAGCGGGCCGGTCAGCGTCCAGAACGTCACGCCGAACAAAGCAATCAGCGCCAGCAGGGCCCAGCCACCGATCAGCATGATCGTCAGGCCAACGCGGAGCAGGCGGCGTTGGCCGAAGTTCATGGTGAGTTTGCCGCAGAGCATTGCCCCACCCACATACGCGATCGCCACCCCGCCCCAGGTGATGCCGAAACTCGTCTGATCGGCGCCGAGTTCGTTAGCGAAGACGGCCGCGCCGACCGTCATGAAGATCAGGAACACGGCCTGCGAGAACCCATACATCAGCGAATAACCGACGAAGATACGCGAGCGAACCAGTTGCTTGTAGCTGTCGAACCACTGGCCCAGCGTCGGATGATCATGGCTGCGCGGGTCGGACGTCTCCGGGTAGCTGACGAGTGCCCAGAGCCAGATTGCAGCGCCCAGTGTCGCGCTGAGCAAAAACACCGATTGCGATCCGTACGCGGTGCTGACGACACCTCCGAGGGTCGGCGCGAGTATGGGCGCCAGCCCCATGGCCGCGGCGACGAATGACAGTGCCTTCGCGGATCCCTCCGCATCGTGCATGTCGCGCACGACCGCGCGGCTCGTGACGGTCCCGACGCTCGCGCCGGCTGCCTGCAGGAAGCGCAGGGCGATCAGCAGATCGAGCCGTCCGACGAACGCGCAGGCGAAACTGGTCACCACGAAGATCGCAAAGCCAGTCAGCAGGACCGGTCGCCGCCCGAACCGATCGCATAAGATGCCGCTGATCGGCTGCGCGCATGCGAGCCCGAGCAGGTAGGCCGAGATCAGGAATTGAATACGACCGGGTCCGACCGCAAAGTCCCGCGCGAGGGCATCGAGCCCGGGCGCGAGGACGATCAGGGCAAACGGCGACAGAGCGCTCGTCGCGCTCAGCAGGAAATACAGTGGGGCGCCGAGCGGCGAACCTGACGACTGCCCGACGGCCGACGGCCGATCAGACATGGCGGCCGAACAACAGGCAGTGGGGCGCCGGGCTGTCGCTCAAGCGCCGAACTGCTTGTCGAGTTCCGGGATGACCTCGAACAGATCCCCGACCAGCCCGATATCTGCGATCTCGAAGATCGGCGCGTCCGGATCCTTGTTGATCGCAACGATCGTCCCGGCATCCTTGATGCCGGTCAGGTGCTGGATCGCGCCGGAGATACCGAATGCGATGTACAGGTCCGGCGAGATGATCTTGCCGGTCTGCCCGACCTGCATCTCGTTCGGCACGTAACCCGCGTCGACCGCGGCGCGCGAGGCGCCGACGCCGGCGCCGAGTTTGTCGGCGAGTGAGTAGAGGATCTCGAAGTTCTCGGCGCTACCGACGCCGCGGCCGCCGGACAGGACGATGTTAGCGACCTGTAAGTCGGGCCGGTCGCCGCCACCGGACTTCAGTTCGACGTAGCGCGTATGCGTCGGCAAAGCTGCATCGACGGTCGCGCTCTCGACGCCGGCCGAGCCACCCGACTCGGCGGCCCGGTACGACGCGACCCGCACGGTCGCAACGACCGGTCGATCCGCGGGCGCCTTGACCGTCACGATCGCGTTCCCGGCATAGATCGGGCGCTTGAACGTCTGTGCGTCGAGAACTTCCATGATGTCGCTGAGCTGGCCGACGCCGAGCAGGGCGGCGATGCGCGGCATCAGGTCCTTGCCGAACGTCGTCGACGGTCCGAACACGTATTGGTAGTCGCCGGCCAAGGCGGCCACCTGCGGTGCGAGGACGGCGGCGAGCGGTGCCGCGTTCTCGGCCCGGTCCACCGTCAGGACGCGCGCCACCCCGGCGAGTTTGGCGGCCTCGGCCGCGACGGCGTCGCAACCGCTGGCGAGCACCACGATGTCGATCGCCTCGGCGCCCAGAGTCAGCGCGCAACTCAGCGTTTTGGCCGTGCTCGGGTTCAGGGACGAGCCGTCGTGCTCGGCAATGATCAGAACCTTGCTCATAATGAGAATCCTTTGTCCTTCAGTGCGCCGATCAGCCCGGCAACGTCGTCGACCATCTGGCCTCTCTGGCGGACCTCCGGCGCATCGAACGTGACCGTCTCGAACTGCGGTGAAATATCGACGCCGAGATCGGCGATGGCCAGCGTCTCGAGCGGCTTCTTCTTCGCCTTCATGATATCCGGCAGCTTGACGTAGCGCGGCTCATTGAGCCGCAGGTCGGAGCTGACTACGGCCGGCAGATCGACCTCGATAACCTCGAGACCAACGTCGACCTCGCGCGTCACGATTGCCTTGCCGTCGGCCAGTTCGAGTTTCGATGCGAACATCGCCTGCGGGCGATCCCACAGCGTCGCGAGCATCTGTGGCGTCTGACTGCAGTCATCATCGATGGCCTGCTTACCCATGAGCACGAGGCCCGGCTGTTCCTTTTCGATGAGCTTCAGGAATACGCGTGCCGCCGCCAGCGGCTCGACCTCAACATCCGTCTCGACCAGGATCGCGCGATCGGCGCCCATGGCCAGCCCGGTCCGCAACTGCTGCTGACAGTCCGACGGGCCGATCGAGACGACGAAGACTTCGCCGGCGTTGCCCTGTTCACGAATCCGCAGCGCCTCCTCGAGCGCGATCTCGTCGAACGGGTTGATACTCATCTTGACGCCTTCGGTGACGACGCCCGAGTTGTCCGGCTTGACCCGGACCCGCACGTTGTAATCGACAACGCGCTTCAGACAGACCATAACTTTGTCCATGCATTACTCCTGAATGCGGGTGATCGGCTGCGGCCGCCTGTCTGCTCGGCCACCCGACGATATGCAGGCCGGGGTTCGAGGGCTTCTGCCGCGAAACGTGATATTTTCCCCTAGACGTGCCGGTGGTGACAAGCAGTATCGCCCGCGGCAGGGTCCCGGCAGGCTGACAGGCAGTCGCAAGCGGGTAGCGATGATCGAGACGCACGCATGACATATACCCATTCCAGCGGTCCACTCGTGTCCGCAGCCGAACTTGGCCGGCACCTCGGCGATCCACGCTGGGTCATCGTCGACTGTCGCTTCAACCTGGGCGACCCCGAGGCCGGTCGCAGCGCCTACGCCGCGGGGCATATTCCCGGTGCGTATTACGCGGATCTCGATCACGATCTTGCCGCACCGGTCGAGCCGGGCGGAGCAGGGGGACGACATCCGCTGCCGGCCCCGGATACGCTGGGCTGCCTGGCTCGGGGTTGGGGCGTCAACGCCGACAGTCGCGTTGTTGCCTACGACGACCTGGGTGGGGCCATCGCCGCACGGCTCTGGTGGCAGCTGCGCTGCTGCGGGCATCAGCACCCGGCCGTCCTCGATGGCGGCCTGGATGCGTGGCGGGCGGCAGGTCAATCGCTCGATAGCGGCGAGCCGGCGCCGGGTGATGGCGCCTGGGAAGCCGGCGACGGAGAGTTGCGCACCGCGACGGCCGACGATCTGGCAGCGCGACTGGTAGCGAATGACTGCGTGCTGCTCGATGCCCGCGCCGCTGACCGCTTTGCGGGGCGCGTCGAGCCGCTGGATATCCGGGCGGGTCATGTGCCCGGGGCATCGAACGCACCGTTTTCAGCGAACCTCGAGGCTGACAAATGCTTCCGCGCCCCGGACGATTTGCAGGCATACTATCGCGCCATCATCGGTGCAGATCGCGCAATGGCCGATGTGGTCTGCATGTGCGGTTCCGGCGTCACGGCGTGTCATACACTGCTGGCGCTGGAGATCGCCGGGTTACCCGGAGCCGCGTTGTACGCGGGTTCGTGGAGCGACTGGATCAGCGACGAGCGACGTCCCATCGCTTCGACAGATGGCGACGAACAACGAACGAATGCATGAGCGAACCCCGGGCCGGTAATATCCCGGGACAGGAAACAATAATTCAAGGACTGACAGCATGAGCGACGACATTCTGCAACGTGATCACCGGACGCTGCGCGGCAAGATTCTCTATACGAGCAAGAAACCCGACCGCATGGACCAGGAGCGGGGGCGCGAATGGTTCCATATCGACGTACACAGCGACGGTAAGCGCTCGATCACCGCGCACTGCGAGATCGATGACCGACCGAGCGTCATGCGGGACATCACATACAGCATCGACGAGGACTGGTACCCGATGGATTGCTTCGTGCGCCTGTCCGTCGACGATAAATTCATGGGTTCGGGCTGGTTTCGCTTCGGTGCGGATTTCGCCGAGTGCGAGACGCACACGTCGCTCGACGGCCGTGTGAACCAGCGCATGGAGACGAACGGACGCCTGCAGACCTTCCAGAACCATGCGATCGCCTGCGACTCGTGGCATATGCGCCTGTTCGACCTGTCAAAGCCGAGCAGCGCCGTGCAGAGCATCGACGAGATGCTGTTGTCGTCGCCGGACCATCGCGGCGCGACGGGCCCGATGCTGTTCCGGATCGGTTTCGGCGTGGAGTACGTCGGTGAAGAAAACATCAGCGTGGCGGCGGGTAACTTCGATGCCTACCATTTTCGTTTCGTATCGTCACCGGGTCTGCCCGAGGCGCATCCGGCATACGATATCTGGTGCACGAACGATGGGGATTTCATATTCCTGCGCGGCGATATCGGCGGTTACATGCAGACGTTCTACGAACTCGTGGAATTCGAAAGTGACGTGAAATAGGCGTATTTCGACACGCTTCGCCGTTTGATCGCAGGAGCGGCTTCCACGAGGGTTTCGATACTGACTGACTCATTTCGGGGGGTACACGATGAGCAGCTTGAAGCAGTGGTGGAGCTACGATTCCGAGGCGGAGCGGCGCAGCGCCGATAACCCGGTCACGCCGCTGACCGACAACCAGCGCCGCGCGGCCGGCCCGTTGCTGACCCTGGCGTTCGGCTGGGGCTTTCTCGTCACCGGCCTGTTCACCGGCGGCATGCTCGGTGCCGGCCAGGTCTTCTGGCCCGATATCATCATCGCGTCATTCGCCGGCAATTTCGCGAACTTCATCATCGGCGCGCTGGTTGCCTACATGGGGTACCGCACGGCCTGCAACAGCGGGCTGTTGTACCAGTTTGTCTACGGCAAGCTCGGTGCGTACGTGCCGGTGCTGATCAGTGCGCTGCTGCTGATCGGCTGGCAGGGGATCGTCGTCGGCGCGTTCGGCGCCACGTGGGTCGGCAACACGGACAGCACGATGTTCTATGTCGTCGCGATTTTCGCCGGCCTGCTGTTCACGGTAACGACCTACTTCGGCATCAAGGGCCTGGAATGGGTCAGCATGCCATCCGTCTCCGTGCTGGTCCTCGTCGGCCTGTACGCGGCCTGGCTGAACGTCGACCGGGCCGGCGGCTGGAACGGCTTCCTCGCACTGTCGACGCAGCGGGCGGCCACGACCGAGAATCCACTGACGATGCTCGAAGCAGTCAACCTCGTCATCGGCTCGTGGATCGTCGGCGCGATCGTCATGGCCGAGTACGCGCGGTTCGCGCGCAGGGCCTGGGTCGCGATCGCGATTCCGTTCATCGTGCTGATCATCGCGCAGTGGTTCCTGCAGATCATCGGTGCGCTCGGCGGCGTCGTGTCGGGCACCTTCGACTTCACGCAGTACCTGCGCAGCGAGGGCGCGTTCATCATGTATGCCGGCATCATCGGCATGAGTCTCGCGCTGTGGACAACCGGTGACGCGAACCTCTACCTGCCGGTCATCCAGACCTCTAGCGTATTCAAGCGGCCGCAGCGGGTCATGACCGTGGTCTGCGGCCTGCTCGGCACCCTCGTCGGGCTCGGCATCTATGAGCGCTTCATGGACTGGATCGGCCTGCTGGCCAACATCGTGCCGCCGCTGATCGGCCCGGTCATCGCACATTACTACGTCGTACGCAGGACGCGATTCGCGGCCGAAGACCTCGACACCCTGCCGACCTGGAATCCGGCGGCCGTCATCGCCTATCTCGCCGGCGCGATCGCGGCGATCATGAACTCTAACAATATCCTGTTCAGCGCCGAGGCGACCGTGCCGGCGCTGCTGGGCCTGATCGTGTCGATCGTGGTTTATCTGCTCGCGGTGTTCGCCGGCCTGGGTCCGAAACGCAAGGTGTGAGCGTCACGCCATAACGTCGCCGCAGGAATAGCCGGTGCGACTCACCATGGACTACATTCAGCTGACCGCGTTGAGCAATCTGCCTGACCTTTCGGCGTTGCGACCTTTTATCGCCAATGCGGAACGCTTGCGTGATGTCATCTCTGGCAATCCGTTGCTCCCGTCCCGAAGCGTGTTCTGCCGCCAGCCACTTTTCCGCTGCCGCATCAACCAGATGCGCCAGCGGTTGGTGTGACGTCCGCATCATGCTGCCACCGCAACTCATCGGTTAATTTTACGCCACACTGGGCGACCGCACGCGTTGCCGTTGCGCATCCAGCCTGGCGGAAATCGGTGCTTTGATTATCGATAAATAGATAGTTAAAACATTGATATATCCATATTTTATCAAGAGGATTCGAAGATATGGGAAACCACCGGATTGGTGCCGGCCCTCACGCACAGCGCTGGCCCATCGCCCGGACGACTGCGGCTTGGTGCGCTTGGGCGAATCCGTTACTGTGCACGCTGGTTTGAATGGGTACAGGCCGCATCAATGACGGGTAGTCCGGAAGTTCGCGCATATCGCTGGGTCATCTGCGCTATCGCATCCCTCGTGTTGTTCGTCTCGAACGGAATGACGCTCGGCGGGCTGGCGGTCTTCGATATCGAGCTGATTAACGCGCTGGCCGAAAGCATGGGACGCGACATCAGCGTGTCCGAGATCAAGTTACGCGACTCCATCATGTTCCTGACCGCCGCCTTCTGTGGCCTCGGTTCCGGCTGGCTGGCCGACAAGGTTGGCGTCAAGCCACTCATCCTGATTGGTCTGGCGATGCTGGCCGGCGGGAACTTCCTGTACGCGCGGATCGACACGCTGACCGAAATCTACCTGATCCAGGCGGGTTTCGGCGTCGTGCTGGCACTGTGCGGCCTGATGATTAACGTCTACCTGATTTCGAGCTGGTTCGACCAACAGCGCGGGCTGGCCATCGGCCTCATGCTGGCCGGCACGAGTCTGGGCAACGCGTTCTTCCCCGTGCTGGGTACCTTCCTGATCGATGCCGGCGGCTGGCGCCGCGCCTTCGAATGGCTGGCCCTGATCCCGCTGGTGTTGCTGCCGATCGCATTCTTGCTGATCAGGAACGGCCCGATGAGCGCCGGCAAGTCGTCGGACCCCGAAGCCACGCCGCGGGAGTTGTCCGGCTATACGCTCGGCCAGGCCCTGTCGAGCCGTAACTTCTGGATCGTCGCGACCATTGCGATGTGCACGTTCTATTCCATCCTCGGCATGAGCGCGAACGTATTCATCTATATGAGCTACGCAGATTATTCCCCGCGCGTCGCATCCACCGGTGTGTCGATCCTGTTTATCGGCGGCTTCTTCGGCAAGATCCTCAGCGGTTACCTGGCCGAGACGTTCGGCCGCAAACGCATCCTGCTGACCGGCCTCGTGTTAATGCTGTCGGGTGGCGCGTGCCTGGTATTCGCGATCGCGTTGACGAGTACGGTGTTTCTGTGGACCGGGCTCGTATTCTTCGGCTTCGGCTGGGGCGGCATCTATACGCTGATCCAGTTGCTGTCGGCCGACCTGTTCGGCATGCGTTCGCTCGGCAAGATCCTGGCGGCCATCAATATTCTCGATGCCGCCGGTGGTGCGGCAGGTCCGATCATGACGGGTTTGCTGTTCGACCGGACCGGCTCGTATTTCGTGCCGTTTGCCGTGATTACCGGGCTGTTACTGCTGGCAACCTTTGCTGCATCTTTGTTACGGCTGGATCAGGCAACGGTCAGCGATCCGGCATTACAGACGAATTGACGGACGGGGGTAGACTCAAGGTGTCGGAATACGTACAGCCCAGCAAGGCGTTACGCGATGTCCGCTACGAGATTCGCGGCAGGCTTGCCAACCGTGCCCACGATATGGAGCGGCGTGGCTACGAGATCATTTCCCTGAACATCGGTAACCCCGGTGCGTTCGGTTTCCGCACGCCCGAGACCATGCGGCTCGCGATAATCGAGAACCTGAACAGCAGCGAGGGCTACTGCCACCAGAAGGGTATTTTCCCGGCGCGCGAAGCCGTCGTCATGCAGCAGCAGGATCGCGATGTGCCCGGCGTCACGGCCGAGCACGTGTTCATCGGCAACGGGGTCAGCGAACTGATCGACCTGACGCTGCGCGGGCTGTTGAATCCCGGCGATGAGGTGCTGGTGCCGAGCCCGGATTACCCGCTGTGGACGGCGGGCGTGACGCTGAACCAGGGCCGGCCGGTCCACTATCCGTGCCCACCCGACACCGATCACGAACCGGATCTCGACGCGCTGGCCGGGCTGATCACGCCGCAGACCCGGGCCATCGTCGTCATCAATCCGAACAATCCGACCGGGGCCGTCTATTCGCGCCAGACCCTCGAGACGATCGTCGCGCTCGCCGAACAGCACGAGTTGATCATCTTCAGCGACGAGATCTATGACGAGATGCTCTACGACGATGCCGAGTTCATCCCCATGGCCACACTCGTCGAAAGCACACTGTGCGCAACCTTCAGCGGGCTGTCGAAGGTTTACCGCGCATGTGGCTATCGCGTCGGCTGGGTCGTCCTGAGCGGCGACATGGAGCACGCCGGCGATTATTTGAATGCGCTGGAGTTGCTGGCATCTCTCCGCCTGTGCAGCAACGTCCCGGGGCAGTGGGCGGTGCAGACCGCACTCGGGGGCTACCAGAGCATCCTGGACCTGACCCGACCTGGCGGGCGGTTGTACGAGTCGCGCAAGACCGTCCTGACCAGGGTCGCGGCGAGTCCCTACCTGCAACTGGTCGAGCCGAGCGGTTCGATGTATGCCTTCGTCGGTGTTGATCACGACGCGTTGCCGGTTTTTGATGACAACACATTCGCGCTCGACCTGCTCGAGCAGAAACACGTGCTCGTGGCGCCGGGCGTCAGTTTCAACGTGCCGTACAACACTCATTTCCGGATCACGCTGCTGCCGGATGCCGCCCAGCTCGAAGATGTGTTCGGGCGAATCGGTGAGCTGCTGGATGGATACGCGGCCGGATAGGCGAGGCGATCTATTAAGTTAGTTCTATAAATCATTGATTTAACATTAAAAAATATTTCTCTTTCAGACGCACTGAACGCCGGAGCTACGGTGCTGACGGCGACACCGCGCCTGGCTCGGCACCTCGGCTCGCACCACCGCCGCGAGCGCCTGCGCCAGGGCGCGAACGCGTGGCCGACGCCGGATATTCTCGATCTGAACGCCTGGCTGGCGCGCGCGTGGGAGCATTCGCTCATCCGCGGGGGACCCGCCGGCCGGAACCATCTCCTGAGTCCGGCACAATTCAGGCACGCGGTCGATCGCGTTGCCGACGGGATTGATACGCCGGATCCGGTCAACGGCAGTGCCGGCGCCCGGAGCCTGCTGGGGCGGTCATGGAACCTGGCGCGTGACTGGGATATCGCGACGAGCGATCTGGCCGCAACCGCGAGCAATGCCGATACCCGATATGCCGCCGAATGGGCCAGCCGGTTCGCGACGCTCTGTCGTGAACGCGAGTGGGTGGACGCAGCGTCTCTGGCGGCTGTGCTGCTTCCGGAACTCGCGGACAGTCGCGTACCCGTTGTTCGGCCGGTACTGCTGGCGGGGTTCAGTCGTCCAACGCCGAGCCAGCGACGCCTGTTCGCGTGTCTGGATGATCTCGGCTTGCTGGCAGGGCGCCTCGCGTCCACCACAGGAGATTATCGCGATGCCGTTCGCGTGGAACTCGACGAGCCCGGTCAGGAACGTCGCTGGGCCGCGCGCTGGGCGCGCGCCCGACTCGAGGCGCAGCCCGACGCACTCATCGGGATTATCGTCCCCGACCTCGACCGGCAGGCCACGGAGTTGCGGCGCAGTTTTCTCGATGCGTTTGACCCTCTCTGGCGCGACCGTGACGGAACGCTGTTTCCGGTCAGCCTCGACGATGGCACGAGACTCGCTGATGCCGGGCTCGTTCATACGGCATTGCTGCTGCTGCGGGTACCGGACGGTTACCTGGATTTTCGCGAAGTCGGACAATTGTTGCGCTCACCGTATCTGGCCGGTAGCGATCAGGAGTCTGCGACACGCGCGCGCCTCGACCTGAGAATCCGGGACGGGCGGATGCAGAGAATCGATCTGCATTCCCTGTGCAGACGATTCGCCGCAGAAGGTGAACCGGCGCCACGTCGATTCCTCGACGCACTCGGCACCATGCTCGAGATCAGCGAACAGAACAGGGGGCGGCGTGAACCGGCAGCGTGGCTCCCGTTAATCGATGCGTTGCTGAAAGAGGCCGGGTTCTGCCGCGGACGCGAACTCGCTCACGACGAAGAGCGCGTGCGCGATGGTTGGAGTCGAATGCTCGAACAGTTCGGGGCACTCGGCGAGGTGGTCGGCGATATCACATTCCGGGAAGCCAGGCGTCTGCTGACCGAAGCCGCGCGAGATCAGAAACTGCCGTCGACGGCCGGCGACAGCGGCGTGTACATCATGACGCCGTGGGACGCAGATAGTCATGCGTTCGATGCAGTCTGGTTGAGCGGTATGACGAGCGAGGCCTGGCCACCGGTTGCGCGGCCGTCACCGCTGATTGCCATGAGCCTGCAACGCGAACGCGGGGTTCCGGAATCGCTACCGGATGTGTATCGCGAGCAGGCACTTGCGGTGGTGGCGAGCCTGACACGCGGCACACCGAGTTGCGTCGCGAGTTGGGCGACGCACAATGGCGAGGAAGAACGCGTGCCGGCGCCGCAGATCGAAGTATTGCAACGGGTCGAAATCGATACGCTGGGCATTGAACCGGACGGACTCGACTATCGGCACATTATCCTGGCCGGTCCGCGCGCGGTTGCAACGGAAGACCCGCCACCGCCGGTCGCCGCCGACGAGCGCGTACGCGGCGGGAGTCGACTCGCGAATCTGCAGTCCGCGTGTCCCGCCCGCGCTTTTTTCGAGTTACGCCTGGGCGCTCAGGAGATGCGCTCGCCGCCGTATGGGCTGGATGCGCGCACGCGCGGCAATCTCGTACACGACGCCGCCGAGGCGTTGTACCGGTCGTTACGGGATGTCGGTGGCCCGGCCAGGACGTCCGCCGCCGCGCTGGATGAATTTATCGCGCAGGCCATCGATAAAGCCGTCGAGCGCCACGTGCCGAAGCAACACCCGCTGGCCGATACGCTGCGCACGAACGAGCGGCGGCGCGTGAATCGTTTGCTGCGCATGCTCGTCGCCCACGATCGCGAGCGTGGCGAGTTCGATACGGTCGAACTCGAGGAGACGCACGTCGCGACCATCGACGATCTGCCGCTGAATTTGCGCTTCGACCGGGTCGACGAAGCGCCGGATGGCAAGCGCCTCGTGATCGACTATAAGACCGGAGCGCATTTCGGCATCAACGCGTGTCTCGGTGAACGCCCGTTGCAGCTGCAGTTACCGCTGTATGCCGTATACGGTTCGGCCGCTGCCGTCGCATTGTTCTGGCTGCAACCTGACCGGCTTCGAATCGATGGAATCGGCATGGCCAACTTCGGCGTCACGGCATCCGGCAAATCGTCCAGGACATTTCCGGTCAAGGGTGCGGACGAATGGCAGGCGCAGATCGAAGCATGGCGTCGCGTCATCGAGCAACTCGTCACCGAATTTCGCGCGGGTGACTGCCGAATTGATCTGCGCCAGGACCAGATGGCCGGTGGCCAGTTTGCGATGCTAACGCGTCGCTGGGAGATAGATTCGGCACCGGACAGTGGGGGCGACGAATGAGTGGGTCGCGACAACCCGCGGATGCCAGGGCCCGCGAGCGCGCGCTCGATCCGACGACCTCGTTTATCGTGCAGGCTCCGGCAGGTTCCGGCAAGACGGAACTCCTGATCCAGCGCTACCTGCGCCTGCTCGCCATCGTGGACGAGCCGGAAGAGATACTGGCGATTACCTTCACGCGCAAGGCGGCCAGCGAGATGCGGACCCGCATCGAGAAGGCGCTGCGCGGTGCGCGCGACGGGGCGCCGCCGTCAGATCAGGCGCATCTTCAGCGCGGTTACGAACTGGCCCTCGCGGTGGTCGCACGCGACCGGCAGTGTGGTTGGGGACTCGGTGAGCAGCCGGCGCGACTGCGGATCAGCACGATCGATTCGGTCAACTCGCGCCTGAGTCGACGCGTGCCGCTCAGCGCCGGCTTCACCGCTCAGAACACTCTGCTCAACGACCCCGAGGCGATCTATCGCGAAGCCGCGCGCGAGACGCTGGCGCTGGCCGAAGATCACGATGACAACGGAGCCGCCGTGAGAACGTTGCTCGCGCATTGTGACAACTTCACGGACAGAGTCGAAACCTTGCTGAAGATGATGCTGGAGCGTCGCGACCAGTGGCTCAGTCGGACCGGTTCCGGTCGTGCGGCGCACGAGGGTGAACTGCGCATATGGCTCGAATCCACGCTCGGTGAGCTGGTCGAAAGTTATCTGCGCGCGGCCTGTACGGCCATCCCGCGCGGTGAAGCCGACGAGATCGTCGCCTGCCTGGCGCATGCGGGCGAATGCCTGGCGATGAGCAAACCCGACGCCGACGTTGCCGTCTGGAGAGATCGCACGGCCATGCCCGCACCGGAGGTGGACAGCCGCTTGCTCTGGATCGGGATGGCCACGAGTCTGCTCACCCAGAAAGGGCAATGGCGGAGCACGGTCGACAAACGGAACGGATTCCCCGTCGACAACGATGGGCAGCGCGACATGAAGGCGCGGGCCATGGAGTTACTTGCCCGGTTGTCCGGCGAGGAGGAATTACGGGCATCGCTGGATGTGGTGCGAGGCCTGCCCGAGCCGCGTTACGCGGCATCCCAGTGGGCCGTCATCGAGGCGCTCTGGACGGTGCTGCCGCTCACCGTCGCGATCCTCAAACAGCTGTTCGCCGAACGCGGCCTGACCGACTATACGGAAATAGCCCAGGAGGCGTTGGCCGCGCTCGGCGATGCCGAGGAGGCGACCGAGCTGCGTCTCGCCCTCGATTATCAGATCAAACATATCCTGCTCGATGAATTCCAGGACACGTCTCGCTCGCAGTATCAACTCATCAAACAGCTGACGGTCGGCTGGGAATTCGAACGGGATCGCAGCCTGTTCCTGGTGGGTGATCCGATGCAATCGATCTACCGGTTTCGCGAGGCGGAGGTCGGGCTGTTTCTCGAAACACGCGCGGACGGTATCGGCGGGCTGAAACCGGAGTTTCTGCAGCTGACGACGAACTTTCGTTCGGATCCGGCCATCGTCGACTGGTTCAATTCTGCATTCAGGCAGGTATTTCCGAGCGCCAACGATCGGGCATCCGGCGCCGTGCAATTCACCGCAAGCCGGGCGTTCCGTGACGAGGTAGCGGGGAGCGGCGTTGCATGGCATGCGGTGCCATACGGCGAACGCGAGGTCGAAGCCGCACGCATCGTGACGCTGATCCGCACCGTGTTGACCGAATTTCCGCGAGACACAATTGGCATCCTCGTGCGCAGCCGTACCCACGCGGCCGCAATCGCGACTCAGATGCGCCGCGCGGAGATCGGTTTCCTGGCGACCGACATGGAGAAACTGCACGAACAACCGGTCGTGCAGGATCTGCTCGCGCTGACACGTGCGCTGACCCACCTTGGCGACCGACTCGCCTGGCTGGCGTGCCTGCGTGCGCCGTGGTGTGGGCTGACGCTGGTGGACCTGCACACGCTGGCAACGACGGACCGTGACGCCTGCGTGTGGACGCTCGCCAATCAAGCAGCCGTGGTCGACCGCTTGTCCACGGATGGTCAGGCGCGCCTGTCACGCTGCCTGCCGGTCTTGCGCGCCGGACTGGAGCGACGGGGCGGAATCGCATTGCGCGACCTTGTCGAGAGCACGTGGTTGCAACTCGGCGGGCCGGCGACAATCGGTCAGGATGCCCGCGGGGATCTCGAACTGGCCGATCACTACTTTGCGTTTCTCGCCTCGCTCGACGTCGACGCCGACTGCGTCGACGGCGCCGAGTTGCTGCAACGACTCAGCGAACGCCCGATCACCCGTGCCGGCGGCGACCCGCAGGTGCAGATCATGACGATGCACAAGGCCAAAGGGCTCGAATTCGACACCGTAATTCTGCCCGGGCTGGGATTCTCGACGCGATCCAGCGAGAAACCCCTGTTGCTGTTCCACGAGTTCCCGCGCATCGATGCCGAGAGCGGGCTCGTCGTCGGACCACTGAAGGCCAGCGATCAGGCCGGCGACCCGCTCTACGATCTGCTATGGCGTTTTGAGGCGGATAAGGACCGGCTCGAACAGGATCGCCTGTTATACGTCGCGGTGACGCGCGCGCGCCGTCGCCTGCATCTGTTTGCGCAACTTCAGCTGGAAGACAGCGACGAACAGGGCGTCCGGACGCCTGCATCGAATACGTTGCTGTCGCGCCTGTGGCCGGTGGCCGCCGGCGCAATCGATACGACGACCGTCGAGTTACCGGTCCGGGTCAGAAAAGCACCGGGGGAACGCTGGATCGAATGGGCCGAAGCGCCATTGCGACGGCTGCCTTCGGACTGGCAGCTGCCCGAGCCCCCATCGGCCTTCGGTACGATCGACATTGCGCGCCAAGCAGTTCCCGAGGAGGCAGTCGAATTCGAGTGGGCGTCGCAATGGGCCAAGCATGTCGGTTCGGTCACACACCGCTGGCTGCAGCATATCGCGGAGGAGGGGGTCGACGCGTGGGATGCGCAGCGCGTGACGGAACTCGAGCCGCAGTTGCGCCGCGCGTTACGCCGGGCCGGGGTCAGTCGCGGCGACTTGTCGATCGCGACACAACGCACCGCAACGGCATTGCAAAATACGCTGAGCGATAAGACCGGGCGCTGGATCCTCGGATCGTATGCCGAGCAAGCGAACGAGTTTCCGGTGACGAGCCGTGATGAGGTGACTGCCGACAGCCACGACAACATCGTCGATCGGACATTTGTCGATGCGGACGGCGTGCGCTGGATAGTGGACTACAAGACCAGCGGCCACGAGGGCGCCGATCTCGACGGCTTCCTGGTATCGGAAGCCAATCGTTACCGTCCGCAATTGCGCCGTTACCGCGCTGCGCTGGCCGCACTGGAGCAGCGTCCGATCAGGACGGCCCTGTACTTTCCTCTGCTGCAGGTGTTTTACGAGGTCGACTGCGATATTTCAGAATGACCCGGTCATGACGAACTCGCGGCTACCGTCCGGTTCAGGTGCACCGATCAACATGAGTCCCTGCTTGAGATCATTCGGTGCATCGGGCCGCGGTTTAATGTTCGCGTCGACCGAGTAATTGCGCGGCTTGCTGAGCCGGATAACGCCTGTGATCTGCAACGGGCCGCCGAGGTCGGTCAGTTCGCCCAGGATCGACCCGTCAGCCGCGACTTTCGGCACATCGAAACGAAGTTCGTAGTTGCCGCTGACGCCTCCCGATACGCCGATCATGCTCAGCGGCAAGTTGCCGACCCGGACGAAGCCAATAATATTCCTGGGCCAGTCGTCAATGATCTCCAGCGTGTCGATGCGTATCGAGAGCTCGCCGCTGTTGCCCTGCAGGTTCATCATCTGCAGCACCGGAGCCAGCGGGCCGGCCGCTTCGAGGTTATGCACCGACAGCGAGCCGGTCAGTCCGACTGAAACGTCGCCGCGCGCATAACCGGTGCCCCAGTCGCCATCGAAAGACAGCGACAACCGTCCGGCCAGCAGCCCGAGCGGGCTGATCTCGAAATCGGTATCGCGAAACTGCAAACCGGCGGCGTTGATCGTTTGCGCATTGCCATGCCAGAGCGTGCCGGTCAGGCCCACGATCTGCGCGGTACCCGCCGGCACGAAGGCCGACAAGAGTCGCGCCGGAAGCATGGCGAACAGGAACACGAAGAAGGAGCCGACGCCGACGCCGATGATCCAGGCCTGGGATTTCATGTGAGAATCAGGCGCCGGCGCGCGTCAGCGTCAGGTTACAGTTCACGCGGCCCGCCTGCTGTGACATATCGATATTCGCCGTTTCGACGGACATGCCGTGCCGACTCTGCAGGTCGCTGAGCCAGGTGATGAGCGTGTCGAACGGGGCATTCTCGAAACGCAGACGGATGCTGGTGTCGCCATCCGGCTGGTTACGTTTCAGGTATTGCGCGATCCCACTGCTGCGGGTCGTGCGATCGACCACCAGCACGAGCGACTGATTCGCATCAGTCGGGATCGGTTGTGCGCCGCCCGTCTGCGGTCCGAGGCGTGACGCAACCTGCTGTAGTTCGGTCAGCAACGCACGCTTGTCGATAACGAGCCGATGACCACGCTCGTTCTGGTTCATCATCGGCCGCACCCCGAGCACCATGATCAGCGTGAAAATCAACAGGCCGCCGGCGATCGAGACCAGCAGTCGTTCGCGGGGCGCCAGTTGCCAGAACCACAGTTTCATGCTCGCCGGCATCATCAGGCGCCCCGGCCCTTGATCTGGATACGCCCCCGCACCTTGTCACCCTCGGGATTGGCAGACTGAATTTCTGCCTGGAGCGCGCCCCCCTTGGCGATCTCTTTCTGAATCGTGTCGAGCGACTCGACGTTCGGCGTCGTCACCCGTAACTCCATCACCCCGCTGCGATAGTTGATCGTTTCGACCTTCGTGTTCTCAACGCCCGGCGCCGCGACCGCGGTCGCGACCGTCAGCAAGGTGTCGAGAAATTCGTTACCGTCGCCGCTCGCGCCGCGCCCGAGGCCACGCAACTTGCTCTTCAGCAATGCTCGAGCATCAGGCACTTCGCGCACTTCGGGGAACGTATACCGGATGCCCTGCTCGATGGCCGTGTCGAGCGACGCGGCCTGCCGGTTCAGGCTCGTGATCTCGAGGATCTTCGCGCCGACGAGTGTGACGCCGAGACCGGCGAGCAGCATGGCGGCGACGCGCCACGCCGGCCAGTACGCGGCGAGGTTGGAGCGGGGCGCATAGCGACCCTGCAACAAGTTCACCCCCGGATCCACGACAATCTGCGCGGCGAGGCGCGGTAGCGCGCCGTCGGCGAGCAACCGAACGTCAGTCGAAGCAACGCGCGGTGAAAGTTCCGCGAGCAATGCGTCGACCGCAGTCTGCGCTCCTGGGGTTACGTACGCGAGCAGATTAACCGGCGGTGGCACCTCTTCGCCTTCGTCGGTACGCGTGCGGGCGTCCAGCCAGAGCCCGAGTACGGTGTCCGCGCTGTCGAGATCCGCGGCGAGCACCGAGCCGTCGGAGTCACGCAGCGTCAGTGCATCCGATTCGACGAAGAGGGTCGTGGTGTTGGGCACGATGCCGATTGCATCGCTGTCCGCGTACAGACCGACCGGTTCCAGGCCGGCCGCGGCAAGCAACTCCAGCCATGCCTCCATCTCGAGTCGCTGTACGACGGCGACCGGCCAGTGCCCGGCCGCATCCCGGCGACCGACCGCGAAGTGCAGTTCTTCGACATCGGTCGCGAGTCGTTCTTCCATCGCGTACGGCAGCGCCTGTAGCACCTTGCTGGTGCCGCGAATGGGGATCTCGGCCGTGGTACGCAGGACATTGGTACTCGGCACCAGCGCGATGACCTTGTGCCCGACGGCGGCCTCCGCGGCGGCAATCGGATCGCCTGTCGCAGGCGTGCCGATCAGGACTCCGGTCTGGTCAACCGTGACCCATTCGACCGTCTCTGCGGCCGCGTCGCGAAATCGCAAAACGAGAAACTCAGCCATCTGTTTGGGACCGGTATTCCTTCACTTCGTATCAAAGAACCGCAGGCTCGTCGTCACGACCCCGTTGCTGTCACGATGCAGGAGACTGTACATAGTGAGTTGCGTAGTGCCAAGGGTTACGAGCACCTTAAGCTGGAAGAAATACGTCACAACATCAAGGTATTCGTTCGCAAAACCAGGATCCACGAGGCCCTCGGCGTCGTCCATGAAGGCGCTGCCGCCCGTGCCCGTCAGCAGGGTGCAATAGGGGCGATTCGCCCTGAGGATCTCCGCGGTCGACGTCGAGCCCTCCTGCGAAAAAGAGATCAGGACCGGGTCCTCCGCCGTATTGACGTTGATCAACTGGCCCGGCGGCAGCGCGGAGACGTAGCGCTCGAGCAGCCGGAATACTTCAGCGTCCGGCTCTTCCGGGTCAAGTATGCCGTCGACGGCCAGCAACTCGGTCGTAGTCGTGAACCACGTATTCGCGGTCCGATATGGCGGTCGCCGCGACGTGTAGACGCCATCCTCGGCGCCGCCGAGGACCTCGCTCTGGTCGGGGTCGATCCAGTCCAGAACTTTCGGCGCGATGCCGGGATCCAGCCCGAGCGTTTCGAGCAGGCGCTCGAACTGCTCGACGACCACGCCGTCCCTGCGGCCGGTGGCGGCGAGGTTATTCAGATGGAAGCGACCCTGCAGGCTGGTCAGACGGCCGCGTACCGTCCCGCCCTCGAACGGCAGCGTCAGTTCGGTCGCCCAGCGTTCGTCCGCGTAATCGCAGAATTCATTGTCTTCCGCGTCGCTCTCGAAATCCTGGCGCAGCGCGTCGGCGGCCATTATTTCCGCGCCGAGCGCGAATTGGCGGGCCTGATTATGGAGCAGGGCGGACTCGCTCCGGCGGATGTCCAGGTACAGTTCCCACGCGAGGTCGGCGGCGAGAATCGTCGCCAACGCCACGACGAGTAGCGCCGTGATCGCGGCGATGCCACGTTGTCGATGCGGGTAACCGTGTAACCTGCGGTCCATTCAGAGCAGATCCACGATGCGTTCGATCTCGCCCCAGTTGGCAAGATCGAGCCGGATGCGTACGGCGCGCGGAAAAACGAACGACTGCGCATCGAGTTGCCGCAGGGGCGGCCACTGCGTAGACCACTGCGACTCATCGCCGAGATACTCGATCTCGATCGCGTTGACGTCCTCGAGAACGGTTTCCGAGCGCGGCTCGCTGCCCAGGGGCGCATCCATGACGAGCCAGTATTCACGGATCAGCTCGTCTTCCTCGAGTCGGTACTGAACCCGCTGCAGGGTGCCGCGGGGCACCGGTACCGGGTTGCGCCAGCCGCTGCGGCTCAGGCGGACCACGTTGTCGTCCAATGCGTCGGTCACGAGTGGTGCTTCCGTGTCCTGCCCGAGTACGTCACGCACGTGGCGTGGATTCAGCTGCGCGAAGTCATCCATGATCAGGCGCATGGCCCGCTGTAACTGGCCGAGTCGGATCATCTGTTCCTTGGCGATTGCCTGCTGGGTCACGATCGTGTTCAGGCCACCGAGTGCCAGCATGCTGATGACACCGAAGATCGAAATCGCGACCAGCAGCTCGATCAATGTGAAGCCGACGTGTCGGGCGGCCTGACCCTGCCGGCGGGCACGCATCAGCGTGCCGCTTCGGACGTGTAGTCCGCGTTCGGATCCAGCGGCGCCCAAAGGGCGCCGAAACGATTTCTGTCGTCGCCATCGTCCGAAGTCTCGCCGCCGGTCACCGGTGGTTCGATGAAGCCGATGACGGTGGCGAGTACGTCATCCCGGGCATCGGCCAGGCTGACGGATACGTCCAGCCGGCGCATTTCCATGTCCGGAATTCGCGAGGTCTTGATCGTATAGGCCCAGGTCCTACCCGCCATGTCGATCTCGTCGTTGCGTTCGCCGGCCTGCGGTATCTCACCCGTGATGCGCAGCTCGGTAATGCGATCCGTCGCCACCCAACTGGCAAACGTCTTGTCACGCAGGCGCGCGGTGGCCGTCAGCATCTGGCTCAGGGAAGTGAACACGCCGGTCATGCCCAGGCTGATAATCGCCAGCGCGACGAGTACCTCCAGCAGCGTGAAGCCGTTGGCGAGCCGGCGGCCGGACCGCGGTACGGGCAGCGTTTCCCGGTGCTTCACGGGTACGCCTCTGTGACTTTGGTCGAGCCGTCGACGTCGAACTCGATGATCTTGCCGCGGTTCTCGAATTCGCGGCGGATCTGCACGATGAACGGGCTCATATCGCCACTGGAGAAGATCATGATTTGCGGTTTGTACCTGTCCTGTTCGTCGGGATCGTCCGTGTCGGAATCCATATCGTCGTTCGTGTCGACGGGCTGTGCTTCATCGTCGCGTTTCAGGACGACCTCACGCCCGTCGATCTGGAGTTCGAACCGCAATCCGGCCGGCAGGAGTCGCGGCCCGAGCAGCGTGCTCTCCAGCAGCAGGCTCCACTCCGATTGATCGGGCGTGCCTTCGTCGTGGTAATCGTTGAAGTCTTCGTAATACCCCGCAAATTCGTATCCATTGGGGAAAAAGCGCATGCCGATCTCCCGCCCCTCTATCACGGATTCTTCACGCGCAAGACCGATCACCGCGATCAATCGATCGACTTCGGTATCGAGTCGTCGATCGTCGCCGACGAGGCCGACCGACAGCGTGAACATGGTCGCGAGTATGCCGATGATGAATACGACGACCAGGACCTCGAGCAGGCTAAAACCCGCGCCTCGGTGCATGCCCGGGCGAAGATCGAGCGGCTGGGGGCGGCCGATTATCAACAACCGGCTAGTCGAGCGACCAGTTGCCGAGATCACCATCCAGACCTTCGCCGCCTTGCTGTCCATCGCGACCGAGTGAGTAGATGTCGAACTCGCCCTGGTTGCCCGGATAGAGGTAGATATAGGGGCGACTCCACGGGTCCTTCGGCAGTCGATCCAGGTAGCCGCCGGCGGGCCAGCGCGCATTCGGATCCTGCGGCGGTGTGACGAGCGCGTCGAGTCCCCGCTCGGTATCCGGGTAGCGGAAATTATCGAGACGATACAATTTCAATGCGCTTTCGATCGCGCGCAGGTCTTGCTGGACCTTGACGATTTGCGCGTCATCGATACGACTGATGACGTTCGGTGCGATCAGGGCCGCAAGGATGCCCAGAATGACGACGACGACCATGATCTCGATCAGCGTGAAACCGGCGGGGCCGCGTCTGTGAGCGAGTAAACTTCTTGATGCCATGAAAATATTCCGTGTTTCTGCGATGATCCGCCGCGGAACCGAGCGACTGTTTCCCACGCGGTACGCGCGGCTCAATGGGGAAGTGGCCCATCAACCCTGCGTCGGACACCACCATTCCAGTTAAAACCTTACCATAGCAAGATGTCTTTAACCGTTAAAAAGGCAGGCGAAACCGCGGGATTACTGACGGCCGCGATGCGGCCGTGGCTGGGGCTGGCGCTTATTATGACCGTCCTGCAACTGATCCCGGATGCACCGTCCTGGCTGCGCTTCGACCGGGTGCTGATCGGCACGGGGGAAGTCTGGAGGCTGTTTACGGCCAACTTTATCCATCTGGGTTGGGGACACCTGGCGCTCAATGTCGCTGGCCTGCTGGTGCTCGGCTGGCTGTTCGCCGAAGACTTCCCGGTCAGCGACTGGGGCCTGATACTCGTGATCAGCGCGCTGGCATCCAGCCTCGGAATCTGGTTCTGGGCGCCGGACGTTGATCGATGCGTGGGGCTGTCCGGGGCGCTGCACGGGCTATTCGCCGCCGGTGGCCTCGCGTGGGTTCGCGCGGGGCTCGGCGGTGGCATCGGACTGCTGCTCGTCGGCGCCGGCAAACTGGTCTACGAGCAGACTGCCGGATCGATGCCGTTCTCGGCAGACTTCGTCGGCGGCCCGGTCGTAACCGAGGCACATCTGTGGGGGGCGATCGGCGGAATTCTGGCCGTGGCGCTGCTCTGGTTGTGGTGTGAACTCCGGGCGCGGTTATAATGCTTTCCTGCGCAACGGTCGATCCGCTGCGTCATCCCCCTGAGTCACAAGTTATCCAGTCGCATGATTTCGCCATCCGAACTCTTCGCCTTAAGCGGTCAGGTCACATTGGTCACGGGTGCTTCGCGCGGCATCGGTGCGGCCATCGCCGACACGCTCGGCATGGCCGGCGCCACCGTGATCGGAACGGCGACGAGTCAGACCGGCGCAAGCGCCATCGATGAACGCTTTGCCGCGCATGGCGTCACCGGTCGCGGGGCGGTGCTGGATGTCCGCGCGCCGGAATCGATCGCTGCGCTGATCGAGGACATCACCGGCAAGGAAGGCCCAGTCACGATCCTCGTCAACAATGCGGGCATCACCCGGGACAACCTGCTGATGCGCATGAAGGACGACGAATGGGATGACATCATCAGCACCAACCTGACTTCGGTGTTCCGGCTATCCAAGGCCGTGCTGCGCGGAATGATGAAAGCGCGCCACGGCCGAATCATTACGATCTCGTCGGTCGTCGGTTCGATGGGCAATGCGGGTCAGGCTAATTATGCGGCTGCGAAGGCCGGGATCATGGGCTTTTCGAAGTCGCTGGCCCGCGAAATCGGGTCGCGAGGCATCACGGCGAATGTCGTTGCGCCCGGATTTATCGAAACTGAATTGACGGAGGCGCTGACCGGGCAACAGCGCAGTGACCTGACCGAGCAGATTCCGCTGCGAAAATTAGGCAGCGTCTCGGACGTCGCGGGGGCCGTTTTGTATCTCGCATCCGCTGCAGGTGTTTACGTGACCGGTGAAACGATGCACGTAAACGGTGGTATGTATATGAATTAAAAGCGAAACTCAGGTAATTCCCGGGCAACCGTCCGGTCTGGAATTACAGTAGCGTGCCAATTACGATTCCCTTAGAATACGCCCGCGAGTCCGGGGCAGGGTGAAAAGTCACGACTCTATTCATAGTGAGGAATACACGGATATGAGCAGCATTGAGGAACAGGTTAAGAACATCGTCGCCGAGCAACTCGGCGTCAAAGAGGAAGAAGTGACCAACGCGGCTTCTTTCGTCGATGATCTTGGCGCAGATTCGCTGGACACTGTTGAACTTGTCATGGCGCTTGAAGAAGAGTTCGAAACCGAAATCCCGGATGAAGATGCCGAGAAAATCACGACGGTTCAGCAGGCAATCGATTTCATCACGAAGCGTGCCGATCAGTCCTGATTTTTTTACTGCGACACCATGGGCGAGCACTCATTGGCGTCTGCGACGAACGTTTCCAATTGATACAGTGATATGACCAAACGGCGGGTAGTCGTAACGGGTCTCGGCATCATTTCCCCGGTCGGAAACGACGTCCGGACGGCATGGGGAAATGTCGTAGCGGGGCAGACCGGGATCGGTCCGGTCCTCGAATTCGATGCGAGCGACTTTTCGACCCGCTTCGGCGGTTCGATCAAGGACTTCGACATCTCGAAGACCATGTCGCCGAAGGATGCTCGCAAGGTCGATCCGTTCATCCAATACGGCATCGCCGCGGCCGAGGAGGCCGTCGCGCAGGCCGGCATCTCGACCGAGACATATCCTGCTCATCGCATCGGGGTCGCCATGGGCTCCGGGATCGGCGGCATAGGCACGATCGAGTCCAACTACGAGAAGTATTCCGCGGCGAATTCGCCGCGCAAGATCTCTCCGTTCTTCGTGACGGGCAGTATTATCAACATGATCGCCGGCCACGTGTCGATCCGGAACGGTTTCCAGGGACCGAATATCGCCCTCGTAACCGCCTGCACCAGCGCCACGCACTGTATCGGTATCGGCGCGCGGACCATCGCCTATGGCGATGCGGATGCGATGGTCGTCGGCGGCGCGGAGGCGCCCATGACGGTTCTCGGTCTCGGTGGTTTCTGTTCCGCCCGGGCCCTGTCGACGCGTAACGCCGACCCGGCCGGCGCCAGCCGCCCGTGGGACCGCGACCGGGACGGCTTCGTTCTGGGTTCCGGCGGCGGTGCGCTGATCCTCGAAGAATACGAGGCGGCCAAATCACGCGCCGCGGATATTTTGTGCGAACTCGTGGGCTTCGGCATGAGCGGCGATGCCAACCACATCACCGCACCCAAGGAAGACGGCAGCGGCGCCGCCCTGTGCATGACGGCAGCGCTCGAGGATGCCGGGTTGAACCCGGATGGTGTTCAGTACATCAACGCACACGGCACGTCGACGCCACTCGGTGACGCCGCCGAGACGCGCGCTGTGCGCAGCGTCTTCGGGAACCATGCCGACGCGCTGGCGGTCAGCTCGACGAAATCGACGACGGGCCACCTGCTCGGCGCGGCGGGCGCGGTCGAGGCCGTGTTCAGCGTAAAGGCACTGATCGACCAGGTCGCACCGCCGACGATCAACCTAGAGAACCAGGATCCGGAATGCGATCTCGATTACGTGCCGAACGAGGCGCGTGAGATGCCGATCGATGCAGTACTGTCGAACTCTTTTGGTTTCGGCGGCACGAACGGCACCATCATTTTCCAGAAGATTTGACAAATGTCCAGCCGCGCGGCCGACGCGGCGAGTGAGCCCTCCAGCATGTCGACGAACGGGTTGACGCACACCAGGAAGATCCCCTTTCAGTTCGATCTGCTCGATCTGCATTGCTCCAATCCGGAACGGTATCCCGCCCTGATCGAGAGTGTCGCGTCCGATACGAGCCTCGGACGGTACGATATCCTGTTCGCATTTCCGGACGAGACGCTGTGCCTCGACGCCAACGGCGTTCTGTCCGGGCCCGGGGCCGACCCGACGGTTGGCGAGGATTCGGGTTTTCTGGCCACTTTCGATCGTTGGTGGGGACGGCTTCGTCAACCCCTGTCGCCCGGCCGGCAACTGCCGTTCACGGGCGGATGGTTCATGCTGCTTGGCTATGAACTGGCGAATGAGATCGAGCCGGGTCTGCGGCTCCGGACCGACCCGCGGCAACCGGTAGCGGTTGCAATGCGGGTGCCGGTCGCCGTGATCCGCGACCGCGACACCGAATCCGCATGGATCGTCGCCGAACGGGGCTGCGAGGCGAAACTGGCGGATATCGTCGCCGATATCGACGGGCTCCCGGCGGCGACCGGGGAGGCCGGGGAGGCCGGCGGAGCGCTGGTCGACGGTCTTTCGGAGGAAGACCCCGACCTGTTCCTCGCGGCCGTCGCGGCGGCGAAACGCCACATCGCCGCCGGAGACATCTACCAGGCCAACCTGTCGCGACAGTGGACCGGCATGCTCAACCCCGGAGCGAGTCCGGCCGATGTCTACCGCCGGCTGCGTGCGATGAACCCGGCCCCGTTCGCAGGCCTGGTGATGTTGCCGGGCCTGACCGTAATCAGCTCATCCCCGGAGCGCCTGTTGTGGACCGACGGTAAGCGCGTCGAGACGCGCCCGATCGCGGGCACCCGGCCGCGTCTGCCCGGCGGCCCGGGCGAGCAGGCGATGCGTCGTGAGTTGCAAAGTCATCCAAAGGAGCGCGCCGAGCATGTCATGCTGATCGACCTCGAGCGCAACGATCTTGGCCGGGTTTGTCGACCGGGCAGCGTACGGGTAGACGAGTTCATGGTCATCGAGTCGTACGCACATGTTCACCACATCGTGTCGAATATCTGCGGTGAGTTGCGTAGCGACGCGACGCCCGGCACGATCATCCATTCGATATTCCCCGGCGGGAGCATTACCGGTTGCCCGAAGGTACGTTGCATGCAGATTATTCACGAACTCGAGAACCGGCCTCGCGGCGTCTACACGGGCGCGATGGGTTATTTCAATCGCGATGGCAGCGGCGACCTGAATATTCTGATCCGGACCATGACGGTCACGGACGGCGAGCTTTCGATCGCGACCGGCAGCGGTATCGTCGCGGATTCGTCGCCGCAGCAAGAACTCGAAGAGACGCGCGACAAAGCCCGGGGTATGTTGCTCGCGGTCGAAGCGAGCCCGGGAACCAAGGGTTAAGTATGTCGAGCTGGCTGATCAATGGCTCACCCGGCGACGTCTTGCCGATCGACGATCGTGGCCTGCAATACGGCGACGGAGTATTCGAGACGATCGCGGTCCGGCACGGCAAGCCACGCTTCCTCGATCGACACTTCAGCCGTCTCCGGAACGGGTGCAGTGCGTTGAATTTTGTCTGCCCGGACATCGGTGCGATCGAGCGCGAAGTGCGTCAGGTCGCCGAAGGCTGCGAATTCGGCGCTGCCAAGATCATCGTCACCCGCGGTTCGGGCCCGCGCGGTTATGCACCGCCGGCCAACGCGAACCCAACCCGGATTGTCGGGATCGCCCCGGCGACGCCGCCGCCGCGCAGTTGCTACGATGAGGGCATCGTCGCGCGCATGTGCCAGACCCGGATCAGCGCCAATACCGTCGCCGCCGGCATGAAAACGCTGGGACGTACCGAACAGGTTCTGGCGCGCGCCGAGTGGCAGGATCCACAGATCCGCGAAGGGCTCATGTGTGATACGGAAGGACATGTGATCAGCGGAACCATGAGCAACCTGTTCCTCGTCAGCGAGGGAGCGTTGCATACGCCGGACACTACGCGTAGCGGCGTCTCCGGAATCATGCGCCAGGTCGTTATGGAGCAGGCCGAACAGGCCGGAATCCAGAGCATCCGAAGACCGATCGATGCGGCAGAATTTGCCGACGCCGACGAGTTGTTCGTGACGAACGCTATGATCGGACTCTGGCCGTTGCGAAAACTCGTGGATGAGAAGGGTGCCGTTGTCTGGACACGGCGGGTTCCGGAACGCGGCACCATCACGCATATGCTGAAATTGCGACTGGCCCAGCTGGGCGTAACCGAATGCGTCGGGTGATGGTGAATCGATACATGGCAGTCTTGCTACTCGTCGCGCTGGCGGGCGGCGGTGGCGCGTGGTGGTGGCTGGATGACTATCTGTTTGCACCGCTCGACGTCCCGGCAGACGGATACGTACTCGACGTCGTACGTGGCAGTTCACTGACGGGCGTCACGGAAAAACTGGCCAATGCTGGGTTGCTGCGACACCCGCAGGTACTGGCGTGGTACGGGCGCGCGACGGGGCAGGCAGCGCGCATTCAGGCCGGAGAATACACGCTGACACAGGACGCGACACCGAGCTCCGTGCTGAACCAGTTGGTAGAGGGCCGGGTGACGCTGCATGCCCTGACCATACTCGAGGGCTGGACGGTGTCCGACTTGCTCGCAGCTATCGGCAGGCACGCGGCGATCAGGCGGACTCTGAATATTGAAACGGCGGAGGAACTGGCGCGGGCGCTCGAGCTGGATTATCCGCATGCTGAAGGCTGGTTCTTCCCCGACACCTACCACTTCCCGCGCGGCACAACGGATGTCGAGCTGCTGAACACCGCGCATACGCTGATGGTCGAGCAGCTGGCCGATGCCTGGGCCGGCCGGGCCATCGGTACGGGGTTGAACAGCCCTTACGAGGTATTGATCCTCGCATCCATCGTCGAGCGAGAGAGTGCTCTGCAATCGGAACGGCCGCAGATCGCCGGCGTATTCAGCCGCCGGCTGTCACGGGGGATGCGTCTGCAGACTGATCCGACGGTGATCTACGGAATCGGTCCGGCCTTCGACGGCAACCTGACCCGACGGCATCTCGGCACCGATACGCCATACAATACGTACATGCGAAAGGGTCTTCCGCCAACGCCGATTGCGCTGCCGAGCGAAAGCGCCCTGCGCGCCGCCGTCAACCCGGATCCGGGTAACGCACTCTATTTCGTCGCAACGGGACGCGACGACGGGAGTCATACGTTCACGGCCACGCTGGAAGAGCATAACGCAGCCGTTGCGCGTTACCTGGCCGCACTCCGCCAACGCAAGCATCAGCAGACACTCGACGGAACACCATGACCGGAAACGCACAGACAACCGGAAGATTTATCACGCTCGAGGGCATCGAGGGGGTCGGGAAATCGACCAATCTTACCTTTGTCGCCGACCGGTTGCGCGACCGGGGTCTGTCGGTACTGACGACGCGCGAGCCGGGCGGCACGCCGGTGGCCGAACAGATTCGCGCCGTATTACTGGATTCCCCGCGCGGCAGTGTCCCGGACATCAGCGAACTGCTGCTGATGTTCGCGGCCCGCTCCAGCCATATCGAAGCGGTCATCCGGCCGGGTTTGGCGGCCGGGAAATGGGTCGTCTGCGACCGGTTCACCGATGCATCTTTTGCCTACCAGGGGGGCGGCCGCGGCCTGCCGGACGAAATCATCGAACAGCTACAACGGATCGTACAGGGCGATCTGCAGCCGGACCTGACGATCCTGCTGGATGCGTCGATTGAGGTCAGCGAGGAGCGGCGCCAGGAACGGAAGCACGTGGATCGCTTCGAGGCGGAGCAGGTCGATTTTTTCCGGCGGGTACAGGCCCGGTATCGCGACATCGCCAAGTGCGCGCCCGAGCGTATCGTGGTGATCGACGCGGGTCAATCACTTGAGGCGGTGCAGGCGGCGTTGGGCAAAATGCTGGATGATCGGTTAGGCAAGTGGATTAACTAGTTATTATAATTACTTGATATTACTATATAAATGATTGATTTTCCCGAATGGCTGACCGAGCGGCGCGAGCAACTGTTCGACCAGATCAAACGCGATCGGCTGCCCCATGCGCTGCTGATTCACGGTCCGGTCGGGACCGGTCGCCGGATCCTGGCCCTGTCCGTCATCGGGCGCCTGCTCGGGTTCGATGACGCGGAGTCGGCGGCCGTGGTTCCGGGACTGTTGATCGATCCTGAGCTGGCGCCGGCGCACCCGGATTTCACGATCGTGCAGCCGCCGCCCGACAAGCGCCTCATTCCGATCGAC
>Ga0114949_10000018_pt1 | contig 55787 bp, 61 predicted proteins | sample N074metaG_FD_83505 | JGI IMG/M metagenome (GOLD analysis project Ga0114949, IMG submission 83505) | Deep subsurface microbial communities from Kermadec Trench to uncover new lineages of life (NeLLi) - N074 metaG | ecosystem: Environmental > Aquatic > Marine > Ocean trench > Sediment | place...
GCCGCTGGACGATCTCAAAATCGATGCAACGCCTGATCTCGAGCGTGGCAATTTGCTGACGCAGGGCATACAACAAATCCCGGAGGTGGCAGCAGACACCTACCTGGTGACCGTCGGTGCCGCGGGCTACCAGTCGGTCGAGCGGGAGGTCAGGGTGCGGCCCGGCCAAAACACCGAACTCAAGGTAGAACTGGAACCGGCGCGCCCGGAGATAGAGAATATTACGGTGTCCGCGAGCCGCTACGAGATCTCGCGAGACATCAGCAGCTCGCGATTCGATATCGATCGGGCCTCAATTGAGACGCTTCCGGATCTCGGCAACGATCCGCTGCGTGCGACGCATCGACTGCCAGGGACCGCCGCGAGTGGTGCATCAGCCCGCTCACATTTTCGCGGTGGTGAAGAAGCGGAGACTGGCATCATTCTTAACGGTCAAAGATTGTTCGATCCGTTTCATGTCAGGGATTACCAGAACGTCTTCAGCACTATCGACTCGCGAGCCATCGATGGCATCGAAGTCTACACCGGTGGATTCCCGGTGCAGTACGGAGATCGCCTGAGCGGCGTCGTGCTTATGGAATCACTGGAGCTGACACGGCCACGGCACACCGAAATCGGCGTCAGCGTTTTTAACACATCGTTTCTGACCGCGGGCAGAAACGCCGACAGCACCACCGACTGGCTGTTCTCCGCACGGCGCGGCAACCTGGAACTCGTCATCGACAAAAAGTTTGGATTGCCCAGGTATTACGACATTTTCAGCCAGTTTTCTACCTGGCTTACGCCCGATACGCGCTTGTCCGTCAACGCATTGTTTGCCGATGATCAGGTCGTGGTCATTACCGAAAGCGATCTCGATGAAATTGAAAGGGTGACCAGTCAAACCCGGAATGCACAGCTCTGGCTGGCGCTTGAAAACCGCTGGAGCGACACGTTGAGCAGCTTTACCATGCTGTCATTCAGTTCGTTCAGCAACCATCGAATCGGCTTGACCGCGGATCCGGAAAAAGTCCTGTCCAACGTCGACGATGACCGGGATATCGATCAGGTCGGTTTTCGCCAGGACTGGTCATTGCACAGTTCGGACAGCCACCTGCTGCAGTGGGGATTTGCGTTCGAGCACCACAAGGCGCGTTACGCGTATAAGGGCAACGCGGAATATTTCGGTTTAGGGGCAATATTCGAGAATGTTCCCTCGAGCGTCAACCGGGACCTGACCGCTGCGCCGAGTGGATTGAGCTATGCGCTGTACATGTCAGACAAGTGGAAAGTCGCTGCCAGAACCATATTGCAATTTGGCTTGCGTTGGGACGATCAGACCTACACCGGCTTACCCTCCGGATCACAACTCAGTCCCAGGTTCAGTATTCTGCATGCGTTGAGTCCAAAAACTGATTTGCGCTTCAGCTGGGGACGCTATTACCAGTCACAGGGAATACACGAGTTGCAGATCGAAGACGGCGTGACGGATTTTTTCCCGGCGCAGCAGGCTGACCACATCATCGTGGGAATCAGTCACAAGTTTGGCAGCAATCACGCGATCAGACTTGAACTATTTCAGAAGGAAATGGGCGACTTGCGGCCCCGGTACGAGAACCTTTACGATCCACTGGCGATAATTCCCGAGTTGCAGCCGGATCGTATTCGAATCGCGCCCACCAGTGCGCTGGCCAGGGGCGTTGAACTTTCCGTCAATCGGAGCGGACAGGCATTGTCCTGGTGGGCAAGTTACTCGCTTGCTGAGGTCACCGATACGGTGGACGGAATTGAGGTTCCACGAAGCTGGGACCAGCGGCATTCCCTGCAGGCGGGCCTGACCTGGAACGTGAGCAATTGGAATTTTTCAGTTGCGGGCCTTATTCGCAGTGGCTGGCCGACGACCTCCCTGGCGCTCGAGGAAGTCATCGGCCCCGGGGGAGAGCCTGGGTTCATCGCAATACCGGGCCCGCGCAATGCCGAACAGCTGCCGCATTTCGCCAGCCTCGATGCCAGGATCAGCCGCAAATTCGATGTTGGGAGAGGTACGATTACCGCATTTGTCGAAGTTTCCAATTTATTCGATAGAAACAATGTTTGCTGTTTCGACTACGATCTTGAAACGGATGAGAACGGCGAAGAATTCCTGGAATCAAGCCCGGACTACTGGCTGCCATTATTGCCGGCCGTCGGCTTTCTTTGGGAATTTTAGAGCAGCATAGCGGGCACATCGCGGCTATTCAGGGTCCGGCGATAAATTCGCAAGTATTCTGCGGCCATTCTTGCGGCGCCAATGCGGCCGTTAGTGGCATCAGTTTCGTTGTCGACGTTACATGCGTCACTGATCGTGTCCACCGGTGTGCTGTCGGCGTAATCGGCCATGGCCGTGGATATTTTTTCGGATGGACAAATGATTCCCTCGGCGCGCCTGTACTTTGATCTTGTCAGCGGATTCTTGCCCGGCATTCTGCAGCGGCGATGTGTCAGGACGTAGGGCATTGAGCGTGTCAGGGCGAGCAGCAGGCCGGTATTGAGCGCTTTTCTGTCGTGTGTATGGATGAGATCAACAGCCGGCATCAGAAATAAGGCCGTAAGCGACGATTTTACGATCGGGCCGACCGACACTCCTGCGCAGACGGCGAGACGCTTGGCGAGAAACGGGTTTCTGACCAGAATGTGTTGCTCGACGTTGTGTGCTGTTAGTGCCTCGACCAGTACCACCAACTGCTCTTCGGCAGCGGAAATGTGTGGCGACAAATCAATATGACCGATTCGCATACAGGCTCCAGTCAATACGAATGCTGACGAGCACTCGCGGTCTCCTGCCTGTTAGACCTCCGTATGGGGGAGAATCGGTTGCATTAGTCAAGTGACCGTTGCGCGGACAGCAAGGTATTTGACATGAGCATTGCTATTGTCATCGGACCGACGCCGCCGGGAACCGGCGTTATCGCGTCCGCCACAGCAACGGCCTCATCGAAATCGACATCGCCGGTAAGCTTCATTTTTTTCTCTCCGTCCACATCAACCTCGATGCGGTTGATACCGACGTCGATAATAATGGCTCCCGGTTTAATCCAGGCGCCCTTAATCATTCGTGGACGCCCGACTGCGGCAACCAGGATGTCGGCATTGCGGGCGACCTGTGCCAAATCTTTTGTGCGGCTGTGGCAAATCGTTACGGTGGCGTTTGCCTGCAGCAACAGGCTCGCCATTGGTTTGCCGACAATATTGGAGCGTCCGATGATGACTGCATTGAGGCCCGACAGGTCTTCACCGAGCTGATCCTCGATCATCAACATACAGCCGGCAGGCGTGCAGGGCACAAATGCAGACGCCGTGTTGCCGGATGTAAGTTTGCCGATATTCTGAAAATGAAAACCATCGACATCTTTTTCAGGCACGATCGACTGCGTCACGGTCAGCTGGTCAAGCTGTTCCGGTAGTGGCAGTTGCACAAGAATTCCATGAATCGCAGGGTCGGCATTAAGCGTGTCGATTAACGCGAGCACCTCGTCCTGCGAGGCGTCGACCGAAAGCGTGTGCTGCACGGAATGAAATCCACACGATTCGGCCATGCGTTTCTTGTTTCTCACGTAGACCTGGCTGGCCGGGTCTTCACCGACGATCACAACCGCGAGGCCCGGGCGCAGGCCGTCACCAGCGGCGAGATCTGCCGTGGTCTTCGTTATTGCGGCGGATAGATCAGCAGCCATCGCTTTGCCGTCAATTAACTTCGCTTTCGCCATAATCATTGCGCCTGAATAAAAACGACCGCGAGCAATGGCGGTCATCAGTAATACGGAGTCCTGAGAGTCTGCGCGGCCGATCGTCAATTACCGGCCCGCTTCAGTGGCGCCAATGCTAACATCAGCTTGATTGTCGTGCCGATAAATGGATGACGGTGTTCAGGAGGGCGCAATGGTTGATCGTATCGATACAAGGCCGCATGGTGCAGTGAAGCACTGGCCGATCGTTGTACTCCGTGTCTACGCGGGGCTATTTTTCGCCTGGAACGGGTTTGGCAAGATTAGCCGGGACAATTTTGCGGACGGGATGGAAGGCTTTCTCAACACCCAGCTTGCAAACAGCTTCACTTTTTACCGGCCGTTCATCGAATCTGTCGTATTACCGAATAAAACAATGTTCGCCGCCATGGTTGCCTGGGGCGAACTGGCCGTGGGGCTGGCAATGATAGTCGGCCTTGCTACCCGTTATGCTGCTGCCGTTGGCGCGTTCCTGGTATTGAATTTCTGGTTCGCGAAAGGCGCGCCTGTATTTGCCGGCACCAATCATGATGTCGTCTGGTTCGTAATATTCGTCGTGCTGGGCATGGTCCCCGCAGGCAAGATTGCCGGACTCGATGATGGGTTGTCCGATGTACTGCCTTTTCTAAGGTAGGGATCAATATCAGTGACCGAAGACTGGCTGGGACGTTGGGACCAGGGGCGGATCGGCTGGCATGAAGCCGCTGGCAATGAGGGCCTGAAATCTCATTGGCCCGAATTGCCGGACAGCAGCAGCGTCCTCGTACCACTCTGTGGCAAAGCGCCCGACTTACTCTGGTTGGCGCAACGTGGCCATGTCGTCGTGGGCGTGGAGTTGTCCGACATTGCCGTCGCCGCTTTCTTCGCAGAGAATGAGCTCCAGTTTGATCGCGAGCCGAGCGGGCCACTCGACCGATACACAGCAAAAAATTATCCGATCACGGTGTACTGCGGTGACTATTTCAGTTTTGAGTCAGCAACGTTTGATGCCTTGTACGATCGCGGCGCCCTGGTCGCACTACCGCCAGATCAGCGATTGCGGTATGTCGAGCACACCAGGCAATTGCTCAGGGCCGATGCTACGCGCCTGGTGATTACGCTCGAATACGATCAGCAGGTCGTGAACGGCCCGCCTTTCTCTGTGCTTGCCGAGGAATTAGCCGGGCATTGGGACGACCTGGTCCGGGTCGGTGAAAAAAGCGACATTGAAAACTGCCCGCCGAAATTCAGGAAGGCGGGATTGACCGATATTCTGGAAGTTGTCTGGTTGTCTCGCTAGCGATTTTTGGGAACTTCATTAACCGGGGTCCAGCGTTCCTCACGACGCGATACCCGGCCATCGACATCTTCAGCGTCATAACTGATCGTCGCAATATTGGCGAGATCGTCAGGAGTCTCCTTGAGCGCGCGCACGTTGACAATGCCGAAGGCGTTGCCGGCCGAAGTAATGACCGCTCCAATGTAGACGCCACATTCCCTGCATAACAGGAAGTCTGCCGTATGTAAGCCGAAGCGGTATTTCTGCAGCGATTCAAGCCTCGACGCGATGAACGAGATTTGCCCCGCAGGATCCGAAGTACTCTGCGCATCATGTGCCCGGCAGAATGAACACTGACAGGCCCTGATCGACCAGTCCGGCGGTTTGATAGCGGTCCGAAAAGTGAATCCGATGGCACCGCAATGACAGGATCCGAAGTAGTCATTCGGCATTATTCACACCTTCATTCGTTGATTGTCGAAGTTGCCGTTTTGATCCGCCATAAATTAGTACGATCGGCCCAAGTGCTGCACATACGTGTTTGATCGAGTGCCCGCTGATGATCTCCCCAAATCCGTAAATTGCCGCATCCAGTTGCTCGAATACTTTCGCGAGCGCGTACAACAAAAAGACGACCCAGATAAACCTGGTCCGGTCAAAGACAGATTGGTACATAAGCATAATGGCGGGAATCAGCAGCATTGGCAGAAACTGTACAAGTCCGTACAGGCGCAAATCACCGGCATGCTGCGATTCCGAATAGTCCCAATAGAAAACCGAAGCGCCGCCGATCGCCAGCAGCGGCCAGAGCAAGCGTCTTCCCAGGTTCTCCGAAACATGCTCGCCCACGATGATTGCGACCAGGGACATGAATGCGATTGTCATAGGCAACCGGTCCCAGAAAAGCGTATCGTTATCAGGTGCGAGATGAAACCAGCCGGAACCAAATGCTGTTAGCAGAACGCCGACAAATAAAATGTGATAAGCCGGAAAGAGGCCGGGCACGATGCCGGCGTGATCCCTCGATCCTAGCATCCAGAGTCCCGCGATTCCCGGCACCAGGAATACAGCGTTGGTCGTGACGTTCCAGAAATTGGTTATGCCGAGCAGGGATCTGTCATCCGCGAACGCGTGATAGGCCTGTGGTTGCGGATACGGATCCACAAATACGAAAAGAGCAATAATTACAAAGAGCGAGACGGCGAGCAAGGCGCGGCCCCTGATAAGGTATGTCCCGCTATGCTGGGTCATTCCTGTTGCCACAATTCGTTCTTGTCATCGGAAAATCGGCGCCCCGTTCCGCGCCGTCAACAATTCCCTCGATACGTCCAAGCAATTTTCCATTGCCGATTAGCCGATAAACGATGCGTTGCGGAAAATCATGTTCCTTATTTTCGAAAACAACCTCGTTTTCGCTGATGCTGACCAATTTGAAACGGGCGGTTTCCTGGCCGGACGGTGATGCGATCAATCCGAACCAGCCGTCTTCTTGTTCAACGATACGCAAGTATTCGAAGGCAACGGTCTTGCCGCCGCTCACAGTTCGGCTCATGCCGAGCATGGTTCCGCCTGCCGGCGCCGTCCATTGTTCCACCGAACCAGCTTCCCGGCCATCCTGAGCCCAGCAGCCTGCCATCCATTTCAAATCAGAGATATCAGCACCAGCCGACGATGATAACGGCAGCAATGCAAGACAGGCCACTATTCTATTCATCTTGTGCCGGCTCCCGAAATTGCGGTTGCCATAGCTCGACCTTGTTGCCATCGGGATCGACAAACCAGCCAAAACTGCCGAAATCATAGGATTCGACCTCACCAACCAGCTCGGCGCCGCCTTGTTCAACCTGTCGCAATGCTCCTTCCAGGTCGTCGACAACCAGATTAAACATGTACTGCTTGTCGGCGGGGTCAAAATAATTGGTGTTGTCGTCAAACGCACTCCAGACAATAAAGCCCGATGGCGCTTGCTCGGAATTCTGAAAAGACACGCCAGGCCCATCGTCCTTTGTGATACCAAGATGCTCGCTATACCAGTGGTACAGTCGATCGGGATCCGGCGATTTGAAAAAGACGCCGCCTACGCCCAATACTTTTGCCATGCTCGTATTTCCCGTGACATCACTCGCCGCCGATCGGTCCATAGAACATTACCCAGGCCGCAAAATCATCAGTGAAATCTTCGAACCGATGCACCACAAACGCCGGAACGAAAAGGGCATCACCCGGTGAAAACGACTGCCGGTCATCTTCGACGACAAAGTAGCCGGAGCCGGACTGGACGACATAGACCTCATCCCGGTCGTGAGGATTCTGAGGATCGACGCCATCCGGTTTGTAATAACCAAGCTCGAGTGAACCGTGTTCCAGGAGAATTCCGTACCGCTTGTCTTCGGATTCTGTAACCTGGTCAAGTCCCTGATCGACGCTGAATTGCTTGTTCACAATATTCTCCTGACTGGATTCAAGTTAGTGCCTGGCGAAAGCGTTCGCCAATGCCACGGAGTCGGTCAATATTTTCATTAGAGTAAACGACACGAACATAGTTAGCACAATTCGCGCCGCCCCAGTTGATCATTGGGGTTGCCGCGATCTTGCCTTTCTCCAGCAACAAGCTCGATGCTGACGGCCCGTCCATGCCCAGGGGAGACACGTCCACGAGCAATGACCAACCGCCATGCGGCGGTATTACGGTGAAATCGGATAGTTCTTCGAGCAACACATCGCGTCTCGCCTGCAGTTCGACAATACTCTCAGAAATGCCGTCGTCGGTGCCATCGATTGCCGCAGCGACCGCACCCATGGCGATGCCGGTTTGGCAAACCACGTTCGTGATGCTGACTCTTGCAACATCGGCAATGATATCTGCAGGGCCGACGACCCAGCCGACGCGCCAACCGATCATGCGGTATTCCTTCGATGCCGAACCGACCGTGATCACTTTAGCGCGCATATCCGGAAATGACGCCGGGTGGATAACTTGCCGCCCGTCGAAAAGAAGTCGCTCCATCGCCGCATCATTAATAAGCCAGCAGTCTGCACGCTGGCAAAAATTGATAATCGCCTGCCATTCATCAGCGTTAAACACAGCACCGCTCGGCATGGAGGGACTCATCAGCAAAGCGGCCTTGATAGCGCCCGGGTCTATCCGCTGCAGTGCATCCAGATCAGGGCGCCAGCCGTCCGCTGAAGGCAACATCGGCAGGAAACATGGCACCCCGCCGGCCAGTCGAACCCTGTTAATAAGACCGACGTAGGTCGGATCAGTCAGCAGAACCTCATCGCCTGGTTCGAGCACTGCCAGTAGGGCATTGAATATGCCGGAGAGCCCGCCGGCACTGATTACGCACTCGGTCTTCCAGTCATAATCCTGCCCGGATTGCCGGCCGACCAGCGTCGAGGTCGCTTGCCGCAATGAATCCAGGCCGAAGAAGGGCAGGTAACTGTTCGCGTCATCATCATCTGTTGCGTCTTTGGTATGCGCGATTGCAGAGGGAGGGGGCAAAATATTCGTGTCGAGATTTTCCAGGCGCAGCACATCCACATCGTCGAGGCTATCGGCAAGATCGCCCATCTGCTCCACACCGATTTTGCTGATGTGCTCAAGTCGTGATACAGACATTTCTCGTTCTCTTGGCTCGCCGCTTCCCGGGTCTGCCGATCAAAACAGTGCGCGAATCAACAGGAGAAAACCCAACGAGGCGAGCGGTATGCCGATGGGTGCGCCAACAATGCTCAACGCGATGGCAACGCCGCCAGCCATCAATACAGTACCGAGCAAGGCACTGATCACGCGGCCGATCAGGTTCAGGATAAAAGTAAGAAGGCGCCAGATCGCGTAAAACGGCCACAAAAGAGCTGGCACGTTACCTTGCGTCGAATCATTCATTTTCAGAACTCCAAATACGACAAAGTGATGCCAACCACTTTTTGATAGTACAGTTAGTCAGCGTCCAGGGCGGCTACAAAAGATGATCCCAGGCGGCCGGTGACAAAAATCGTTGCGATGATGGCCACTACGGAAGTAATCGAAAACCAGAGCGGATGCGGGATGGAGATGAGATTGATGACCGTTCCCATGAGTACCAGCCCGCCGATGATGGCTGAATAGACCAGCGGAGATTCCTTTGCAATAAAGCAGGCCAACAACCCGCCGACCAGCGCTGCGACCAGCCATGCTCCCAGGACCAACAGCAGCGCGGCAATCGGCGCGTCTATCATGTAGGCCTTCAGCACTTCCGGGTTGGCGAGATCCAAACCATCCGGCACTGGGTAAACCGTATGACCCAGCGCCTCGATGGCGATGATGAGTAAGACGGCCACCACGACGCCGAATACGACCGCCAGTATTTTTCTAGTCATTTTCTCGCTTCATATTATCGTTGACAAATATGCAGGTGCTAATTTTTTGTCGCGTCTTTGTTCTTGCGAAATATGCGAATCCAGAACGTGGCTTCAGCGAGTGCGCCCAGAAGCAAAAGAAACGTGCCCGGCCCGGCGGCGCCGAGCGAGTAAAACACAATCGCGAGGGCCAGGAATAGGAAGGTAATGAAATGTCTTTTCACGGTCAATTCTGCAATGGGCCTAGCGGGCTTTCGGCACAATTGTCAGGTTCCATCGAAAACACGATACCGGTGATCTTCCATCCCTGGTCGGTTTTCAGGAAATTGAAGTTATCGATGCCGCAATGGCTAAACTCACCATCGACATAAAAATCGTAAGGGGTCCACACGATCGCCATGCGGTCGTGCAACAGGATTTGCGGATCCCAGAATCGCTCGATGAGAGTGTTATTACGTTCGCCGATGCCGGCAACGAATGCCGCATGTGCCGAACGAGTGATTTGCAGACCGTCCGCAGTCTCACGATAGCCGTAGAAGATTCCGTCTGTCGTCAGCAAGGTGCGCATGACATCGACATCCCGGTCAGTCATCGCGTCGAAAAATGTTTGCACCATATTGACGACTGCAACCCGGTCAATAGCATCGTCTGCGATCGCTGCAGTAAAACAAAAGGGACCACACAAAAGTAATGCCAGCCGAATATTCTTCATTGCAATACGCTCCAACATTAATATTATTTTCGGTCAATTGTCTTGCGGCAGATCATCCCAGATGTGATGCGTGATCCGCCACCGGCCATCCGGCGCCTTCCTGAGTAACGTCACATACTTGCCATGATTCTCATAGCTGCTGCCATCGTACTCAAACGCCAAACTGAAGGTGCCACGCACATAGCCGAGATTTCCGGATCCGGAAGCTTCGATCTCCATCAATTTAAATTCAGACACCTTCGTGGACGGCGAATCGGCGGGAAACCAGAATGCTCGAGCTGCATTCTGGCCCTCAAGATACGGGAGTCCCGAGGGCGACAGCACGGGCTCGTTGACGAACGTAGCCATAACGGTATCGGCATCATTTGTCAGCCAGGTATCGGCATATGCTCTCGCCGCAGTGCGCATTGCGTTCAGGTCGGCGTCGTCCAGTTCGTAAGCTATGGCGTGGCCAAACATCAGGGCAAATAAGAGGCCGACAGTGATTGAAGATTTCGCCGCTATCATCTCCGTAACTCCTCCCAGCCGACGGGTGTCTCACACGCCTCGAAGAACATCCTGGCATTTTCAAAAGCTGACATGTTGTCTCCGTTTCTTGTTTTTGATTACTTGTCTTCGAAATACTGCTCGTAGACTTTGTTCATGATTTTATCGGGAATTTTCAGCCCCTCGATCAGGGCGGCAAGCAATTTCATTTCCTCCGCATCCTTCTGATTATCCGCTGATATCACGCTCAGAACCATCAGCATCAGATCTTCTTTTTGGGCGAGGGCCAGATTGTCATTTACAGAGACCAGGATCTCGTCGAGACTGGTATGCGTGGCAAGTTCGTCGGAGGCTCGCGTAATCATATTCAATGCCTCACCTTCCCTGAGCTGAAATCGACGGCGTAGCAATTGCACCATGCGCAGAGATTCATCGGGTGAAATGCCGCCGTCACTCTTCGCAACCAGCACCAGCAACGACGCAATCAGGGTCTGTGCTTCGATATCGGCGGTGACGCTATCCTGTCCGATACTGATTCCGGTTTTTGAATAGATCAGGTCGACCAGCGACATGTCAGGGATGATCCGAGTAGCCGGAATCTGCCGCGATTTCGCCGCAGTCGTACGCATCCAGCTCGATTACATTGCGATCAGGATCCCGGACAAATATGGCGGACATATTTCCGAAACTGAACGACCCGGTAATCTTGATGTCGTTATCCGACATGAAACTCTTTGCATCGTCCAGGGATTTGACGGTAAGCGCAAAATGAGTGATGCCGGTGTGCTTTTCGTCCACATCCATCAGGATGTTGGAATCTCCCGATGTGTTGGCCGGCCCCAGTAGATTCAGCACCACGCCAGACGGGTGCTTTATTATGATCGGGTGCCCGTCATCAAATCCGGCATCAGAACTAAATTCAAATCCCAGGAGCTTGTAAAACGCGATTGAGCGTGTTTTGTCCTTGATGCGAATACCAATGTGATTGACGCTTTCAATGTTAAACATATCTCGTCCCCTGGAGGCTCTCGATGAATTCAACCTCTCCTGTTTCCAGTGAATACTCGGCTCCGACGATCCGCATTTTTTTTTCATTGATCAGACGTTTCAGCATTCCCGACTCGTGCCGCAGTTGAGCAACTGACGCATTCACGTTGGCGCGAACGGCAGACTCGCAAAGCTCAGCCGGATCGAGCGGATCGTCGGATTCGAGCAGATGCTCTACCGCCGGTTGGATGCGGTCAATGATTGAAAGCGAATGTTCGGAATGTTGCTGCACGGATTGTTCGTGGAGGTGTTCCAGGGTAGCGAGTACCGCCCCGCATTGGGAGTGACCAAGCACCACTACGAGTGAAATATCAAATCTTGATGCCGCGAATTCCACACTGCCGATCTGGGACGGCGCAACGATATTCCCGGCGACCCGGATGACAAACAGGTCGCCGAGCCCCTGATTGAATACGATCTCCGCCGGCACGCGAGAGTCCGAGCAACCAAGTATGATCGCGAACGGGTCTTGCTGCACTAGCGTGAGGGCCCGTCGGAAATTATCGGGCCGGGCGCTACCACTCTGCATGCCGGACACGAAGCGGCGATTCCCCTCCTGCAGACGATCCAGTGCCTCCTGTGCTGACGCCATTGTGTGACTGTCCTCAAACAAATTCTCAGGTGACAAGCCCTGACAGTTTAGCTCACTCGCGCCAGGTAACCGGCGCGGTAGTTGCCAACTACAATCATAACAGTTGTAAGAAGCGCGACAGAAAACGTGCGCTGACTCGCCCGGCGGCCAGCAGTTGAATTCGATGTTTGTCAAAATTCCAAATCCGTGCCGATCTCCGGGATAATGCACGCACTTTTTCGTTACTGGAGCAATTCACATGGCTAAAGCGAGAGCACGCCACATATTGGTGGACACCGAAGAGAAATGTCAGTCGCTTAAGGATGAGATTGCTGCGGGCGCTGATTTTGCCGATCTGGCAAAGGAGCATTCATCGTGTCCATCAGGGCAACAGGGTGGTGACCTGGGAGAGTTCGGACCTGGAATGATGGTGAAGGAATTTGACGACGTAGTATTTACCGCCGACCTGAATTCAGTAGAGGGTCCGGTGCAGACACAGTTTGGTTACCACTTGCTCGAGGTGACCAGTCGCACCGACTGAAATTTGCCAGGCAGAAATCCAAAGAGCCCCGCAGCCGCGCATTTACGGATTTTTTTGTTGGCGCGACTAAGCGACGTCCTTTGACTCGAGACCTTCGCTGGACAGGTCGTAATGTTTGACCGGCAGCTCGCGAATGCGTTTGCCGGTCGCATTGAAGATGGCGTTGACCAGTGCTGGTGCAATGGCTGGAGTTCCTGGTTCCCCGGCGCCGCCGATTTTTTCGCCACTATTGATGATATAGGTCTCAATATCCGGTGACTCGTTCATGCGCAACATCGGGTAATCGTGGAAGTTGCTTTGTGCAACGGCGCCACGATGTATCGTGATGTCGCTGTATAACGCCGCGGTCAGACCGTAAACGATGCCGCTTTCCATTTGCGCTTTCATACCGTCCGGGTGCATGGCGAATCCAGCGTCAACCGCACAGATAGCCCGGCGCGGCCGTACTTTTCCTGCTGTGACTTCAACCTCGACGACTTGCGCGACAATGGTGCCAAACGATCTGTGGATTGCAATGCCGCGGCCCCAATTTTCAGGCAGCGGTGTATCCCAGCTGGATTTTTCCGCCGCAAGGTCAAGGACCTTCTGGAAGCGTGGTGTGTTCTCAAGCAGGTCGCGACGATATTGATACGGGTCCTGCCCGGCTTCGAACGCAAGCTCATCGATAAAAGATTCAGTGAAAAACGCATGCAGCGAATGATCAACGCTACGCCAGAATCCCCACGGCACGTGAGTTTTCGATTCTGCGAAATGAATGAACTGGTTGTCGATGCCGTACGGAATGTAAGGCGCTTCCCTGGGGTCGTGCTTCTCCACATATTGATTGACCCACGCTGTCGGCTTACCCGCGCCATCAAGCGCTGCCTGGAAGCGGCTGATGCTTGCCTGCCTGTAGTGGTCATGGCGCATATCCTCTTCGCGCGACCAGATTAGCTTCACCGGGTAGTGCACTTCAGCCGCCAGGCGGGCAGCCTGGATCGCGTAGTCCGGGAAGGCGCGCCGCCCGAATCCACCGCCAAGGTACTGGTTATGCAGCACCACGTCCTCGAGATTCATGTCCAGCACGTCCGCGACTTCGGCTGCAAAGCCGAGTGGGTTTTGTGTGCCGGTCCAGAGTTCGCAGATATCGTCATGAACCCATGCCGTGCAATTCATCGGTTCCATCGTGGCATGTGACAGGTAGGGGACGCGATACTCAGCCGCAACAGTTCGCGTAGCAGATGCCATCGCTGCATTGACGTCACCGGTCTCGAAGTCGACGATCTCGTCACCGTTTGCAATTGCGGTATCCATGTCGTTAGTGAATTGCTCAAAGATGTCACTTTGCTCAACGGTTTCGTTGCCGCTTTCTTCAAATACGACGTCAATCTTGACCAGGGCCTGCCTGGCCTGCCAATAGCCATCGGCGATGATGGCAACTGCAGTGCCGAGATTGATCACTTTGCGAACGCCCGGCATGTCCTGAACGGATGATTCGTCCACGGATTTCACGTTTGCGCCAAACACCGGAGAGGCCTTCACGGTGGCGTATTTCATGCCCGGCAATTGCGCGTCGATGCCGAAAGATGCGCTACCATCGACTTTGGCTGGCACGTCGAATTTTTGTACGTCTGTGCCCAGGATGGTGAATTCATGCGGCGATTTTAGAATCGGCTTTACGGGTTGTGATAGTTCCGCTGCCTGTCGTGCAAAATCCGCATAGGGCGCGCGGCGGCCACTGTCCTGGTGAATGATGTGACTGTTTTTCGCCGTTAATTCTTCACTCGGGACATTCCAGGATTCTGCCGCGGCCTGAAGCAATACGGCTTTTGCGGCGGCACCGGCAACCCGCATGGCGTGCTGACCAGTCGTCGGCACGGAGGTGCTGCCGCCGGTGATCTGCAGGCTCATCATTTGGGTGGCGGTCAAAAAGATGCCATCGATCGTATCGACAAGGAATGCCGGGAAGTCGATATCGCCGGCCGTGTAGCCCTTGGCGAGCGCGTAGTTGGCGTATTCAGTGTGCGCCGGCGCTTCGATCATGGAGACATGATTCCAGTCGGCGTCCATCTCCTCGGCCAGCATCATGGCTAACGTCGTGTGCACGCCCTGGCCCATTTCGGCATGCGGGATAATCGCAGTCACTGTGTTATCCGGCGATATCTTGACCCAGACATTGAATACCGTGTCATCTTCGCCTGCGATAAGTGGCGCAACCTTGCCGGCACGGTTGCCGGGACGAATCGCGACGCCAATAACGACCGCACCGCCGGCGAGAACACCAGTGGTTATGAAAGCACGCCTGGTCCATTTACCCATTGTGAGGACCCTCCGTGCCGGACGACCCTGCAAGTGCTGTTGCTGCACGTTTAATGCCGCGCCGGATGCGCGAATAGGTGCCGCAACGGCAAATATTGCCGCTCATCGCCGCATCGATGTCAGCATCGCTTGGTGCGGGATTTTGCTCGAGCAGCGCGACCGCCGCCATGATCTGGCCGGACTGGCAGTAGCCGCATTGCGGAACCTGCTCGTCGATCCATGCGCGTTGCACGGCGTGCAAGCCAGCGTCGCCACGGCCGATGCCTTCAATGGTTGTGATCTGCTGGCTGGCTGCCGCCTGCACGGGCGTTACGCATGAACGGATTGGCTGGCCATTGAGATGCACTGTGCAGGCGCCGCACTGGGCGATGCCGCAACCGAATTTAGTGCCGGTAAGTCCGGCCTGTTCGCGTATGACCCATAAAAGCGGTGTCTCCGGGTCAACATCAAGCTCGTGAGTCTGGCCGTTAATGTGCAATGTGATCATGCGAGTTATCCATTTGTTCACGGGTCAGGGCGCTGGCGATTACACTACTTGATGGTCCTGACCGAGGCAACTGAATCAAGGATTTTTGATCCTGTCGCTCAAGTTCGCCTAAATCGAGCTAAAATGACGTCGCAGTCCAACCAGGAAGCAGCGCACCTTGCTAAAAAAAATTCTAAATAATGTGCAAGCCACTATCGTTTTCGGCGGCTGTACGATTAGTACGATTTTTTGGGTGACGCCGTTGATGGTGTTCGCCATCTTCAAGTTGCTCATTCCAGTCACGGGTTTTCGCAGGCTGATGACGCGCTGGATCATGGCAATGGGTGAAAACTGGGTGAGCTGTAACGCCGCGATATACGGCTTCGTCAATACCACGCGCTGGGACGTCCGGGGGCTCGAAGACCTGAGTACCGACGACTGGTATCTCGTCATCGCCAATCACCAGACCTGGGTCGATATCGTCGCCTTGCAAACGGTGCTAAATCGCCGCATCCCGTTCCTCAAGTTTTTCATCAAGCAGGAATTGATCTGGTTTCCGATCCTCGGCATGGCCTGGTGGGGACTGGATATGCCCTTCATGAAACGGTATTCGAAGTCATACCTCGCGAAAAACCCTCACAAGAAAGGCAAGGATCTTGAGGCGACCAGGAGGGCATGTGAAAGGTTTCGATACACGCCAACGTCAGTCATCAACTTTATCGAAGGGACGCGCTTCACTCCGGAAAAGAAAATGAAACGGGAATCGCCGTTTGAGAATCTGTTGCCGCCGCGCGCCGGTGGTCTCGCCCTAGCAATGGATTCGATGGGCTCGATGTTTAATGCGATTCTCGACATCACGATCGTATATCCAAACGGAACTCCGCAATACTGGCAGATGTGCCACGGCGAATTCGATTACGTCGTTATCGAAATCAGGAAGAGACCCGTGGAACAATGGATGGTCGACGGCGACTACGCCAACGATCGGGATTTTCGGCGTGAATTTCACCAATGGTTGACGCAAATCTGGCAGGAGAAGGACGAACGAATTGAAGCCATCCGCCAGGCGGCGAACTGATTGCCTCGCCGAAAGAACGAATTCAGGACAGCAACTGGCGTAAACTACTGACTGGGCCATCACCAGCAGGATGTCAGTATGTCGGGTAGTCGCCACTACGACACCGTTGCATTCGATGTCAGGGACAACGCTACTATGCTGTTTTTCGCGCGGACGTCAGCCGCGGGCGATATTGAGGATTACCTCTTGTTGATGCGCGCCGAAGGCGACGATCTTGACGACGCAATCTATATCGAAATCAACGAAAATCAGTTTGCCGGTCACGACCTGATTCAGGAAGCAAGGATGACGGGCAACATGCTGACGCTCGAACTCAAAGAGCCGGTCGCCGAACTCGATGGCGCGTCCGAAATCGTGCTCACCTACGATGATTCGCCGGAAAACCGCACCAGCATGGAATCCGGCGCATTTCGTGTGCTTGGTAATACACTTGCTGGCGGCCACGCCTGAACGTATTGCTTTCGTGCTCGAAATTCGTCCAATCTGTGAACACTGTGAGTGTGATCTTGCATACGATTCTCCGCTCGCAATGATTTGCACATTCGAGTGTACGTTTTGCCGGCGCTGCGTAAATGATGTGTACGCTGGCGTTTGCCCGAATTGTGGTGGTGATTTTCAGCAACGGCCCATCAGGCCGAAGGATTTACTGGAAAAATATCCGCCATCCAGTCAACGGGTCACGCGGAACTGACGGGCAACATGCCAGAGTGGAGCATCTACCTGCTGCGTTGTGCAGATGGCTCCGTGTATACCGGAATTGCAACCGATGTATCGCGACGGATCAGCGAACATGAGCAGGGAAAACGCGGTGCCAAATATCTTCGTGGACGAGGGCCATTCGAGCTCGTCTATCAGCGAGCAGTGGGTGATCGCAGCGTTGCCACGAGGATTGAATATTGCGTCAAGCAGCTGTCGAGAAGCGAGAAGGAAAACCTGCAGCGATTACCTGCGCGAATCGACGAACTGTTGAATGATTTTCAGGATACCGCTTAATAAAGCGGGATCGGTTGCCCGAATGGCGGCAATTCGATGGTGATTTCCGCACCGTTCTCTTTGACGATTTCGTCGATCCAGCCCGTCGTTATAACAATGTTGTCGACGGCGTCCGGGAACAGGCGGACCTCGCCGAATGGCGCTGTGAAATCGTCGTAATGGATGGCCATGATTCGCGTTGCTCCGGTAGCCGGGATAGTTTCGTTCCAGAACTTTGTGACATATTCCTTACCAAGGCCAACCAGGCCGGCTATGCCCAGCATGACGACATCCGCGGATTGGCCTTCCAGATTGCCTTCGATAAAACCGCCACTCCCCTGAATCAAGGTCGTGCCACGCGGGTGTCCGATGAATACCGACCAAACCACGCCCTCTTTCCACTCGTGTACAGATGCCGGTTGTTGCAGCGGCTCATCGATGGTGCCGGGAAACCAGGGCCCTTCACCGCCGGGTTTGATTGGTGCATGCCTGGATGCCAGCAGCCTGATCGTAAAGTCGCCAAACTGACGGGTCTCTCCCTCGGCAAGTATCTGGTATTGGTCGACCGGAACCTGGGCACCACGGGCGATGTTAGCAGTCGACTCAGAGCCAAGAATCACGGCATTCGTCCGATTCGCCACATGGCCGACATCCATTGCATGATCGAAATGAGAATGCACCGGCACTATCGCCGCCAGCCGGTCCATTCTGAATTCAGCAAGCGCGTAGTTAATTGTGGCTATGTCAGAAGAGACCGGCAAAAACAACGCAATCTTAAACGGACTCAGGCGCGTAAAGTTGCCGTCGATCAAAATTTGGGTTTCGCGGTCATCGAACAGCAGTGTGGAAGTGCCGAGCCACGTTACCGTGACCATATCAGTCGGTTCAGAAACCACGTCTGCAGTCGGCCAGCCAATGTCTTCTATCGAGTGACGGTCCTGCCACAATTGATTAACGACGACAACGGCGATGACCACCAGCGCGAGCAGCATGAGGACGATGATTCGCGTCCATCGAATCGTTACGTTCATTCAGGATAGCTGCCGCTGGTCACGCGGATGCTCGCGGTCACTGCCCGGCCGCAATTCGCGCGAGATGTGCAGCCAGCGGTGCAAGGTAGTTACCCAATGCATAGCCGATAAGCGCCATCAACACCGAGACCGGGACCAGGCTCGGACGGTGGAATGCAGCCACAATCGGTGCTGAAGCCGCCGCCCCTATGTTCGCGGCCGATGCAATCGCGACACTATGCACGTCAACGCGAAACAACTTTGCTCCCAGGAGGCAAAATGCGCCATGAATGAAGATCCAGATGAACGCACCAAGCAAGAATGCCGGTGCTTGTCCGAATCCTTCTATCGTGGCCCTGGCACCCATGCCGGCAACAAAAATGTAAATCAATGCTGTGCCGATCGCCGTCGCGTTCGGCAACCTCGATACCGGTGTCGCAGACAACGACAATGCAATTGTCGTGATCAACAAAATCCGCCAGGTTGCTTCTGACAATACAACTTGCAGATGCGGTGCAATGCCCATCATCGTATCGAATAATATGGTTGCGAGCGCAGCTGCTATCCAGGTGACGCCGACCGCGATCGCAACCAGGTAAATGTAGTCACGCATTTGCGGTGCCTTTTCTTCCTGGATAACCAGCGCCGCGGCCGTATCCATCATACGGATTCTGTCTTCCGGTACCTTTGCCCAGGCGTTGAAGCGGTCGGCAAAGTTTTTTGACGCAAGGAGAATGGGTAACCAAACGATATAAATCACATTATCCGCCAGCACGGCCAGGCCGAATTGCTCAGGCGGCGTGTTCAGCATTTCACTCGTGGCGGCCATGTTACCGGTTCCGCCGATCCAGCTACCTGCTAAGGCACCAAATCCGGTCCATGCGTCGGGCGCCAGCCATCGATGCACAATCAGGTATGAAACGACGCATCCGACAACTACGCCGGCGGTTCCCATCAGCATGACCAGCACGCCTTTACCCATTATTTTAATGGCCGCAGGAACGTTGACCTTGATTAGCATCAAGACGATGAACGCTGGTAATGCGTAGGCGCTCAATCCGGTATACACCGGAGAACTCGCCGGAATCACGTCCAGGTTATTCAGGAAAACCGGCGTGACGTAAATGAAGATCAGCGGCGGGATGTACTGAAACAGTTTCGCACCGGATACTTGCTCGACATAAAACCAGAATGCGGCAACCGCGCAAAGGACGGCAAGGACTCCCCCCGGTGAACTGATCAGGATATCGGACATAGTTGTGCGCCATGTTTCCAAGTCAGGCGACGATTATATCCGATCCCAAGATCGGAAATGTTATGAGGTCTCGTAGGAGCTCGCTCCCAATCCGCTTGAAACGATAAATATTGTCGTGACGATTGGTGCGGATTGATCTTTAGTAACGAAAGTCAGATGTGCGCTATCGCCCGCTGCCGCGCACGATTGAAATTCAGGAAAAGCCTAACTGTGCCCGAAAGTCTTTACGGCTTTCTTCATCCGTCAGCGCAGTAGATTTGACCGTAAGCCATACCGCATCCCAATCATTGATTTCGCAAGGGCCGAACACGAATTTGGCAATATAACTGTTCAGATCACGCACATGAATTACGTTATCTTCTAAAGGTGACGTGAACTGTATGGAACCGGTGAACACAACCAGGTTGGCAACCGGCACATCGGGAACAACCTTCTGCAGCGCCTTCTTGCGGCCTTCATTCTGAATTAACGGATTAAGGAATTTCCGGCGGTGAACGCCGTCAACATTCGTCCATTGTGGTTCGTCAGCGGTGCCAAAGACAATGCCATTATAATGCTTGGTTTGAATGCAGAGGATTCCGCCCGAGGTCAGAATCGCGTGGTCAATATGTGTCAGACCACCGTAGGCGCCGGGGAGGATGAAATCCTCCAGCAGGTCAGGGGATTTGGCGTTCAGAATCTTGTGTATTTTCCGCTTGCCAGTTTTCTCCGCAATCATTCTGGCGATATGCGTGGCGGATGCTCTGAACATCAGCGTCAGGAGGAGCGCTGCGGCAATTGCGATGATAAACAGGCCGATTCCGGTGTTACCCAGTCCGGTAACAACTTCAGCATCGGCTGTCGCATCTGCAGCGGCAGATGGCAAAACCATCAAAGTGCATGCGGAGGAAAGCGAATAGGGGAGAAGTCGACGAATCATCAACAGAGACTAGGACCGACAAGCATACGATGCATCCTATTCTGTCACGTTTTCAATATCTACCGGCTGCATGGCCGTCAGGACTGTGAACTGATCAGCGTCAACCAGATTTTGGGGGATAGGCCAGGTAGTAGCCATCAACTTTTGCGATTCTCACATCGGCATCGTAGGTCTTTTTGAGGTTTGCCTCAGTCAAAACCTCCTCCTTCGGGCCATCGGCCACGATCCTGCCCTCGCGGAGAAGGATGATGCGCCGAATATCGGGAGGAATTTCGTTGAGCAGGTGGGTCACAAGTACGATGTTTTTGCCACCGGCAATCTGCCGCCTGATGCGAGCCAGGTAATCGAAACTGGCGGACAGGTCGAGGCCAGCCGTCGGTTCGTCAAGGATCAGTGTATCCGGGTTGTGTACAAGTGCGCGTCCCAGTAAACAACGACGCTGTTGACCGGTCGACATTTTGCGTAAGGGCGTAGCAGCCAAAGACTCGATTCCCAATTCGTGCATGATACTTTTCGCATGTTCCTTTTGTTCGCTTGTTATTTGCCTGGACAATTGTCCGTGGATGCCAACACTTGACAGGTAACCCGACAAGACAACATTCAATCCGGTGGTCGAATTGCGGTAGCGCATTTGCAGATCGTGTGAAACGATGCCGATATGCGACCGCAGCTCCCAGACGTTCCAGGTTTCGCGGCCGAGGATGCGGACCCACGAGTCATTTTGGCGAACCGGATATATTTCCCGGTTGATGACCTTTAGTAATGTCGTTTTGCCTGAACCATTTGGGCCGAGAATTGCAGCCTGCTCGTGTTGGCCGATGCTGACGCTGAAGTTTTCAAAGACCCGCGTTTCTCCGCGATAGATGGTCGCGTTGCGAATATCGATGAGGGGCGGGTCTGTCATGCGTTCAAGGCTATATCTCGTGACGGAGATGCAGCGGTATCCAGTCCTTGTGTGCTTGATACGCCGGGTGCGGATCGCGCGGCTGATATTGCTCGAGGCGTTCGGCCAGCCACTGGAACCATTCGAATGCGGCTTCGTCGCCCAGTTCTTCACGCAGTGCGATCGCCCAGTTCTCGAGCTTGCGCCACAGTATGATGACGCTGCTGCCAAGCAGATTGTTGACGATCACGAACGGCACGATCCGCTGAAACGTCATTACGCCGATGTTTTCCATGGTTGAGCTAATAAGCATTGCGGCGTCATCCAGGTTCGCCAGTTTCGTGCGTATGTCCTCTGCACTCAAACCGTCCGGAAGATGCAGTACCATTTGGTACGCTGCCGTAAATTGCGGATTTCCAAAGAAACGAAATAACTCAATCGCTGCAAGCTCGCGGCGTTGTTGCCTGATCTGGCGCATCTGCAAAACTGCAAAGAACAAGCCGCCAATAACGATGATGACGCCCAGGATTTCGGCCATGTTGGCCAGCGTTGAAAGATTAATCATTACAGTGAATCCCTTGTTTTGATTTATACAATATTACGGGTAAAAGTTTGCATGCAATAAATCCCGGTCAGACTTGGCTTAGGCGCCACTTGCCTTTCCTGAACACGACCACGGCCATTACAGTGAGTATCGATTCGGCAATCACGATGGCCAGGAATACGCCGTTCGGTCCGAAACCCGCCGTCGTTGCCAGCCAATAGGCAAGCGGAATCTGCAGCAGCCAAAAACAGATGAAATTCATGACTGACGGGGTGGTCGTATCACCGGCACCATTGAGCGCCTGGATAATAATCATGCCAACCGCATACATTGGGTAGCCGACTCCGAGGATTCTGAGGCAACTCGTGCCATAGCGGATTACTTCGGGTTCGGTCGAAAACAGCGAAACGATTTGTGGCGCCAGGACGATCATCATAATACCGATGGCGGCCATGAAAATCGCGTTGTACTTTGAGGCCCGCCATACTGATCGCTCAGCCCGGTCCGGTTTTTCGGCGCCGAGATTCTGACCGACCAGTGTTGCGGCAGCGTTTCCAAGACCCCATGCAGGTAGCAGCGCGAATTCGATCAGGCGCAACCCGATAGTGTAGGCAGCAATCGGCGCGCTGCCATACATTGCAACAATGCGCATGATGGCGATCCAGCTCGAAGTCGAAATCAGAAACTGGCCAATTCCACCGGCGGATATCCTGATCATTCTCAGCATCAGCTGTGGCACAGGCACCAGGTGTTTGAGCCGGAATCGCAGACGCCCTTTGCCGCCGAACAGGCAGTAGACCAGGTAGATGACACCAATGCTGCGTCCGATCGTCGTTGCGACCGCTGCGCCAGTGACACCCATCTCCGGGAATGGACCGAGCCCGAATATCAAACAGGGGTCCAATCCGATATTGATCGCATTTGCGAGTGTGAGAGAACGCAAGGCTACCGGCGCATCGCCTGCGCCGCGGAATGCAGCGTTCAACAGGAACAGGTACAGGATGCTGGCTGATCCACCGAGCAGCATCGCCATGAAGCCCCGGCCTTCTGTAACGACGTCCTCGCTTGCACCCATCATGCGCAACAAATCCGCAGCGTAAACTACGCCGCAAACGCCAATGAGAATGGCAAGCGCGCCACCAACCCAAATCGCCTGCCCGGTGACATGAGCGGCCGCGTCCGGGTCCCTCGCACCGACGCGTCGCGACACCATTGCCGTGACAGCCATACCGAGGCCGATGGCTGCGGCGTAAAGAACGGTGATCAGTGCCTCTGTCAGGCCAACGGCAGCGATCGCGTTCGTGCCCAGACGGGATACAAAGGCGATGTCGACAACCGCGAACACGGCTTCCATCCCCATCTCGAGCATCATCGGTATTGCGAGCAGGCCGAGCGCCCGGCCGATCGGTCCGACGGTAAAGTCGGTCTCGTTGTCACTGATCGACTCGCGGAAAAACGCGAATGCGCGTCGCCAGCCAGTCTTTTCCTGATTTGATATTTCGTAAGTCATTGCAAATTTCTTTTTCGGTCACCGTTCAGACGCATATTGGTCAGGTACGGCAAAGTAATCCGGATGCACCGCGCCGGATACTCAGAACTAAAAGGAAATATCGGCTAGGTGTGCGTGTCAGGCCGTAGCGGAACGGGAATCGTGAAACCGCCGGCAATTCCAATGACACAGACGAGCCTGACCACAGCGGTAAGAGTTTTAATCATTTTCGTGGTTTTCATAGATGGCTCGATTACAGGCGCAGCCTGTCTTGACTTACTGGCGCCATGCTAACTGAACACTATGGAAAGTCAACGAGTACGGTTTCCGGCTACTCCGCGCCCGGTATGTCTGCAGCGGCCTGTTTTTGTTCCCAGGCATCGATCAGATAGCGATTGTCATGTTGCCAGGGATGAAAGTCCTTCCGCAGAAACCTTAGCCAGGGTATGAAGATGCGACGCAATACGCCCGGCTTGATGAAGAGGTAGTAAAAACCGCTGCCCCATTCACGAAGGCTCCACAGCTTGCCGTCTTTCTGCAGCATGATGCAGAGATTGCGCATCGTATCTTTCAGGAAAAAGAAAGTATTGAGTATTAAGGCATGCCGTCTCTCCCTGACCGGCCCACCGACAGCGACATGCACATCAAACGCTACAGCCTTGTGTTCAGTTTCCTCGATTCCATGCCAAAGCCACAGGCTGGCGATGACAGGATCGGCGCCGGCCATCGGTGCTTCTCGGGTCAGCATCTCGTCGGCGAGTATGGCGGTGAGGTGTTCGCTGGCCGTCGTACCGGCAAGCCGCCTGCGTGCTGTCAGCTCGCGGTATGCCCAGTCGATTCTTTCGCGCTCATTACGCTCGATGCGATCCAGGTCGTAGCCGCGCGATTCGCACAGTATTTCGTTGTAGCGCTGATGCTGACGACGGTGCGTCGCCTCCTGTGCCTGGAACGCAGAGATTTCTTCCAGCAGCTTCGGATCTTCGATGTCGTCGGCGAAATGGCGGACGCTATCGATGAAGAACTTTTCACCCAGCGGAAACAGCATGGACATGGCATTGAACCACGCTGTTCGGAAGGCACTGCCGCCGTGCCAGTCTGCCGCCAGCGCTGCCTCGAATTCAAACGATTTTCTGCGTGGCCCGAACTTGAGGCCTTCCGGGCTGCTACTTTGTGGAATTGCTGGCATGCCCCAATTCTATCGCTGCCCGGAACCCTTCACCATCGATAAATTTGGGTTATCTTGTATCGCGCACTCGTTTCGAGGGTTTCACATGTCCGACGGATTCTGGCCGGTTGTGTTCATTATTGTGTCTATCATTGCCTGGGTGCTGGCGAAAGTTTTCGCCCATGCCAGGAAAAGTGAGCAGCAGTGGCGTGAGGTCGACAAGAGCAAACTGAAAGAATGGGAGGACGACGACGAATGGTAAGAATGCTACCTATAGGGTACCTCTAAAGCTTCTGGTCACTCTTGAGCAGCAATTCAAGTTCACGAGCGGTATCGCGAGCCGTCTGAATAAGCTGTTCTTCATCGTGTTGCACGGCATGTTGCTCCCGGATCAACTGATCGTCTTTATCGCGAAATGTCGTAATAAGTCGATCGACTTCTTTTTCTTTGAAACCGAGATCAAATAACACCTGCTCGCTCATCGCGAGGCTGGATAAAAGCGTCTCACGAAATATGTGTTTTATTCCAAGATCCATCAGATGGTATTCATGCCGGCGGTTCCTGGCACGCGCTACTATGATCAGATCCGGGAAATGCCTGGTTACAGTCCGGGCGGTTTTGACCGATGCTTCAATGTCATCGATCGCCAGCACGAATAGCCGGGCATGTTCTGCACCGGCTGCGCGAAGGAGATCCAGCTTCGATGCGTCGCCGTAGTGCACGACGTTGCCGTACTTGCGGACGACATCGACCTGGGATGCGTCAATCTCGAGCGCGGTAAACTGCCGGCCAACGACAGCAAGTATTCGACCGACAATTTGCCCGAAGCGACCGAATCCGGCGATGATAACCGCATGCTGCTGGTCCTCCATTTGGTCGTACTCGGGCTCTTCGTCTTTTTCCAACCGCGAAACGATATTTTGGGTGAGCATATAGACAACCGGCGTCAACAACATTGAGACTGCGACGGCGAGAATCAGTTGATCGATTACATCTGTTTGTAAGATTTGATGGCGCGCAATGATGGCGAAAATCACAAACGCAAATTCACCGCCCTGCGATAGCACTGCAGCCACGCTGGCAGCACTTTTCGTATCGCAAATGCCGAATAGCCTGGCCAACGGAAACAAGACTGCCGCCTTGACAGCCATCAGGCAGATGACAATCAGCATGATCGAGCCCGGATGCTGTATCAACAAGCCGAGATTGACCGACATGCCGACTGCGATAAAGAACAGGCCGAGCAACAGTCCCTTGAAGGGTGCGATGTTGGCTTCAAGTTCATGTCGATATTCAGAATCCGCCAGCAGCATGCCCGCAATGAATGCACCCAGCACCATCGACATTCCTGCCGCCTGCATCAAAAGTGCGGCGCCGATAACAACCAGCAGTGCTGTGGCTGTAAATATTTCAGGTATTTGAGTTCGTGCCGCAACTCTCAGCACTGGCCGAAGCAGGTAATGGCCGCCGACAATCAATCCGCCGATGATTGCCACCGCAATGGCAAAACTGCGCAACGCAAATCCCTGGTTGGCAGCTGCACCAAACATTGGAATAATTGCGATTAGAGGAATGACGGCAAGATCCTGAAACAGCAAGATGGCAAACGCGCTACGACCATGCCTGGTCGTCAGCTCCTTTTTTTCGGCCAGCAACTGCAGCACAAATGCAGTAGACGACAACGCAAGTACGAAACCGACCAGCACAGCTTCAGTGAGGCCCAGCCCGAACAATAGTCCGACTGCTGCGATCGCCCCTGCACTGATAATTACCTGGGCACTGCCCAGCCCAAAAACCATGCGCCGCAATACCCACAAACGGGACGGCTGCAATTCGAGGCCGATAATGAAGAGAAGAAACACAACGCCCAATTCGGCGAAATGCAGAATGTGTTCAGCATCCTTTATGAAGCCCAGTCCGAATGGGCCGATGATGATGCCAGCCATGAGATAGCCGAGAACTGAGCCGAATCCCAGTTTCCTGCTGATTGGCACCGCGATCAGGGCGGCAACGAGATAAATAACAGCTTCCAGTAACAGGTTCATGTCAGCGCAAGATTCACGTCACAGTATCGATGTGGCCCATGGTGCCAAAATTACCTGCTCAACTGCCAGTAATGGCGCTTTTGCATTAAACTACGGTGCCAGGGGTCTATGCGGCAGAAAGTATTCCTACTCGGTAACTGCTCCATGCGTTACTCTAACTCCTACATCCCTGTAGTCGTCGGTAACTGCTCCATGCGTTACTCTAACTCCTACATCCCTGTAGTCGTGTAAAAGTGCCACAACGGTCCATTTTTCCGATCTTTATCGTTACGTAGAACCACTATGCGTCTCAAAAGATCGAAAAACTGTCCTCGCTCGACTGCATGGATGCAGGAGGTAGAGCGAAGCAGGCAGCCAGAGCCGAGTGGCACTTTCTCGCTACGGATATTTCTACCGCACAGACCCCCAGTTTTGAGGGACCTTTTATGAGCAGGCAGAACGGCGGCCACCCGCTATTGATATTGGCAGCGATCCTGTCGTTGTCGGTTTTGGTTGCATGTGATTTTGCTTCGCAGGGCACAGGCGAGGTAGCGCCCGCTGTGCCGCAGCAAGCGGTCGATGCGAGGCCGGATGAGGCTGCCGAAAGTGCCGGCTCACCGCCAGAAACAGCGCCACAAAGGCCGGTCGTCGCCGAGACCTTACCGTATGCAGAAGTCGATGACGAACTGGTGTACGGCCACTTCGTTTTCCCGGCCGATATGGTCGATCCCCTGCCCGGCGTCATCGTAATTCACGAATGGTGGGGCCTGAATGACGACGTGCGCGCGATGGCAGATCGTATTGCTGCCGAGGGTTACGTCGTGCTGGCAGTCGATCTGTTTGGAGGCCGCAGCACTCGATCGCCGGCGGATGCGCGGGCAATTATGGTCAGTGTCGTTGAAAATCACGATCTTGCGGAACAGAATATCCGTCAGGCCTATCAGTTCCTGGTTGATTCCGGCCAGGCACCAAGAATCGGGGTGCTTGGCTGGGACTTTGGCGGCGGGTGGTCCCTGAATACCGCCATTCTTTTCCCTGATGATCTTGACGCGGCCGTCATCTATTACGGGCAGGTCACCAATGATGAAGAACGTCTTGCACGCGTAAACGTGCCCATACTTGGCTTATTTGCTGCGAATGACCGCGGCATACCGGTGGCACACGTGCGCAGGTTTGAACAGGCACTGGAGAATCTTCGCAAGACATACGAGATCGAAATTTATGCCGATGTCGGCCATGCCTTCGCCAATCCGACCGGCCCGAATTACAACGCCGCAATTGCAGAGCAGGCGTGGACCCGTGCACTCGAGTTTCTGAACCGATATCTGTCCGTCGCTGTCGACTAGCAGCCAGCAGCTGGTTGAAAGACGCCTCATGCGGCACGAAACGGCCAATGCGGCTGGGCATCGCAGTACTAAAGATTCTGCGCTAAAGATCAATCCGCCCCGTGCGACAATCCTTAGATAAACATCACGGGCGGATGGGGCTCAAAATGCGGGGCGCGGAAGGCGCAAACTGTCGTACGCTCCGCTTATGGACAGGATGTCCTAATGTCGCGGAGCCCCACCGCGCAGAAGCGCGAACCAAATCCTGAGTTATTCTCACTTATCCGGACGATGGGTGGGAGCGACGACGCTCGCCTTGTCTCGCACTCGCCTGAGACGTTTTCAACAGGCTGCTGTTTTCTTTTACTCGTCCGGAGTGTCGTCGCTGTCCGTCACCTGATCGCACCTGAGGGATACATCCAGCGTTCGGGAAACATAGGTAATTGCCTGGTCTTCATCACCTTCGCAGAGCAACGATACCTGTGCTGACAGCACTGAAGAAATGGCAATTTGGGATGGCGCCACGCTGATCCTGTCGCCATTTTCCCCAGGCTGCACGACGCAAAAATCCTCAATCACGAGCGGTGGGATTTGACTGGCTGGGATCCGCAAGCTGATCTCCGTTGGACCATCACTGATAATTTGCCCGGCCGCCAGCGATTTGCGTGTGTCGGCGACATTCAGGGAAAGCAATGCGGGTGAGCGGCTATCTGAACAATGAGCTCGGATCTCGAATTTGTATTCCAGGGTCGGCAGCCGCACAAAATTCCTGCCGGGATTCCGCGGCAAAAGAGGCACCAGCGGCGCATCCGCCATCACCAACAGGGTGTCTTCGCCCATCGCCGGTCTGGCTGCGGTAATGGCCAGCAGGATTGCGACAGGAATAATGCAGGTCGTTGTTGTCCAAGCCATCATTAAAGGCTACGTTATGATCAGTAAAAAACAAGTGTGGAGGGTCTTATAATCAGCGTAACAACATTCGAATTTAGCCGATGAATGCTGTCAAAGACAGCTACAAGCTGGCGAAGCGCATCGCGATTGCGGTGCTCGGTGTTTCCGTCCTGGCCATTGGGATCGTAATGATCATCACGCCGGGACCTGCACTGATTCTCATTCCGGCTGGCCTGGCAATCCTCAGCCTTGAATTCTCATGGGCAAGACTTTGGCTAAAGCGACTGCGCGAGAGCATCAGTTCCCGAAACATGCAGAAGCACGGTGAACGGGCGGAGGATCACCGCCGGCGCCATATGGACTAGGGGTCTGCGCGGCAGAAAATATTCCTACTCGACTCTGGCTCCTGCTTCGCTCTACCTCCTGCATCCCTGCAGTCGTCGGCTCTGGCTCCTGCTTCGCTCTACCTCCTGCATCCCTGCAGTCGTATGCGCCTCAAAAGATCGCAAAACTGTCCCAGCTGTGGCACTTTCTCGCTACGGATATTTCTGCCGCGCAGACTTCCAAAAAAAGAGCCGGGGAAATCAACCCCGGCTCTCAAAAATTGACGACAAAAATAGGGGGATTGCCGCCGGACCAACCTGGTCCAAGGTGCCGGCCTCTTAGGGCCGGCTGCCCACGGCGATTCGTAAGCTATTGGCAATCGGGGGAGAGTTGCCGTGAGTGCTCAGATTCGCCGGGATTTCCGGGACGGCTTATTCTCCGTCCGCGATTGTCACTGATGTGCGACCGATGAAGCGGATATCAAGATCGAGCTTGTTTGCCGCCAGTACGCCCTCGATTGCGTCCTCGACGGCAGCGGTATTCGCCGATGCGGCGAGATTCCTGTTCAGCTCGGCAGTGTCAGCTGTCGTCGCAGCCGTTGCTGCGGCAACCCCATTCCGGTCATCCGCCACCGCGGCGCTGGCGGCGAACAAGCTGGCTACGACGATCGTGGCAATAATACGAGTCCTGTTGAGTGTCATTTTGTGCTTCCATTCGATGAGTGGTGGCGCATCTCGCCATTGGGATCAACCTCTGTGTTAGCCATAATGCACAAGCCGTGCCAACGATGAAATCCTATTAAAAACAGCTACTTAACGCTGCGACTTGAAATACGAAATTTCGTAAATTCCGAAATACCGTGACTATGATTACGAAATTCCGTATAAAGTGCCGGCATGACCTCACTGGATGATTATCAGTGGCTGTTTCGCAAGGCGCCGAGCATGGCGACCTCCATAGGCGAAGATGGCCGTTACCTCGACGTCAACGACGCTTTCCTTGCCCGCCTGGGCTATGCGCGCCGCGACATGGTTGGCAGGCGGCCGGTCCAGTTTGTCACTGCGGAGAGTGCGATTCGCATCGAGAATGAGTTGCTGCCAACACTACGGCGGACCGGCAGACTCGAGAACAAGCCGGTCGACTTCGTTGCGAAGAACGGCGAGATCGTCAGATGTCTGACCAACTCACTGGTTGAGCACGATCCGGACGGAACATTCGTCCGTACGGTAGCGATTTACTCCGAGAGATCTGATCAGGCGCGGGCCGACTGGAAGTACCGCCAGTTGTACCGTGCGATGCCGGCCATGTTGCACACGGTTGATGTCGAAGGCCGCGTCGTCACCGCGACGGATCACTGGTTGCAGAAAATGGGTTATACGCGTGACGAAGTCGTCGGGCGTTCGATCATGGAATTTTACAGCAAGGCGGATCGCAAACGACTTGCCGCTGGCGGTCTGCAGGACGTAATCAGTGGCGGCGAGTTCAGTAACGAGGAACGTCAAATGGTGACGAAAAGCGGTCAGGTGCTGGATCTGGTCATGTCCGCAATATCTGATCGCGATGCGTCAGGCCGTGTTCACCAGATGCTGGTTGCGTCGAAGGACATTACCCAGCGGAATCGTGCAGAGCGGAAATTGCGCGCATCCCTGGCCGAGAACGCACGCCTCAGGAAAGAAATCGAACGCGAGCGTGATTACCTGCGGGAAGAAGTCAACGTCTCAATGAACTTCGGCCGTATAGTGGGCAAGAGTGCGGCGCTGAAACATATGCTTTCGCAAGTGGAAGCCGTCGCGCAAACGCCGGCCAACGTACTGATCCTGGGAGAGTCGGGTGTTGGCAAGGAGCTCGTGGCACGCGCCATTCATGCGCAAAGTTCCAGGTCTGCGGCGCCGTTGGTCAAAGTCAATTGTGCGTCGATTCCGGAAGAGCTGTTTGAAAGTGAATTCTTCGGGCACGTTAAAGGTGCATTTACCGGCGCTCATCGGGATCGCGTGGGCCGCTTCCAGCTGGCCGACGGCGGAAGCATTTTCCTCGATGAAATCGGTGAGATACCGATTGAACTACAGGGAAAGTTGCTGCGGGTATTGCAGGAGAGTGAATTCGAAAAGGTTGGCGACGACATTACGCGCTCTGTTGACGTCCGCGTGATCGCGGCGACCAACAGGAATCTCGAAGAACTTATGGTTGCCGGACGATTCCGCGAGGACCTGTTCTATCGTCTGAGTGTTTTTCCAATCGAGGTGCCCCCGCTCCGGGAGCGACCGGAGGATGTGATACAACTCGCGCAACACTTTCTGGAAAGTATCTGCAATGACTTCGGTCGGTCGCCGTACAAACTGACACGCAGCCAGGCCGCGGTCATCAGCGACTATGACTGGCCTGGCAATGTTCGCGAGTTGAAGAACGTCATTGAACGAGCCGTCATACTATCCAAAGGGAACACGTTGCGACTGGACTTGTCGATGCCGGCGAACGATCCTGCCTTGTCTGACTCCATTGAGTTACACGAGCGGAAGGGTGAAGATCAGATATTAACTGACAAGCAAATGCGCGAATTGCAGAAGGGAAACCTTACTGCGGCGCTGAAAGCCACGAACTGGAAAGTGTCCGGCAAAGATGGAACCGCGGAGCTGCTTGGTGTCCGGCCGACAACGCTGTATGACAGAATGAAAACATTCAACATCAGGAAGCCAGGCAAATGAGGGTAACTGCCAGCATTAAAATGCTTTTCGTTTTTCTTCTTGTGCTTCCTGCGGCCGCGTACGCGCAGCAAGAATTGCCGATTCCCGTCGAAAACGCCCTGAAATATCGGAGAGTTCCAGATCAGACTTTGAGCGTTTACGTAGAGAGTCTCGACACTGGAGCGGTGGTACTGTCGTGGAATGATGCCGTATCTCGAAATCCGGCGTCTGTTGAGAAAATGCTGACCACGCTGGTTGCGCTCGATACGCTTAAGCCGGCCTACACCTGGAAAACCGACGTGCACTTGCTGGGCGAGGTCAAAGACGGTGTTCTCGAGGGAGATCTTCTGCTGAAAGGCTACGGCGATCCCTACCTGGTGACTGAACGGTTCTGGCAGATGCTGCGGCAAATTCGCCAGTTGGGAATATCCACCATTAACGGCGATTTGTTGATTGACGACAGCCATTTCGATATCGGCGACTACGATCCTGCGGCGTTCGACGATGAGCCGCTGCGTGCCTACAACGTCGCGCCAAATGCAATGCTCACCAACTTCAAAGTAGTGCGCTACTACTTCGAACCGGATGTCGCATCTTCCAGGGTCCAGGTGAAAGTCGATCCGTCACTGGACAATCTTCTGATCGTCAATCAGCTGCGGGTTGCGAATGGATCCTGCCGCGGCTATCAACGAGGAATAACCATCACGCCAAATGAAGATGTGAGTCGCGTAACTTTCAGTGGCCATTTTCCGAGCGGTTGCGACATCTACTCGATGGACCGCGCTGCCCTGAGCCACAATGAGTTTACCTATGGCCTATTCCGTTTGCTGTGGCTGGAATCCGGCGGCCGGATTACGGGCACGTGGAAAAACGTCATTGCGCAGGATGACCTTGAACCGGCGTTGTCCTTCGAGTCGCTGCCACTATCGGAAATCATTACCAAGGTAAACAAGCACAGCAATAACGTGATGGCCCGGCAACTCCTGTACACGCTCGGGGCCGAAGCCTTCGGTCCCCCGGGCACCGAAGCGGCCGGGCGCAAAGCTGTCCGCCAATGGTTGGCCGGCAATGGCATGGATTTCGCCGAGCTCAGGCTGGACAACGGGGCTGGCTTGTCACGTGAATCGAGAATGACGGCACGACATCTTGCTGATCTGCTGCGCTTCGCCTACCAAAGCGCTTACATGCCGGAATACCTGTCGTCGCTTGCGCTATCGGGTGTGGATGGAACATTGGCGCGGCGGTTTCGAAACGGCGTTCTGACCGGGATGGCTCATATGAAAACCGGGTCGCTTGATCACGTCAGCTCGATTGCCGGCTATTTCCAGGCACGTTCCGGAAATCGTTACATCGTGGTAATGCTGCACAATCACACCGACATCCACCGCGGTCCGGGCGAGGAGGTACAGGAAGCGTTACTGCGTTGGTTATACGAAAAATAGCATCTTGGGTGTCGGTATTTGGCGTCAGTCCTGACCGCCTGATTATTTGATATCTGTAGTAAACTTCCAGCGCCCGGAATAATTGAACAAAATTACCGGTCGCGAGCCGCTTGGGAGGGTCGACGATGCGTACTGCATTATTGTTCTTAATTGTATTGCCATTCGTTGTGCTGGCGGAAACGGCCTACATCACCGATAAGTTACGGCTGGGTCTGCACGAGGCTGCCGATACGAGTGATCGTGCGTTCCGCACGCTTGAAAGCGGCCAGGAACTCGAAATAATTTCGCGGGATCGAAATTACGCCAGGATCCGCTTGCCGGATGGTGAGCAAGGATATGTAAAGGCGGCGTACCTGGTTTCAGAAAAACCGGCAAGACTGATTGTTTCCGAAATGCGAAGCGCGAACGAAAAACTTCGACAGGAAATCGAGAGCACCAAAGCCGCATTCGCATCACCCGCTGCGACGATTGAAGGGCTCCAACAGCAGGTTGCCGAGAAGAACGCAGCGCTTGATAACAGCACGGCGCGGGTCGCGGAGCTGAGTGCGGAAAACGAAGATTACCAGGATTGCTACAGCCAGTATAAATACAGCTTGCCATTCAGCTGGGTCGGCGGAGCAATGTTTGTTTGCCTGCTCAGCGGATTTCTGGCAGGGCTTCGGTGGATTGACTTTCGGAGCCGGAAGCGCCACGGCGGCGTACGCATCTACTAAGCAACAGCTGACAAACGCCCCTCGGCCCCATTTTTGACCGGCAAAGTTGAATTACTGAATAGCTGATCCAGTTCGCGCTGACTGACAGCGCGAGCCGCTTTCTCTATTTGCTCCGCATCAACATGAGGCGCAAACAAATGAATGAAATCCACCATGTAGCATCGCAGAACAATTTTCCGCCGAAAACCGATCCACGTCGTACTACGCGGGAACAGACCGTTTAGTTTGATCGGCGTCAGGTTCTTGTGGTCCTTCGATTCGTACGCCATGCTTGCAACGATTCCAATGCCGAGACCCATCAGAACATAGGTCTTGATGACATCCGCATCGCGTGCCGTGAATACGACATTCGCGTCGAGGCCCCGCTCCGCGAATGTGCGTTTAAGCGCAGCGTCGTCGTCAAAATTAAAGACATAGCTTACGATCGGATGCCGGGCAAGATCCTCGAGCGTCAGTTCCCTGTCGATTTTCGTAAGTTCATGCCCGTTCGGGACAAGCGCTATCCGATCCCATTGATACCCGGGAATTCGCAGGAGATCGCTGAACGATTCGTTTGACCCGGTCGCGATCGCAAAATCGACGTCATTCCGTTTCACAATGTCCGCGATCTGGTCTAAGGTTCCCTGGTGTAGATTCAGGCTGACATTCGGATATTGTTGCCGAAGTTCGCGCACGATATCTGGAAGTACGTATCGTGCCTGTGTATTCGTTGCCGCGATCGTCAGCGTACCTTCTTCTTCCTGATGGAAATCGGCGGCCAGGCGGCTGATCTGGTCGACCTCATGCATGACTGCGCGCGCCCTTGCGACAACTCGCTCACCAGCGCGCGTTACACGATTGAGGCTTTTGCCTTTGCGACTGAAAAGTTGGAGTCCGAGTTCTTCCTCGAGCAACTTGAGTTGCTTGCTGACACCCGGTTGCGATGTGTACAGACGATCGGCGGCAGCCGTGATATTCAGGCCGTTGTCAATTATCGCTAGCAGATATTTGAGTTGTTGTAGTTTCATGCAGGCTGCACGTCAGCTGTTGCCGGCTCTTATCGTAGACAGGCGAAAGTCGCGATCGTTGCACTGGATTCCTAAGTTTTTCAGGTCCTCATTTTCCTTGTAGCATGGTCTTATGGCCTTGCGTTACATCGATGCCCCATATAACGTTTGCATATGGCAATCAAACTAATTGCCAGGACGGCACACAATAAAAGTCGCAAAATGGCCATTTCACACGCCCCGCCTGACCAAGATGATGCACCTAGCCGTCAAGAAATTCCTGTGTTGCAGCCGACATAACCTCACCAGCCAACGCTCCATTACATGAGGGACAGAAAATGATTTACGACAGCATTCTGGACACCATTGGCGATACGCCGATCATTCGTCTCAATCGGATTGCGCCTGACGGCATCGAGATGTTCGTCAAGGTCGAGTCGTTTAACCCGCTGGCGTCGGTGAAGGACCGGCTGGCCTTTGCCATCGTCAGCGATGCTGAGAAACGGGGTGTTCTCAAACCTGGTGACACGATCGTCGAAGCGACTTCGGGCAATACCGGAATCGCCCTGGCGATGGTCTGTGCCGCCAAGGGCTATGGATTCGTGGCGACAATGACCGAATCCTTTTCGGTGGAACGGCGCAAGATCATGCGAGCCCTGGGCGCCAAGGTCATTTTGACGCCGGCCGCCGAACGGGGCACCGGTATGGTCCGCAGGGCCGAAGAACTGGCCAAGGAGCACGGCTGGTTCCTGGCGCGCCAGTTCGAAAATCCGGCGAATCCCGAATATCACCGCCACACGACCGGTCCGGAAATCCTGCGTGATTTCGCAGGCAGGCGGCTCGATTATTGGGTGACCGGCTATGGCACCGGTGGCACGATGACGGGGGCCGGCGAGGTCATCAAGGTGGCGCGACCCGAGGTCACGATCGTCGCAACCGAGCCCGCCGGCGCGGCATTGCTCGCTGGCGATGAATGGCATCCGCACAAGATCCAGGGGTGGACGCCTGATTTTATTCCCGATGTGCTGAATCGCGAGATTTTTGACGTTCTCATCCCGGTGACGGATGAGCGAGCTATCGAGTTATCCAAGCGCCTGGCTGCTGAGGAAGGGTTGTTTGTGGGCATTTCTTCAGGGGCGACTCTGGCGGCTGCATTTGAGGCTGCTGAAACAGCGGAGAAAGGTTCCGTCATGCTGGCGATGCTGCCGGACACCGGGGAACGATATCTAAGCACGCCGCTGTTCGAAGGCGTCAATGAGGGATCTGACGACGAGTGGCTGGAGTCGCTGGCGTCCTGAAAATCTGATGTTTTGTTTGAGGGTACCTCCATATACCTGTCGTGGCCGCGGAATGTGACGCCGCGGCCGCTGCCTGTGGTGGTCCCACGACGCGCATGCGATGGCTGCAAAATTCAAGCGGTTCGAAGCGTAAATCGCTGAAAAACAGCAAAAAATGCTACCACTTGGTAAATAGCTGAGACTTGAGTCACAGCTAATTTTCGCGCTGCGTGGCATGGTTCTGTTTGATTCTCGGGGCCGCAATCCAGGCGGCCATGAATTGAGGTAACGCTCACTCATGTCCGCGGAAGTACACAGTTTCATAACACGAAAAAACATCGGTGCAGCCAAAGGACTGTTGCAGTCCCTGGTACCTCGCGCACAGAGCTTCTGTTTTTACGATCTCGCCAAGTCCTGCGTCTGGAGCAGCGATGGGGCGGACGACAATGAAATTAGCAATTTCGTAGCGGAATTAGGGAACGACACAATGTCGGGCACCGATCCGCAATCGAAGATATTGCGTCGTACGTTGACGTCGGGACGAACCTTGCTGATCTTGCCGGTGTCCGGCGGCAAGGGTGAGACGCTTGGCATTCTCATCACCGTTTTCTCGAAAAATGCTGGCAAGTCATCCTCATTCAATCCGAGTGTTTTGCAGAGTATTTTGACGCCCGCAATCCAGGTAATCGGAGAAACGTTTCGTCTTCATCAGGACCTGAAAAATGCAGAGCAGCAGGCCATGGTTTCCGGCAAAGAGCTTGCGCTTGTTTACGAGGTCGACGAGAAGATTCATGGCGCGTCACGCAGTCATGCGGGTCTCGCGCAGCTAGTCGGCAAAAGCGGACGCTTTCTGAATATTGCGTACAGCGTTCTTCTTCTGCCAAAGAAGCGAATCCGGATCAGTGCCACGCATTCGAGCTGGAAGAATGTCAATCGAAAGGCGCTCGACAAATACCTGATGGAATCATTGATCCACAAACTTGAAGGGCGACGGGCACCGATCATTTATGAGATTCCTAAAGTGGAGGGATTGGACCACCCATCAGAAAAGGGCTATCAGGCGATGTTGTGTCCGCTGCTCGACCAGGCCGGCAACATTGAAGGGATGCTGGTACAACTGGGCAGGGTCAACAACCAGCCTTTTGATGAATCGCACCTGCGTTTCATGACACACATCGTACGCAAGGTCGAATATGTCATTGAACAATCCTTCGATTCGATGACCGGCCTGATGAATCGCACAGGTTTCGAGGCGCAGTTGCACGAATCAGCAAAAGCCCTGGTGGACGCAGAGGATTCTCACCAGATCATATATTTCGACCTCGATAATTTCCAGCTGGTCAACGATACCTTCGGTCGTCAGGCGGGCGACGAAGTCATCATTCGATTTGCACAACTGATCGGAGATGTCCTGCCAAAAAACGCAGTCGCGACCAGGTTGACTGGCGATGATTTCGTCATCCTGCTGACGCACAGCAACCTCGAACAGGCCATGGAGCTCGTCGATGTCATTCGCAAGAATGGCGATAAACTCAGATACCTGCAGGGCGACAAGACGCTGCAGGTTACGGTCAGTGCCGGTGTCGCAGAGTTTTCTCAAAAGACTGCAGAAGGCAAAGCCCTGACCGCCGCGAGACTTGCCTGCGATTCTGCCAAAGACCATGGCAGGGATCGGGTCGAGGTATACGATCAGGACGATCAAAGTATCATTCGCCGCTATGACGATATGCATCTCGTATCGCAAATTCAGCAGACGCTCGATTCTGATGGATTCAGAATGCACGCACAGCCAATCGTCTCATTAACCAAAAAAGATGCGATCTGCCGTTTCGAAATTCTGTTGCGCATGCATGACGGTCAGGGCAATCAAATTTCCTCCGATGCGTTTTTCTCGGCAGCGGAGCGCTATCAATTAATGCCGCAGATCGACCGATGGGTGGTATCCCATACGCTGGCCCGCCTGTCCGAGCATCTGGATTACCTGAAAAAGAATCGTGCGATATTTGCCATCAATTTATCCGGCCAGTCACTCGGCGATGACGCGATCCTGAACTTCATCGAAGAAGAATTCGCTTCGAGCGGCGTGCCGTGCGAGTTCATTTGCTTCGAGCTAACCGAATCTGCGGCAGTGTCGAATCTCGAGAAGGCGCAGGCGTTCATAGACACGCTGAGAAAGCGAGGTTGCAAGTTCTCCCTTGATGACTTCGGCGCCGGATTGAGTTCATTCGCGTATCTCAAGAGCTTCAAGGTCGACACGTTGAAGATCGATGGCAGTTTCATACGGGACATCACCGAAAACCGAATCTCCGAATCGATGGTTGCGGCGATCACCGAGGTCGCAAGGATAATGGATCTGGAGACGGTTGCTGAATACGTGGAAAGCGATGCAATCAAAGACCTGATCACCAAGATTGGCGTCGACTATGCGCAGGGTTATGGGGTTGGTAAACCAGTGCCGCTTGAAGAAGTCCTGGCGAATTTGACCGACCAGGCGCAAATGTCAGCAGCGTCTTAGAATATACCTGCTTCAAGTCCCGCGGCCATTACCATGCCGAGTTCTTCGCACTCGTCCAGGCGGTTTTCGTCAAATGTACCTGCGATCAGGATCGGATCCTGCACTTCTTTTATTGCGAGTCCCGTAACGATCCGGCTGATACTGGAAATAGCCGCGGATCCGTCGTTGCCGGCACGAACGAACAGCGAATACGGCCTGCCTCCGATCTGCTCCAGGCACGGATAATAAATGCGATCAAAAAAATATTTCAATGCCCCGCTCATGTACCCGAAATTCTCAGGCGTGCCAAAGATGTAACCGTCCGCCCACAAGACATCATCCGGGGATGCGTCGAGCGCATCCCGAACCCGAACTTCCACGTTTTCGATATCAGAATGATTTGCGCCGCGGATCACTGCCTCCGCCATGCGGCTGGTTGTGCCCGATTGCGAGTGATAGACGATCAGAAGATGTTTCGGTTGTGGCATGCGTAAGTTTCTTGAGGCCTGGTAGTACTAATAGTACAGCGTAATTGCAGCAATCCGGCCCGCGGCCCCGCGCCGCAGAAAGCAGTCTTAACGGATATTTCTATCGCGCAGACCTCGTCGCCTTATTTAGAGGTACTCTTGCACGGATGACTGCGACCGAAAAAATGGCGATGCTAAAGACGATCGCGGAAATGCCTGCAGAATTACAAGCGGTGGTCTCGTCGTGGACAGATCGCCTGCATGAACATAGCGCGGACCTGCCAAGCGAAGAACATGATCTGCAAGTCCTGCTGCATCTTGTCGCCACAAGCGATTTCGCCGCCAGGGTTCTGTTACGGGAATGGGCGTGGTTCCAAGCGGCACTGACCAGCGGTGAATTGTCCGGGCTGCCGCAGGAGATGGCTCTGCGGCAGTTTATCGATGACCTCAATTTCGCCGGCGCCGATGCCGTTGCCATCAAGTCGCGTCTGCGCCGGTTTCGCAATCGGCGGTTGCTTCACATCCTGTGGCGCACTATTGAAGGATCCGGAAATCTGCAGGAGTCGCTGGCGTCGCTGTCGAGTCTGGCGGATCGCTTGATCGAAGGAGCCGTTGCCTGTTCCGACCACCTGCTTTCCCCACGGTTTGGACAGGCGAGGAATGCAGATGGCCAGGAGATCCCACTTGTCGTGCTCGCCATGGGCAAACTGGGCGGCCGCGAGCTAAATTTCTCCTCAGACATCGATCTCATTTTTCTGTACCGGGAAGAGGGCGAGACCGATGGTCCCCGGACCTTAAGCGCACACGAATACTTCACTCGCCGCACCCGCCAAATCGTAGCGCTACTTGACGAGGTTACGGCAGATGGTTTCGTTTATCGGGTTGACACCCGGCTCCGACCTTTCGGGGAGAGTGGACCGCCAGTCACCAGTTTTGCGTCCCTGGAGTCTTACCTGTTGCAACACGGTCGTGGCTGGGAGCGTTATGCTTACATAAAGGCAAGGGTGGTCAGCCCATCTAGCGATCAGGCAACTGTCCGTGAATTGATGGGCGACATCATCGAACCTTTTGTGTATCGGCGCTACCTCGACTACGGAGTGTTCGAATCGCTACGTGATATGAAAGCACTGATCTCGGACGAGGTTCAGAAACGTGAGCTCTCATCAAATATTAAGCTCGGTCCGGGCGGGATTCGCGAGATCGAATTCATAGCGCAGTCGCTGCAACTCGTTCGCGGCGGCAGTGACCAGGCTTTGCGAAATCCCGAATTGCAGAAGGTGTTGCCGTCGCTTGCCAACGGCAAGGGACTATCGTCGTCGACGGTTCGCGGATTGCTTGATGCCTACACGTTTCTGCGCAAGCTGGAGAATGCGCTGCAAGCCATACACGATCGCCAAACGCATGACGTACCGCAGGATGCCGTCGATCAGTTGCGTCTGGTGCTGGCGCTGAACTACAGCTCCTGGCAAGCACTACTGGACGATCTCGACGCGCAACGGAAGGAGGTCAGCAAGCACTTTGATGACTTGCTATTCAGTGCCGACGATAAGCCTGCGCAGCCGGACCTTGCCCGGGCACTAACAACATTGTGGGAAACCGGCGCATCGGCAGAACAATGGCGAGACGTTTTGCAGGAGAATGAATATCGGGAAGCGGATCTCCTGGCCGTGACCATTGCCCGGTTCGCGACAGCGTCTGTGCATCGCCAGATCGATGCAACGGCACAGCGGCGGCTCGGCCGCTTCATGCCGTTGCTGTTGCTGCAATTGCAGCACCGGAAGATTCCCAATCTCATCCTTGAGCGAATCCTGAAGCTGCTGAGCCAGATATTGAGACGTAGTGCTTACGTTTCCCTGCTCATTGAGAATCCTGCCGTTCTTGGACGCCTCGTCAGCCTGTGCGAAAAAAGTGCCTACCTGGCGCAGGAGATTGCCCGATTTCCATTATTGCTCGACGAATTGCTGGACCCCAGGCTGCACTCGGCAACCATCACCGCAGCGAATATGCGAGAGGACCTCGAGCAGCGCGCGAACGGCATCGCAGCCACTGACAGTGAGCGTCAGATGGAAGTCCTCGGCCAGTTTCAGCGCGCCAACCTGTTTCGTATCGCAGTTGCCGATCACAGCGGGAACCTGCCAATAATGAAAGTCAGCGACTGCCTGACGGAGCTTGCTGAAATCGTTCTGAAGCGTGCGCTGGATATCGCCTGGGCGGATCTTGTGAAAAAGCACGGTGTACCGACATTTTCTACGGCGCATGGCGAACGCAGGGCCGGTTTTGGCGTTATTGCCTACGGCAAACTGGGTGGCATGGAGCTGTCTTATCGGTCAGACCTGGATCTCGTATTTCTGCACGACTCAAGTGGTCCGAAGCAGGATACCGACGGTGACAATCCCCTCGACAACAGCATGTTTTTTGGCCGCCTTGTCAGACGCCTTACCCATTTTTTGACGGTCCAGACAGCATCGGGGGCCTTGTACGCTGTCGATACACGGTTGCGGCCAAGCGGTCGCTCCGGCTTGATGGTGAGTACTGTCGAGGGTTTCGAGCGCTACCAGGAAGAAAATGCCTGGACCTGGGAACATCAGGCCCTATTGCGCAGCCGGCCGGTCGCCGGCAGCGCGATTATTGCGCGCGAGTTCGAGCGGATACGCTCCGAGACGCTCCGGCACAGGGTCCATCGAGAGAAACTTCTCGGGGACGTCAAATCGATGCGCGCCAAAATGCGCAAACAGCTCGACAAGAGCACGGCGGATCAGTTCGACCTCAAACAGGGCGCCGGCGGCATCGGTGACATAGAGTTCCTGGTGCAGTACCTGGTGTTGAAGCATGCCAGCGAACATCCTGCGGTCATTCACTATCCGGACAATATCCGGCAGCTGGGTACGTTGGCCGCGGCCGGATGCTTGTCAGAATCCGTGGTCTTGCGGCTGCAGGATATCTACAAGACTTATCGCTTGCGCCTGCATCGCCTCGCCCTGGATGAACAGCCACCGCTCGTTGCCAACGACGCGTTTCCGGAGGAGCGCGAATTTGTGGGTCAGGTTTGGGAGCGTGAGCTTCAATAGCTTTATTTTTGCGGGACGGAGTACTAACAGGCCGCTTACCTTATAATCCCGCCAAATCCACGTTGAGAACGGTGCCAAAATTGGCAGAACGAGCAGGAACGGTTGATCAGAATCTGATTGCGGCAAACGCGCAGCACCGTTATGGGGTGCGGCGCGATGATATACCGCTGTCCTGCCCGATGCCGGGCATGTACCTGTGGAACTCCCACCCCAGGGTGTATTTGCCGATCGAGGAAACCGGTGAGGCAAAGTGCCCGTATTGCGGCGCCCGGTATGTCCTCGAAGACGAAGCAGCGCAGTCCGACAATTTGTCCCAGTCAGGTGACAAAAGCGGCGATTGAGTTCCTAAGTTCGTATAAAATCTAAAATATCGCCATATTCGCGATTTTCAGATCAAATATTCTTACTTTTTTTCAGAAAACAATTATCAGATAAAATCTGTTAAAAATCCACTTATAGCTTCTAAAATTCTATAAAATCGTGAAACGACACTTTTCCTATTGTTTGGATGGATAGTTTAGCGGTTTCGGCGTTACGGATTGCACCCGGTTGTTACCCGGTAAGCGGCACAGGGCAGAAATTCTGACCTTAAATCAGTAAAAATCGGCTAAACAGTCGATATAAGCAAGAAAAAACGGCAATTCTCAGGAAACAGGTGAAAATACCCGGTCGATGCGCCGATTGACGCTGGCCAGGCGAATCAGGCCCATTGCCCCCGGGTCACGGACGCGTTGACCCCAACGCAGATCCTCCACCGTTTTTCCGAGGAACCTGCCCACAGCTTCCGGGTACCTGTTGACGCTCAGATCGCGGCTCAGGTACGGGCCTGTGCGGTCGGGATTTGAGGTGGCGTACAAACCGATGACAGGCGTGCCCGCAGCAGTTGCCATATGTGCCGGGCCGGAATCCGGGCAAATCAGCACCTGGCTTATACTGATTAGGGCGAACAGTTCTTTCAGGCTGGTCTTGCCAATGAGATTGACCAGGCTGTTGTCACACAATTTGCTGATCGTTTGGCCGTATTCCTGTTCCACCTCGGAGTTGCCACCGGTCAGGACGATCAGGCAATCGTACTTGTTGCGGGCGTGATTCGCCGCTGCGGCATAATTTTCCGCACTCCAGTTACGAAAGTTTCTTGAACGCAGGCTGCTGCAGGGACTGATCAGCAGCATTGGCCGTCCGCTGGCTTGAAAGCCGGCGGCAAAATCGCATTGTGCGACAGACAACGGTATATCCCAGCGCAGCTCGCGCCGCGGAATGCCGATATGCCGGGCGAACCCCATCATGGCTTGCATCGCATGCTCACGGGGCGTGGCCTTGATACGCTGGTTCGTAAACAGCCATTGGAAGTCGCGTGCGCGCCGGTAATCGAAACCAAGACGGTTGGGCGTCGAAATCAGGCGGCACAGCAGATTCGCCCGCAATGACGCGTGCATGCACAGCGCGATACTGAATTTGCGACCCGCCAGTTGATTCCTGACGTCGGCGTAAGCATCCCAGCCTTTGGATTTATCGAAAATGATAAACTCGATACCCGGAATATCCGCCATCAGGCTGGCTTCAGTTTTGCCGATAATCCAGGTGATTTCCGTCTCCGGCCAGGTATCCTGAATAGCGCGAACGACGGCGAGCGCATGGCAGGTATCGCCGATTGCCGAAAGACGAATGATACAAATACTCTCTGGCGGCGATTGTTTGAACATTTTTAGGAATGCCGGGAATCAAAAATTATGCCGAGAAGGGACTGCGAAGCTTGAGCGACACTGTCGAGAAGACCAGAAACGGCGCCATCCTATACGATACTGCCATCATCGACCAGATTTCCGAGCGCGCATTTGCCGCCAATGGTTGGCCGGTAGTGGAGCCGGTCAAGGGTGTACTGCGTTCGGCCGGCCGCGGCAATACCCTGTTTGTCAGTGACGGCAAGCACGAGTTTGTGTTGCGCCATTACATTCGCGGCGGACTGCCGGGACGTTTGATACGCGATTCTTATGTTTGGTTGGGTGAGCGCCAGACTCGTTCCTTCTCAGAATGGCACCTGCTGGCCAGGCTGAATGCGCTCGGCCTGCCGGTGCCACGTCCTGCTGCTGCACGTTATTGCCATCTGGGCCCGTTTTATACGGCGGACTTGCTGACAATCAGGCTGCCCGATATCCGTTCACTGGCGGATCGCATCGCGGAGCGGCCTGGTGACGAGATATTCTGGCGAAGCCTCGGCGCTGAATTGCATCGCTTTCATCAGGCGGGCGTCTACCATGCCGACCTGAATGCTTACAACCTGCAGATCGGCCAGGACGACAAAATGTTTCTGCTTGATTTCGATCGTGGAAAAATAATGCCGCCCGGCCAGTGGAAGCAGAAAAATATTGCGCGGCTACATCGTTCTCTGCGCAAGATCAGGCAGGCGCATGACAGCATCCATTTCTCGGCAGCAGACTGGGAGCAATTCCTCGAGGGCTATTTCAGGGCGTCGAGGTCCGCATAAACGTCCGGTAGCGGATCCGGCCGATTCTTGAACTTGCGATGGACCCAGAAGTACTGCTCGGGGCAGCGTCGAATGTGCGCTTCGATAATCGCTATATACTTCCTGGTGTCCTCCACCGGATCATCACTCGGCAAGCCGTCAATCGGTGGCAATATTTGTATTTCATATCCTCCCTCGGGCAAACGTCTTGGCAGGTACGGGAGGGCTTTCGCACGACCAAGTTTCGCGAGCGTCGTCGTCGCGATATTGGTCATCGCCGGAACACCGAAGAACGGGATCAGTGCGGATTGCTTCAGATGATAACTTTGATCCGGCGCGTACCAGACGAGTACACCATTGCGCAGGCTGCGTACCATGCTCTTGATGTCATTTTTCTTGATCAGACTCCGTGCCGATTTCTCGCGATAGCCGGCCATAAACTCGGTCATCATGTCACTTCGAAACGGTCGGAACACAGCATCGAATGGTGGGCTTAGTAAACTGAATGGGCGGCCGCTGATCTCGAGCGCGCTGAAATGCGCACTCAGCAGTATGACGCCGTAACCCTCATCAAGCGTCTGTTGAATATGTTCCACGCCTTCAATCGTCGTAATTGCCAGCAAATCGCTGTCGGAAGACCAGCGACTCAAGGCCATCTCCATGACCGATACTCCCAGCGATTCGAAATGCTCACGGGCCAGCTTGTTGCGCTCTGCTTCAGACAATTCCGGAAAGCACAATTCGATATTGCGTCGGGTAATGGCGCGACGCTCGGCGCCTACGCGGTGTGCCAGCCGGCCAATCAATTTTCCGATCCCGATCCGCCAGTTGAGCGGCAGCAGGCATGAGAGACGCAGCAAACCAATACCGATCCAGGTCGGCCAGTACCTCGGTTGCCAGTAATGGTGGAGCGGACGCCGCTCAGGTCGCTTCATGCTGTCTGTCAGTTTGTTGATCGACCCGAGTGTATCGACATGCTGCCGGCGATGCGACACGAGGGTACCTCTAATTGCCTCTCGCAACCCACCCGCGCCGTGACCTGTTATTCGGACATACCGTCGACGTAATCGTCGCTCTCGTCCTCGGTTGCAAGGTCGATAAGATCATTGTGAGAGAACCCGACCGGCGCTTCGCTGGTTTGAATGCCGACATGAAATGCCGCAATTCCGGGCATCACAACCTGGTTTCTCTCCATGCAAATAATACGCCCCGAATGCGATGAATAGAGTTTCGTGCTTGCGTTATTCAGTGAGTCGGTAATGGTGCCAAGCAGGTCACCTCGCCTGACAGTGCTGCCCAGTGCTATATCTGCAAGCAAAATGCCGCCGCGATTGGCGCGGGTTCAGGTTGATCGGTAGTAAACCGGCTCGGATTCGTCCCATAGCCTGATTCTCTTCACCATGCCGAGCGTGTTCAGCAATGTCTCAATGCCCTTTACGCCGTGCTTGACCTCCGTGAGCTCCAGCTCCGCCGGCCCGCTGGCCTCCAGCGTCACTGCCGGAATGGCGGCGGTAAGGCAAAGCGTGGGGCCGGCCAGCTTGCCGTTGACCACCAGGACTTCGCGTCGATATCGGCACACCTTCGAACAGCTCGGTCGCCCATCAGGAAAACCTTTGGTGACTGCCCGGATGAATTTCCGTGCCGAGAACGGTCAAAGTGCTTGCAATGCCGGCAGCGGTTGTCACAACATCGGCATGCGCAACGACCGGGATTTCGGCGATGTGACCTGCCACATCGCCCGGAACGGCAGTTTCGGCGACAATCTCTGTCGGTGTTGTCGCTGATTCCTCCATAGCCGCTGCCTGGCCTGCCAGATTGCCGCTTAATGGTACGACTGCGAGGGCCACAGCAAACGGGAGGGTCCAGATTGAGAATTCGGGTTTGGCCATGGTTTTTTGTGGACGCGGGGCGCGCAAGACACAAATGGTTGAACATTACTTGCGGCTTAGGTCAAAATACCCGTATGGGCGCCAAATTTCTTTGAACTATTCAAGCGTTTAGCGCTGATAACTCGATTGAAACCATAAATGCAGCAAATGACAAGCAAGTTCGCGAAAATCGCAGTAACGCCGCTGTTCCTGGTGGTCGCAGCCATGGCGTTTGCAAACGACGAGGCGCTGTTTCCCAGACCGCAGGCGCTCGAGAGGGACGTAAATTTCTGGGTCTCTATCTTCACCGAGTATTCGACCAGTCAAGGCGCGCTGCATGATCAACGCAACCTCGCGGTTGTTTACGAGAAAATCGATCTCCCGGAAAACGCCAGCCGCCGTACGCGAAACAGGCTAGCCAAAGTCAGGCGCGAGCATTATCAGAAAATTCTGCGAGCCCTGGCGAATGGTAAACGCGACAACCTGAGCGCGGAGGAATACCGTGTGCTCGATCTGTGGCCAACAGATGTAAGCAATAAGGAACTCACCGCTGCGGTCGGCCGAATACGGTTTCAGCTCGGTTTGTCGGACCGGTTTCGCGAGGGTCTGAAGCGATCAGGTCTTTGGCGGAAGCATGTGAAGACAGAGTTCAGTCGTCTCGGTGTGCCGATTGCACTAGCCGCACTGCCGCATGTCGAGTCGTCCTACAATCCGAATGCCCGCTCCCATGTTGGCGCGTCAGGCATCTGGCAATTTACGCGCAGCACCGGCCGCCGTTTTCTGCAAGTGGACCATATACTTGACGAAAGGAACGATCCGTTCCTGGCAACAACCGCCGCCGGAAAATTACTGGCTTACAACTATTCGATTACCGGCAACTGGCCGATGGCCATCACCGCCTATAACCACGGACTCTCCGGGGCGCGTCGCGCGATGCGGCAGCATGGCGATAATGCGTACACGGACATATTTCGCAATTACAAAAGCCGTACGTTTGGTTTTGCCTCACGCAATTTCTATGTTGCGTTTCTTGCGGCCATGCAGGTCGATCAGGACCCGCAACGCTACTTTCCCGGACTCGTGCCCGATAGCCCGGTTGACTACGCGACGGTAATACTTCCAGCCTACATACCGGCTGACCAGCTTGCGGCGACTCTGAAAGTACAGGAGCGTGATCTCGCGAGACACAATCCGGCAATTCAGGCGACTGTCTGGCAAGGAAGCAAACATCTGCCGAAGAACTTCGAGCTCAGATTACCAAACAGTATGCTGAGTGCTTCGCTGCCGGACCTGATGGCGAATCTGTCTGACGAGGCGCGATTCGACAGACAGTTACCGGATTTGTTTCATACGATCAAACGCGGCGATACCTTGTCGCAAATTGCGGATGCCTATGGCACCAGAGTGTCAACACTGGTCGCGCTGAATTCTCTCGGCAACAGCAATCGCATCAGGGCGGGTCAGCAATTGCGCCTGCCGGCAGCAGGGCCCGCCCCTGGGCCAACGCAAGTGGCCGTGGCTGTTATGCCTTTACCGGCTGCACCATTACCCGCTGCGGCGCCGCCACCCGCGCCGCCGTCTGCCGCAATTGCGGACGCGCCGGCGATTGTCGTGCTGCTGGCGACAGCCGCAGACGAGGTCGACGATGCGCAGGTGCCCTTTATTCTTGCCGATCAGGTTGGTTCGTTGCTCGGCAGCCTGCAGGCGTCCTTGCTGTCAGATCCGAGTGACTACACGGTCGCGTTGGATACAAGCATTGAAGTCCAGCCGCTCGAGACACTGGGTCACTACGCCGACTGGCTCGGCATCAAGACACAGAGGCTCAGGGATATCAACGGGCTTGCGTTCAAAACACCGGTGGTGGTCGGTCAACGCATCAAGATGGACCTTGCCAAAGTCAATGCCGACACATTTGAAGGTCTTCGCGCGGCCTATCACAAAGAGCAGCAGGACACTTTTTTTCGCAATAATACAATCACCGGTGTTACCGAACACGTAGTCAGGCGCGGTGAGTCAGTCTGGATTCTTGCGCTGAGAAAGTACGACGTGCCGGTTTGGCTGTTTCGCCAATACAACCCGGAACTCGACTTGCACAACGTGCAGCGCGGTACACGCCTGAATTTCCCGGTGCTCGTCAGTAACACGCCTGGCTAATGCACATGCGGCTGGGCCTCGTTTCATTACGGCTGCTTCCGGTTCTTTTTGTAACGGTTGCCGCGATGGCCTACGTCGCCCATGTCGAGGGCGCTGACGCATACGCCGTCAGAAATGTCATGCCAATGCTGATGGTCATCGTCCTGTCGGCCTTGACCTTATATATAGGGAAAGGTAGCTGGACGGGCGCCAGCTGGCGCTGGCCCCTCGGCACCGCGGGCTTTGCGATACCTGCGGTGGGATTGTCCCTGTATCTTCATTATGGCTACGCAGTTGATCTTGAGGGCATGTTTGACGATGCCGTTTATCCGCAGGAACTGTTTCGATTCCTGCCGGCCTACACCATGGGCGCCGGGGCAATAGGCTTCGCAATAGGCTGGATCGCCGGGCGAAATATCTGACTTGATGGCCAATTCCGTGCACGGTCCATATTCAGGGCGTTCACGGTTTGCTAATCTGCCGGAAACCCGAAGGATGCACATGACTTTGCAAAGAATATTCACCTGGCTCCCTGGCCTGGCTACATTGCTGACCGGCCTTTGCCTGTTCGCGGCGTCCGCGCCGGCCAGCGAATTTCCGATGGCGGACAAAATCGTTGTAGAGAAAGAGAACCGTAAGCTGCATCTGATGCGGAATGGCGATATATTCCGGACCTTCGAGGTCGCACTTGGCGTGGCCCCGATCGGCGACAAAGAGCGTGAGGGAGATCAGAGAACGCCGGAAGGCCGCTATTTGCTGGATGACAGAAATCCAGACAGCGATTTCTTTTTGTCGATCCATATCTCCTACCCCAGTTCGGCAGAGCGCGCAGCCGCGAGGCAGAAGGGTCTCGACCCAGGCGGCGCGATCATGATTCATGGGCAGCCCAATGAGCCGACTTATTCTGCTGCCTATTACCGGCAGGAAGACTGGACCAACGGCTGCATTGCGGTTTCGAATTCGGACATGATCGATATCTGGCTGATGACGCCAAACGACATCCCGATTGAAATCCTGCCCTGAGATCCCTGGAAGCATAGTTTGCAACACGCAGAAATAGTCACCGGCACGTCACTGCGCGCCGATAGTGATGAAACGATCGACGCCGAAGTCTGGCCCGAAGGGAGTCTTGAGGTCCTGTCGCAGGTCGAAGCGGAACAGCTTCGGCAGCATGGAGAAGGTGGAATGCACGCGCTGTTGCGGCGTTCCATCCTGGCGGTGCTGAACTCCGGCGCCAATACCGATGATGCCCGTGCGGTTCTGCAGAAATACCATGACTTCGACGTTGGATTCAAGCAACAGGACCGCGGACTGAAGGTAACCCTGAAAAACGCTCCTGCGGGGGCCTTTGTCGATGGCACGATGATTCGCGGCACTCGGGAACTGCTGTTCGCGGTGCTGCGCGATATCGTATATACCAACCACGAACTGCACGAAGGCGGCAGGTTCGATCTGAAAACATCGGCAAACATAACCAACGCGATATTTCACATTCTGCGCAACGCCAGGATTTTGCAATTGCCCGTAAAACCGGACCTCGTTGTGTGTTGGGGCGGTCATGCGATCAGCAGGGACGAATACGATTACACCAAGAAGGTTGGCTACGAGCTGGGTTTGCGCGCCCTCAATGTATGTACAGGTTGCGGTCCGGGGGCGATGAAGGGACCGATGAAAGGTGCAACCATCGGCCACGCCAAGCAACGAATTCAGACCGGCCGCTACATCGGCATTACCGAGCCCGGCATCATTGCGGCGGAATCACCGAACCCGATCGTAAATTCGCTGGTGATCATGCCGGACATGGAAAAACGGCTGGAAGCGTTCGTGCGGGTCGCGCATGGCGTTGTGGTTTTTCCTGGCGGCGTCGGTACGGCGGAAGAGATTCTCTATCTTCTGGGTATCCTGTTACATCCGGATAATCGCGAATTGCCGTTGCCGATGATTATGACGGGTCCGCGCTCAAGCGAAGCGTATTTCCGACAGATTGATGATTTTGTTGCGGACACGCTCGGTCCTGAGGCACAGAAGCGATATACCATCATTATCGATCATCCCGAAAAAGTAGCGCGCAGGATGTCAGCGGGTATCAATGAGGTCTGGCAGTTTCGCGAGACACACGGCGAGGCCTATTATTTCAATTGGCGAATGGTAATTGACGAAAAATTTCAGAAGCCGTTTATAGCAACCCATGAATCGATGCGTGCCATCGACTTGACCAGCGATCTCCCGGTGCACGAACTGGCTGTCAACTTGCGCCGCGTTTTTTCAGGCATCGTGTCCGGCAATGTTCGTCATGACACGATGGCCGAGATCGAAAATCGGGGACCCTTCGAAATCTGCGGCTCCAGACGACTGATGAATTTGCTCGACGGTGTATTGACAGATTTTGTGAAACATGGCCGCATGAAGCTTGCAAGTGATTCTTACAAACCTTGTTACCGGGTGTTGAGCTAGCTGTGGCTTCCGCATCGGTGTTGTTCCGTATTTAGTTAAACAGTCCGGCTAGCAGCCTGCAGAGGCTTTCTTCATTAAGTTAAAAAACGCTGTAATATATTGATTGTCATAAAGAAAATGGCTCTCTGCATTGTGATGTAGTTCCTGTGCCTGGGCACCTGCGCCACGTAGCATCTGTGTCAGGGAATACCAGAGCACATGCTTATGCAGGACAGCAAAGACATTACCTGGGCCAGCGATCACGACGCCGATGCGGCAGAGGATCCGAAAGCAAACGATCGTGAGATCAGTGCGCATGCCGGAGACAAACCCGACGCAGATGGCTGGCAACAGTATCGCAGGTGGATTTCGAAAGCGCCCGCACCTCGCGGTCGACGCACCGGCGTTGACCCGACGCTTTACACATGGAAAGGCTATCGCAGTTGGATTGAGCAGGTTAAACGAAACTGGTCCGAAAGCTAGCACCTCGATCCACCAACAAAACCAAAACATTTAGTCGATTCAGATTTCCTGACTGTGCGTGACACAGATCAGACACTATCGCGTGCAGTTTTTTCATGCACAGATTATGTCGCGACTCGTAACGCAAAAGATAAGCAAGTCCACAAAAAAGTTCGAACGAGTTCTCTCTTTTACGAATTAGTGCGGGTTGCAAAGGGGTTCTAAAGCAAGCTGTGATCTGCCTCACGGCGACTTCCGACCGAGGGGACTATAGTTCCAGTTAATGGACTACCCTTGAGAACATGGAAGTATGTCAAACAAGTGCTTACAAAATGAATCACAGCCAATGGCGTTGAAAAACGAGTCAGCACGTCAACGCTGGGAACTGTTCCATCGCGCAATCGCATATGCAAAGCAGTCGAATGTCAGCGACATGCAAGACTCGGATTCAGACGCAGGTGAGGTGGAGCGTCCGAACCCGATGCTCTCGATCGCGAGATAGGCTTCAGGCGTACACAGCAGATGGAAGTATTGGCTCAATACCTTGATGATCTCGAAGATCTGTTTTACGCTGCTGCGCTGAAGTCGGAGCGCATCCGTCAGGTGTTTCGCTTCTTCCTGTTCGTGGCAGCTTCAGCCATATTGCAGCTGATCGGTATCTTTATCGCACTAAAGAATCCTCCGTTGTCTTTAGCCGTAGCTTCCCTGCTACTGGTCGGCATGCTGTTCCGTGCCGTGGTTGCTTTCTCGCCGGACGCCTACGTCAACTAGCACAGCCCCACCGCTGATTCTGCTTCGGAATCATGCTCGTAAAACTTGAAAATCCCGATGGAGCCACTATCGTGTCTGTCCGCATGAGTGGCGTAATGCTGCGCCAGGAACAAGCTGATTCAGGAGTATGACCAGGTGAGCGACAAAAACAGCCGGAAGACCCTCAAGTTCCAGACCGAAGTCCGGCAATTGCTGCAGTTGATGATTCATTCGCTGTATAGCAACAAAGAGATTTTCCTCAGGGAGCTGATCTCGAACGCTTCCGACGCTGTCGACAGACTTCGATTTGAGGCGCTGGCGGCGCCGGAATTAATGAAGGATGCTCCGGAGCTGCAGATCGAAGTAGCGTTCAACGCCGCGGACAAGACGCTTTCCGTTGCGGATAACGGCATAGGAATGTCTCACGACGAGTTGATCGAAAATATTGGCACGATTGCGAAATCGGGGACAGCCGAATTCCTGCAACAAATGACCGGCGATGAACAGAACGACGCCCAGCTCATTGGCCAGTTCGGGGTTGGTTTTTACTCCTCGTTCATCGTCGCCGACAAGGTCGAAGTGGCAACGCGCAGAGCCGGCCTTGAAGCGCATGACGGTGTCCGATGGGAGTCTGACGGGCAAGGCGAATTTTCTATCGAGTCCACGAATATCGATCGATGCGGGACTACCGTGACTCTGCATTTAAAGGATGACGAATCCGAGTTTGCTGAAGAATTGCGCCTCGATTCACTGATTCGAAAATATTCTGACCACATCGGGTTTCCCGTGCTTCTGCGGAATCTCGGTGAAGCGGACAGCGAGCCCAAAACGGTCAATTCGGCGACCGCACTATGGACCCGATCGCGCTCCGATATCGGCGAGGACGAGTACAAGGAGTTCTACAAACACATCGCGCACGATTTCGTGGATCCGCTTTGCTGGAGCCACAATCGCGTTGAAGGTAAAAGGGAGTATACGAGTCTCCTCTACATTCCTGCAAAAGCGCCCTTCGACCTGTGGAACAGGGATGCGCCCAAGGGGCTCAAGTTGTACGTGCAGCGTGTTTTCATCCTGGATGAGGCCGATCAATTCCTGCCTTTATACCTGCGATTTGTCAAAGGAATCGTTGACTCAGTAGACCTGCCGCTAAACGTGTCCCGGGAACTCCTGCAGCAAAACCCGGAACTCGATGCCATGCGTGGCGCGTTGACACGGCGAGTGCTGGATATGTTGCAAAAGATGGCGACCAGCGAAGCGGGTGACTACGAAACGTTTTGGAACGAGTTTGGACAAGTTATCAAAGAGGGTTTGATTGAAGATCAGCAGAGTACAGAAAAGCTTGCGCGGCTACTGCGATTTGCATCGACTCATACCGATACTGCCAAACAGGATCAGTCATTGTCTGACTATGTCGCTCGTGCAGGCGAGGGTCAGGACAGGATTTACTACATTCTCGGAGACAATTTCGAAACAGTGAGTGCCAGCCCGCATCTCGAGCAATTGCGTGAGAAGGGCCTGGAAGTGTTGTTGCTCTACGATCGCATCGATCCCTGGATGGTCGATCACCTGGCGGAATTCGAGGGTAAAAAATTGCAGGACGTTGGCCGTGGACAGCTTGAGTTGCCTGAGGGCAAAGGTGAAATCACGCAGGATGCACTGAACGATGAAAATAAACCGCTCCTGAAAAAGATCAGGCAGACGCTCAAAGATCGGGTCGAAGCGGTAAATATCAGTCAGCGTCTCGTCAATTCTCCGGCCTGCGTCGTTACCGGCGAACAGGATATTGCACCGCAGCTGCGGCGAATGCTCGAAGCCTCCGGTCAGGAATTGCCGGAATCCAAACCGATCCTGGAAATCAACATACAGCATCCGCTGGTCTTGAGGCTCTCTGCAGAAGTCGACAACGAACGCTTCAGCCAGCTATCGAACATCGTTCTGGATCATGCGTTGCTGGCAGAGGGTGCACAGCTGTCGAACCCGGCTGAATATGTGCAGCGGATCAATCAGTTGTTGCTGGAGATCGAAACAGACAAACCGGCCTGATGCAGGCTAGACTGCCGGCAAGGTTTACAGGGCGACATGAAAGAAAAAAGCACCTCAGAAGACGATCTAAGATCACGTCTTACCGAAGAACAGTTCGAGATCACCCAAAACAGGGGTACCGAGCGACCGTTCACGGGGCAGTACGTCGATCACAAGGACGACGGTGTCTATCAGTGCGTTTGCTGTGGCGTTGAACTGTTTAGTTCAGATCACAAGTACGACTCGGCCAGCGGGTGGCCCAGTTTCTGGCTGCCGCTTGCCGGCGACAAGGTGCGTACGATCAAGGACGTGAGTCAAGGCATGATTCGGGAGGAGGTCGTCTGCGCCAGCTGCAACGCCCATCTTGGTCACGTTTTCGAAGATGGGCCGGAGCCTAGCGGATTACGCTATTGCATCAATTCTGCGTCACTCGAATTCGACAAACCCGGATGATGCGCAAGCAATAATTAACGAAGGTCACAGCAAATGAATATGATTCGACTGGTCAGTTGGCTCGGTATTGTGATGGCGATTGCCGCATGCGGAAATTCAGGGACTAACGGAAAGGCGTCGGCGGAACGGGAATCAGCCGTTGAACCACCCGTAGCTGAGATGGCTTCCATCGAGACAATCGAAATCATGCCCGGTCTGTCAATGCGGCGGCTGCGAGAGGGCAGCGGTCAGTCGGCTGAGGTGGGGCATACGGTTGTCGTGCATTACACCGGATGGCTCTATGATGAGTCCGCAGAGAACAAACGTGGCAAAAAATTCGACAGTTCGGTTGATCGCGGCGTTCATTTCGAATTTCCACTGGGAGCGCGCCGTGTCATTCGTGGATGGGATGAGGGCGTTGTCGGCATGAAAATCGGAGAAGTACGTGAATTGATCATCGCGCCGGACATGGCCTATGGCAATCGGCAGGTGGGCGACCTGATTTCCCCCGGCTCAACGCTTGTTTTCGAAGTTGAGCTTGCCGATCTCAAGAGTCTCGACCTGTAACCGACGGCTTCACGGATTCCTGGCCCGAACAATTCCCGGGGCTGGCTATTGCGGAAACAAGATCTCGAATTCTATGCGGCGATTTAGTTTGCGTGCCCGCGCGCTGTCTTCCATCGATAGTGGTGCGGACGAACCCGCGCCACGGCTCTGAAGTCGTTCCGCTGCAATCCCTCTCGCGACCATGTAAGC